>Ga0265797_10000641_pt1 | contig 63331 bp, 74 predicted proteins | sample P2T30metagenome_FD_192433 | JGI IMG/M metagenome (GOLD analysis project Ga0265797, IMG submission 192433) | Plant litter microbial communities from East Loma Ridge, Irvine, California - P2 T30 | ecosystem: Environmental > Terrestrial > Plant litter > Unclassified | place: USA: California... | reverse complement strand
ATCCAAAACCTGATCGCAGCACTGAACGCAAACACCGCAGCCCTCGGCGGCGCCGCAGCATCGACCGATAACGTCGCAGCCGACGCCGCAGCGACCACCACCACCGGCAAGACCACCGGCAAGACCACCACCACCGGCAAGGGCAAAACCACCGCGCCGAAAGGCCCGACCCGCGAAGAAGTCGTCGCGCTGCTCACCAAGATCAAGGACGAACAGGGTGCCGCCGAAGCGAAGCCACTGGTTGCCCTGGCCGGCGTCGCGAAGATGGCCGAGATCCCTGACGACAAGCTGAAGTTGGTCTTCGACGCCGCCACGAAAAAACTGGCCGGTGAAGACGACGATGCCGGCGACGACGGCGACCTGTAATCGCTGAAGCGGCATGACCGAGCACACATTCTCGCTCGCAGACATGCGGGCGGCGATGCAGCGGATTGTGGATGGGGGTCACTCTGTCTTCTCACCGTCTGGATCGCCGATGTGGCTCGGTTGCAGCGGTTCGCTAATCCCGAACCTGTTTGCAGAAGACGATTCGGGCGAGGATGCCGCCTACGGGACAGTCGGCCACATGGTCGGCGAGACCTGGTTGAAAGACGGCTTCCGTCCGATCCACCTGCTCGGCACGCGGCATTTCGTGCAGTCGGGTGAGTGGGGCTACTTCATCACCGTCGACGAGTCGATGATGGAGTACGTGAAACGGTATGTTGACTGGTGCAGATTTTTACCTGGCGATCATCACGTTGAAACGCGGGTCGACTTCTCGCGGCTTACCCCGATTCCGGGTCAAGGTGGCACGGCCGACCATGCGGCGTGTACGTGGCAGCGGTTGGTCATCACCGACCTGAAGATGGGCAAGGGTGTTCGGGTGTACGCCAAAGAGAATAGCCAGGCATTGCTGTACGCGCTTGGCTTTTTCTACGAATGGGATTGGCTCTACGATTTTCAAGAGATCGTGGTGCGGATCGCGCAACCGAGACTGGACGTGTTTGAGGAATGGACGGTGGATCGAGCGTATCTGCTCAAGTTCGCCGAATACGTCAAGGAACGCGCAGCGGCGGCATGGGTGCAGAACGCGCCTCGCACGCCGAGCGAAAAAGCGTGCATGTGGTGCAAGATCCAGGCGACGTGCGCAGCGAAGGCGAAAGCGGTGATCGACCTGACTGGTGGGGCGTTCGACGAATTCGAGCAGGAAGTGACGGACGCCGATATGGCTGAGTTTCGTGAAGACCTGAGCGAGTCGAAGGCGCCTATCGTGGCCGAGATCGCGACACTGACAACGCTGGAAATGGAAAAGCTGTACGGTTGGCGCAGCACCGTCGAGAAGTTCTTCAAAAAGGTGGGCGAAGAACTCGAAAAGCGCGCCAGGGACGGCGTGAAACTGAAGCTGTTCAAGACCGTGGAAGGCCGTTCGCATCGGGTCTTCCGCAACAAGGGCAAGGCGGTCGAAGCATTGGTCGCCTTGGGTCTGGACCGCGACGATCTGCTCACCGAAGAGTTGATTAGTCCGGCGAAGGCCGAAGAGTTGCTGAAGGCCGAGGGTTACAGATACAAGGACGCGAAAGATGCGCTCAAGGATCTCGTGTTCCAACCACCGGGCAAGGCAACACTGGCGTCGATCAAGGACAGCCGGCCAGCACTGGCGGAAGCCTACGACGACGCATTTAGCGAATTTGTCGAAAAATCGTGAATTCATTTATCTGAAAATTTTAAGGAAATAGACATGGCTGCATTGACTGTTAAATCGCGCGGTAAAAATTACGTCATCTACAACGAAGGCGTGATCCGCATCGACAATGTTCGGTTCTCCTACCCTCACGTCGACAAGGCATGGAAGAAGGAAACGGACAAGGGTGTGCCGAAGTTCAGCCTGACCGGCCTCATGCCGAAAGAGACTCACGAAGAGGCGAAGGTCGCCATCGCGAAAGTCATGAAGCAATTGGCGGCAGACGCGAAAATCACCGTCGCATCGAACATGAAATTCCTTCGCGATGGCGATGCCAATTCGGGCATGGACGACGATGATGATGATGCGAAGACCGAGAACACCTACGCCGGCATGTACTTCGTCAACGCTCGTGAGACGAATCGTCCTTCGCTGCGCGACAAGCAAGGTAAGAAGCTCGATCCGGTCGACGACCTCGAAAAGATCACCGAACTCTTTTACGGTGGCGCCTGGGGCCACATGCTGATTCGCCCATGGGTGCAGAACAATGAGCACGGCAAGCGCATCAATGCCGGCTTGGTCGGCGCTCTGTTCTCCAAAGACGACAAGGCGTTCGGTCAAGGTCGCATCGACGATTCCGGCGCATGGGACGATGTTGCCGATCCCGATGCCGGTGACGACGACGGTGACGAAGACGACCTGTAACACCTAGCAGTACCCGCGACGCCGCAGACTTACAACCTGCGGCGTTGTTTCGTTTATAGACCGGAAAACCCATGGCGAAAAAAGACTACCGCGAAAAGCGGCCCGAGGCGGTGTGCGATACCGAGTGCTATCGTGACTACTGGAGCATCGGTTTCATGAACCTCGAAACCGGAAAGAAACTCATCATCGAGAAGTATGACGGCCTGCCGCTGGACACCGCGCGCATCGCCAAAGCGTTCCGCAAATTCCGCATCTACACGTTCAACGGCAACGGCTACGACATGCCAATGATCGCGCTGGCGATGGCCGGGGCCAGCAACAATAAGCTGAAGGAAGCGAGCGACGACATCATCCAGTTCGGCACGCGAGCATGGAAGTTCTACGACAAATATGGCGTGTCGCTGCCGCCGTACATCGACCACGTTGACCTGATCGAAGTGGCGCCAGGCGTGAAGCTGTCGCTAAAGAAGTACGGTGCGCGCATGAACATGCCGAAGCTCCAAGAATTGCCGATTGACCCGAGCGAACTGATCGGCGCCGCGCGCCGGCCACTGATGCGCCAGTACCTCGGCAACGACCTGGACACGACCGCCGCCCTGGTCAAGAACCTGGACGAAGAGATCGACATTCGCAACGAGATCAGTGCCGAGTACAACATCGACGTGCGCTCGAAGTCCGATGCGCAGATCGCCGAGACCCTGCTGGCGCACGAGGTTGAGAAGGCCACCGGATACAAGCCGGACAAGCCCGAGGTAAAGACTTTCTCGTTCAAGTACACGCCGCCACCGTTCATCAAGTTCAAAACGCCGCTGCTCCAGAAAGCGCTCGAAGTCGTGCTCGCAACGCGCTTCTTCGTGAGCGGTGAACCAGATCCACCAGGCGCGAAGAAGGGTAAGAAAAACTACGGCGTCGTTCGATTGCCGCAAGCGATCAAGGATCTTAACGCGGATCTGCGCATCGGCTTCACCGATTACAAGTTGGGCATCGGCGGGCTGCACTCGCAAGAGAAGCGCCGGTCGTACATCGCCGACGAGGACAATCTGATTGAGGATCGAGACGTGCGAGCGTACTACCCGCGCATCATGCTCGGTTCAGGCTATGCGCCTGTCGCGGTCGGCAAGCAGTTCGTGCCGATTTTCCAACGCTTCGTGGATCTGCGCGACGTGTACAAGGCCCAGGCGGCAACGCTGAAGAAAGCCGGCGCCATGGAAAAATCCATGGTCTACAAAAAGCGCTCCGACACTTTCAAGATTGTGAATAACGGCCTGTACGGAAAACTCGGCTCGCCGTACTCCATTGTGTACGCGCCGCAGATGATGATCGCGACCACGATGACCGGCCAGTTCTCGCTGCTGATGCTGATCGAGGAACTGCACCTGAACAAGTTCAACGTGATCTCGGCCAACACTGACGGCATCGTCACGGTGATCCCGCGCGAGCGATACGGTCTGTTTGCCAGCATCGTGTTCGATTGGGAAATGGCGACCTCATTCTCGACCGAAGCCGTGCGCTACCTGGGTGTGTACAACCGCGACGTGAACAGCTATCTCGCCGTGGTCGAGGACGACAAGGTGCCGGGCGAGATCAAGATCGTCGATGGCATTCCCGAGGTGAAGCGCAAGGGCGTATTCGCGAAGGCCGGCCTGCAAGCGAAGCATGATCCAACTTTCGATATTTGCTCGACCGCCGTGATCGAATACCTGCTCCATGGCACCGACATCGAGTCGACGATCTACGCCTGCGAGGACATCACGCAATTCCTCGGCGTCAAACAGGTGGGCCTGTCCACCTTGGGCGACGGCACGAAGAAAGCGGGCGGATACAAGGACGGCGAGTACCTGGGCAAGATGGTGCGCTGGTATTACGGCGAAGGTGCAACCGGCTTCATCGCGAAGGCTAACGGCGCGCGCGTGGCCGGCACCACTGGCGCTGTGCCGTGCATGGATCTGCCTGAAGAATTCCCCGACGACGTGGATCATCAGTGGTATGTGCGCGAAGCCTATGCGCGGCTCGACGACATCGGCCTGCGCACCAAGAATCCTAAGCTGGAAGGCCGGCAGGGCTACCGTGCCGCCGTGCTGCCAAAGCAGAAGACCGCGCACGTCATCGACCTCCAGACGAACTTGTCGCTGTGCGGCAAAGCTGCGAAGAACGTCCGCGAGCCGTGGGAAGAACTGAACCACGTCCCACACGACATGCGTTTCTGCAAGGTGTGCCAGGAAGAACGCGGATACGTCGACGCGGAGGACGACGATGATGATTAAGCCGAAGCTGGAAAGCCATAACACCAGTGAGGCGCACAAATATGCAGAGCGTCGCGGCTGGTTCACGTTCAAGGTGGAATCGCCGACGTTCAACGGCCTGCCGGATCGCATGTACCTGCGCCGTGGCCGCTACGTGTGGATCGAGTGGAAGCGGCCGGGACGCGGCGAGACTGGCCTGTCGGCGATCCAGGTGGTCCGCATCCGTGAAATGCGTGAGCACGGCGCCGAGGTCTACGTAATGGATAACATGGAAGAATTTATGGAGTTGATGCGATGACAAAAATGATTGCGAGAGAAATTGCCGCATGGCTGAAGGGGAAATTCAGCGAGGTCGAACTGCACCGCGAGCAGATGCACGGATACCAGAACACCGGCCTGGAGTTCATGAAGAAAAATCCGTTCTCGGCGCTGTTCATCGACATGGGCCTGGGTAAGACGGTCACGTCGGCGACGCTGATCGCGGATCTGTTGGCGGACCTGGATCACGACGGCAAGGTGCTCATCATCGGGCCGCTGCGCGTCGCCACACAGACCTGGCCGGACGAATTCAGGAAGTGGAACCACCTGGCGCACCTGAATCTCTCGATTATCCACGTCGACGAGGATGATCCGCGCCTCAAGGAAGCCGCGAGAAGGGGCCGCGAAGCCGCGCGCGCCAATAGTTCGGGTCTGTTCCAGTCCGAGAAGGCGAAAGACGCGCAGCGGGGCGCTACGGCAGAGGTGGCCGCTGAACGCGAGAAGATCCGCGTCGAGGGAACACTGAACAGCGCGTCTGTTCACGTCATCAGCAGCGACTGGATTGAGTGGATCGTTCAGTACTGGCATCCGAAGTCGGGGCGGAAGTGGCCGTACCGCACCGTCATCATCGACGAGTCGAGCCAGTTCAAGAACCATGAATCGGGGCGCTTCAAAGCGCTGCAAGCCGTTCGCGACACGCCCGGCGCCATCACGCGCATGCACCTGCTCACGGCGACACCGGCAGCGGAAAGCTACATTCACTTGTTCCCTCAGATCTACCTGCTGGATCGCGGCGCGCGGCTTGGCCGCAACATCACCGCGTACCGGGGCAAATACTTCACAGAGAACAAGTACAGCCGCAAATGGGATCTGCGACCCGATGCCGAGAAAGAGATCGTGGCGAAGATCTCCGACATCTGCCTGGTCATGAAGGAAGAGGACTATCTGCCGCGCGTACCACCTGTCTACGTGACGCGCGAGGTCCGCATGAACGAGGCCCAGCGCGCCCTGTACATGAAGATGGAGCAGGACATGGTGGTGACGCTCGACGACGGCAGCGAGGTCACGGCCGATACCGCTGCGGCCCTGTCGGCGAAGCTGCTGCAAATGGCATCCGGTGTCCTGTACGAGACCGAACTGAAGCCAGGGCAGAGCGAGGACGACGATTTTGTCAAGATCAAGAAAGTCCACCCGATCCACACGCATAAATTGGAAATGCTGGACCAGATCATCGAAGAGGCGCAAGGCAAGCCGATCCTGGTCGGCTACAGCCACCGCTCGTCGAAGGACCGCCTGAAGAATCGCTACGGCGACAAGATCACGTTCATGGACGCTGACGGCAAGTGCGTGAAGCCATGGAATAAGGGGAAGATCCCGATCCTCGCCATGCACCCGAAGTCGGGCGGTCATGGCCTGAACCTGCAAGTGGGCGGACACATCGTTGTGTGGTACGACATTCCATGGTCGCTGGAACTGTATAAACAGTTTATCGGCCGGCTCGCGCGCCAGGGTCAGAAGCACCGCGTCACCGTGTTCTCTATCGTGTGCGCCGACACGCTCGACGAGGTGGTGGTGAAGGCGCTGCTGGCGAAGGACGACGCGCAAGACATGCTGTTCCGCCTGCTCAAGCGGATGCGGAAGAAGCTGCGCAAGCTGCTCAAGAACCGCAAGGCCGCGAAGCCTGGCGATGCCGAGTGGGACGCCGTGGTCGAGATTCTGTCCGATACGAGCGCGGTGTCGGACGACGAGGACGAAGACGAACTTTGACAAGCCGGGGATTTTAACGATCCTGCTGTAGTATCCCGAACTATTCAATGGATAGCGCGGGATACGATGAACGAATTGACAACCCTGGTGGACTTCGAGGCCATGATCGGTCTCGATCCACCGCTCGCGTGCCGAGTTCTCGGCATCGCATATTCCACCTACGCGGCGTATCGCAATTGCAGCCGCCCGCTCCAACCCTACCACCAGAACCACATCGAGGTCATCGGCATGCTGTCGGGCCGCGCCCTCACACGACTTATCGACGAGCGAATCAATGGCAAAACGAACTGAACAAACTGACGACATCACCAAGGCGATCTTGTACGACGGAGCAAACCTGTCGCAACTCGGCTCGCTGTTCCGCATGGATCACCGCGTCCTGGTCGAGAAGCTGACGAAAGGTGGATGCAAGCCATGCGGTACTCGCAACGGCGTCGACATCTACGCGGTGAACGAGGTGGCGCCGTACATCGTGAAGCCGGCCTACGAGATCGAGGAATACATCAAGCGGATGCACCACAACGATCTGCCGAAGCACCTGACGAAAGAGTTTTGGGCCGGCCTGCGGTCACGCCAGGAATACGAGCAGAGAGAAGGCAACCTGTGGCCTACTACGCGCGTGGTCGAGGTCATGGGCGGCATCATGAAGCTGATTAAAATGAGCGCACGCCTGATGAGCGACCAGGTGGATCGACAGGCTGAATTGAGCGACCGCCAGCGGCAGATCGTGAAGTCGCAAGCCGACGGCATGCTGGAAGAGGCGTACCGCACAATCCTCGAAGCCTTCTCGACGCATCCGACGAACATGGACGTGATCGAAGAGTCCGAAATGATGATCGCTGAAGTGAAGGGGGACGATGATGAACTTTAATTCCGTAGAACAGATCGCGCTGGCCTGCGCGGAAATGCTGCGCCCACCGGAACGCACCACCGTCGCCGACGCCGCGAGCAAGTACCGCATTGTCAACAGCCCAGGCGCATACGTCGGCCCATGGTTCAACCAGACCACGCCATACATGGTCGAGCCGATGAACGTGTTCGCGTCGACCGACTTCACCGGCATGATTTTTGTCGGCCCTGCGCAGTCGGCCAAGACCGATGGCCTGGTCATCAACACGACCCTTTACTCGATCAAGATCGACCCGATGGACATGATGATCGTTTGCCCCACCAACACGGCGGCGCGCGACTTCTCCATGCGACGGATCGACCGCCTGAACCGCTACTCGCCCGAGGTGGGCAAGATGCTGCTGCCGGGCGCCGACAACGACAACAAATTCGACAAGCTGTACAACACCGGAATGATGCTGTCGCTGTCCTGGCCGACGCCGACCGAACTGGCAGGTAAGCCGATTGGCCGCGTGGTGCTGACCGACCGTGACCGCATGCCGGATGACGTGGACGGCGACGGTGAGCCATTCGACCTGGCGTATAAGCGGACCACCACGTTCGGCTCGAACGCGATGTGTGTGGCCGAGTCGTCGCCGTCGCGCGAGGTGAAGGACATGAAGTGGATCGCGCGCACGCCGCACGAAGCGCCGCCATGCGACGGCATCATCGGCCTGTACAACCGTGGCGACCGGCGCCGCTGGTACTGGCCCTGTCCGCATTGCGACCACTACTTCGAGGGCAAGTTTGAAATGCTGAAGTACGACCGCAAGCCAGGCTACTCGAACCTGGACGTGGCCGAAACCGTGCGGATGGAATGCCCGAAATGCGCCGAGCCGATTCACCCGGACGACCGCCACGAAATGAACCTTTGGGGCCAGTGGGTCAAGGACGGCGAGGCCATCGACGCGCGCGGCAAAAAGTTCGGTCGCGGTATCCGCACGCTGATCGCATCGTTCTGGTTGCGTGGCGTGGCCGCAGCGTTCGTGTCGTGGAAGAAGCTGCTCGTGACCTACCTGGATGCGGTCGACGACTTCGAGCGCACGAAGACGGAAGAGTCGCTGAAGAAGTTCTACAACAATGACTTGGGCGAGCCGTACTACAGCCGTGCTCGCTCCGACATTCGCCTGCCGGAAGATCTGAAGGCCGGCGCCGAGGCAATGCTGGGCAAGCATGTTGTGCCGGAAGGCGTGCGCTTCCTCGTCGCCACCGTCGACGTGCAGATCCGCTCCTTCGCAGTCCAGATCACAGGCATCATGCCTGGCGCGCCATTCGACATGGTGCTGATCGACCGCTTCGACATCGAGAAGTCCGCGCGGCGCGATGATGACGGCGACCCGCTGCCGCTCAAGCCGGCGACCTACGCCGAGGATTGGGATCTGCTGATCGAGCAGGTGATGGACCGCGAGTACCCACTGGACGATGGCTCAGGGCGTCTCATGTCGATCAAGTTGACCGGCTGCGACTCGGCGGGTGAGGCCGGCGCGACGACCCAGGCGTACAACTTCTGGCGCAAGCTGGTGAAGATGAACCGCCACCACCGATTCGTGCTGACGAAGGGTGAAGGTAAGCCGGGCCAACCGCGCGCACACATCCACTTCCCCGACAGCAATCGCAAAGACTCGAAGGCCGGCGCGCGCGGCGATATCCCGGTGCTGTTCTTCAACCCGACGATCCTGAAGGATGACCTCGACGCGCGCCTGAATTGCATGGAGCCGGGCAAGGGCATGTTCCGCACGCCCGAGTGGTTGCCGATGCAGGTGTACGTCGAACTGTGCGCCGAGACACGCACGCCGAAGGGTTGGGAGCATAACGGCAACGTGCGCAACGAAACATGGGACTTGTCGTATTACGCCATCGGTCTTTGCGTGTCGCGGTACTGCCGCATCGAGTCGATTGATTGGGCCAACCCGCCATCGTGGGCTGCGGACTGGAATACCAACGATTTTATCCGCACCCCTGAGCAGGAGAAGCCCTATGGGAATACTGTAAAATCGGCCGTGAATTTTGCCGACATGGCGAAGGCCATGGCCTAACAACGAGGAACCCAAAATGTACCCAACCTGCACCAATCTCACCCCTGAAGCGCGAGCCTTGCTTGAAAAGCAGTTGGCCGAAGCACAGGCCGCGTATCACACGCTCCAGGTCGGCGGCGCCGCGCGCGTTATCGTCGACCAGAACGGTGAGCGCGTCGAATTCATGGCGTCCAGCAAAGGCAATCTGTACAACTACATCATGTCGCTGAAGGCTCAACTCGGCCAGTTCTCGCCAGCGTGCGGCGGCGTGCCGCTCCGTCCTGCCGGCTTCGTGTTCTGACATGGCCGGCCCACGCAAAGGCAAGTCAGCCGCCGCAAGCGCTGACATCATCGACGTGCCAGGCACCGCGCTCGTCACCACCGGCCCGCGCGAGAATGCGATGGGCGGTGGCCTGGAGGGCGCCGAACGACTGAGCCGCGAGACGATGCTTTGGGCGCCGCCGATCATTTCGCCGGATCGCCAGATCAACCCGGTCAAGGAACTCGCCGATGCGCGAGCACGCGACTCGGTGCAGAACGACGGCCTGGCGATGGGTGCGATCCACACGCACCGCGACAGCATCGTGGGCGCGAGCTATCGGATGATCTGCTCGCCGAACATCAAAGTGCTCGGCCCGAAATTCACGGAAGAGTGGGCGGACGAGTGGGCGGAATACATCGAGACCCGCTTCAACCTGCTCGCCAATTCGACCGAGAACTGGTTCGACGCCAGCGGCGATATGTCGTTCACCGAGATCATCCGCCTCGGCATCACCGGCTATCTGCTGACCGGCGAGGTGCTGGGAACCGCCGAGTGGCTGGCCGAGCGTAAAGAGCGTCCGTTCTTCACCGCGATCCAGACCGTCTCGCCGACCCGCCTCTCGAATCCAAACGGCGGCATGGACACCGCAACGATCCGACGCGGCATCGAACTCGATCACCATGGCCGGTCGGTCGCGTATCACATTCGCAGCGGCCATCCCGGCGACTTCTGGCCGTACGACGCCTTCCCGCTGTGGAAGCGCATCGCAGCGTTCAAGCCGTGGGGCCGGCGCCAGGTGATCCACATCGCCGAACGCCTGCAACCGGACCAGACACGCGGGATCTCGGACATGGTGTCAGTGCTCAAGCAGATGCGGATGACGAAGAAGTTCCAAGACATCACCCTGCAAAGCGCCGTGGTCAATGCAACCTACGCTGCGGCCGTCGAATCCGAACTGCCGACCGACGTGGTGTTCAGTTCGCTTGGTGCCGGTGGCGGTGGTCTCCAGGGCGCGCTGGGCGACTATATGTCGGCGCTGGCTTCCTACGTCTCGGGTGCGAGCAACATCGCCATCGACGGCGTGAAGATGCCGCACCTGTTCCCAGGCACGAAGCTGAAGGTGCAGTCGGCAGGCACGCCAGGCGGCGTCGGCACGAGCTACGAGGAATCGCTGCTGCGGAACATCGCATCGCCGCTGGGCCTGTCCTACGAGCAGTTCAGCAAGGACTACACGAAGACCAACTACTCCAGCGCGCGCGCCAGCATGGCCGAGACCTGGAAGTTCATGCAGTCGCGGAAGAAGATCGTCTCCGACAAGCAGGCCACCATGATCGCGGTACTGTGGTTGGAGGAAGAGGTCAACTACATGCAGAACGACTTGCCGCTGCCGGCCGGTGTGACTCGCGCACAATTCAAGTCGATGTTCTACGACCCGGTGATGCGCGAGGCGATCTGCTCGTTCTCGTGGATCGGCGCATCGCGTGGTCAGATCGACGAAGTGAAGGAAACCCAGGCTGCGGTCATGCGGATCAATGCCGGCCTGTCGAATCGTCAAACTGAAACTGCGCGTCTCGGCGAGGACTATCGCGAGGTCTTCCGCCAGGCCGCGCGCGAGCAGAAGCTGGCGAAGTCGCTGGGCCTGGAGTTCGGCACCGAAGCGACCAAGCCAGGCGCGAACGACCGCCAGCAAACGATGAGCGATAATAGCGACGGTAAAAATCAACGGGAGGAAGAAGATGAGTGACACAGCAATGCACGCGGCGCTTTCGCGGATGAACATGCGCGAGCAGTTCATTGCACCGCATTACACCGGCCTGGCCGACGACATGATGCGAATGGGCGCCACGAACCCGCAAGAGGCGCACGAGCGCTTCCTGAACCACCAGCGCGCCGAACTGTGCGAAGCCTATGGCTTCTCGCGTCGTGAGCAGAGCAAGCCGTTCGCGTTCGCCGATGGCGTTGCGATCATCCCGGTCCATGGCACCCTCATCAACCGCTTCGGCAGCACCTACGGCTGGGTCACTGGCTACAACTTCATTCGCGCCCAGCACAACGCCGCGCTGATGGACCCGGACGTGAAGCTGATCGTTCACGATCACAACTCGTACGGCGGCGAAGCGGCCGGCTGTTTTGAACTGGCCGACGACATCTACAACTCTCGCACTGTCAAACCGACTTACGCGGTCGTCGACTCGAATTGCTACTCCGCGTCGTTCGCTTTGGCGTCGGCCGCAACGAAGTTGTACGTGATCCCGAGCGCTGGCGTGGGCAGCATCGGCGTGGTCGCAATGCACGTCGACATGAGCAAGGCGCTCGATAAATTCGGGGTCGTCATCACGTTCATCCACTCGGGCGATCACAAGGTCGACGGCAATCCGTACGAGGCATTGTCGGCAGAAGTGAAGGCCGACATTCAGGCCAGCGTCGACAAGTCGCGTGGCAAATTCGTCGCGCTCGTGGCGCGCAACCTCGGCTTGGACAGCAAGATCGTTCATAATACCGAGGCGCGCACGTACCGGGCCGACGACGCTCTCGAACTCGGCCTGGTGCATGCAATTGCAGTACCATCCGCCGTGCTGCAACAAATCAAGGACGAAGAGTCGGCGAACACCGACAAATCCGATACTCAACTCTCGACGCAAAAGGATGAAAATATGAGCACCGCAGAACAAGCCGCAGCAGCGGCAGCAGCAACTCCAGCAGCGGCAACCGCAGCAGCGGCAACCCCGGCAGCGGCGCCTGGCGTGGTCGATCAAGCATCGGTCCAGAAAGCCGAACGCGAACGCATCGCCGGCATCACCGGCTGCGAAGAAGCCAAGGGCCGCTCGTCGCTGGCGAACCACCTGGCCTTCAACACCAGCATGTCCCTGGAAGACGCGAAGGGCATGCTGGCTGTCGCCGGCAAGGACGCAGCCGCAGCACCGGCAGCGCCAGTAGCGGCGACGAACGCGCTGGAGCAGGCAATGGCTGCAACCGCGCAGCCGAACGTCGGTGCAGATTCCGCAGCAGCGGCGGCAGCGAACGGCGACGTGCCGAAGCATATGTCGATCCTGAACGACTACCAACAGGCAACCGGCCACAAGGTCGGCGAGAAGGCCGCGAAGTAATTCGCAGACCGGAACGAAGCGAAGCAATCCAACCCATTAACGCCATACCTTTAGGAGAAAAACATGGCTGAACTCGAACAACGCCCGCTCGATCCGCGCTCGGATCTGGCCGGTGCCGAAGTCCTCGCCGCACGCGGCGGTCCATTCCAATTGTGGATCGGCGGCGCGCAAGTCGTCACCGACGCTGCAATCGCTGCCGTCGCTTTCCAGAAATACGAGATCGCTGCGCTGGAGACTGCCGCTGGCGCCACGCTCGGTCAACTGGTGCGCTTCGTGCCAGGCACCCACGAAGCCACGCAAGCCGTGGTCGTGGCCCAGCCTGTCACCGCTGGCATGTCGACCCCGTACTTCGCTGAAGGCCGCTTCAACCACGAAGCGCTGATCTGGCCGGCAGGCACCGCGTTCGACACCTACGCGGAGCGCAAGGCGTTCTTCACCGGCACGATCCTCAAAGTCGCCCATCTGATCTGATCCGCAGATCGTTCACAACCTTAGATAGAAAGTAAAAACATGGACCTCTACGATCTCTTTACGCTGCAAGCGGTTCAGCGCCAGATCAAAACCTCGCCTCGCTTCTGGCTGACCAACTTCTACAAGAGCCAGATCAACTTCGACGGTCGCAAGATCCTGTTCGAGCGCGTGTTCGGTGAAGACCGCAAGCTGGCACCGTTCGTCGTGCCTAACGTCGCTGGTCGTCCGCAGCGCCTCGACGGCTTCCAGATGGACACCTTCACCCCGGCCTATTCCAAGCAAAAGGACGTGGTGGATTACACGATGCACATCACCCGCCAGGCTGGTGAAGCAATCGGTGGCTCGCTGACCGTCGACCAACGCCGCAACGCCGTGATCGCTGAACTGATCCGTCGCCAGAACGTCAAGATCGAAAACACCTGGAACTGGCTGGCCGCTCGCGCGACCATCGACGGCAAGGTCACGATCAAGGGTGAAGACTACCCTGAAACCCTGGTCGACTTCCGCCGCAATGCGGAACTGACCCGCGTGCTGACCGGCGCCGCAACCTGGGACGAGCCGACCGGCAATCCGCTGCAAGATCTGCGCGAAATGCGCCAGGCTGCGAACCAGTTCTCGTTCGGCGCCCGCATCAGCAAATACTACTTCGGCACCAACGCCTGGGAACTGTTCTGCCAGCGCGTCGACCTGAAGGAAATGATGCGCCTGGAGTACGCTGGTCGCGGCCAGAACACCAGTGTGACCCTCATCAGCGACGGCTACGACGACACCATCGAATACATGGGTTCCATCGCCGGCCTGAACGGTCAAGGCAAGATGGAGTTCTACGTCGATTCGTCGAAGTACATCGACCCGGAAACCGGCGAGGAAGCGTACCACCTGGGCGAGAACGACGTGGTGGGCGTGTCCGACATGATGGACGGCGTGCGCTGCTTCGGCGGCATCATGGACGCTGAAGCCGGCTATCGCGCCGTCGACCGCTTCTTCAAAAACTGGCGTGAACAAGATCCGTCGCAAGAATATCTGCTGACGCAATCGGCTCCGCTGATGGTCCCACGCGAGACCAACGCGACCTTCAAGATCACGGTCGCGCCGCCAGTCACCCCGTAATAGCAACCGGGCCGGGGAAACCCGGCCTTTCACCATCCTTTTTATTCTCGGAGAACTACCATGCCAAAACGCATTCCCACCATGTCCATCGTCATGCACATCGACGGCAAACGCCAAGTCCTGAAGCCAGGCAAAACCTATGAACTGACCACCGCGCAGATCAAGGAAATCGAAGCCACTGGCGGCAAGGACGCGCTGCGCAAGACGGTCAACGAAGAAGAGACCGTTACCAACGTGAACCTCGGCGGCGTCGTGAACGCTGGCGACAGTGCGGCCAACCTGGACGCATCGGTTCCTGCACCGAAGGGCGCGGCTACCTCGCCAACCACCGGCACCGGCAAGAACCCTGCTCCTGCAAAGGCGGGCAGCAAGGCTGATCCTAAAGTCGGCGACGACGACCTGTAATCATGGGCTTCAACTTCGCAGCGGCCAAGGCCACCCTTCATCGCGCAGTCCACGACACGCTGGCTGTAGAGGCGCTGTACCTGGGCCGCGATGATACGGTGGTCCCGGTGCCGCTGCGGGTTCGTTGGCACAATCAAATTGTGAACACCGGGGATCTGAACGGCGAATACGCGCTGAGTATCGACACCGTCGACAAGCTGATTTTCGATGCTGCCGACCTGGCCGAGAAAGCCATTCAGATCCGTCGCGGTGATCGCATTCAGCTAACCGCCGCATACTTCGGCGGCGCCGTCCTTGAGGCCAGCACCCGCGATCCCAAGTCCGAAGCCGCGCGAGAGATCTGGCACGTCGGACGCTACCATGGCCCTCTCACTACTTGAGACCGCTGAGTTCATTCAACGGCTCCCCCGCGAGGTCGACAAGGCCGCGCAACTCTCGATCAACACTGTCGCTAATCGTGGCGCGCTGAAGCTGGCGCGCAACGACATTCTCGCGCAGATCAACTTCCCAAAAGACTACCTTACCGGCGACAACCTGCGCGTCACGAAGCTGGCGAGGCAGGGCGACCTGGAGGCCGTCATCGGCGCACGCCAGCGCGCCACCAGCCTTGCCCGCTTCGCAGACTCGTCGACGACCCTCGGATCGCGTGCTCGCGTAGGCGTGCGCGTACAGGTGAAACGCGGCGCATCGACCCTGCTGAAAAAGGCTTGGCTCGTCAAACTGCGAAACGGGAATCTTGGCCTGGCCGTACGCCTCAAGCCGGGCCAGTCCATCGACAACAAAACAGGCACGACGCGCTGGCTCGTACCGGGCAAGGTGGCCCTGCTGTACGGTCCATCCGTCGACCAGGTGTTCCGCGACGTATCCGAGGACATCGCCGATCCGGTCGGCCGCATGTTGCAAGCCGAATTCTTCCGTCAACTCACGAGGTTCATCCGATGAACAATTCATTCCCCGACCGCCCGGTGCCGAAGCGCCTGGCGATCATGAAAGCCCTGCAAGCCCTGCTCGAAGGTGTGGCCGAAGATGCAGGCTACGCCTACACCCTGGCTGGCAAGGTGTACCGCAACCGCACGCTGCTCGGCGCCGACGTGAACGAGCGTCCGAACTTGCCGGCCGTGTCCATCCTTGAAGCGCCGCGCGCCGGCATCAATTCGTTCGCCGGCAACGAGCGCGAAGCCCGCAAGGATCAGTGGACGATCCTCGTGCAAGGCATGACCGCCGACAGCCGCCGCGACGAGAACGGGTCGGACGATATCTACTATCTCTGCCAGGACGTGGAACGCCGGCTGCACCGCATCATGGCCGAGAAGCGGGGCGACCCGATGTACCCGGAGCACTACATGCTCGGTGGTAAAATCACCTCCGTTGAAATCGTCGCGCCTATCATCCGTCCACCCGAGGCAGGCGTTGCGAATAATGCGTTCTTCTATATCGCGATCTACTTCGGTGTCGCGGTAAGAGAGATCGGCGAGTAAGCACCGCTCGCAAAACCTTTTATCACCCTTTCTTTTTGGAGAAAACACCATGGCAGGTCCAGGCAAAAATTATGTGATCGGCAAAGGCAAATTGTCCTTTGCAATGTTCGCCCCAGGCTCGAAGGTGAGCACGATGGGCGAACGCTACCTCGGCAACTCGCCGGAACTCACGCAGACCCGCGAGCAGGAGACGCTGGATCACATCGACGCGGATGAAGGCATGAACGTCAAGGACGAGTCGATCACCATCAGCAATTCGATGGGCGGCAGTTTCACCCTCGACAGCATCGAGCCGGAAAACATCGCAATGTGGTTCGGCGGCCCAGTCGACCGCTCCGCGATCCTGGCCGGCACCGCAATCGTGGATGCGGACTTCTCCGCTGTCCGTGGCCGCTACCACCAGATCGGCGCGACTGCGGACAACCCGATGGGTGCGCGCAAGATCGACAACGTGAAGGTCGCCATCGTGGCCCCAGGCGCCACCCCGCAAGATCCACCAGTCGTCACCGAACTGGCCGAACTGGACGGCAACGTCGAAATCGACCTGGACCGTGGCCGCTTGTACATCGAGCCGGACGCACCGGATATCGACAACAATGACGTGCTGCGTGTGACCTACGACCAGGAAGCGACGACCCGCACCATCATCATCGCTAAGGGCGATCAGATCCGTGGTCGCCTGCGCTTCGATTCGACCAACCCGGTCGGCTCGCGCAACGACTACCTGTGGCCTTATGTCACCATCACCGCGAACGGTGACTACGCGCTGAAGGGCGACGAATGGCAAACCATGTCGTTCAACTACGAAGTCCTGAAGCTGGACAACGTGACCGAGCGCGTCTACATCGAAGCCCACCCTGCCGACGCAACGCCGGCCGTCACCACCCCGTAATAAGGAAGCCCCGAAATGTCACTCGCAAATATTCTGATCCCACGCGATGAAGTGATGTTTCGGGGCGAGTCGCTGTCCTTTCGCGGCTTGTCCCTGAACGACTTCTCAACCCTGATGCGCGGCCACATGGCCGAACTCTCGAAGCTGTTCGATATGTACGATAACGTCGAAACTCGCGAGACCGCAATTTCCCAATCCGCGAACTTCGCCATCAAGATCGTGCAGGAGGCGCCCGGCATGGTCGCTCAACTGATCGTGCTGGCATCGGACTCGCCGCAAGAGCACATCGAGCACGCCGAGAAATTCCCGCTCCCGCTGCAAGTCGAATGTGTTCGCTGCATCATCAATCTCACCTTCGAGGAAGCGGGCGGCGCAAAAAAATTCCTCGACAGCCTAATGCAGATGGTAACGAGTCTTCGCCCCAAAGCGGCGAGCGAGGGCTTGAGCACCTGACGCGGGCCGAGCGATTCCATAGGTCGCTCCGCTCGTCGGCGAGTTTGCTGATCTCTGAAGGTCAGATACACGCCAACCATTACCCGCTGTCGAAACTATGGATTGAGGCTGAAATAGTCCGCGAACGCATCAACTCCAAGATAGCAACCGAAGCGTCCTTGATCCAGTCGGCCATCGTTGCAGTTCTATCGCTCGACGGCAAGGGCGTGAAGAACTTTAACGATCAACTCAAAAGGCTGACCGATGGCTGACCATCAAGACGTAGAACTCCGAATCAGGGCGACCAACTACTCCAAGCAACCAATGGAGAAAGTGGTCGACGCCCTGAAGGAAATGACCAAGGCCCAAGACGCGCAGATCGAGAGCGCCAAGAAAGGCACCACGAACGTCGCGGCCCTGGAAGCCTCATACAAGAAACTCGAAGATGCGGCGAAGGCGCTGCTATCCCAGCAGTCCCTCACGAAGCTGTACGAGTCGCAGAACAAGACCCTGGCCGAACTGAAGGCGAAGGTCGACGCGGCCCGCGAAGCACAGAAGGCATACGCCGATTCCCTGCCGGCCGGCTCCGACCGCACGAAGAAGCAACAGGACGAACTGAACAAGCTGGGTCGCGCACTCGCCAGCGTCGAGAAGCAATACGCGCGCACCGAGGCCAACGTCGGCAAGACCGCGCAGCGCATGGGCGAGTTCGGCATCACCGCCGCAAACCTGGCCGCATCCCAACAGAAGATCCGCGATGCCGTGGCCGGCGCGAACGCTGCGCTCGAACGGCAGGAGCGCGCGATCAACGCAACCGACAGCGATGCCGCACGCCGCGCAGCCGCAAACGCCGCCATCGCGCAGCGTGAAACTCAGGTCCGCGTCGACAACATCTTCGCTCAGGCCGAGCGCGACCTGGCCCGCCAACTGAAGGCCACGGCTGATGCGCAGCGCGACGCCAACACGGCCGCGAACATCGCCAACCGCGAACGCCAGGTCGAGGTCGACGTGCTGTTCGCCAACGCCGAACGCAAGGCGACCGAAGAGATCAACAAGAAAAACGCCGCGCTCCGTGCGCAGCAGTTGGCCTTGCGCGCCGCCGCCGATCAAGCCGAACGCATGATGCGCGCCTCGCTGGTTCAAGCGCGTGGCCGCACGCCGGTCCAGATGCCGGATCTGTCGAACCAACTGCGCGATATCGCCAACCCGGCCGACGCCGCCGTGCGCTCGATCTCGGGCATCGAGAACGCCCTGGTCGGCCTCGAACGCCGCGTGCGCGAGATCCGTGGGCCGGTGCGCGACTACCGAGGCGCCCTGGACGAGACGAAACGCGCCCAGCAGGCGCTTTTGACGGTCGCGGGCCAGGTGGATGCCTACCAGCGTCAGATCGTGGCTGTACGGGCCGCTCGTTACGAATACGGGCAGTCCCGCGTGGCGGTGAACGCCCTGATCGCGGAAATGCGGTCGGGCGCGGCCGGCGAGGACATCACCACCCGCCTCGCGCAAGCCCAGCGCACCATGCAGCAGGCCGCGCAGAATCTCGGCAACCTGACGACCCAGGCTCGCGCCGCACGCCTCGCGCTTCAGCAGGCCGGCGTCGACACGCGCAACCTCACGCAAGCCGAGGCGGACTTGGTGGCCCAGGCCAACCGCGCAACCCAGGCGCTCAACTCGCTGACCGAGGCGCATCGCCGCAATGGCGCCGCAGCGGGCGACGCTGGCTCGCGGATCTTCAACTGGTTCGGCGGCGCCAATGGCCGGACAACCCTGTCGTTCGCGCAGCGCTTGCGCGGCGAAGTGCTCGCCCTCGGTGCCAGCTTCGTCGGCCTGAACGCCTCGATCAACCTGGCCTCGTCGACGATCAACAGCTACAAGGCGAACCAGGCGATCATGTCGCGCCTGCTGATCGCGAACGGCGGCGATGCGCGCCAGGCCGGCCTCGATTACGCCTACCTGGAAAAGCAGGCCGACCGGATCGGCTTCGTGTTCCAGCGTATCGCGCCGGCATTCACGAAATTCGCTATCGCGGCTCGCTCGGCAAACTTCAGCACGCAAGAGACCCGTTTCATCTTCGAGAACATCGCAGAGTCGGCGGTGAAGGCGCGCCTGTCCACGGAAGAACTGGAAGGCGTGTTCAAGGCGTTCGAGCAGATCCTTTCCAAAGGCACTGTGCAGGCCGAGGAACTTCGCGGTCAGTTGGGCGACCGCCTGCCTGGCGCATTCCAGATCGCGGCCCGCGCTGCCGGCAAGACGGTCGAGGAATACACGAAGATGATGGAACTCGGCCAGGTGAGCGCTGACCAGGTGATCGGCATCGCGCGCGAACTCGGCAAAACCTACGGCACCGTGTCCGAAGGGACCGTGAACCTGCTCGCCGCTGAAGCCCGCTTCGAGAACGCTGCCAACCGCTTCCGCACGTCGACCGCCGAGGGTGGCTTCATCGACGCCTATACCGAATTCCTCACGAAGATGACCGCGCTGCTCGATGGCGGCGACGGCGACCGGCTGGCGAATAGTTTGTCGGCAGGCTTCGCGGCCGTGATCGGCGTGATCGAAACCCTGGTCGAGAACATCGACGCACTGAAGTTCGCCGTGGCCGCGCTCATCAGCATCGGTCTGCTGAAGTGGCTCGTGACGCTGCCGGCGCTGTACCGCGCTGTACTGGCCGAGGTGGTCCTGCTGAACGGGGCCATGGTGACGCTGAACACGCAGATGGGCGTGCGCGCCGCCGCTGCTGCCGCAACCCTGGCCGCTGGTGCGACCGGCCTGACCGGCGTGGTAGCCCGCCTCACGATTGCCGTGGGCAGCTTGAGCACCGCGCTTGCGACCCTGTATCGCTGGCTCCCGATGATCGGCCTCGCCATCGCTGCATACCAGGGTACTTCGTTCCTGCTCGATAAGCTGGACGACAAGGTGCGCGACAACGTGAGCAACGCGATGAAGGCCACGCTGAAGGCGACCCAGGATGCCGAGGCCGCACAGGACGCGGCGAACAAGGCGCGCGGCACCAAGGAAGAGAAGGATCTGCGCGACAAATACCTGAAGCTGCGCGACATCGCCGTGGATGCGGTGAAAGCCGAGGGCCGGGCAATCGCGGCAGCACGCGACAAGAACATCGACTTCGAGCCGCTGCGCGCGCAAGCCGCTGCATCGCTCAAGGCCGCAGCGCCGGTAGCTGCAACCGAAGATCCAGGCAATCGACCCGAGGACGTGCTGAAGCGACTGCGCAAGGATCTTGAGCGCGAAGACAAGCGGTCGGAAAAGAATCTGCGCGCGCAACGCCTGAAGTCGGCGAAGGAAGAATTGGCCGACCGCCTGGCTATCGTCGACGAGACGTTCCAGATCAAACGCGATCAGGCCGAGCGCGAGATCAAAGACGAGAGCAAGCTGCAAGAGGCGCTGAAGATGATTAACGCCTCGTCGCTGAAGGCCCAGGCTGTCGAGCGCGCGAAGTTCGCCAACGAGCAGAACCGCAAAGGTCAGGAGTCCGGCAACAAGCGCATCCGCATGCAGGAGGCCGTGAGCGAACGCCTCGCCAAGATCGCGGAAGATCTCGCCAACCGGGAAGGCAAGGCCGACCCGACGATCCCTTACGAGCAGCGCCGCGCCGCCGCCGTGGGCGCTGTGCAGAAAGCCTACCGCGAGTTGGAGAACGACATCGCGGCAATCGCGAAGTTCAACCCGACTCAGGCCGCAGCGGACCTCAAGCGCACGAAGGAATTGGAGGCCCAGCACAAACTGCTCGCCGGCCAGAACAGCGACCGCAAGGAAGCCGAGCGCCTGGCGAAAGACTTCGAGGACACACAGACCATCCTGAAGACGCAGATCGAAGAGATCAATGCGCTGTACGATGCCGGCCTGATCTCGGCAACGGACCAGCAGGCACGCACGAACGCGGCCATCGCCGAACTCGGGCCAGGCGTGCAAGCGGCCGGCCAGGCTGCGCTGGAGTTCGCCGAGCGCTTCCGCTCGATCATGGACCCGGTGGCGTTCCAGACCCTCGTGTCAGGCATCCGCACCGGCCTCGCCACGGCGAACACTGAAGCGATGACGGCGGCGAACAACGTGGTCGCACAACAGGCCCGCTTGAACGCGCTGATGGACGAGCAGAAAACGAAACTGGACGAGATCAAGACCCAGCGCTCGCTCGGCATGATTACGGCACAGCAGGAGGCGGACCAGACCAACGCTGTCACCGGCCAGTACAAGCAGTCCATCACCGAGACCATCGACGAACTGATCCGCCTGCTCGACGTGACGCGGCAAGTCGGCGGCATGAGCGAAGAGTCGTTCAACAAAGCGAAGGCTGCGGCGAACGGCCTGAAGCTGGAGACGGTGAATGCCACGACGGCCTCGACCGACCTGGACAAAGTGATCGTGAACTCGGTGGCCGGCAACGGCGTCACCGCATTCGAGGCGCTGGCAACCAGCATCGCCGAAGTGGCGACCGGCGCGAGAAGCATCGGTGAAGGATTCAAGGGCGCGCTGTCGGCGGTGGGCATGTTCTTCGCTCAACTGCTGCAAGACATCGCGACCGCGATCATCCGTCAGTTGATCCTGAACGCGCTGGTGCGGGCGATGGGTGCGGCAAGTGGTATCGGCGGTGCTGCTGTCTCGGCAGGCGCCAGCGTGGCTGGCACTGGCCTGCATCGCGGCGGTGTCGTTGGCCGGGACCGCACGTTCACCCGCACCGTGCCACTGGAAGCGTTCAGCAACGCCATGCGATATCACACTGGCGGCTTGGCCGGGTTCCGTCCGAACGAGGTGCCGGCGATCTTGGAGCGCAACGAAGAGGTGCTGACCCGCGACGATCCACGCCACGTCCTGAACGGCGGCAAGTCGGGCGGCGCTGCTGGTGGCGGTGGTGCGGATGCAGGCACGCGCGTCGTGGTGGTCGACGACCGGCAGTCGGTGCCTGAAGCGATGAATAGCTCGTCGGGTGAGCGGGTTATCATTGCGACCATCAAGAACAACCTGCCGGCTATCAAGTCGCTCCTGAGAATCTAACTATGGCCCTGCGAAACCCTTATGACTTCCCGCAAGATCCTGAAACCCATCCACTCGGCGAAAGGATCGTCTCGGTCGCCGATCCAATCGACGCGGCGCCAGGGTCGAGCACGTTCTACCTCTCGCGCCGCTTCACCTTCCCCGAAGGCGACTACTCATTCATCGTGGAAGCCGATGATGCGGCGACGATCTGGATCGGAACCAGCCAGCTAAACGCGCGCATCATCGCGACGCCTACCCTGGCCGTGCCGGCTCGCGCTGAGGTGAATGTCCCGGCCGGTGAATACCGGGTCGACGTGATCCTCCAGAACCTCACCACCGGCCCGAGTCCCGCGTACTTCACCATGGTCATCATGCGCGGCGCCGAGGTGTTCTACACGTCGTCGAAGGAAGCCTGGCTATTGGACGACACGGCGATCAACGACAACGATCTGCCGCCAAGCCAGGACATTCGCTACACGATGCCGGTGTGGACAACCATGCCGAACTGGCAGAGCGGCATCACCGAACGCCTGTCCTGGCAGACCGATATTCTGGACAGTGAGCGCGACGCCGAGCAGCGCCGCTCGGTGCGCCGCAATGCGCGCCGGTCGTTCGAGGCGTCGTTTCTGCGCCAAGATGCGAACGCGGCGCGCATCGACGCTTTCCTGGTCGGCGTTGGTCCCGCGCCGTTCCTTGTCCCGTTGTGGCACGAGCAGGTTCGCATGGTCGACGGCATCGACATGGAGGCCAGCGGCGTCACATTCCCTGATGGCGAACTGCGGCTGCGCGAATTCCGTGTCGGCGACATCGTGTTCGTGAACAACGGCGACCCGAACGATTACGACTTGCTGGAGATCGGCGACGTGGATCAAGACCGCTTCTCGTGGAAGTCGCCACCACCGCGCGCCTGGCCGGTCGGTACGCGGATCTTCCCGATGCGCGTGGCACACATTGATCCAGGCGACGCGCGAACCAGCGGCATCACGGACACGGTGCGCAGCGCCGAGGTGCGCTTCACCCTGGACGACCCTTACGTCATCGAAGCGGCGTGGGGCAACGCTGGCGGCGGTCTGCCGATCTTCGGCTTCACCGTGGATCGCGCGAACTCGCTCGACACCGAGTACAGCCGCAAGTCGTTCGTCATCGACAACACGTCCGGCAAGCCGACGATCACCGATCACGGCAAATACACATCGGCCGTGGTGCAGACCCGCATGCGCGTGTTCGGTCGACCCAATGCGTTTCGGTTCCGCCAATTCCTCCAAGCGGCGCGCGGCATGGCCCGGCACTTCTACGCGCCGTCGTTCATGCAGGACGTGTACCCGGTCGGCGATGTCATCGGCGGCACGAACGAACTCGTGGTGCAGCCGCAAGGCTTCCGTCGTTCGATGCTCTCGCCGCAGCCTATCCGATTGCAGATCGCGTTCCAGTTCCGCGACAGCGCACCCACCGTCTACGCCGACATCACTGAAGTGCGCGAGGTGTACCAGTCCGGTCGCCTCGTGGCCGAAGTGCTGGTACTGGTCGACCCGCTGCCCCAGATTACAATGTCCGACCTGAAGCGGATCTCGTTCATCTGTGAGACGCGCTTCGCGCAAGACTCGTTCGAGATCCACCATCCAACAAACGGCCAGGCGATGATCGAAGTCGCGTGTGTTCTTCGCCAGGCCACCAACCCGAGGACAATCCCAGCATGAGTTTCAATGAAGTCGAGATCAGCGACGATGAAGGTCGCCCCATTTTCCTCTACTCATTCACGCTCGGCGCGGCGGTATGGCGGTACACGTCGTCCGACGCTGATGTGAATTACGGCGGCTACCGATGGGAAGCCGTTTCTATTTCCGATAGCGGCGTCAAACAAACCGGCGATTCCAATACGGACACCCTGGAGATCACCGCGCCGTCGACCATCGCGCCGGCACAACTGTTCATCGGCACGCCGCCATCGGCCGCGATCATGGTGCGGATCTTCTACTACCACGAGAGCGACAACCAGGCGGTCCTCGGTTACATGGGCGAACTGATGCAGGTGAACCAGCCGGCGCCAGGCCAGGCCGTCATGACGTGCGATGCGATCAATGCGTCCATGCAGCGCGACGGCCTGCGCCTCTCGTGGCAGCGCAACTGTCCCTATGCGCTGTACGACCCGCACACCTGCCGCGCGGACAAGACCGAGCACGTCATCGAAATGAAGGTGTATGACGTGCAGGGGAATATCGTGGTTCTGGAGGGCGCGAGCCTGAGCGATGGTCTGCTCGATGGCGGATTCTTGGAATGGGATCATCCGTCGCGCGGCACCGAGTTCAGGGCTGTCGAACGCCAGCTATCCAACACCGTCGAAATGTTCGGCCTGGGTGATGGCTTATACTACGGCCTCAATGTCAGAGCGTACCCCGGCTGCAAGCGCACCACGGCCGATTGCGCATCTAAATTCAACAACTTGGAGAACTACGGCGGCATTCCCGATCTTCCGGGGAAATCACCGTTCGATGGTGATCCTGTTTTCTAAAGGGGCGCGAACGTGAACATCTACTACGCCATCGCAATGATGGTCGTGTCGGCGCTGATCCAGTTGGCACTGGCGCCGAAACAGCAAGGTCCAGCGCCCACCGCATTCGAGGACATCGACTTCCCGCAAGCAGATGAAGGCACGCCGCAAGCGGTGGTGTTCGGCGACTGCTGGTCGGGTGACTGGATGGTCCTCGCCGTGGGCAATTATCGGGTCGAGGAAATCAAACAGAAAGGCGGCAAGAAATGACCGAATGCGGCATTCGCGTTCATCGTCGACACCTGGCCGCTGCCGACATTTGCGCGCGCGGTTCGCGCTTGTGGTTCGAGCAGTACAAGATCGACTACATGGATTATCTGAAGAACGGCGTGCCGGTCGAGACCATGGAGGCCACTGGCGATCACTTCGCGCTGCTGGTGTCCCGGCTCGCACGCGAAGAGGCGGCGAAGAAAGAGGTGAACAATGGGCAGCAGTAAAAAACAGACCACCGGCTACAGGTACTTCTTCGGCATTCACATGGGCCTGAGCCGTGGCCCGGTGGACGAGATCATCGAGATCCGCGTCGGCGACAAGATGGTGTGGCAGGGGAACATGGTTGACAGCAGCACCGTGAGCATCAATGCGCCTGACGTGTTCGGCGGCGACAAGCGGGAAGGCGGCGTGGTCGGCACGTTCAATCTGATGATGGGGAAACCTGACCAGGTTGCGGCGCCGGGCCTCGTGTCGATGATTGGCCGCGCGCTGCCGGGATTCCGCAAAATGTGTACCGCGTTCTTCAACGGACAGATCGCCTCGAACTCGCCGTACCCGAAGCCGTGGAAGATGCGGATGCGGCGCAGCATGAAGGGTTGGCAGAACGACGCGCCGTGGTATCCCGAGAAGGCGCGCATCATCCTCGACGGCCAACCGCTGAAACAGGGCGACGAGAACGTCGACACGAAGATCCACGCGATGAACCCGGCGCACATCATCTACGAATGCCTGACCAACAGCGAGTGGGGGCGCGGCCTGCCGGAGTCGGCGCTGAACGTCGCATCGTTCACGCAAGCCGCCGACACGCTGTTCGAGGAAGGCTTCGGCCTGTGTCTGCGCTGGACCCGCCGTGAAAACCTGCAAGCGTTCATCCAGACCGTGATCGACCACATCGGTGCAGCCATCTACGCCGACCGCGAAACTGCAACGATTACGCTGAAGTTGATCCGCTTCGACTATGAGCCGACGACCCTGCCGATCTACACCACCGACAGCGGCATTCTGGAGATCAAGGAAGCGGAAAGCTCGGCGCTCGGGCCGGCCGTGAACGAAGTAGTGGTCGAGTACGTCGACCCTGTTACCGGCGAGACGCGCACCGTGAACCAGCAGAACCTCGCCTCGCTGCAAGCCTCGCGCGGCGTGTTCAACTCGCTGAAGAAAAGCTACCCCGGCCTGCCGACCAACGGTCTCGCGCGCCGCGTGGGCCAGCGGGATCTGCGCATCAATGCGATGTCGCTGCGCCGGTTCAAGATCACGATGGACCGCCGCGCATGGCGGATCGCGCCGGCAAGCGTATTTCGCTTGAGCGACGTGGTGCGCGGCGTCGGCGAAATGGTGGTGCGCGTGGGCGCCGTCGAAGACGGTACGCTGACGAACGGCACGATCACCATCACGGCGGTGCAGGACGTGTTCTCGCTGCCTACTTCGTCATTCATCGGTAACGAGCCGCCGAATTGGGTGCAGCCGAACACGAAGCCTGAATTGAAAGAACACCGGGCGTTCGAGTTGCCGTACTTCCTGATCCGCGCCGGCATGTCGCCCGCCGACTTCGACTACCTCGCACCTGATGCCGGCTTCATCGGCACCGTGGTCGCGAAGCCCACCGACCTCTCGCTCGCCTATGACCTGTACGTGAAGAACGGGCCACCGGAAGAAGAGGACTACCCACCAGGCACCGCACCGAATCCATAATGGCAAATTCCGATTACGCAGAAACCGGCCAAGGCAGCTTCACGGCCATGGTCATTCTCGACGCGCCGCTCGGCCGCTTCGACACCATCATCAACTACACCCGATTCAACTTCCCATCGCTCGACGCAATCGAGGTCGACATGGCCGTGATGGTCAACGGTGAGATCATGTCCGTCACCGACGTGGGCCTGCTGTCGATCACCGTGGATCGCGGCTGCGCCGACACCATCCCTGCCGAACACCCGGCGAACTCGCTGGCCTGGATCTTCGACGCCGGCACCGTGGGAACCGACGAGGTGGAACGCGCAGCCACCGAGGAAGTCAGCGTGAAGGTCACGCCGTACACCACGAGCGCCGCTGTGCCGCTCGACGCCGCGCCGCCGCACCTGATCGAGTTCAACTGGAGATTCAACCGCCCGTATCCGCCAGGCCGCTTCCAGATCAACGGCGAGCGCTGGACCGTCGCCGCAACCGTCGACATCGACACGCCGGCCCTGCACCTGTCCTGGGCGCACCGTGACCGCGTGCTGCAAGCCGATCACCTGGTAGGCCATGACGCGGCATCGGTCGGCCCTGAACCCGGCACCACGTACAGCGTCTCGGTGGTTCATCCGGTGAGCGGCGATGTGGTTCGCACCGAGGTCGGCATCGTCGGCGCTGAGTTCTACTACCGGCGCGCACAGGCGCTTCACGACCTGGGGCAACTGACTTCCTCGCAGATGCCGACGATCCTGTTCACGTCGATGCGGGAAGGCTTCGAGGCGTGGCAAACCTACGAGGCCGACTTCATCCTCGCGCCAGGCAGCATCGAGACGCCGCCACTCATGGGATTCGCGCAGCGGGTGATCGAGTCGCCGTATGCGATCAACGTGGCGCGCAACGTGATGAACTACGCCGGCAATTACGCTGTCGCGATGGGCGCTCGTCCGGTCGACCGCATGGCCGATCTCTACCAGCTTGTCGGCAACGGCGTGCAGTTGCAAGACGGCGCGCACTTCACACCATGGGTCACGCTGGACTTCCGCATGCCGGAACTGGAGACCACGATCAATATCCGCACGTCGTCGCTGTACAACGGCGTATCACTGGCCGCAGCCAAAGCCGGCGACCTGGTGCTTATCGACGATGAACTCGTCCAGATCGAGACCGTCAGCCCGACACAGATCGTTGTCCGGCGTGGCTGCTGCGACACCGTGCCGCGTGTCCACATTGCCGGCGCCCGCGCATGGCTGATCGGCGTGACCTACTCCTTCGACGCCATCGAGCGCACGGACGGCGAGCCGGTGCAATACAAGCTGCGGCCGGTGAGCTATGGTTCGCCGTACTCGCTCGACGATCTGCCGTCGAACAACGTGACCTTCGGGCGCCGCGCGGAACTGCCGTATGCGCCAGGCCGGGTGGTCGTGAATGGTCGCCCATGGTTCGAGGAAGCACAGGCGGTCAGCGGAGCCTCGACGCTGTTCTCGTGGGCGCGCCGCAATCGCGTTGCACAGGGTTCCGGCATCGTGGCGCACGAGGACGAGGACAAGGGCGCGGAGGCCGGCCAAGTCACGCGGCTGCGCTTCTATTACGAGACGCCGGCACAGACCGAAGGCGGCGCGCCGGTCGAGCACGTTCTGCGCCAAGAGGACATCGCCTCGCCAACAGGCAACGCGAACCCGCTCGCCGGCATGACGTTCGCCTACACCTACGCGATGGCACAGGCCGACGGTCTCGCGGCCGGCAATGCGCTGGGCATCTGCGGAACGGTCGTGATCTACTGCCGCATGCTCTCTGCGCGTGACGGCCTCGAATCGCTTCAGTCATACATCACGCCAATCCGCGTTCCCTCATTCCCTTGCTAACCCATGGCACAAGACGACTACAAGAACACAGGCGGTAAGGGTCAGTTCACGCCACTGGCCGAACTTCACGATGCGCTCGATTACCTGGATCGCACGCTGATCCTGGGCCGCTCGAATTTCCCGCGACTCGATTCTCTGCAAGTGGGCATGGCCGTGCTGGTGAACGACGAATTCATGCAGGTGACGGACATCGGACCTGGCCGCGTCACGGTCAAGCGTGGTTGCGCGGACACGGTGCCGGCGAAACACCCGGCGAACTCACTGGCCTGGTTCATCGACGTGAGCGTGGTCGGCACCGATGGCGTCGAATACAGCGCGGGCGACTCGACCTCGATCAAGTATTCCCCGTACACACCGAGCGGCGCGATGCACCCGAACACTACGGGCGAGATCGACACCGTGAATTTCAACTGGCGCTTCTACCGCCCGTATCCACCTGGCCGGCTGTACGTCGGCTCGAAGCGCTGGTACGAGCGGCACCTGCTGTCGGCGGATGATCCGGCGTTGCTTCTCCAGTGGGTCCACCGCAATCGCTTGATCCAGTCCGACAAGCTGCTCGATCACGACGATGCCGGCGTCAGCCCCGAGTCCGGCACCACCTACACCGTGCGCGTCTACAACGGCAGCGGGCAACTGCGCCGCACCGAGGTCGGCATCATGGCAGAGCCGCGTGACCGCTACGGTCGATTGCGTCAGCCGGCGTGGGCCTACTCGTGGCAACAGGCCATGGGGGATCTCGGTGGCAGCAGCTTGCCTGACGAGGACGGCGATCTGATGCCGGCGACGATGACGATCCACGCGACGCGCGACAACTTCGATTCGTGGCAGGGCTACACCATTCCGTTCGACCTGGACCCGGAAGCGTTCTATCTCCGCGTGGCGCAACTCGGCCAGGTCTCGGCGCAGGAAGACGACATCAACCAGTCGAGCGGACCATACCCGCCAGTCGACGCCGTGATGGCCGCGTCGGTGGGCCAGATCTCGATGCAGAAAGCGAACGCCGAGGATTACGAAAACGTGATCGCGGCCGACGCGATGTTCATCGGTGCGCTGCAAGAGGGCGCCGGTCAGCACACCTCGTTCTATACCGGCATCAACCGCAATCTGTTTGAGGCGCCATACGCGCACCTCACGCGCCTCGGCGTGTCCACTGGTGGGTCGCACCTAGTCACGGTCGCCGCGCGCCCTGGAGACCGTCTGACGGACTCTCACACGCTATGGTCGCGGTACGACTACCCTGCCGGATTGGGTGCATCGTTCGATTACGCGAAACGCGCGGCGCCGGCATTCACGCCATGGATGACACTCGGCGCTGCCGTGGGCTACCTGGACACGGTGGTCGAGATCGCCACGTCGTCGTTCTACGACGGCATTTCCCTGGACGGCGTGCAGCCTGGTCAGGTGGCCCTGGTCGACGCCGAGGTGGTCATGGTCGTCTCGCGCACGGCCACCGCGTTCACCATCGCGCGCGGCGTCTACGACACGGTGCCGGCGAAGCACAACAAGAATGCCCGCATGTGGTTCTTCCAGACTGCGGCCGGCAACGATCCGAACACCTACCCGTACACGGTCGACCCGAGGAACCAGGTGCTCGGCGCGGCGGCGCAAGTGAAACTGATCCCCGATGTATACGGTCCACCGCTGGATCTTGACCAGGTGCCGACCGATCGCCTCGACATGAAGTTCCGCGTCGAGCGCCCGTATCCGCCAGGCGAAGTGCTGGTGAACGGCCGGGCCTGGTACAACGGCGTGCAGATCGCGAAAGATCAAGTCACCACGATCACCTGGCGGCACCGCAACCGCGATACGCAAGGCGGCAATGCGGTCGACCACCACGCGCCGACACGCGCGCCTGAGCCGGGCCAGAAGTACCGCCTGAAGATCACGATCATGGTGCGCGGCGCCGGCCCGAACGATCCCGCGTATCCGGTGACGGTCCGCAACGAGGTCGTCGACGGCGAGATCTTCACGTACAGCTATCAGATGGCGATGACGGATGGCTACCGCGCCGGCACGCTGCTCGACGTGTGTGGCCGCGTGACGGTGGGCCTGGTGCTCGAAACGATCCGCGACGATTACGTCTCGTGGCAGAACTACGTGATCCCGATCCTGCTGCCGGCGCCACCCTGCCCACCAGGCAAGCCACCTGGCGGCGGTCAGCTTCCGGGCGACAACGGCAACGGTAACGGCGACACTGGCGGCGACCCTACCAACCCGACCGATCCGACACCCGGACCAGGCGATAACACTGGCGGCGGCGAGCCGGGAGATAATGGCGGCGGCGATAATGGCAACGGTCCACCGGAACCGCCCGAGGTGCCGCCTGACTGGCCTGATCCAATCGAGCCGCCTGAGCCTGATCCTGATGATCCGAATCCAGCCCTGGCCGCGCATTGGGACATGAATTGGGACCGCCATTGGGACGCATACACGAAAGACAATCAAGGGGAATAAGTAATGCCAAGACAAGAGACTGCAAGGTTCCGTTTTTCACAAGGCTGGTTGCGCGGCGAAGACTGGTGGGGCGATCCGGTATCGGCCAACTTCATCATGCTCGACATGCTCGTGAACCCGATGATCGAGTCGATGACCGAGAGCGCGCCGCCACCGGGCGCCGTGCAGATGGGCGATATGTTCATCGTGGCCGCTGGCGGAAGTGGCGACTGGCTCAATCGGGACGGTCAACTTGCTCTGCGCGCCGAAGACAAATGGATCTTCGCCACACCGCTCGAAGGCGTGCGCGCCAGGCTGCGCAACCCGGCCGGCTGGATCTGGTTCAACGGCGCATCGTGGCTGGGTGAAGACCAGTCGGGTGACACGCCGACGCCGATCCTCGGCACGCGCTACGACATCGCCATGTCGGTCGGCTACGAGGCCGAGGCCGGTGAAACGCTGCTGGTGTTCACGGTTCCTGAGCCGATGACGCTGCCGGCAACCGCTGCCGGATCTCGCGGTCGATGCACGGTTCCGCCGAACGGTATTGTGCGCCTGCCTGTTCGGAGGAACGGCACCGAGATTGGTACAATCACGTTCGCGCAGAACAGCGTCTTCGCGATCTTCACGGTGCAGGGTGATAAGCCTTTCGCGACGAACGATCTGCTGACGATCCACATGCCGGACAATCCACCGGCCGGCTTCCGCGATTACGGCGTGACGCTGCGCCTGATCCTGCAAACAAACGGAGGTAACTGATGCTTCACATTGACGGCTTCGAGGAATTCGCGAACGACCCGGCGCCGAACAAACAACTGGAGCGCGCGCAGTACCAGGTGTCCGGCCAGTGGGGCGTCGTCGGTGGTCGCATCGGCGCGCATGGCCTGGCCGGTCGCAACGCGGCGCTCGTTCGCAGCATGCCATGGACGACAGGTGTGTGCAGCGTCGGCTTCGCCCACATCTTCGACACGCGCGGCTCGGCCGCATGGCTGAAGGTCGGCGACACGCAGATCAACTTGTGGCTGCACCCGGACACCGGCCTGCCGTACCTGAACGATCAGCCTGGCGGCGCGCTGCCGACCGCGAATCGCTGGTACTACTATGAACTGGAACTCAATCGCGCCGCTTCCACCGTGACCCTCTCGATCAACAACCGGATCGACATGACGTACCCGGTCGAGGGCGACCTGAGCGCGCAAGAATTGGAGGTCGGCATCGGCTACATTCTGCCGCAAGTCTATCGTCCCGACGCGGACCCGGTGCCAGTCGACAACGCCACCAAGACGTTCGACGATCTCTACATTCGCGACGCCGCGCGCTTCGGCCCGATTGTCGTGTCGACCCGCTTTCCGACCATGGATCAGAACGTCGAGTGGTTCGCTGCGGCCACGAGCGGCACGCACGCATCATCGCTGTCGCTGCGCCCACCGAAGCCGCTGGATAACTACGTGGCCGCGAACGAGATCGGCGCAGAGGACCGCTTCACCTCGGACCACACGCTCGTGAACAACAACCCGGTGATCGCTACTGGCGTGGTCGTGCTGGCCCGCAAGGCGCCGACGCTGGCCGCGAAGCTGGGCGTGTTCATCGAAGGTGACGGCATGTCGTCGCGCGAAATGGTCACGGAGGTCGACACCGACTGGAAAACGCAATACCTGTTCTTCGAGCCGCGCGAAGACACGCCGGCCGCAGTCCTCGCTTCGCAATTCGGCATCACCGTTTCACCACCATAAGGAAAATCACATGAGCATCAAACACATCGACGGCTTCGACCAGTTCCAGGGCCAGGCCGCGCAAGCACTTCTCACGTCGCTCCAGTCGGCCGGCTACGCGGTGTCGAACGGCCTGGCGATGGCCGCTGGTCGCAAGCCTGCATCACACGCGCTGGAATTGCAGGTGTCACCCGGTGCTGGCGGTTCCACCTGGTCGGCGCGCACGAACAACGTGAAGGCCAATCTGCGCGGCGTGGCGGCGAACTCGCAAGGCCGCTTCGTCGCGGTCGGGGATGGCGGCATCGCGGTCACGTCGGTCGACGGCATCACCTGGGCGACGCTTGTGCTCGGCACCGACAAGAACATGCGCTCGGTCGAATGCAAGAACGACACCTTCATCGCCGTCGGTGAAGGCGGCACGATCTTGCGGTCGAGGGACGGCCAGGTATGGAGCGCGCGCACGTCGCCGATCCCGACCATGAGCATTGCAGATGCGGCGTGCAGCGGGCCACGCTGGATCGCGGTCGGTGCCAACGGTACGGCCGGCGCCATTATCTCGTCCGAGGATGACGGCATGACCTGGAGCGTCGTGTCGGAAAATCCCGGCGTGCGCGCGAACCTGTGTGTCGAGTTTGGCGACGCCTGGCTGGTGGGCGGCGTGCAGGGTCAGTTGCTCACCTCGGATAACGGCCTCGGCTACACCGACCGCACGTCAGGCGTCACCACCGCGATCAACGACATCGCGTTCAGCAACGGCACCTGGCTCGCTGTCACCGCGCGCAACATTCGCCGCTCTACCGACAAGGGCGTCACCTGGACGACGGCCGCGCAGGATCTTCCGCCAGTCTCATCGAACATGAACGCTATCAAGGTGTCCGAGGGTCGCTGGATCGCGGTCGGCGACAACGCAACGATCTTCATGAGCGACGACACGACCACCTGGACGCGGCCGGCCTTCACCGGCACCACGAATGCACTGTTCGACGTGAATGTCTCGTCGGGCGCGCAAGTCGGTTGGGCTGTTGTCGGCGCGCGCGGCGGTCTGACTTCGGACACCGCGACCATCTACGTTTCGATGGCGCCGCCCACCACGTTCTCGCGCACGTTCGTGTCGACGCAAACCCGCGTGGTGATCGGCTTCGCACACCAGGCAACCGCGCGCGGCCGCATCCTGTCCATCGCCAACCTGCTCAACGTCGACTGGCCGGCCGGTATCGAGATCCTGGGCGTGCGCGGCGCGTCGGTCCCGATCCGCAATGTCTGGTACTACTACGAGATCGAGATCGACAAGGTTGCCAACGTGGTGAACCTGTATGTCAACGACACGCTCGACCTCACCGCACCTCTGCCTGGCAGCGCCGCAGCACTCTCGACATACGTGTTGACCTGGCAGGCAGAGAACGGCGCCGTGGCGATGCTCGACGACCTGTACCTGCTCGACGCCGACACCGCTGGCGGATCTGCGCTCACCGGCCGGCTGCGTCCGATCTCGATCCCGCTTCGCGCGCCGACCGCCGACGTGGACGTGAACTGGACGCCATCTGACCCTGGCCCGCACTGGCCGCTGGTCGGCCTGCTGCCACCGTCGAACTCCAGCTACGTGCGCTCGGCCGTCTCAGGTGCGCAGGATATCTATGCGTCGAACACGCCGCTGCCCGCTGGTGCCGGCGAAGCCGATGCGCCGATTATCGCGGTGGGCGTGATCGCGCTCGCACAGAAATCGGACCTGGACAATCGCCAGCTTGGCCTCGTGGTCGGTAGCGGGAACTTCCAAAAAGAGGTGATCGACACGACGCTCTCGACCACGCTGGAGTACAGCTACGCGGTCTTCGAGAAGGCGCCCGGCGACGTGGCCTGGACCGCAGATAATGTAGTATCTACCCCGTTCGGTATCACCGTCCGCCCATAACAAAAGGAATCCACATCATGCTTCTTCACACCGATGGCTTCGACCATTACGCCGACAAGAGTGCCGCCGCTATCACCATCGTCGGATATCTGCAAGCGGCCGGCTACACGGTCGCCAACGCGACCAACAGCACATTCAATATCGTCGACGGTCAGGACGTGGGATCGCTGGGTCTCAAGATGACCGTTGCGGCCTCCGCGTCGACGCCGCCATCATTCAGTCGCACGGTCGACAGCGCGGCCACCCTGGTCGTCTTCGGCTTCTCATTCCGTGGCGTCGCGTCGCGCTTGCGCTTTGCGCGTATCGCTGGCGTGATCGACCTCGATTGGGACACGACCACCGGCAAGATGAAGGTCGGGACCACGCTCGGCCAGGACGTGATTATTCTGAGTACCTTCTGGTACATTGAGATCGAGGTCGACAAGACCGCGAACGAAGTGCGCGTGTGGGCCAACGACACCTTGCAACTCACCGTCCCTTTGCCTGGTGGTGTCGGCTCGGCGTACACGATCACCTGGGGCATGTCGTCTGCGTCGGCCACGGCCGGCACCATCGAGATCGACGACTTCTACGCTCTCGACAACTCGGGCGGCACGAACAACGAACGCATCGGTCCGATCCAGATCATCACGCGCTCGCCGACCACCGACGTGACCGCACAGTGGACGCCAGTGAACTCGACCGCCACGCACTCGGCGATCCTGTCGCAACTCGATCCCGGCCGCGCTGGTGCGCCGTATCTGCAAGCGAACGTCGAAGGGCGCGTCGACAAGTTCACGTCTAACGTGGTTCTCCCGAACGACAACAAGGTCTTCGCCGTGGCACTGGTCGCATACGCGCGCAAGGGCGACCTGGATGATCGTAAGCTCGGCATGACCGTTGGGACTGTCGGCGGGGATCAGGAGATCCAGGTTCCGCTCGACACCGCCTACGCATACAAGCAGCGCATCTTCGAGCAGGCGCCAGGTGGTCAGGACTGGAATCGCAACCTGGTCGAATCGTCGAACTTCGGCATCATCGCTCGTTAAGGAGAACACGCATGTCATTGCAACACACCGAGTCGTTCATCGCGTATCCGCAAGTGATCGGGAATGACGAATTCAACACTGACAACACGCAAGCTATTTTGAATGCCGCAGCCAATTTGCGTCGAGGTGGTTACGAGGTCGCCATTGGCACGCAAGACACCGTTGCGCTGTCGGGCGGGATCGTGGTGCGGCAAGATCCAATTGCGCCGGGGCGCGCAGCGCTGGTTCACACGTCGTCAGCGACTCCGCTCAGTACGGCGCCAAAAAGCAGCGCTATTCGGAAGCGCCTGCCGCTTACACGCAAGACCTTGATCGGCGGCTTCAGCTTGTACGTTCCACCTGAGTTCGTGCGAAGCATGACTTCTACGACGGTGCCATGTTTGCGGGTGTTTTGCCCCGTAGGTTCGACAGCAGCATGGTATATCGCCGACAACACCGGAGACGACGCCAATGAGGCGTTTCGCATCAGCGCCGATCTCATGTTCCGATGGGGAACCGATGCACCATTGAGCGACAAGACGCTGGCGCCGGGACGCATGGCCTTCATCGAATTTACGATTAGCGATACCGAGATCCGCGTGTGGGTGGACAACGTGATCGTTCTTCAGAAAAGCTTCTCTCTGATTCGAGAGAGCATCGCGTTTTCGTTCGACGCACTAACCACACCGGCAGGTGCATCAACCATGACCGGAGTACCTGGTCGCTGGGCTATCTCGAACTGGTATCTTTTGCAGGATGACGGTGTGGCGCCAACCACGCGCCTCGGACCAACTACGCGCGTGATCGGCGTTCGCCCCGACGTTGACGTTGAGACGGACTTCCAACGGCCAGCGGGCTATTCGAGCAATGCCGCTGTTGTGGCGCAACCGCTCGTCGACGCGCCGCCCGTATCATTGCAAGCGGCATCGGTCGGCGATCAAGATATCTATGAAACGATTCTTGATACTGAAACCATGTCGGGTTCGCTCGTTCATGCTCTTGCGGTGAAAGTGATGGCAGGTAGTCTTGACGGTGCCAACCATACGCTTCGCCCCCTTCTTCGCACGCAGTTGGGAACCGAGGGCATGACTGACCGCACACCGGCACTGAAGCCGATGACTCCTATTCCTGGCAACGCTGTACCTGTCGACATGGCCGTGCGGCACAGCGACGGCGCCCTGTTTGCCGCCACGACTACCGGCGTGTATCAGTGTCTCGCTGGCGACGGTTCGACATGGGAAAAGCGGACCGACATTCTCGGAACTATTACCGACATTCTTTGCGTCGCCTCGCGGGCTGATGGCGCCATGGTTTTCGGTCGAAGTAGTGGACTTCTTTCCGTAATTCAGCCCAATTCGGAGACGGCTGTTAATTTGGCCCTTACTGGATCGGGTGCATGGAAAGCTGTCGCCGTGTCACCTGAAGGCTGGATTGTTTTCGTTGGTGCCAGCGGCAGGTTCGCGCGGAGCACCACGCCCACTGGCAACGTTCATCTTACAGCGAACTGGAGCCTCGGTGTGATCGTTTCAGGGGGCGACTTCATTGGCGTTGCCGCCGACAAGACGAGTTCATTCGTGGCTACCACGAGCGCATCGCAGCCAGTGGTCTACAGGAGCAGTACATTCGGAGCATCGTGGGTGCTCGTGGCTACTGGCGCTGCCGGTGCTGCGGCTAAGGGAATGGTATCGGACGGCGATCAAATCTATTTCGTTGGCGGATTCATCAGGGCCGGATACGACACCTACAGTCGAAAAAGTTCAGATGGCGGCCAGATCTGGTCAGGATTGAGTGTGCCGAATTTGAACTCGGCCGTAATCGGATCAACCCTTGTTTCGGTAGCCTACGCTAAGGGTGACGAGTTCTACAACAAAGCCGGCACTGTCATCACGACGACCAGTAATGTCGCGCGACTCGCCTTTATCGCGCAAAACGGCACCACGGTTTATACACCGGAACCTGTCACCAATGACGCATTGACTGCTGCAACAGCTTTGCCCGATGGCCGATGGCTGCTGCTCGGTACAGGCGTTGCGTGGGGATTTGACGCTCAGGCAATCGACGTGAATCTCGTGGCGTTCTCGGGCTTCGTGCCGAGCTATTCGATCTCAGCCATCAATCCCGAAACCGGAGTAGCGTGGACGCCGGCCGAAGCCGCTGTGGCTCAATTCGGAATGCGTGTGCAGACGTAAAGCACGCACATGGCCGACATTAAAATTACAACTTCGTCGGTAGTTCGCGAGGCGCTTACAGGCAATCCTTTAGTTAGTCCTCCGCTACTGGATACTGCAAGCGTCGTTCGCGAGACGCTTACTGGTGATCCGCTCGGACCGCAGCCAGCGGTCGCGGTCGGCAGCGTGGTCAGAGAGTCGCTTGTATCCATTCTCGACGGCACGCCGCCGCACGTCGCCAGCTTGGTTCGCGAGACGCTTACTTCAGATCCGCTGCAACCTCCGCGACCAGTTGAGGTGGCGTCCGTTGTACGCGAGACATTGATCGGCGACGAGATCCCCGGACCTCTCAACGCTGCCGGCGTGTCGGGCGTGGTGCGCGAGGCGTTGATCGCGGCGCCGCCGTTTTCATTCAGCAGCGTGGTCCGCGAGTCCCTGGTCAGCATGGTCGATTCGCTGACCCTGCAACGCCTCGTGCCGGCGTTCTGGCAAGACGCTCTCGTTCCGCGACCACCGATGCCGCACCCAGGTACAGTGCAGAGTTACCGCGACACGGTGGTGCTGCGCGAGATCGTCACCGTGCAACGGGAGCGTGCAGCGCCGTTCAGCCAGTTGTCCGTCAACCGCTTGGCGTACCAGATCTCGATGGCGCGTCCGCCCGCTCGCGAAGAGGACATGCGCAGCCAGATCCGAAACTCACGCTTGGTGTGGTCGTGTGTGCTATCTCGCGGCAAGACGTATGTGCCGGTATCCGAGGTGGTCACGTCCGTCCTCCGTGCGCAGTTCGTGCAGCGCGTCGACAAGATCCCGGCGCCGCAGGTTCGCACGCCGATCCAGATGGCGAAGGTCGTCAGGCAGATCATCCAATCGCGCAATGCGAGCGACGTGGTCATCACCACAGAGGCGCACGTCGCCACTGAAGTGCAGCAGGTTGTACAGCTTCGCGAGGTGGTCGAATACAGGTCGCGGATCGACGCGGCTCGACTGGATTACAGCATCGTCCAGCAGCGCACGGTCACGCCACCAGGCATCGACGACAGGGCGGCTTCACTTGCCCAGGTTGTCGTGACTGCGCGCGATCCAGCACCGCCCGCTATCGGCAGCGATCATGTCGCATCGTATCGCGAGGTGGTGACGCAACTGCGCAATCCGGCCGCGCCGGCATTCTCGACAACGCGCGTGCCGGTGATGACCGAAGCCGCTGTCATCCGTCGCGACACGCTGCATCCATCGCAAGCGCTTGGCCGGCACGTCTCGAAGCTGCGGCGCATGAGTGTGCATCAGGTCTCGAAGCTGCCACCGAGCGACTACCGCACGCCGATCCAAACGAAGACGCTGCGACGCATGACTGTCCTGGCAACCAACCCGCCGACACATCAGCGCTCGATCACCCGCGTGCCGAGTCTCAGGTTGGCGTTCGTCTTCGGTAAGGACTTCCCGCTGCCGTGGGAGGTGATCGACCCGGCCATCGGTCGACACGTCGGCCTGCTCGGCGCGATGACCGTGCAGCACCGCGTCACGATCCCGCCCGAGACCATCAGCAAGGAAAGCCGGTACGCATACAACGTACTTCAGCGCGTGGTCATTGGCGACAAGTTCCCGCCGCCTGACTATCCTGAGCCGGTGGTGCCTGAGACGTTCGTGAACCTGGTGGCCGAGGCCGTGGTGCAGCAGGACGACCTAGGCGAACTAGGTGCGATCTCCGCTGTCATCGCGCCAGGTGTTCACGGTGTTGTCGCGGTCGGTGACGCGGAGGGCTGGATCGACCCGACTATCCCGGCATCGGAATTGTTGGTCGAGCACCTGGCGCAGAGCGTTGCGCATGGCGATGCCTTCCCTGACCCGGCGCTGCCGCAATCCGACGCGCTGGTGGCCGGCTTGTCGACGGTGGCGGTCGTGGTCGATTCGACCATGCCAGATCCGGCGATTCCGCAGTCCGAGATCGAGGTGATGGCCGTGGTCGAATTTGCGGCCGTAGGAGACGGCGAACTGCCTGACCCTACGATTCCCCTGTCCGATCTCACCGTGCAGCGTGTAGGCGCCTTCCTGGCCGCGCGCGACCCATCGCTGATCGGGCAGTTCGGTATGTCGGAGATCTCGGTGCCGTCCGTGTTGCAGTTCTACGTCACGCGCGACCCGACGATGAAGGGTGTTCCGCTGCGCCAGGGGCCACGCCCTGTCGTGACGGTGACGATCTCGTAAGGTGGATAAAGCCGGGAGTTATAATGATTCCCGGCTTTATTTGTTTCTACCCTCTCACCTTTACGGAGAACCCTTAATGAACCAACCAGTAGATCCGCCAAGCGCGGAAGGCGAACGCCGGCATCGCGCGCGCTTCGATCTAACCATTAACCTTCCGACCATGATGATGCTGGTCACGGCCATCGTCACTACTTCTGCCTGGGGCGTCGGCGTCTATGCCGAGTTCGACCGCCGCATGGTCATGACCGAATTGGCAATGACGGCACTGGCGCAGCGCGTCGACCGCGTGGAAGGCACCATCAACAGCGTGCGCGTCGACCAGGTGGCCGCGAGCAAAACCCTCCGCGACGACATGAAGAGTGAAATGTCCGAGATCAAAGGAATGCTCAACCAGATCATTTTCCGCAACCCCTCCGTAAGCCAGCGTCAACTCAAGGAATGGAGTAAAGAATAATGACGACAGCCGCTCAAAAGCGCGCACAGCCGCGCGGCATCCGCAACCACAACCCCGGCAACATCGAACTCGGCACCGACAAGTGGCAGGGTCTCGCCGTCGAACAAACAGATGGCCGCTTCGCGCAATTCAAAGATCCGACTTGGGGCATCCGCGCGCTGGCGATCCTGCTGATTAACTACCAGGACAAGCATAAGATCCGCACCATCAAGGGCATCATCAATCGCTGGGCGCCGAGCGTCGAGAACAACACCCAGGCGTACATCGACTTCGTGTCCGACAGCAGCGGCTTCACCCAGGCCGAGAAGCTGGACATGCACAACTACGACCATCTGCGGCCGATCCTCGAAGCGATCATCCGTCACGAGAACGGCCGTGGCCCGAAAGCGAACGAGAACACCTGGTACGACGATGCCACGATCAAGACCGGCTTGCAGCGTGCCGGCGTGGTCAAGGCGCATGCCATGGAAGCCGGCGTGCCGGTGACGAAGGAAACCATCGGCGCGAGCGCCACGGCGACGCTGGGTGCCGCGCAGGTGGCCGACGTGGCGCCGCAGGTTATCGCGGCCATGGAGTCGTCCCAGGATCACCTCGCATCCGGCTCCATCGTGCGCCTGGTGATCGGCGTGGCGACTATCGGCCTGGCCGTGTTCATCGCCTACTCGCAGGTGAAGAAGCATCAGGCCGGCGTGGTGGCGTAATGGCTATCGTCACGCGGCTGCAAGCGTGGGCGTTGACAGCATTGGCCGTGCTGCTGGTTCTCTTCGGTGCCTACGCAATTGGAGGTCGTACTGCTCGCAAGGCGACCATTCGGAAATACGATTATGAAGAAGCGGTGCGCGCTGCCGCTGGAGCGAAAGGACGACACGATGTTGATCTCGAAACGCGCGGTCTCGATGACGGCGATGCTGCTGATGAACTTGGCCGTGATTGGGTGCGCCGTGAAACCGACCGAGACCCGAGTGGAAAAGCAGATCGCCGCAAGCAAACCTGAGTTTTGCACGAACGCGCTGCCGATCTACGTGACCGAGAACGACACGAAAGTGATCTCAGATAAAGCGGCCCGGCAGATCCTAGCGCATAATAAGCTGGGCCGGAAGTTGTGTGGTTGGTGAAAGGGGGTGACTAGATCTCGGGGTCGCGATATAATCAAGCCGCATTTGGACATGCGACCCTTGTGAATGGACGTTGGGCCGGTTAGGAGAAATCCCGACCGGCCCTTTTTTTTTATTACAGTTCGTCGTCGTAGATCAGCGATTCTTTTGCGACCACCGCGACCTCGGGCGAGAGCATGGCGATGAACTGCTCGGGCATGTTGGCTTCGCCGCCGTGCAGGTGCGACTCGACGTGGATGAAGACTTTCTCCAACTCGGCCATGTTCCGGCCGATCACGATCACCTCAATGCCGGCAATCTTCATCGCCTTCGCGCGCCCGGTGTGCGCTGGCGAACCAGGCTTGGCCGACAACACCGTCTCGCGCGGCAGTTGGCACACCGGGCGCGGCTTCCAGTTCAACGGGCTGTAGACGCTCATAGCTCGTCATCCTCCGCAGCCTTGCGCGCGATCTGCGGGGCGAGCGGTTGGTCCAAGCGCATCGCGCGGCCCGGCTTGGTGACGACGCCGATCCAGTGCGGGTCGAGCAGCTTGCCGGTGTATTCCCAGGTCCACTCGTCGCCGTCCAGGCCGTCGTCGTGCGTGATGGTCAGCTTGCCCCACTCAACAGCGATGACGCCCAGGTTGCCGATTACCGGCACGCCCATCGAGCGCAGGCGCCCGTAGATGACGCGCGAGGCCAACACCTCGTTCCCTTCCGGGTTCTTGGCATTGCGGGTCAGGTCGTCGCGAGTGAACGTCACGCGCACCGTTTTCTCTTGCATGGTCATATCAGAATCCCTTGGTCCAGTGAACGCCTTCCATGGCGCGCAGCGCGATCACCGTGCCGACCGACAGCAGGAGCACAAGCAGGCCGCGCAGCCACTTGTCGTTCGAGCGCTGGAGCAGCGACGCGGCCATCAGCACGCCGATGAACAGCAGGACCAGGCCGACGACGAGCAGGATCAGGCTGAACGTGAAACCGGCCGTGAGCGCGCCCATGGTGCTGACGTAGACCCCGATCCAGATCAGCGCGGCAATCATAAGCGCCTTCAGGTAGGTCACGAAATTTTTCATTGCAGTCCCTTGTGAGAGGTGGCCGACGACTGGCGCCGGCCGGGGTTACTGGATTACTTCTTCGCGCCTTTGACCGGCTTGGCGACCTGGCGGATCGTGGCGATCATTTTGCCGCGCAGGTTGTAGATGTCGATGTTCGAGCCGGCGAGCAGGAAGGTCGAGCCGCGCGGGAAGTCGGCGAGCAGCTTCGCCAGTTCCGCCACACTGGTCGCCTCGTGCGACGCCAAGCCGGTGTCCTTCACGGTGCGCAAACGCGGGTTCGGCAACGCTGGAATGGCCTTCACGCCCGGCACGCCTTTCGGATCAGCAGCGAGAAGCTTGCCGGCTTTGGCGACGACGGCGGGCGGCTTCGCTGCGACGACTTTCTTCGCGCGGGTCGGCTTCTTCACTTGCGCGTCGGCGCGGTCAGCCAGCTTTGCGACAGCTTTCGGCGAAGCCTTGGCCGGGAATGCCGCTGCGGTTGCGGTCTTGGTTTTCGATTTTGCCATGATGGGTACTTCCTTTATGTAAATGATGTGACAGGGTTTTTACTTGTTAGTGCTTTTACAGTTCTTGATCTATTCCTAGCTGCCCCTCCAGTTTAGCGATGATTGCTCGCTGGCGTTTGACCGTAGTGCGCGCTTCATCCAGTTCATCCTGCATTCCGTGCATCAGTGCCTTGAATGCCTCGGCGTGCTCCCAGGCGATCCGCTCATGCCGGCGCAAGCGCTCGACCTCGCTCTCTTCAGAGTTCATCGTACTCGCCCTCTTCACGCCAGATCCGCACGCCAGGCTGGAAGTAGATCTCGTCTTCCTCGACCTGAGCGATGCGGATACCTACGCCGGCCTTGACCACCGGGCGCCGCAGAAATTCCATGTCGGCGCGCTTCACGTCCGGCACGAAGAACGACTGACCTGGCAGCATGCGCTTCATCTTTTCCACGAGAACGCGGGTCTGTTGGTCGGCTGTCTTATCGCGTGGCATGAATGCTTTCCCGAGGTATTTAGAGTTCGTCTTCTTCGTCGTCCGGCGCATCCTGACCATCCAGGTAGGCGTAGTGCGTGGCCTTCAGAATGCGCTCGATCTCTTTGGCGAAAAGCCAGTAAGTCGCGTGCAAATCGGCCGCATCAACGCCGCTGCCGGCCACGATCACGTCGCCGAGTTTGATGCCCTTGAAGATGAATTTATCGGTCATCGTGAAGGTAGACGCGGTGACGCCATCTTCATTGTTCAGGGTCATCAGCAGCTCGGTGACGGCGTACTCGCCACTGTTCACGATGCTCTTGAATTCCTCGTGCGCCAGATCGCGATCCTTTACACGCACGGCGCGCTTGTCGGAACCCTTGAACACGGCTGCACGGCTCGGATGCAGATGCACGCTGCTGTCGGCATTGCCGTCGATAATGCCATCGCGAACGATCTGCGTGAGCATGGTCGACGGCGACACGGCGGTCAGCATGTCCGACCAGTCCAGCGCTACCTTGCGGGTCTCGCACAGGCGCATCAGGTGGGTCAAGATCTTCTCGGCCATCGACGCGCTGGAGGTGCAGAGGAACAGGCGATTCTTCGTCACGATCACCGGGATCGTCTTCGGCACGATGAAGGCTTTCGGCAGCAGCGCAACTTCCACGTCCTCGCGCAGTTGGGCGAACTCACGCTTGTTCAGCGGGCGACCTTCCTTCTCGACCAGGGCGTCATAGCGTTTCTTCAGTTCCTCGTCGCGCACCGATGCCGGCAGCTTGCGCTCGGCGTGGCGGTACATGAAGAGGAAGCCGGCGCCGTCGAGATCGTGGACGACAGCATCTTCGCCAGGCATGACTTCGGTGATCCCGAGGTGCTGCCATTCGCTGTTGCCCGGATCGCGGGCGATGAAGTTGGCGACCGCCTCGCGTGCCGCGTTGCTGTCCTTCACGGCGCGCTTGCACCACTTGAACAGCGCATCGTTCACGGTGAGCGGGATGAACGCCTTGATGTTTTTGATTGCCTTTGCCATTACAGTTCGTCCTCTTCGGCTGGGTCGTTCTTCGAGTGGTACGGGGTGACGTGATCGTCGGCCAGGTAACGCTTCTCTGCCACCTCGGCCTTCTCGGTCATGAAGACCTTGCCGGTGGTCGGCGATTCGATCAGCCACGCTACAGGTGGACGGCCGTGCCGGTCGTGCGGCATCAGAATGTCCGGGTCAGCGTTGCGCTTTTTGTTCATGGTGTTTCTCCGGGTTGTATTTGTTGTCGACCCACTGGTCAATCAGCCAGCCGAGACCGACCATGCCCGCGATGAAGGTGCCGAGCATGGCCCATTTCATTGCTTGTCCTCGAACTGTTCCGCGTCGACGTTGATCGCAGTCTGCTCGATATCCTCGACCTGGTGGCGCACGTCGGCTTCGAGATCGACGAACGGCGTACCGAGCGCGCCATCGGCAAACTCGCCAATCGGGCGCATCGTGAATTCGATCACGTCCGCGTCGGTCACGGTGTACTGAATGTCGCAGCGCTCGAACACGGTCGCCATCAGCGCCATGTCCAGGGTCATCGACGACAGGCCGGTCTGCTCCATGACGGCGCACACGACTGCCGGCGTGGTGACGCGCGTGCGGTTCTCGTATTGCTTCTCCAGCAGGCGCTCGACCTGGCCGTTCTGTTCCAGCGCTTCGGAGTGGCCGAGGTTGTAGGCTTCGCGCAGGCCGGCGTTGATGTAGGTCTTGATGAGTTCCGTGTGGCTCTTGTCCATCGAACCCATTGCGCCGAGCGGTATTGCAGCATGCACCTTCTCGCGGGTGTGGTTGAACAGACCGTTCAGATCGCGCTTCTCGCGCTTCGGTGCTGGCTTCGGGGCATCAGCGCGGCCCAGCAGCGACGCGATATTCTGGAGGCCGTGGACGCTTACTTTTTTCTGATTCATTTGCATTTCCCTTGTGCGGTAGATTGAGTGCAAGTGTACTAACAAGGTTTTACCTTGTCAACTCATTTACAATGGATCGGGATCTTCCGCGTATCCGCGCCATGCGAAGCGAGTCAGGTACTCGGTGCGTTCGTCTTCGTCGCCGTTCACGAAGTACGATGCTTCCGGCTTCAGGTAGTTGCCGTCCAGGTCTTCGTGGTCGGGTTGGAGCGGATACGACCAGTCCTCGCCGTCCCACCAGCGCATGTGCGTCACGCCGCTGCCGTCGTCGAACGCGCCGGTCATCACGCATTGGTAGGCGCCGATGCGAGCAGGATGGAACTCGCTGGCGTTCATGTATTCGCTCATCGCCGGCAAGTGCTCCGATATGTCGATGTTCATGGTTTTTGGTCCAAAAAAATTGAGTGGAATGTCCCGGTACTGCATGCCGGGGATCATCGGTGTGATGATCCGGTATCCGAGCCTGTAGTACGCGGGCGTGTGGCCCTGCTGTGTTGCCTTCGCCTCGACCGATACGTGGATCTTGTTGCGTTCGGTGAGGTAGTTCACGAAACGATGCGCGGTGCCGTGGCTTGCTCCGAGCATCGACTGGATCTGTTTCAGGGTCGCGCCTTCACGCGGCCGGCCGAGAAGGAACGCAAGGATCTGCTTGATGATCTTTTGCGAGTTCTCGGTCTCATAGTTTAACCCGGCCATGTGTCGCGTTACCCTTTCACCGATGCCACGATTACGCACGTCGGCGGCGCCTGGTCGTTCATATCCCAGCCGATGCCGCACTTCTCGCACACCATCTGGTCGCTGTGCTGCCGCGCCTGACAGCCCTCGTCGGCGCCACGAAGAATCGAGTTCACGTTCAGCGCGACCAGGCTTCCGCTGCGTTGCGGCAGGCCGGATCGGATGACATCGCTCGCATACTTCATGGCACGCTGAATACGGCCGGCCGCGACCGCCAGCGGATCTTTCGATTCGTCCTGCACCATGGCCGGCAGTTCGACCCACCGTCCCGAGTTCATTTCCCACATGGTTCCGTCGTCGCACAATGCCGTGAGGGCGACGCTACCCTCCCATGGCGCCGACGTGATCTGGATAACCTTGCGCATTATTTCTTCTCCTTCGGCGTGCCGGCCTGCTCGACCGGACGCTTCTCGGCCTGTTGTTTCAGGGCTTTCTGCAACGCGGTGCCGAGCGCGCCAGGCAGCGGCGGTGTCGTGGGTTTCGGATCTTGGTTCATGCTTGTGCTCCCATGCGATAACCTTCGATGAGCATGCGGATCGGATCGGCGCGAAGACGATCTGTCACGCCCACACGGATCTCGGTGCCATCGCGGCAGATCAGCGGCACGATGTCGTATCCCTCGAACGACGCCTTGCATCGCGTGAGGCCGGTCTGCACTGGAGCCTGATGGCCGTCCGCCGCGCCACCCAGGAACGTCACGAGTTGCTTCGCAACGTTCGCATCGGTCGAGTGGCTGCGCGGCTTGCGATAGCCCGCTACAAGCTCGCAAAGGACGCAGGTGTTGTGATCCACCACGCCAATGTGGAAAACGTCGTGGGAGGCGTTCTGGACGGCCCCGATGGCGTACGTGGTGATCTCAGCCATGTGGTCGCGGCTCGGGTCGATGGCGCCCGACGTGGCGTCGTCTTCGTTGTCAGGCAAACCGCGAACGCATGCGTTGTAGATGCGCGCGCTCGCCGACAAGACGATGCGCGTGCCATCTGCTGGACCGCCGATAAGAAGAACTATTTTGTTGTGGCTCATGGTGCAAATTACCTTTTCAGAGGATGATGATTTCACGGTGGTGGTTGGTCACGAGTTTCGGATCTTCGCAGGCGCCGTACCAGCGCAGATCCCACTTGTCGATCCACTTCCAACCGCGCGGAGCAGCAGGGTCTTTCTCCCACTGTTGCGCCCTCCAGCACTTGCCGGGATACACGCCGCTCGGGGTGGTCGTGTTGTACTCGGCAAGCTGATCGAAGTCGCGCTGCGACATGATGACATGGGTGTCGTCGATCACGAAATTGTCCGTATCCGGTTGGCGCCAGTGCTTGCCCAGCGGATCGGTCATCGGCGGGATGATCGAGGTGGACAGGACGACGGCGAACATCGGTGCGGGGTAGCTGGCGCGGATCATCATTTCTTCGCGGCCTTCATCATTTCTTCGGCCAGTGCGGTCGGGCATTCGGCGGACGGCGGCGTATCGCATGGTGTCTCGACGGTGAAGCCGCAGAACCGGCACTCTTCATGCTCGGGCTGGAACAGATCACGCTCACCCTTGTGTGCCGCCACGATAGCCTGGTGCATGGAAGTCGACTCGTACTTGCGCTGGCCGGTGCCGGTGCGAACTTCCACGCTCCAGACCGGGCGCATACCCTCGTCGACTTTCCAGTTCACGATGTCGACGCCGCCACCAGTTTTGTCGCTGCCGTCGAACAGTTCATGCAGGTTGCGCATCAGGCCGGCGTCGTTGATGATCCGCAGCGCCTCGTCGGCGGTGTCGGCGAGCATGTTGGTGCGCATGGCCTGGCGAGCCGCAGGGTTGACCTCGTACACCGGCTCACAGGTAACAGCATAGGTCGCGTCGAACTCCTTGCCGCGCACGCCCCACGGACATTCGATGGTGTCACCGAAGAGGGTCCGGGTTTGCCCACCTTCCATGTGCATGACGTGGCGCCATCCGACTTGAGCCAGCGAGTCCGACTTGCTCCCCAGTTGCTCGATGGCCTTCACCGCCGAATCCATGCCGCGCGAGGTGAGCGCCTGCCAGCCTGGCGCATACTTGGTCAGCGCATCGCACACAGCGTTCCATGCCTCGGCCTGCTCGCGCTGCGCGCCGATGTCGTCACTGGCCGGCTTGAATCCCATCGACTCGACCGCAGCGCGCCAGCCTTCCCAGCGATACTCGCTCACGCCTTTGTACAGGCCGCGCTCGTCGAGATCCGCACGGTGGCCTTGCGACTGCATGGCCTTCACGAACAGCGGGCGGGTCGCCTCGACCAGTGCCTCTTTGCCGACGACCGGGATGGCCGGCTCGATCATGCGCTCGCGCAGCCGGCGTTCCTGTTGCGGCGGCAGGCTGTCGAACGCACGGTCGAATGCGCGCAGTTCGTGGTCGATGTACGACCTGTCGTCAACAAAGTCTTTTGCATCCTCGAATCGCGCATTGTCCTGCCGTGCGCGCACGATCAGGTCGCGCCACGTATCGCGGTGCGTGTAGAAGTCGTGCGAGATCGGACCACTGGCCGGGAACTCGGCGGTCGGCGTGAAGCCTGGTCCGTCGACCGGCGCATTCCATGTGTGCTCTTTGAACTCGGTGCCGTCACGCTGCACGTCGGCGCCTGCCGTGGTCAGTGTCGAGCCGCCAACCAGGAAGGATTCGAGGTATTTGCTCGCGCGGCACGGCCCGTTGACCGGGTTGTTGCAGTATTGCGGCAGATCTTCGAGCACGTTCACCTGTCGCTTCAGGTTGTCGGCCATGTCCTTGCCTGGCGAGTGGATCAGCACATACGCGGCCTGGGCGATGTCCAGCAGCGCGCGGATGATGGCGTTCGGGTTCGGTGGGATTGCGGTGCTCATGATTTAGTTCTCCTGTTTTTCGACGGCGTGCGCCATGTCGATCACTTCATAGAATCCGTCAGCGTGATAGCTGCGGTCGGTGCCTCGGCTGCGAGCCAGGCTGTCGCCGATGCGGATACTCCAGCCGCGCGTCGCATCGTCCTGGCTGATGGTCAGCGCTTCTTCGGTGCCGTTCTGGATGTAGCCGCAGCACTCGCGCAGCTTTCGCAGATACTCGGCGTCGCGCTCGATACCGCGCTGCTTGGCTTCGGCGATCTCTTCGGCTGCGATCTGCTCACGCTTGTTCTCTTCGATTGCAAGAATGTGGCGCTCGACCGCTGCGATCCGACCGTCACGGCTGTTGCGCTGGCGGACTTTCTTGATCGCGGCCAGGCAATGCGGACAGGAGACGATGCGGTTCTTCGGCATGCGCTTCGTGTCCAGGCTCTCGACCTTGCCGCACATCGTCGTGTCGGGCGAGCCTTCGATCCAAAGCGCGTGAACGATTGCGTGCGGCGCCGCCTGGCTACTGTTTTCGGCGTCGGCTTCCGCTATCGTTGCGACGCGGTGGTATCGGTCATTCAGTCGTACGTGCATCAGGGCTTCCTTTCATGGTGTGGTTCGGGCAGTTCTCGCATCGCTCGCCTGGCCCGGTGTGGACGAGCGGATTGCGGGCTGGGAGTTTAGCCACTGGTCTCGTCAAATTTGGCGATCTCTTCGGCGTGACACATGACTGCGTGATCCCACATGTCGACCGGGTTGTGGCCGCTGCTCATCGGGTGAGCGTGCTTGTTCATGTCGTCGCCGCAGCAGCACACGCCGCTCGACACCGGGGCGCCCTGCATGAATGCGAGCAGTTCGTCGCGCTGTTTCTTGTAGTTCTCGGCCAGTGACACGAAACGACGGTCGGCCGTGTGGCCGAGTTGCCAGCGGCCGGTGCCGGGAAGTTGACGGCAGTAGTTGCTCAACTTCTTTTCCGCTTCGATGATGTCCTGTGGCGGATAGCTGGCGTCGCCTGGTGAAATATGGGTCATGGTGTCATTCCTTTTTCGGTCAGTCGAAATTCGCAAACGTCGTTGCCGATGTTCAGATTAATTGGCTCGATGTAACCCTTGCGCCACAACGCCTTTGCGCTCGCGGTCACGCCTTCTTCGGTCTTGCTGTAGCGCTTGATCGCGAGGACGATCACGAAGCGGCCGGTGTTGCGGTTATAGTGCAGCGACTTCATTCTGCGCATCACGACCAGTAGGCTCGCCTGGTTGCGCGTCAGTCCGCTCATGGCTTGAACGGTACGTCAGGATTCTTCGCTATGACGTGTTCGCCCTCACCGAGCCATACCGCGATCCCGGCGTCCACGAGGCGCCAACATTGCTTGACGACGGAATCGCGCACATGCGGATTGCGCGTGACATCGTAGTTTTCGCCGCGCATGATGGTGTCGTACATCACTGCGGTTCCGCGACTCACCATCACCAGTGCGCCATTCTCGCCAATCGGCAGATAACGTGGCACGATGAACTCCGAACCTTCCGGGTTGGCCGGCACCAGCAGGCGGCGCTTGACGAGCGACGACAGCGCGTATGCGGCCATCGTGCCGACTGGCGACTTCGCGATCTTGCCGTGGACATGAACCACCTGCATGATCTCGGCCTCGAACGGCGACAGGGTGTCCGGCTGTACGGCGTCGCTGCTCTCGGTGGTGCGGGCTACTTCCATCACCAGGCCGGCGACCATGCCGGTAGTGAGCGACAGCTTCGCATAAAGTTCATGGTGTTCGGTGCCGCTGGCGTTCGCGATGTCGCGGGCCGCACGCATCGACTGAAGTGCCACACCTACCAGGTCGACGATGGCGCGTTTTGGGTCGATGCTCATGCCGGATTACCTTTCATCACTTCAATGCGGGACGCCGACAGGCGCGCGGACAGGCTACCCAGCTTCTCGATCAGCGCTGGCGGTGCGCCTTCCATGCGCGCGTTCGATGCGGCCAGTTGCAACGCTTTCACGGCGATGTCCATGGCGTCGCTGGTGTTCTGGTACGCCGGGCGAATGTTGGCCGGGCGTGGCGTGCCACGGCGTACTGCGATGCCGGCTGCAATCGTAGCGTTGCGGGTGCGCTGTTCTTCGGAGGTGCGTGGTTGTTCGCCAAATTCGTTGATGCTCATTTCATTTACTCCAGGATTCGATGTCGTCGCACACGGCACGGATGCACATTGCGATCATGGTTGGACGTGGCAGCGGTGCCGCACGGCCGCGTGCCTGCATGCGCAGACCTTCCGTGATGATCTGGTCGACCTCGGCGCGCTTGCGCAATTCCTCGGTCGCTTCGATGTCGCGGGTGATGTACTCGCGCAGCGCATCGGTGCTGCCGCTGACCATCTTGCCGCCGCTCGGCAGGTGCGTGATCTCGGGATCGTACAGCGTACCTTCGACGCGGGCGCCACGCTTACCGTAGACACCATTGCTGTTGCGCATGTCGGTCAGGCGGGCCTTGACACGCTCGACTGCGGACTGCTCATCGCTGGTGAGTTCGACAAATTGTGCGTTGATGCGCGAAACGCCAGTCAGGTCAACGACGAACGGCTCATCGCTATCCGGCCCGGCGTCCATGTGGTCGACAGGTGTGTCACCGAAGCGACCGAACAGTCCGCTCATTTTGATTTTGTCCATGATTAAACCGTCCGGTGAACGAGGGCCAGCAGGTACAGGCCGCTCTTGAGTTTGATGTCGGCGATCTCGACGCTGTAGTCGGAGCCGGGGATACGACGCTTGGCCTGGCTCGTGGCCGAAGTCACGCTGTTGCGCAGCTTGTCCGCTTGCGTGCTCATTTCGGCCAGTGCGTCGCCGATTGCCATGGTCGGGTCGATCTGCACCACACGCGCGGCCGGCATGTCGCCAACCTGCATGTCCGCGACGGCGGCGTTGAACGAGAACGCGCGGGTCCGGGGTGGTGCAACGATGTCCGACTCGGGACTCATGGCGCCGACGATGGCCGCTGCGAGCACTTGCTGTTTTGCTGACATGGTATTTCCTTGTTGAGTGATTTACAGACTGTCGAGTGCGAGGTCGAGGCGGCTGAGAACTTCGCGCGACGCCTTGCGTGCTTCACCGAGGTGTGAGTTGACGTAGGCGCCGGTCTGCTCGTGCTGCCCTTTCTCCTGGCGATTCACGTCGCGGATCTTGTCATCCAGTTCGCGCGCCAGGTCGCGGATCTCGGTGATCGAGTCCAGCGTGTTCGGGGTTGCTGCTGCTTTTGCCATGGTGTTTCTCCTATTCATTGGGTAACGGTGAGCCATTATCGTAACACGGAAAAACCTTGTCAACAACTTTTTCAAAACGGCGCCCCGAATTTTGGGAACCGGCCAGGGCTGCGAAGTAAGGCGACAAGGTTTTTTCAAATTCCGAAATGGATTTTTGGGAACCGGCCAGGTCTGTCAAGTAAGCCTGGAAACATGGTATCACCTTGTCGACTGGTCCGCAGTTCCGTCGAGACGACGCCGACCGTGGCCGGACCTGGCGCTGGCGGCACAGCGAAAAACCCCGTTTTGAACGAAATTTGGTGGGCACGCCTGGCGCGCCGTGGAATATATGGTGCTGGGCTGCGATCGACGGCGCGAACGTTCGGCGGCATGGCCTGGCGCGCCGTGTTTCGTATGGTGACGCCTTGCGCCTGGCCGGTCCCCCTATATAGGCGGCATGGCGGGCCGCGCCTGGTCGGCGTGCAAACCCGGCGACAGGGTTTTTCCTTGTCGAGTGTGTTGTATTTGCGCCGCTATGATGAAAACCGTTTGACAGGGTTTTTCCTTGTCGCTTAATATGCAATCTCACCGGCGCAAACCGGCATTCAAACAATCCTAAAAGGAGTCTCAAAATGCGAGTTTTACACCTGAATAAAAGCGGCAACGGCCTGGCAAGCAAAACGGCATGCGGTCGCGATGCGGTCAACACTCCAATGTCGGCGAACTGGACTGAATACAAGGCCGCTACCGGCGCACGTTGCGCCCGTTGCGAAGCATCCAAGCAAGCGGAATTGAATCGTAAGCGCGACGCTGAACAGGCCGCGCCAGTCGTCCACGCTGAAGAGGTTGAAACCATCATCGCGCAACCTGTCGCCGATGGCTGGGAACCTGAAGCGGATGCGGACGCATGGAAGGCCCGCGACGCGGCATTGATCGCAGCGGCAAAGGATCGCGGCGCGGCCTTGTCCCTGGTCAAGCGCATCGCGCCGCAACCTGTTTGCGTACCTGGTCAGCCGCTCCCCGCTTCGTTTATCGTGTTCACTTCCTGGGAACGCCTGACTGCCGTGCATCCTACCGTGGCCGACTTGTACGAGTTGCGCCGCGTGTCAGATGGTCCGGCGTTCGCTGGCGCGATCTACCCTGTTCGCGTCATCGCGCCGGATAATGTCTGGATTGGCGAACCGTGCGCCACGCAAGCGGACGCCGAACGCGCGGCCCTTGCGCACTTGCGCATGCCTGTCGCGCTTAATCGTTACTGGATTACGGCGGCAAATGAACGCGGACAAGTCACGGTTAATCAGTTGTACGATGCGGCCACGGAAGGCGAGGCGCGCGAATGGGCGTTTAACAACGTGGCGCGAGAACATCGCGGGTCAATTTGCGTCACCCTGCATAGCGTCCAACCCGCGCGGCCTGTAACGGTCTCGCTTGAGAAGCCTGAAGCGCCGGAATGCGTGTGCATCCTGGCCGACGTGCCGCAAGAATCTAACGCCGACGTGATGGCGCGCGCCGTCGCATTCGTTCGCGATATCAGGCTTACTCGTGAATACGTGGCCGCATGTGCTGGCGACACTATCATGTCTGCCGTGCTGGCAATCGCGCCGCCCGAAGTCGTCACGGCAATGGCGCACGCGGACGAAGATGCGCGCCTGGCCGCTGAATACCTGGCGGCAAAGGAAGGCGACGCGGCCACGTTGGACGCGGGCGAAACGGATATGTCATTGGCCCGCGCAATCGTGGCGCTCGACGATGGTGAATTCGATAATCCGGCCCTCGTGGCGCGCGGCGCGTTGTCGGTTGATCCCTATGCGGATATCGTCGCCTGGTCCCGCGCCAGTGTTGAACAGGAACGCGCACTTGCGCACGAACAGGCCCGCGCCGATGCGGCCCGCAAACTGTGCGACATGGGCAAGGGGCGTTAATCATGGCCGCACCTGTCAAACTTCCCGCGCCCACGTTGGACGGCAACGGCGGCAAGGTCTATATGTGCCGCGACAAGGAACAAGCGCTTGCCGTGCTGCGCCTGGCCCGCGTGCGCGCACACTTCCGCGTGTGGTCCAACATTGACGCACAGTTGCCCGATACGCCGGACCAGTACATACCTGGCGCATTCCGTGGTTCGCTGGCGGTCTCGCGTGATGCGGCTGTGATGTTTGTCGCAGATGTCTTTCACGACCGATTGAGCGAACGCGGCGCGGCCTTGCAAGTCCGCATTTCGGAAGGGTCGCGCCGTTCGAAATGGTGCCACAAGGCCCGCACCCTGGTTGAGTATGGCGCGCCGTCCGTTTTCGTCTACATCGGTTAATGCAAACCTGTTGACAGGGTTTTTCCTTGTCGAGTAAAATGCAATTTCAGTAGGGCAACACACGCCCGCTGACAGTGTTTTACCTTGTCAACGACTTTGCACAGGCCGCACAATGGATTATGGCTACACGCCGCCCGATGGATTGCTTTACCGTGCCGCCGACTACCTGGCGCACGCGGGCGCGTTAGTGCTGGCCTTGCTTGTCATCTTTCACCCTTTTTAACGGAGTCTCACCATGCGTAAAGTTTTAAGTTCTAATCAAGAGGTCGCACACTATTTCGCTAATTCGGTTCAGACCGAAGGCAAGGCCAGTAACTACTATTTCGAGACCGATTCGCAAGGCGTCGCGCGTCTGTTCTCCTACGGTCGCCATTTCTGTGTGGCGCGCCGTGTCAGCGCTGATGTGTTCGTCATGACGACTCGCACTTACGGCAACTCGACAAGTAAGCATTTGGCTTATGCCCGGTCGGCGCTCAACAATCGCACCGTTGTCTATTGCAACAGCCCGGAATTTGGCGCGGCAACGAATAAGCGCGAGGCGCAACATGCCATGAACGCGGCCATGGATGAAGCGGAAACGAAACGTCGCATTCAACAGAAAACCCGCGACGCACACAAGGCCCGCGCGCTGTACCTGGCCGAACAATTTAATGCGTACCTGGCCGCGCTGCCGGAAAACGAACGCGAGTGCGAACCGTTTGACCTGTCCGGCCTGGCCGATGTCCGCGCCGCACTGGTCGCAATGAAAGAGCGTGACGCGGAAGCATTGCGCAAGCGCGAAGAGGCGAAGCAAGTCGCAGCGCGTGAGTACCTGGCCGCGTGGCGCACCGATCCAACTATGCAAACTATCGGCATGTCCAGCTTGCCGCCCGCGCTGCGCCTGGTCGCACGCAATGACACGAAGTCGCCTAACATGACGATCATTCATAGCGTTATTCAGACTTCCCACGGCGCGGAAATTCCTGTTACCGATGCACAGGCATTGTGGCCGGTTCTCTTGTCCGTGATGCGCAAGGAACGCACGCCGGAAGATGCGGCGCGCCTGGTCCGTCGCCTTGGTGTCTATACCCTGAACACGATCCGCGCCGATGGCTCTATCGTCGTCGGTTGTCACGACATCGCGTTTAACGAAATGGCCCGCATGGCTGTATCGCTCGACTTGCTCAAGCAATATCGTGTTGCCGTGCGCGGCACGCATAGCGGGCGCGCCGAAGTTCTCGTCATGAACACCTGGCCGAACATGGATGTTGAACAAGAGGCCGCACGCCTGGCCGCGTCCTACGGTGCGCAAGTTGAAAGCATTTCCATTGTCGCGACTTCGGAAGAGGTGGCCGCGTGATGCGCCCGAAAATCGGATTTAAGCGCATCACGGCGGAAGGGTTCAAGCGTGGCGCAAACGGTCAACCTGTCACCCGCATGGCCCGTTGGAATGGCGAACCGATGCGCGCACCGAAGAAAGGCGAATTGTTCATTTCCGGCGCGGTCCCTGTCGCGTACAAAGCAAAAGCCGACATGACGACTGAATACTTTATTGCTCAAGAGGCAAACAATGAATCGCGTTAAATATGATGTGCTGGCCGCTGCGCTGGACCGGATCGCAAACGAGGCGGCGCTGCCTGTCGCCGACATGGTGAACATTGCCCGCCTGGCGCTGGCCGATGCTTCGCAAGTGGTGGAATATCGCATTACGGCGCGCACCTGGTACGGCAAGAACGGCGGGGAATTTCAGGCTGAACTTTGCACGACAGATGGCAACCTTGAATTATTCCGCGTATCCGGCTCAACATGGGGCAGCGATGCATGGGCGTACGCCATGCGCGACGCGATGCACGCGAAACGCCCCGACTTGTTCCCGGCCCATGCTGGCGCGCATCCAACGATCTATTTCCGCGATACGTGCCGTGTGGAATATGACCATGCGGAAGTGCCGCGCAAACGCGACTTGAAATAATCGCTTTACCCTCTCAAACAATCCTACTGATAGGAGCAATAAACCATGTCCCATTTTCCACCGCTGTATCTGACTATCTCGCGCACCGTGAACGCGCCGCGCCGCCTGGCCGCATTGCGCGCCCGCGCCGCTAACAAGAGTCTGCCCGACTGGCGCTCCGCGCGTGACTGTACGTTGCGCAACGGTTCCGGCTCATACGGTGACTTGTCGCAAGGGTTCAACACTGAAAACGCCGGTACGCAATGGGAAAAGAAGGTTCCCATTTGGTACACGCATACAGGCCCGAAATTCAGGGGTGAACGCTTTGCAGATGAAGTGGAAGGCGGGCCGAATCATAAAGGATGGTACACGGACGACGATTGCTCAGATAAGGTGCGCGGCATTGTCGGGCGCTTGCCGCATGGTCGCTTCATCGCCGGTTATCACAATAGCGATAATGACGAACGTGTGTATTTCGGCGATGTCTACACGGACGAATCCGAAGCGGCCAGCGCCGCCGATAGCGAAGCGGAAAGCCTGGCGGAAGTCGAGCGCGAATATAGCGAACGGTGGCGCGCGGCGCGCAACTTGTCGGACGAATGCGGCACGCTTAAAACCGACATTGCCGAACTTGTCCCGATGCGTCACCACGCCCGCGCACGGCGCGAACTTGAACGGGCAATCGAGACGTTGCGCGAAAAGCGCAAAGAACTGGCGAACGACTACGCCGACATCGAACTGTGAGAGGAACGAGACCATGATTATCGTCAAAGAATCGCATCCATTCTAAGCCAAGTTTGCGCACGCTTGCCGTGAGAACTACGGGCACGACTACATGGGCCGCATTTCGGCAAAGTCGGCCCGCGCGCTGTGCGGCATGTATCCGCTGCCTGGCGTCGGATCGGAAACCGTCGTTGCGCTGCGCCCCAATGGCCCGCGCCTGTACGTCTCGAATATCAGTGGTGACTACGTGTTGCGCTCAGCACAGGCCCGCGTGTCCGCCTGGCCTGAACTGTTCGGCGTCACCCTGGTCCGCAAGCAATCGAATAATGCCTACCTGGCCGACGTGGCGCGCGCATTCGCCGACAATGAGACGATCAAGGCGACGGATTACGCCGCGCTGTGTGAACACGATGCGACGACAAACAATGACCTTGCCGCGCTCCGTCGCATCTTGAACGGCAACCCGAATAAAACGCCTGGCGGGCAAGTGATCCCAGGCTTTGACGACCATGCGACGGTGCGCGCACTGGCCGACTACATCGAACAATCGAAAGAGGAAAACTAACCATGGCAACTATCAAGCGAGTTGACCAGTTCAACAAAGCATTGTTGCAAGGCGGGTACGCCTGGCCTGGCGGATATCCGCTGTACTTCGTGATGGCCGATGGTGAAAGCCTGGCGTTCGATGTCGCGGGCCTTCCCGATGTCGCGCCGCTGATTCGCGATGCAATCATCGCTGGCCCGCATACCGGCAACGATGAATGGCGCGTGGTGGCCGTCGAGGTGAATTGGGAAGACGAAGAATTGAAATGTGTGCATACCGGGCGCGCCATCGAATGCGCCTATCCATCGGACGAAGACGGGAGCGTTTAACCATGTGCCGCAATAACGAACTGCGCAAATTGCGCACGCTGGAAGGTGCGAAACGTCGCGCCGCAATCCGCGCTGAACTCGATAAGTCGCTTGGCCTGAAGTTCGGCAACGATCCGCACACGCTTTCCTTTTCGGAGCGCGTCGCATTGCAGGACGTGGCCCGCGCCGTGTGCTGGCGTAAGTCGATTACTTCGTGCCTGTCGCTTGGTGCGGCGTTCTATGTCTACCTGTCCCGCGATGCGGGCCGTACTGTCTAACACTGGAGCAAATAACCATGATGAATCAACAGCAGATGCGCGGCACGATTGAACAGCAGGCGTGCCAGATTGCCGCACTCAAAACGAAAATCCTTTACATGCAGGCGGCGCTTAATACCGCCGAATCGTTCATGGCCGGTTTTGAGGGTGACGACATGCAAGAGGGTATTGACGGCATGCTTGCTCAGGTGCGCGCCGCTCAAGAGGTGGCACTGTGATGGGGCTTATCCTGGCGCGCATGGTTGCCACGCTTTTGTGTGGCGTTATCGGCGGCGCGGCCTGTTTGATCCTGGTAGGAATCGGCCAGAAAGGCGACGCCATGCAATGCGCCATCATCACGGCCATCCTTGTGTGGTTGATCCAACCATGTGCGGAGGATCGCGCCGCATTCGATGAATTCCAGAAAATGCGCCAACCATGGATTCCACCGGATAACCGATAACCCGCTCCCCCTCCTACCCTGGCCCGCCTCGTGCGGGCCTTTCGCATTTCTGGCCCCGGTCTACCTGGTGGCCTGTCTCCCCTGGTCGGCATTGCCTGGCCTGTCTCCCCTGGTCGGCATTGCCTGGCCTGTCTCCCCCGCTCCCCTCGTGTACGTGCATGCGCTTGTACCTGGTAGCGCACGACTCCGCATTTCCTCTTTTCCTCAAACCCGCATAGAGGGCCGGTAGCGGCCTGACCTGGTCTCGACGTATCCGCATGTCGGCTTGTCCCTGGTCGCGGCGTGGTGGCCTGGTCCCTGGCCTGGTAGTGGCATATCCGCATGGCTGAATAGCCCGAATAGCGCGGATAGCTGCATATCGGGGATAGCCTGCATATCGGAATGGGCCTGGGAAGGCCGGAATGGGGTCGCCATTCAACGAACGATGGTCAGTTGGTATCCGTCTAGCCTGTCGGGGTCCGGCGTCGCCTGGCGGGCCTGTGAGCGATTCTTTGATGTCGGGGTCAATGGGTCCCTCTTCGGGGGTGGCCGGCCTCCGGGGGTCCGCTGAGCCCCGTTTCACGCGATTTTTCCAAAATGACCATAGCACCAAGGCTTGACACTGTTTTTCCTTGTCATCCGATTTACAGAAATTCCTATGTTCCCTATAAACGCTGTTTTCACTTTTAATCCTATCCCCTTTTTATTATTTTTTTCTCGCTACACGTAGTCAAAACAGGGGAAATAGAGAACATAGGGAACAAAAAGGGGTAAAGAAGGCTGAAATGATGCAATTTTGATCTCTATGTTCCCTATAAACGCGATTTTGAAGTCGTTCGGCGTTTTAGAAAAAAAATGTGAGGGCGTAAAAAACCCGGCTCGTGGCCGGGATAGAGCACCTGGTCAGGTGTCAGAGTTCGTCATCGTCGTCGATTTCCGCAGATTTCGACAAAACGAAGCGCCGAACTTTTTCGGCGTCGACGTGAATTTCGCCACCATCATCGCGGAATTGGAACATTTCAGGCTCGCGTGTGTAAAAAGTTCTCACGTCGCCCCCGATCCGCACTTTTCCGATGCTCTCGAACCGATACCTGGACAACATGGCACCGAAAGCCTTATTCCCTGGAATGTCCATCGAGCGGTCCATCATCACTTCAGTGAGCCTCGCCGCGTCGATCAGGTCGTTCGAGATCAGCGGCTCATCACCCTCGGCGATGATGTCGAACACGTTCTGGATGAACTCGGGCTGCGCCATGCGGATCATGTATTTCTTCGCATCCGTGTTCGGCGCATCACCTTTCGCCTTGAACGTGTCCAATTGCTCCCACTCCAGCAACCACTTCCGTAATGCCGGCGCCGAGGTCACGATGGTCGCGTACAGCCGATCATAGTAGTCCGGGTTTTCGGCCTTGAACACGTCCAGCTTGTCCTTGCGCTGCCACTGGCTGAAAAGCACGCAATACCGCCGACCGTCATCGTCCAGCGGAAGCGCATCGCGGTAGTTCGAGAACAGCAGGTACGAGGTGGTGTTGACCGCATCGTAGGTTGCCTTACCTTTCGGATGCACCTCGATCACGTCGTTCGTGATGAAAGGCTTGATCCGGTTCAGCAACTCGAACTTGTTCGTCGACTTGATGAGCCGCACTTCTTCGATACAGGTGACGCACTGGCCGACAACCCAATCGGTGAATGGCGACTCCAAGATATGGGCGTTGAGCATCTGCACGTTCGACACGCCCATCACCGCGCGCAACAGGAATGCGAAAAACGACTTGCCGTCGCCTTCCACACCTTGCAGCAGGATCGACCAGTTGGCGTGCTTGCCGGGGTTCTGGACGACCCACGACAGCCAGTCCACGAGCAGCCGGCGTTCTTCCGGCTTTTCGAGCAGGTGGCCGACGTGTTTTTTCACGCGCTTGATGGCCGCTTTGTCGCGCGGCAGCAGTTCATCCGGCAGTTCGGGGATCTCGTGCTCGGGGTAGGTGTTGGCGAAGATGCCGTCCGTCCGGTGGAAGATCTTGTCGGCGCCCGGCTCGTACCGGCGACCGTTCACGACCGTGATCCTGAAGACGTTCAACGCCAGCGTCGACGCGGTGCTGGTCGGCGTGGTTTTCCCATCGAGCAGATCCTTCTTCGTCATCGCCTTCCGGTCGAACATCGCATTGAATCCCTGCTGCGTGGTCGAGAACTTGCGGTCGGTGTCGTAGAAGCGGTCGTCCGTGGTGTCGTACACGAACGGCGACGCCCAACTCGGCGTCTTCTCACCCTTTGCCGGCGAGTACGCGATGGCTTTCTTCACTTCGGACAGCGGCGTTTTGCTGCCATTGATGATGTCGAGCCGATCCTTCGCCAGCGTCGCAAGTGCCGAGCGAGCCAGGCTGTCGATCTCCGCTTCGCGCGCAGCATCGCGGGCCTTGTTCCACGAAGCCAGGTCTTTCGCAGCACTGAACGCATCGCGCAGTTTCAGGGTCAGCGCAATGGTCGATTCGGCCGCAGCCTCTTTCGACAATTTCAGGATGAAGCGAGCCGTGAGCGGCGCACGCTTTTTACCGTCGATGGCAAAGTCGGCCCAGCGCCGCTCCAGCGCATCCTGGTCGTAGTTGTCGGCGGTCTCTGCCCACTCCTTCCACAAGTCGAGACCATCATCGCTGCCGTCGTACTGGTGGTGCAGGGCCATGCCGACATTGATCCAGGTGTCGTAATCGTCGGCGTTCGGGACCATCATCAGGCGGTTGCGCAGTTCATCATCGGCGATGTCGACCGCGTTCGAGTCTTCCAAGAACGGATTGTCGCTGTCGATGTCGGCCAAGTCGCCGCTGCGCCGCTTCTTCACGATTTTCCAATCGCTTTCCTCGGCCGCGCGCGCCTCGAACCAGTCGATGAACGCCTGGCACTGTTCGGGCGTGATGTCGGTCAGATCGTTGGCATTGATGGTGAGCGGACCGCCAGCCTTCACCGTCTTGCCGGCGTCGCTGATCTTCTCATTCGGCCAGGTGTACGGCAGGCCGGTGTCCGGGTGCGTGTGATAGGCCACGAACTGCTGACCTTCACCCAGGATCTCGATCTGGTGCAAGTCGCCCCATTCATCCTGATATTTGTTGGACCGCATCTTGCGGAAAGGGGTCTCGGTGCGGAACAAAAGCAGGCATTTCGGTGCGCGGCCAATACGAAGTGGTGCCTCGCCGAAGATCTCAAGCGCTTTCGCTACAGCTTCGCGCGCGACTTCTTCGTTGAGTACGTCAATGTCAACCGCTGGCGTGTGCTTAGTCAGGATGCCGGCGCCGGACTGGCGATGCCCTGACGTGATCCACTCGTCGAGTTGCGGTTTAGTCGAACGCGCCTTGCTCCAGTTGTCGAAACCGGGCGCTTTTTTACCAACTGCGATTGGGACGATCGAATAACCATTGTCGATCAGCCGGCTACCGAGATAAGCGAGAGGTCCGCTGTTCTTCGGAGTGTATTCGTCGGTCATTAGAGATTCAATTCCTCGATATCCATAGGGTAGATAAGCCACTCGCGCCGGACCACACCGCGACCGCACGCACGCTCAATCTTGTGCGCCAGCTTTGACGAGAATCGGCCGTCACGCATGGCCGCGTGAATGTGCGACCGTTCGATGTCGCAATGGTCGGCAAGCGCTGCAATGCTGGTTTGCGGCGTGGCGTGCAGCGCCGCCAAGCCCACCATATAACGAACACGTCGCTGCGCCAGAAGCGCATCGCGATCCTCGGGCAATTCATGCCCGGCTGGGTGCGTTACCCACCGTGGAAAAGTAATCATTTTGGTCATCCCTCCTTGTTAGGTCAAAAATATCTGAACAAATTATCGCACAGACCCTTGACGACCCGCAATGTCTCATGAGAAGATGTTTTCCATGCACTGATCGACGACAAAGGTGATGCGGTGGCAGCGGAATACGACAAAACGAGTTTTGGAATTCAGCGGAAGAAGGAAGACGCGAAGACATTGGCCGCAACACGCCGAGTCATCGTCGCTCGTACCACATTCACGACGGACCCGGACAAATTGAGCGCTCTGCACCGCCTCATCGCCAGCATTGACGAAGTGCTGTCCACCCTCACAATTTAATGGAGTTGCAAATGATTGAAACCCTGATCAAAAA
>Ga0265797_10000640_pt1 | contig 63354 bp, 54 predicted proteins | sample P2T30metagenome_FD_192433 | JGI IMG/M metagenome (GOLD analysis project Ga0265797, IMG submission 192433) | Plant litter microbial communities from East Loma Ridge, Irvine, California - P2 T30 | ecosystem: Environmental > Terrestrial > Plant litter > Unclassified | place: USA: California... | reverse complement strand
GCTTGGAGACACCGTTTATGTATAACTGAGCACATTCGTCTTTACCTTTCTAATTGTACCATTTGCACTTTCAATCATTCGACAATCTATCATTCTGTCAACGGTTCACTGAGCTAACACGCCAGGACCGTTCACGATAACTTCGTTCTTGCCTTCCTCAGAATAATGCCTTCCCTGGATCATCGATTTCTACGAACATCACACCCTAAACATGCCGGTCCCTACTTGCACAAAGTTGTCACAGAAGGCCAAATCAGCACAGCCGCCATCTCGCAAGAACTTCTAGACGCCGTCACAAAACAGTCATTGCCACCACGGGTGTACGAACTCTGGCTGTGCGCATGTCCCGACGAGACAGCCATAGTCCTTGGCTTACAGCAAGACAAGTCTGTCCAAGTTCGTAGAGGCGCCATCAAAGCTTTCAGACGATGGTTTCGCACCTCTAGATGTGTCGATATCTGGCGGGCGGTAGGAGGCACCGCAGGCATTGTCGAAACACTTGCGAAGTTCTCAGTCAACCACGTCAGAGAATTCAGCAAGGCGTTAGGCAAATGCGGCACCAGCACAGCGATGCGCGAAGAAAGGCAGGCGCTTGTTACCGAGCTTATGTACTCTCTTGCCTCATGCTTCTTCCCAGACTCAGCTAAGGTGCAGAACCCGGACGAGCGACCTCTGTGGAAGTACTACGCGGAGCTGGTCTACGCGTGCACGCCAGAGGCTCGCGATGCATGGATTCTCGAGAAAAGTCTCCCGGAGCTAGACATGTTCAGATTCATGCAGACGAATACGGACTACTACCAGCAACAATGTCTGAAGAAAGCCATCGCTGGTGAGAAGGCCTTGCATAAGTACTCAGTATTGTTCGTTTCGCTGCCAAGAAAGATGTCCGAAGTGGATCCAACAGTACCACAGAGCATGGAGTTTGCTGCTCAATTCTTGGAAACACTCGTCGAGCACAACATTGAGCTGGCCAAGAGTGGTGGCGACGGGAGGCTTGGTGCTGCTTTTGTCACGATAATCCGACGTCTTGCTCGTCGCAACATCTCGAAAGACTTTGCTTTAGAGACTGTGACCCTGATCTCACGTAGCGTGAAGCAACATGTCATCGATGAAGCATCGAGCATGAGTGCCAACTACACTGAATACGTGACCGACCTTGCCCTCTTGTGGGCGCGCGACCCGGCCTTCGAAGTACCCCTATCTGGCCTGCTCAAAGCCGGCGACAGGATCAATCTTCTAGGGCTCGCAAAAGCCATTTCGGTGGTACCAAGGAAGACTCGCTATAAACTTCTCCGATGGCTTGTCCTTACTCAGCACGACGTCGACATCGAGAGTACCGACCAGCTTCCACGTTTCAGGTACCCGATTCCTTGGAGCCTTCTTGTTGCACTTCCCAAACCTGAGGCACGCGATCTCGTGGATCGTATCGTTTCGATCAAGGGAGGGCATGGTGGCTGGCTGAACACAATGGACAGATTACCGGATCTTGCTCCCGTCAGCATCGATTTTGACCTGCTGCGGTGCCATCTCAAAGACGACGATGGAGTGCGTTTGGATGAGTGCAAGCTGCAGACTGTTAAATGCCAGCGGTTGGCAGAGAAGGAGCGGGATGGAGAGACGCGTATTAATTGGGCTATTTGTGCGGGACACATGGCTGTTGAAAGTGGGTCGCTTGATCTCTTACGGGATTTCTTCCTATGGGCTCGCCGCTTCAACAGAGATCCCCTGGTGTCACAGCTGTATGGCGCCGATACCCTTCTAAGGAATCAAGAAACTCTAAGTCTGTTGTCTGGTATACCGGAGCGACCAAATGCAGCTTCCGACAAGGAACTTATCGCGGCCAACGTGCGCAAGGGCAACGAGATCGCTTTGTTGCTCCTGGAGACCACGGCAATGTGCCAGAACGAGCCTTCCTTTTACGTCACTCATTGGTCTGTGGTTCAGCATTTGTTTGCGGACATAGTCGAGACCCGAATCAAAAACCTGAGACCCCGACTTGGTCTGTCTGAGGGTGAAGCTAGAAGCATTGTCTGGGAGCCTACTCTGGATGCCCTCTTACGGGCTGAAAAACTCGGAATCGACGACAGAAACCAAGCATTACAATTTTCGGACATTCATGGTCCACTCTTTGTTTGGCGTGATGTGGACATCGAGAACCCCGATCCATCGGCCCTTTGGTTCCTCAACGAGCTCGCTGTGCGTCGAGACGCTCTTTGGCAAGAACATCGACGCAGTGTACGCCCAAGCGTCATGACTTTGGAGGCGCCATGGCCGCGTGGCCTACCAGTTCAAGCTCTGCTGTCGGCGCATATTAATGGAAAGACTACTGCGGAAGGACTTCCATTTGTGATGGAGCGCTCCAAGAGCGTCGTCTTCATGCCTCGGGAGGATGCCATGCGGAACCTCCCTCAGAATGAGGAGGACCAAGCTGCCATTGGATGCTTCGTGGACGACTACCGCGTGGCACTTCGGTTATACATCTCTGGAAGCGACAAAAATGAGCAACGAAGGAGAAGCGATGCAGCGTGGCAGTACGCAACGACGCAACTCTCGGAAGACAGACTCTCACCACAGGAAGCAATCTTGTACTGGCAAGGAGTATTCAATGACTCAGAGGTGCCACTTCCGCAGACCAAATTCGACCTCAGATCTCCGCCCAAACTGCCCGAGGTTGGTGTGCAAGACGAGAAGTCTGAGTGGAACCCAGACTCTGGACCACATCTTACCGTCAAAGACCGAGAACTTGTTCCTGCCTGTCTGGACTGTATCACCGCTACAGACTGCTCAGGGGATTACCCTAAAGGACTCACAATCCACGACTCGTTCGTCGTTCGAAGGCCATCTATCAATCGCAGCCAAATTCCTGGCTTCTGGGACTTGGCTCGGTTTGACTCCGGCGTTCCATTCGATACCAAAGACGGATTCATTGCTGCAGCTCTATTACTTGTGGATGCTTTGCCGCAGGCCGACTCGAAGACTTTGTCCGAGTCCTTCCCTGGAGATGGGCAACGCTTCCCTGCAGTCTTCCTTGACTCGGACTTTGTCGAGCATCAGCGATCGTTCGACTCGTTCCCTCCTGAGCTGCTCAACGACACTCCACCCGCTTTGCTGAGGCAACTCACAGCCGCATTAATTGCAAAACTCTCCTCATCTCCAAATCCACCGCCTGCTCTGGTCAAGTGGGCTTTCACAACCCTGAAGCTGCTAGCACGATCAGATGATCCCTCACTCGCTATACCTCATATCGTCCATGTCGTGGTCAACTTACCCGATCACAGCTCGTGGCACCGTGTGATGCTCCACCCTGGCATACTCAAACGACTCTCGACTCAACAATCGAAGACTCTAGTTTCCACACTAGCAGAAGCCATCAACGAGAAATCTAGGCAACGGAAGGAGGCTAACGCAGCAGCACAATCTACCACAGTAGAGCCAGAAAGTACTGAAAAACCAGCTTCAGCTGCTTACGTCAAAGTCACCACAGTCAAACTGCTAGCCCAGCTGATGCGCAATGCCGAATTCATCGGAGAAGGTTCCTCTGTAGAGGTCCTAGTGAGAATGTTCACCGAAGCCACTCACATTGACATCCGCGCTGCGATCGTGGGGAGTCTATTGTCAATCGCCGAATCGACAACCACTTCATCAATCGAGAAGGACATCATGACCGTCCTCGAAACAAAAGTCGTTCCCTTTGTCGCAGAGCTGTCTGAGAGTTCCCCCATGACCGAGCAGCGCTGGGCAGAATGCGAGGAGAAGTGCACACCACCAGCTGTCGAGGTGCAAAAGGCTGCCAGAGGCGCTTTGCTCGATTTTGTGGAACGGTCGAGATGGAAGAGGGATGAGGCCAAGACTGGCGAGCTCGTCCGACGGCTTCTGCTACCTCTTATCGAGATGTCGACAGCCAATGGTCAGCGCTGGCTCAAGATCGTCCTCAGCAAGAATAATGTCATGGAGCTTTATCCTGTCGTCCCAAAGGCGTTTAGTTCCTACGATCTCTTGAAGCATTTGCTGGAGAAGTACCCGGCGCATATGCCTGGGGCGTACTACGACGACTTTCACGCTCTGCTGGTCTTCTTCGCCACCGCGTCCAAGAAGTACCAGGATCTTTACGAATATATCCACACAATGGATCCCCCACCTGTTGGCCAGGCTTCTTACATTGGGCTACTTCACAACAACTCGCCACACACCCACGACTCAAACACCGCCGAGATTCTTAAAACCGCCATCTTCGCCACACCAGAGGACGCAGCATCCCACAACCTCCTCACACCGGCCCAGCTACAAGCCCATGAGCGCGAGATGATCGACATACAGCTCGGAAGATTCGACCAAGACCCCAAGCGCTGGGAGGTCCTCGCCAATTCCTACGATCCGCCTCTCCGCAAGACCGAATCAATCCAACTGGCCTGGTACACTTACTGCAGACCCTTGGTAGAGTACATGCTCTCCCGCATCGACGCCACACGAACCCCTGCATGGCAGCAGAACCCCCAACGCCAACCTGCGCGCTTACCAAACCCCTACCCGTACCGACTCTGGCTGCTCACATACCCCAGCAGACCCTGGCGCGCAGACGCCGAGCAAGAGCAGCGACGAGATACATTCGTGGCAGAATTGCTCGAGCTCATCGACCAATTAGCCCAAAGTGGAAGGCCGTACCCCGCACGCTTCGAACTGGTCGTCGCAGCGGCGAAGAAGTGCTACGAGAAAGACTGGGCGTTTATCGCGTGGCGGGTGGGGGCTTTGCGGAAGGAGCAGATGGGGAGGGAGTTGGGTCTGGCTGAGCTGCTGAGGGTTGAATTGGCGGATCGGTTGCTGCAGGGTGCGAAGGGGCATGTGGGCGAGGAGGTGCTGGAGGGGGTGAGAGGGATGTTGAGTGATTGGAGGGGGTGCTTGGATGAAGATGTGAGGGATCGTGGGATTGTGACTACGAGGATTTTGAGGAAGAAGGCTAATAGTGGGAAGGATAAAGATGCGCTGCCGATTGAGTAGGATGGATAAGGATAAGATGAGAGTTTGATCTGTTTAGGGAGCGAGGAGCTGAGCTCTACAACCACGTATATCATGATTACGAATTGAATGAAGTACAGATCAACTCTTCGATCATTTCCCAAAGGAGTGTTTAGTTACAAATCAGTACGTTTTCTGTCGACACCCAATTTGCTCATCAGCATCCGTATACAGAACTATGTACTGTCGCTTCACTGACCAGTCACTGAAGACTTTGCGGAGGTCGCCATGAGGCCTTCCTCATCGAAATCGCGACATTGAGCCCCAGAGATTTAGTAGCAATCCCGCCTGGTGGCGAAATGTGTAACTGATGGCTTGTCGGCAGCTTGTACTCTCACATCGAACCTACCATGCCCAACGAGACGGGTTTATCTTCTGACTCTGCGGTCTCTATGTCTTCGTCGAGCTCCTGGTCCTGTGAAGAATTAAAAGATGCGGAAACGGTAGTCACACCAGTGATCAGGACAGACATAGTTCTTCGGCCTCCATCGGTTCCTCTGAGGTCTCACATCCTGCGTCGCAGTCGGTGCCCTTCTGGTCCTGTACGGCGGCATCAAGCGCAGCCATGTGCTCTGCAACCTCCTCATCGGGGTCATGGGCTGACATGTCTTTCGCGAGCACCTCATCTAACGCCTCGAGATCACCGCGCAGCTCTTCCTAGCGTCCTTACCGGCACGGGTCCAGCGACGCACGATATGCCACATAGATTAAGCGCTGTGGTAGCATTCATTGGCCTCGTCCCGGTCTCCAAAGCAACTCCCTAGCGAGGTCCAAGTTTTTAAGAGATAGTAACGTGGAGCTGCGCCGTCTTCGGGTATTCCTTGGACTTGCTTGATGCACTTTTCGAGATCGTCTTTGTCGTATAATTCGGTGTGTCTGTTGGAGTTGACTGTGAAGGCCTCGTCTGTCGCGGTGAAGTTGTTCGCGAGAGGTGTGCAAGAAAGTTGTCGAGAGTGGGAGAGTGGGGAGTGAAGCGCGGCTGTTTGTTTGCATGTGCACAGCAGCGGGCATTTTCAGCGCGAGAAGACAGGAAGCCACAAGGTCGCGTTGATAAAAGTGAAAAGGCCGTTGAGTAGGAATGGCAGGATGGAACGAGAAGCTAGGGCTTTTCAGGCATGTGGTCGAAAAGCTGAGCTAGGCTATACACAATAGCACATGAAACGAACGACGTTCACTTCTTGAATCCTGATACACAAATTGCATAAATGAATGATCCAAGAATTGACTTTTTCCGGATTATACTCCCAAAGAAAGAGGAGTTCTATTTACACATTAGAATACGTTCCTCGTCGTCTTTCGTCTCCAATATACGAAAAAAATAAAAAGTGCGAACAAAGGAAAAAAGGCCGTAGTAAGCACTTTGAGCGTCACACATCCATCCATGCGTCTGCGGTAAACGCCAGGGGGGTATCAAATCTTCTTCAAAAACTCAACAAAACTCTTGCGTTTCGTTCTCCTCTCTTTTTGCTTCATCAACTTCACCGCATCGCTGATGAGATGCATTTCCTTCGGTGGCGGCGGAATATGAGATCTCCGCGCAGCAGCAGGAGCAGGGGCGACTTCTGATTGTGGGTTGCGTCGCTTGAAGATATATCCTGAAGGAACGTCGAAGACGTTTGCTCGTGTTGCGGTGTTGGCGCCGTATTGGGATTGTTGTGTCCAGTCGGGGCGGTCGTAGGGTTGGATTTGTGGTCGTTGATTGGAGCCCATGGAACGTGGGACGTCTTCGCTGCAGCGGTGAGAGATCGCATGGTATTGTGGCGGGTCGTATTCGGGAATGTCGATGCGTTCGTAAGCGGTTTGGGAGCCGTGGTTGGCGGTGGCGAGTTGTGGTGCGGTGGGGACAGATCGAAGGCGAGAGTAATTGGGGCTTTCGGGGCCATGCTTGTGGACGTGATTGTCGTGTGATTGGCCTGGGGCGTCTGGTGTTTTACAGCGAGAGCACAGATACTCTCGCTGCTTGGTTGTTTCGAGTTCCAGTTTCTCTGTCATGGCTTCGAGGTCGGCGAGACTGAGATTGAGAGCTGCAAGCATTGATTTATGGGTCATGACTGGTCGTCCGTCGGCCGTACTCCATTCCTTGTGGCGAGGTGCCGGAGTAGGGGAATCGCGAGTTGAGAAGTTCTTGGTCATGGGAGCCACTGCTGCGTTGAATTGTGATACCGGCGGTGTGGAAGAAGAGTCGGAAGAATGTGTCGCGCTCCTTGATACAAAGGTCCCGTTTCTTGTAGCTCGCCTACGCTCGCGGAGTTTTAGGGCAGCTTCCTGTTCACGCTTTGCAACTTCGAGTTTCCTGGCAAGGACCACAGGGTCAAGTCCTCGTGGTTTTCGGTTATTAGGTTTGATATTTATTGTTCGAATGACAGGGGCGGCCTGGATCCACCAACATATTAGTACATGCGCTTCAGGCCGAGCCAGCCGAGGTAATGGTGAAGGACAATGTGCAACTTACAGTAGTTTCCATAGCAGCCATGATTGGATCGGGGGGGATAATCAAGAGGTTGGTTTCGTGAAGCGCACCAAAGACCTTCTGCGCACAACTTCTTCAACTTCGTTTCTTTAGTAGCCTGACCAACACGATGCAGAATCCTACAACGGCCGACGTGCGTAGCGAGGGCAGGAGGAGCGTGGGCCTTTATGCCGGAGGATTTTCCCCAGCTGCTGAGGACTGGAGGAAAGCCGATCGTTTGAATCAGTTTTAAACAAGATCGACAGATCGCCCTTTCAAGGCTTGACTCGAAGTTGGAGCTTAAATTGTGATGGTATATGCTTGGTCAGACGCGACAGGGACCAGTGCCGTGGTTGATATCTGACGGAGCTGAGCTGGAGCTGTATGACATGCATATGCACACCGCAAAGGCCAAGGTATAAGAAGTTATTGGATCAGGCGAGCCCATTGCCTGTTGCAGCCCCGTGGCGTGCATCACACGACACTACTCTTACTATGTACGTACTATGGGCAGCTCCGGACCAGCCCGGCGAAAGGAGATTTGGAGTCGTTGGTGGCTGCGCGGGCCGTCGAAGACATGACAAGAAGTGTGTCGATGTTGGAGACGTAGGCCGAATGCTTGAAACTAGCACAAGTGAGCTTGCCCATCATGTCGACTGCGCACCTCATGAGCGCGTCAGACGTCGAGTATCACGATGTTGCGATGTTCATTGAGGCGCGTCAGGGTGAGACTGTCTGGCTGGTATGACGCTGGTTCTTGTTATTCCCCGTCCGTGCCATGGAACAGATCGATAGCTCCTCTGACCCTAGCGCCACCTGGGGAATTGCGCGAAAGGCGGTCTGTGAGCTTCGAAGGAACGAATCGTCAGCGGCATTAACCGTAGCAAACTCGCAAGCCATCGCCCCCTAGGCGTTCCCTGTCATGGAGTACATCAGCGTGACAGCGACGTTGGATGAAGAGCTTCATCTCGACAGACATTGCGAGCAGAAACGGCGGACTTTGCCAATCGAGGATACAGTATCTTCCTTTGGCAGAGGAATTTTTGTCTCACCTGATCCGTTTCCGAATTTGGCTTCAGCTCTCTTCCATGGTCTCGGGGGCCTTGGTATTGACAGGATTTTGCAAGGCACAATACCGGCAATCACGCTGCAAGCTTGCTTGATCGTGGCCACGCCGTTCTACAACGGCGCAAAGAGCATGACGCCGCACACTGCTATTGATCTTACTTCCCGGACACCGTTGCAAAGCTAAGGCCTGTATTCGTTCAACATGTCGCGCATCTGCCGATGGAGAAGGCCTAATCTGATGTAATACGTTCCAGGGTCACGAAACCGACACGAACTGAACTTACTCTACATGCACGTGTAGAATAGGTGCCTAGTAAGCTTCTCCCTCTAAATATTTCCGTATCGACAGAAGCAGAAAACACACCACATCAAGCGCATTTTGCAAGTAAGGAGGACGGCTTGCCAAGCGCTCGTTGTGGCTGTCTAAGCGGCCGAAAAACCACACAGACTCGCCTCCTAAGATCCTTCGCGACCACGACCTCGGCGAGATTCGCCTACCGTGTCTCTTAAAAGGAGCAAGAACACCATCTCGACTCTTCTGATGCGCGCCACAATGCCTGACAATAGCAACATTCGCCCTGTGTGAGTCAGGTAGCAGCGGCCACACCGATGCCGCAAGGCTCTGGATTATCACGGTCTTGTGCTGTGGCAATGGTTTTGCTAAGCTTGAGTGTAGGTCCGTTCAAAGATGTGCTTGAGCAGCGCAAAGCGTTGTGAACTGATTTCACGGACATACATCTCCTTCGCCGGCAGCGGCCTTTGGGTAGTGACGTTGTTTGTGCGAGCAATATACCATCATATATGCCTGAAAGTCAATATCACTCCATGGACGTCGAGAATTTCCCTATAGCTCAGGCATTCACACATAATGGACGCACCTACCATTACAAAGGCCCGACAAAGGCCCCTGCCGGTGAAGGAGATACAGCTTGTGCAGCGGGATAAACGAAGGTGATACTAAGACGGCTTGGTCGTCAATTCTTTCAAGTATCACAAGTATCACAACCAAGCCAAAGGAATAGATAGAAAACCGGAAAGCGGAGGAAGACGATCGGGGAAAAGATACCCCGGAACCGATAAAACTGTCTCAGTCTCCTGCATCCTCCATGCAACCTCCTCACGCTACCCCGAGGATCATAGCCGATCACTTTGTAGATTGTCCATCGACTCTGGTCCTGGGGCCTTTTCAGAGTACGTGATTTCAAGTTCTCCAATCACAACTGCAACAAGTGCACAGTGTCAAAATCCATCATGGCGCTCTCAGCGGCGTCAAAGAACAGGGTCGACGATGTCTACATCGAGCAACTCCACACCGAAGATCCGCACATGGAGCGTCGAGTGCTTCGCAAGATTGACTTCCGTCTTTTGCCCATACTGGGAGCGCTCTATACCATTGCTCTGATCGACCGCACCAACATCTCCGTCGCACGCATCTCTGGTCTTGATGATGACCTCGACTTGAAAGTCGGCAACCGCGCTTCTGTAGTCTTGCTCGTAAAAACTGCCACACACTCAAATTTGTGCTGTGCCATATCCTGACGGTCGTGCAGATCTTCTTCATCGGATACATCCTTTTCGAGCTTCCCAGCAACATGCTCATCAGGAAGATCGGCCCTGCCATCTGGCTTTCCTGTATTGCTTTCGCATGGGGAGCCTTGAGCTTGGGCATTGGCTTCATCAATACATGGGAGGCATTGGCGATCATGCGAGCGTTCCTTGGAGTACTCGAAGCGGTAATGCTGCCACTGACATCTCTGGCTCTCTTGTTGTGCTGACTGTCAGAAACAGGGCTACTATCCCGGCTGTATATACCTCATCGCATCTTGGTACAAACGCTACGAATTGCAAAAGAGAATATCCGCTTTCTTCACCGCCGCCACAGCTATTTCCGGATTCGCAAATATCTTCGCTCTCGGCTTGGTCCAGATCTCGCGTGTTAGCTCATATTCGGGTTGGCGCTGGATCTTCATTATTGAGGGGGCCATCACAATGTTGGCTGCTATCGCGGCATACTTCATTGTTGTCGACTTTCCAGGATCAAAGTCGAATAAATTCTTGACTGAAGAGGAGCGAACATTTGTGCAAGCTCGACTCATTCAGGATCGAGGTAGCGAGGATGAGCATGCGAAGATCAATGCGGCGGTGATTCTGCGCACGATGATGGATTGGAAGATTTGGTCTTTCAGCATGATGTACTTTGCGGGCGCCAGGTACGCGAGGGAGAATTGTTCACATGTTGCAGTGCCTTGGCTAACTGGAATTCCAGCGGTGTCTACGCTTTTGCATTCTTCCTCCCCCTTATCCTTCGCCAAGGTCTGGGCTACTCTCTCGAATTGTCGTTCGTCTTGTCGGCTTTCCCACCATGTTTCGCCGTCATTGTGGTCATGACCGTATCCTGGCTCGCCGACAAGTACCGCGTGCGTGGTCTCCCAGTGATCTGCCAAGGGCTGTTTGGGATCATAGGCTTGTGCATGACTGGGTTCCTTGATGCACCAGTATCTCGATACATCGGGACATTTCTGGGATATGCCGGTGCAATTGGCTTAGTTGTAACCAGTATGTCGTGGATGGCCAACAACTTACGGGGCGACGGCAAACGAGCTATCGCGACAGCTGTCATGATCAGTGTTAGCGGCGTCGGTGGCATATACTCGTCGCTTGTTTTTCGTCAGCAGGTGAGGATCATCCCTCGTCATTGGGATCTGTAATGAAGAAGGCTAACTAGTTGGTTCTAGGATGCTCCCAACTACATCCCGGGACTTGTTGCGGTGATGGTCGCCAATGCGGTTGCGGTGTTGCTGGCAGTTGTCTCGATACTGGTGCTAAGGATACAGAATAAACGTGCTGATGAGGGGGTTGTCGTCATAGAAGGGCTGGAGGGGTTTAGGTATACTATCTAGGTCAGAGTCAATGGATGATTTTTACTCGGAGAAATAGGGCCAGACTTACACCAAGGCAATCTTAGTGATTTGTCTCAAGGAGTAAAGGACCATGCACTATTCGTGTGCACTCTCTGATGGCTTGGTTGCTGGTTTTGCGTAACAATTGGAGCTCCATCGAAGGCGAAATCTCGAGTCCTCTGAAGAAGACAGGATCTCGGAAGCTTTCCGAAAGGTGTGCGATGTGGAACAGAACAAAGAACTTTTGTGCCTCTCTCGACGATGCATTTTACTTAGCTCTTCTGCAATGCAATAATACACCCCACAACACTGAGCGTGAGCGCACAAAAATACATCTCAGGATGTATAGGGTGATTGATAAAGCAGCCATAAGCTTCGAGGTCGTGAAGGCATGACTATTTCAGGATAGCTGGAAAGGTCCATCCATCGCATTCACCATTCAGATTTCGTCCGATGTCTGTGAAAACGGCAAAAAGCTGATTTGAAGTCTGATAGACTATTTTTGATTGCATGCACGGAGAATCGAACTCCGCTCTGCCGCTGAACCCTATGATGGAAGGCGGCAATCATAACCACTAGACCATACATGCCGGCTTCCAATTGGATGTTTAGAGGTCGTTTCTCGACAATATAAAGCCAAAATCAAATCGAGCCAAAAAGTGAGGTGTGAAGAGCAGGGCAACAATAGAGCCCCGAACAGCATTTTGACTCGAAACTAAGGTGAAATAGCATCCCAAGCGCTTGTCTAATATTCTTCAACCGACGATAAGCAAAGGTGGGTACCACCAAGTCGGTTGAATCCTTACAAGAGCATCAGAAGTCACAAAGCTGGCCTTTAGGTATACTCGACGATTTCTGTTGGTTGTGGTTTTCTCTCAGGCAACAAGACTTGGTTCGAGAATTTGAGTGCTGAGGACTCATGTTTCTTTACTCTCGCTTACAAGGCTACACGCATGGTATCGTAACATCCGGTATTAACAGTCTCCCCTGGCTAGCCGACGAGCTGCTACTAGGATGATCTTTGAAACACATTGATTCTCTGAATAACTATGTATGATGTGACTCTTGAGTCTACATATGCACTTTTCTGAACTTGATTGAAAGCTACATGTACATCAAGACTTCTGACACTGTCGTGACGAATCTTTGAGGGTCAGGGTTGGGGTTGAGCTGAATACAAGAATGAGCTCACAAACCGCAAGCATCACTCGCTAACGACGTATTTGTTGTTAATGAGATAGGCCACGTCGGAGCATACGTGGCTCGCTCGTAACAAGTGTAAATAGAGCCGCGTCCCGCACATAGGGGGTTTGTCGTAAATTGAAGTATTCAGTCTCAGATTCCGCCCTGTTTTTTCCTCACATCTGAGTGCACTTCTGTAATTAAATGATCACTGATGACACCACATTGATACAATTCAGACAGCGAGCGATTGAGGCTATCATCTCATCAAGCTCGCATTCGTGAACTAACGATGAATCATTGTTATCATCAATAGTCACCAGCATTGTATTCTGATGAGTTCCCGCCAAGTAATCACACGAAGGCACGTGCGAGCGCAGCAAGACACTCGATTAGGCGAACGCGCTTGCCCGTGCCGGTGGATTCTCACCGGACGGCTCCCTCGCTTTCGTCTCGCACTCGCACAGAGCGAGCAATCTGTACAAGTGTACGCGGATGTCACAACACCCGCCCTTGGCGAGTGTCGCGCAGACTCCAGGCTACCGTTCTTCGACCTCTTTCATATAGATCTCGCCACGCGCCATGTAGTTGCCTTGAAGGCCTCACTTTAGACATCAGTAGGGCCTTGCCTCGTCACATTCCCCCTCGCATTACTATCGACTGTGCTTTTTTCACACTACGCGCCGCATCTAATCTCAACAGACACCTCAACTCATTGCGTGCAAGATGGCCTTGTTCAAACGAGCCAAAAAGAAGGACGAAGATGTCGACAAAGACGGCGAGAAACGCAGCGGAGCAGACTCAGACGCGCCTAGTGAGCCATCAGAAGACGACTTCGCCAAAGCCGGCTTGTCTGAAGCCCAGACGAAAATCCTCAAGAACCAAACAGGCTACACTAATGATGCAAAGGCGACAATATTCGCCGTGTACCGATATGCCAGCGCTCTCGAATTTGCTATGATGGCGGTCAGCGCCGTCTGCTCGATCGCCGCGGGAATCATTGCTCCTCTTATGATCATCGTCTTCGGCCAACTTGTCGGCGACCTGTCCAACAACTCCTCCCAGGCAATCGGTCAGGCAGTCGGTGGCAACAGTGCAAGTAACCAGCGTATTTTGTATCTCGTCTACTTGGCAATTGCATCTTTTGTCCTGGAGTGGGTTGCCACTGTAGGGTGGCAACAGACCGGCCGACGAATTGCTCGCAAGACTCGGGAACAATATTTGCGTGCTCTCATGAAGCAAAATATCGGCTTCTTCGACAGCTTTGGCGCTGGCAAGATGACTTCCCACATCACTGCGGACATGAATGCGATCCAAGAAGCCATTTCCGAAAAGGTCGGCATTACACTGACGACTCTTTCGACATTCATTGGCGCTTTCATCGTGGGATTCATTCAATACTGGGCACTGGCATTGATACTCTCCTCGGCTCTCCTTGCGATCATGCTGTTTGGAGGCATTGTCTCTGTGCCTATGCAAAGCAGCGGAAAGAAAGCCGGAGAAGCTGGCACAGAGGCTGCCACGGTGGTCGATGAGGCTTTCAGCGCCATCAAGACAGTACTTGCTCTCAACATGCAGGAGCGCATGAAGGATCGCTACGCTACCCATACACGAGTTGTGGAACACTGGAGCGGCAAGTCGAAAACTTATGCTGGCTTGATGCTCGCGATCATGATGTGTATCATTAATTTGATGTACGGTCTGGCTTTCTGGCAGGGATCGAGGTTTGAAAATATCGATATTGCAAAAATCATTATCACCCTGCTGGCGATCATGACTGGATCATTCTCAGTGGCAATGATGGTACGTCGACCGGAGGGTGTAACGGATACGAGCGTGAGATACTCTGCTGACTGCTGTGATTCAATTTGCAGGCTCCGAACTTCGCAGCATTTAGCGCTGGCACCACATCTGCAGCCACTATCTTCCGAATGATTGACAGGACTTCACCCATAGATTCGTCTGGCGACGAAGGGCTGGACGCCAGTCAAATTAGCGGCGAGATCGAGTTCAAAGGAGTACGCCATGTCTACCCGTCGAGAGTGACGACAAATGCTCTCTCCGATTACAACCTTCATATCTCGGCCGGCAAGACGACCGCTCTCGTGGGCCCCAGTGGAGGTGGCAAATCCACAGCCGTAGGCCTGCTCCAACGCTTCTACAACATAGTCGAGGGTTCCATCACCATCGACGGCGTGAACATCACGGACTACAACATCAGCAGCTTAAGACACCAGATCTCGGCCGTGAGCCAGGAGCCAATCTTGTTCGATATGAGCCTGCGCGACAACATCGCCTTCGGTCTCCCCGATACTCAGCGGAAGGACTTTACCGAGCAGCAAATCACTGATGCTGTGGTACAAGCAGCCAAGCAAGCATACGCGCATGACTTTGTATCTAGGCTTCCGCAAGGATACGACACTTCTGTAGGCGAACGTGGTGTCCTCCTATCCGGTGGTCAACGACAACGTATCGCTATAGCACGCGCTCTCGTCTCCGATCCGAAGGTCCTACTGTTCGACGAGGCGACTTCGGCACTTGATACCGAGAGCGAGCGATATGTGCAAGCTGCTATCCAGGAGGCCAGCCGTCACCGGACCACAATCATGATTGCTCATCGCTTGTCGACAATTCGGGACGCGGATTCCATTGCTGTCATCATCGCCGGAAAAGTCTGCGAACAAGGGACTCACAGTGAGTTGCTTGCTCTCAATGGTACCTACAAGAAACTGGTGGATGCGCAAGCTTTATCAAAAGAGACCGGAGAAGATGGACCAGTGAAAGATGCGGAGAAGGCTGCTCTCGTGGAGGAAGAGGTGCTTGAGAACGAGCTTTCCAAAACGATATCCCTCACCAAGACTCGCAGTAACAAGCCGTCAATCCTACAGCGAGTTGGCACGAGTCACTCAGCAGACGTTGAGAAAGGTGGCCCCACTGCTGAAGGTACCAGCTCCGAGAGACAGTATTCCTGGTGGGATGTCATCAAGTTCTTGTACCATTACAACCAGCAGGAGAAATGGCTCTTGTTGATCGGATGCGCTCTCTCCATCATCTCAGGCATGGTCCAACCCGTCGGCGCAGTCTTATTTGCCAAGTCCATCTTTGCGATCGTGGCGCCGGATCTCATGACTCTCAAAGTCAACTTCTGGGCGGCGATGTACCTGCTCGTGGGTTTCGTGGCGCTCTTCGCGCTCGCTGGCAGGAGTTACGTCTTCGGCATCGCTTCTGCAAAACTCACGGCAAGACTACGAACTACTATCTTCGATTTCGCCCTCAGGCAGGAAGCCGAGTGGTTCGACACTCCTGCTCATTCTGCTGGCGCACTTACCTCGATGCTTTCAACCGAACCAGACAATGCGGCTGCCATTTCTGGTGCGACGCTCGGCACACTGATCGATGGCGCTATTACGCTGTTCGGCGGCATGATCTTGGCTCTCGCCATCGGCTGGAAGCTGGCTTTGGTCTGCATCTCAGTGGTACCGGTTATCCTGGTCAGCGGCTTTGTCAGAGTGGCCCTCCTTGCCAAATTCCAAGTAATGGCGAAAAAGACTTTCGAGGAATCTGCGGCTTCTGCTTCGGAGTACATTTCCGGCATCAGGACTGTTGCTTCGCTTTCGAAGGAGAAGACTGTTTGGCAGGCGTATCACGATCAGCTCATCGAAGCTGAGCGTAAGAGCGTGAAGTGGGTTATGCTGTCTTCACTGTTCTTCGCCATGTCGCAGGCTTCGCAGTTTCTCATCTTTGCTCTGGTGTTCTGGTATGGTGGCAAGTTGATTGGTTCGGGCGAGTATGAACCGCAGCAATTCTTCATATGTCTGGCTGCGGTCATCTTTGGAGCGCAGAGTGCTGCAAACTTCTTTGGGTTCGGGCCAGATATCACTAAGACAAGGATTGCTGGCGAGAGGCTGCTCCAACTACTCAGCACAATCACTACAGATCAGAACCCTGGAAAAGCTGGTGGCGACAAAACACTACAGGGCCACATACAGTTGAGGAATGTGCATTTCTCATATCCTGGACGGTCAGCGATCGTCCTCGATGGCCTGGATCTCGACATACCAGTAGGCAGTTTCGTCGCTCTCGTCGGACACTCCGGCTGCGGCAAGTCGACCGTCATCAGCCTGGCCTCAAGGCTCTACCACCCTACGTCAGGATCAATCACCGTAGATGGAACCAATCTCGAAGATCTAGACGCACACACTCTGCGCACCCAACTCTCCGTCGTCGCCCAAGAACCCGTACTCTTCTCCGGCACGATCCGCGAAAACCTGCTCATGGGCCTACCACTGCACGAAGAAGTCTCAGACGGACGCATCGCCAAAGCCTGCCAGGACGCAAACATCGACAGCCTGATCTCGTCGCTTCCGGAAGGCTACAACACCGCTCTCGGCAACAAAGGCGTGCAACTCTCCGGAGGCCAGCGCCAACGACTCGCTATCGCCAGGACTCTGCTCCGCAACCCCAAGATCCTTTTGCTAGACGAAGCTACGAGCGCGCTGGACTCGGAGTCCGAGCACCTCGTTCAGCAGGCTTTGGACAAAGCGGCTGAAGGAAGGACGACGATTTCTGTGGCGCATCGCCTTAGTACGATCCAGAAGGCGGACAAGATTTTTGTTTTGCAGGCTGGGAAATTGGTTGAGAGTGGGACGCATTCGGAGTTGCTGCAGAGGAAGGGGAGGTATAGTCAGTTTGTGAAGGAGCAGGATTTGGGGAGTAAGGGTGCTTGAGCGTGGCCATGATCGAATGCATGTTGAAGATTAGTTTGTAACATGTAGATACCCCATTCAATTCTTTTGCCTCTGAACATATCTGGTGTCTGCGTGATTATGTACGAGGGTTGAAACTGTGTGCCACTAAGATACGAACTAGGATCCATGCCCACCTCAACATCAGTCATACTGCTATCATCATTTGGTGTAGGTAGAAGGAGCATCATGACCAATGAGGTGCCGTGCGCTGACCTTTGAGTGTCCTGCGTATAGGTGAGCATGCCCTGCGTGCTATTGAGCACGACGGATGCACGAATCCGATCCCGTCGGGGAGCGGCAGGCTTCTTTCCACGCTGGTGGATCACAGCTGAAGAGATCAAGTAATCGTTGTTGAACCATCGAGGCATCTGCCGCTCACGAGAAATCATTACTTTGTTACTAGGATCTATCTGGAAGACTTTGTTTTGCTCATTGCACAATCTCACTTCACTCCAGCCAGCGTTGCGGCTCGTTACTACCATCATCGCCACTCACTTGGCTTCACACTTGTCGCCCGAAGATGATGTTCGCGGACCTTGAGATGCACGCCCATGGAAGCTGAGAGTACTGATACTGACCTGCGACGACATTGAGGATCCCTGTACGTGACAATAAACTACCAAAATGGCGAGCGAATCATCAACTTCGAGCGCTCCCACGCCAGCGTCTCACCACTCGGTGACTGATGGAGTGAGCACACCCGCCAGCGAGTCTCAAACTTCACAAACTTCATCTGGCGCATCCGAAGTAGTCTTACAAAACCGACCACGTTCCCATTCGAGCCTCTCGCAAGAAGCGACCGTATTCTTGTCTGACCTGTCCCACTTCCTACCCTTAGGCTGCCTCGTACACGAAGAGACTGTTGATGATATTGCGGCGGCGGGTATCTATTATAGCAGCACCATCGACTGGCAAGATGTGGCCTACCAAGACAACTCATTGGATGCAAGCCTTTCTAAATTGATCGACGCTGGCTGGATCCGCGCACGGAAGCGTCGTAGCGCACTGAACTATGCTTATATCATTTATCGGATATACATTCTGCCTGGCGACGTTGGACTGCGCTACGTTGACCGCGACAACAAGAAGCTACTGGCGGCGCTGGAGAACTTGGTGGCAAAGGTGGACATCAGCCGCGAAACCTGGGCCGGCAACTACACCAACGGCTCTGAGGTAAAGTTCGATCCATGGGCCTCACGAGACGAAGGATCGTTGTTTTACATGTTCAACAAGTTGCCATCGCCGCGCCCGGATGCTTCTCAAGTCAAGGAAAAGTATGCGCGGGAAGCCGTCGAGGACATACTTGATCCAAATCCCAATTCTGGTCTGATTGGCCTCAAAACGCCACTTTACCCGTATCAGCGTCGCTCGGCGGCTTTGATGCTTCAGCGTGAGTCCGTGTCTACATTACTACTGGATCCTAGATTGGAGCCTCGTACTGCGCCTGACGGCTCGTTGTTCTACTACGGCCCACGTGATTTATTGTTCAATCGACACCCTCGTTACTACGAAGCAACCCGCGGCGGTATTCTTGCGGAGACCATGGGACTTGGCAAGACTCTGATGTGTTTGTCTCTGATATTGGCAACCCGACACCATCTCCCGAAAATCCCAGCAGCTTACGGAATGCCTCCTACCCGAGCGACAACTGCCTCGCTAGCAGATATGGCGGTCTCAGCGATCAATCGCATGTCGGTACCATGGAAGATCGAGTTCGAACGCATAAGACATTCTTCGCAAGATGACATGAGCAGCTGTGCAAGTAAGCTCGAGAAGGAACCGCCGACTTACGAAATTCCCGTGGAGCCAGTTCGCTGGAATCGCAAGACTGTGATCCCGGTCCCGCTGAAGAAGACACTGGCGGCAACTACCATTCTGGTCGTACCTCGCAACCTTTGTAAACAATGGCACTTCGAGATCCAAAAGCACGTGAATGAGGGCGTGCTTCGTATACTGCTCATGGAGGAGCCGAAAGCGGTGCTGCCAGCGTCCAGCGAGCTCCGCAGTTACGACGTTATTCTGTTCAGCAGGAGCCGATTCGAGATGGAAGTAAAGGATGGAGCAGATGATCGGGGTCGTCGCATGGTCTCTCGACCTCCGTCTTGCACTTGTCCGTACATCGGAGCGACCAGGACTGTAAATTGTAGTTGCATTAAGTCGGACGACTTGTACGAATCGCCGTTGAAGCACTTACACTTCAAACGCCTCATCATCGACGAAGGCCATTTCTTCTCATCGTCCAACACCACAGCCGTTTCGGTGGCGAAGAAACTCATTACTGCGGACCACCGATGGGTCATCAGCGGCACGCCAGCGAAAGACCTACTAGGAGTGGAGGCCGACATGTCTGTTGCCCAGAACATCTCGCAGTCCGGAGAGGTTGATTCTCGCGATACTGTGTTGAACCGCCGAAAGCAATTCGACCCCAAGGCGGACACGAATGGCGCGATCAAAAGTCTAGGACTCCTTGCAAGCAACTTCCTTCGCATTCGGCCGTGGGCCGCTGAAGATTTTGGAGAGAGACCAGCAGTCTGGGATGAGCACATCTACCGACATGAGTGCCATCGAAGGCGTACATACTCTTGTTTCTCTGCGGGACTTCGCCGGACACTCGAAGCGATGGTGATCAAGACGCAACCCGAGGATGTCGAACAGGACATAGATCTCCCTCCTCTTAGCCACGAAGTCATCCGACTCCAGCCTTCATTCTACGACAAGCTGACCGCCAATATGTTTGCCATCGTCCTTACTGCCAATGCTGTCACCTCCGAGCGCACAGATGCGGACTACCTCTTCCACAAGAATTCAGCTCAAGCGCGGTACCAGCTGATAGGCAACCTGCGGCAAAGTGCATTCTTTTGGACCGGCTTCAGCGAAGAAGACGTGAGAGCCAGTCAGAAGAACAGCAAGGGCTACCTGGCCAAGAAAGATGTCCACTGCTCGGAGGAAGACCGCGGCATGCTCGAAGATACTCTGCGGGCCTCGGATTCGATACTTTCGTCTGCTGGATGGCAGGCTTTGAGTCAATCCCACGAGCTTGGTCTGTTCGTTGAGGACTGGCCGGAAGAGACTGCTAGCTTTTGGGCATTCGGTGGCAATACATCTCCATTGCTCACTGGAATCTCACAGCTACTGGAAGCTCAGAAGCACGTGAATGAGCGCGTCGGTCTCGAACACCCTGGCGAGGGTCTTGCCGGCCTGGGTATCCGAGCTATGAAGCGCGCAGAGGAGGGACGTCGAGAAGATCAAGTGGCCAGAAAGGACACTAAGCCCACTTTGTCCAAAGCTGGCATTAATCTGAGCGGTGAGCCTTCATTGAAGAGACGAAGCTCATCGTCCGGCCGAGGAGACAAGGCAACGACCAAACGTGCAAAGAAGTCCCCCAAAGCCGGTAGTTCGACCAAGGGAAAGCAAAGGGCTTCAGATGATTCCGAAGCAGCAGAAGATGAGGTTGAAGTACGACCAAGCGCTAGCACTTCCACGTCAAAGCGAAGATGGAGCGATGTTGAGCGCAGCGAGCTTCCGGAAGGTTCACCATTCTCCAAAGGCCATCTCACCGGCACGACATCCGCGAAGCTTAGCTATCTCACCTCTCAAATTCTAAAATTCTACCAAGACGAGAAAATCCTGGTCTTCTACGATGGCGACAACATCGCATACTACATCGCCCAAATGCTCGAGCTGCTGCACATCAAGCACGAAATCTACGCCAAATCGCTCGCCGCTGCTCTCAAATCGGACTACGTGGTGCGCTTTAACGAGGATCCGCAAGACCGTGTGCTTCTGATGGATGTCAAGCAGGCTGCGCATGGTCTGAACATCTGCTCCGCTTCGAGGATCTACTTCGTCAATCCTGTGTGTAGGCCCGATATTGAGGCGCAAGCGATCAAGCGTGCGCACAGGATCGGCCAGACTCGCAAGGTCTTTGTGGAGACGCTGGTGCTGGCTGGGACGATTGAGGAGAAGATGCACGAGCGGGCGAAGCGCATGACTAACCTCGAGCACCACGTGAGCCACCTAGAAGACGACTATGGGATGCGAGAGATCATACAAGGCGCGAGCATCATCCCTGTGATGGAGTATGAGCAATTCGGCTCGGGACAAATGGCTCCGTTGGATGTGCCGCAGCGTCTTTGGGGCAGGCCGGGCTGGCGGGAGTCTTTGCCGAAGAGCAGCTTTGCGACTGGCAAAAGCAGTGGCGTGGATGGTCACGTTGCGCAGGACGTTCCCGGCCCGGCGAAGAGGCCCAAGAAGAAGAAGACTGTCCGTCTGGCGACACCACAAGCCGGCTCGTCTGCTGTAGGACTACCGACAGCGTCAACCAGACTCGGTGTAAACCTCAACATTTCGGTCGCGCATGAAGAGCGCAGTACACAGGCCAACGAGGACAATGAAGACCAAGAACCCATGATGGTCGATCAGACGCCGCACTCTCAAGAACCACAGCAGTTGGCAGGAGACGAAGATGGAAATGTACAAAATATTGTGCCTGTGAACACTGCTGTTGCACAAGACCTTCGCACCCCAGTGAACGAGCCGAAGTGGAAGAAGACTGTCCGTCTGTCAATGCCACCAACCGAGTCACCTTTGGGAGAAGTAGCAACGTCGTCTTCCACAGTTGGTGCGGCTGATCCCAGAGCGGCTGCGTCTGAACATGGCAGTACGCAGATCAACAGGGACAACGAAGATAACGACCCCATGATGGACAATGGAGTGCGGCACCTTGAAGGACCCTAGGATGACAGGACAGTGTAAGAGAAGAAATGAGGGTGTACAGAACCTCATGGCTTCGGGCCCAGCTGCCACAGGAGGCCGTTGCTTGAACGAGCGGGATGACAGAACTGAGCCAGCTGTTTGTTACTAATGTATTGAAACAACAAAATGGGCCACGCGTCGGATCATCTCAGCTTTGGCGAGTGGTGACCGAAGTCAGACTAGCTGGCATACAGAACAATGTATACGATATCACCAATGAAACAACAACAAAAGCAAGTCCGTGGAATTTCGTCGTAGATACCATGCCATGCGACTGTAGTATCATACCGCGAAACATGGCCTCAATCCAATACCCCTGCCCCAAGCCGAGCAAATACCGTCGAACAGGGCAAACGAACCCGGAGTCTCCGCCCATGTGTCAAACGTCTGCCCAAGCGCGGCAGCGATAGGTAATTCTGAGTCGTGCATCGGCTGCATCTTCATGTACTCATCGGGATATTGCAGGGCGTCCCAGTAGTCGATGTCCAGCGCCTCGACGTAGTGCCTGAGATTCCTGACATCCCAGCAGAAAACTTTGATGAAGTTGGGGAGCGGCACGCGTGCATCGATGCCTTCCATGAGGTCGGGTTGCGTCCGCATCGCTTCGCTGATGAGGTATGAACGGACCTCGGTGAAGAGCTCGGCGGGCAGTTTGTTGCCCAGCGCGATGTCGGCTTGGTGGAGGTTGTGCAGGTCTTCGATGATGCGGAGCTTCAAGACGCAGAGCATCGAGGCGTGCGCGAGGCTGAAGTTTTCTGGGTTTGCTGGCCGGACGGGAATGCCGGTGTTGATGTCACAGCGGTATATTCCTTCCAAGTTTCCGTTGCACTTTTCTTTCAAGAAGTTATAGCACTCCTGGTCCCAGCCAAGACGGAGCAGCAAGCCTGGGATGAAATCGCTCGTCTGCAGCCTAACTTCCCTCGCGTTCGCACTCACGCTCAACCTGTCGATCTCCAAGAAGTGTTCGAGGCCCTCCAGTGTGCCGGCCAAAGTGCCCACTTTGACGTAATTCCGGGCGAGAATCGATTTGAACTGCAGCAACGATTCTGCTACGGGAGGGTATGACCTGAAGTACGCTTCATAGCCTCCTCCCGCAGCTTCGATCTCGCGTTTGACGTCCGCCGTGAGCTCGGCGACATGCCCTATGCTAACGCGAACGGCTTTGCATAGCCATTTGTGCTTGGCCCAGCCGAGTTTTTGGTGCGCGGAGCCGCAGTAGTGTATTACGCGACAGCCGGTGCAGACGGTGAATTTTTTGCTGGGTTTTGCAGACGGCACATTGATTCTTCTGGGGCAGTGAGTGGACTTTTGTGTTCACGCTGTAGCGGTTGTCTGTTGGGAGAGACATGGAAGGGATGATGCCAGATTTATCATGCCATATGTCGCGCCTAAGCCTTCGTGACGGAGTTGTCGACATGCTGTCTTGGATGGTCTGGCCTGGTACGATTGATGCGTGTGATCTGTTGAACGAAGTTAGTTTTGAGACGCATGTTCTTCGTAGCAGCGATTCGTTCAAAGTGGCGGCGTCGTTTTGAGCAGAAGGGCGGCGTATCTTTGAGTACGACTCCCAGCAAACTTAAGCTCTCGCACATTAGTCTGAATACGACACATACATCACAGCATATCGATGTCGAGATCTGTTTTATCCGGCAGAACCTGTTCTCTACTTTCTTGATCCTCTTACGATAGCATAAATTCCAATGGTTTGGCAATAAAAGAATGCGCACAGAGCGGGTTACAGCTTTAGTATCCAACCAACACAACACACCACCACCGCGACAGCAGCACGTCACCCCAAACACTTTTCGAAATATTAATGGGCTTGACATTAGCATAGCATACAAGAACTCTCGAAAAAGATTATACGCTTTTTTCTTCCATTCCATTCCATTCCGTTTCCCTCTCCCAGCTGCATCTCGATCTCCGTTGCACTTGCATAAATCCCTGTCTCTCAACACTTCCTCGCTCGTCTCACTCCCAGTCTATCAATGCTCCACTCGCCAATTTTGTTTCTTCCTGTTCGCCATTGAAAAGAACCCCACTCCGGAAGGAACCCTGAGATAGAAAAGTGGAAAGGAAAGGGTTTGCATGAGTAAGCGTTGTTCAGACAATACGAGAAGAGATTAAAGGGAAAAACAATAGTGGCACGTGCATACTCTGACAAGATTTCTTCTGAGTAGAGTCGGTACTTGAGCAAAGTATCTTCCAGTTTATGGATGGCCAGCCGGCCTATCACCAGCTCCAGCTCCAGCCCCGTCTTCCTCTTGCACAGGTGAAGGACCGCGGACTGTGCCGCTTCGTCTCGGGGTCATGGTACTAGGAGATTCAGCGCCGTCGCCAGTGACGCCCGGGCCGAGAGCGGTTGACATCGTTAGGCCGGGAACGGCGGTGTATGGGCTGCCGCTCATTGACTGCAGGGCGGCTTGCTGTTCCTTGATGGCAGCTTGCGCGGCGGCTCGTTGTCTGCGGTGTGCGGCGCGTTCGTCTTCGTCGCTGCTGGGAGGAGTCTCGTCGGTCTCGGTCCGCTGGCGAGCGGCGCTGGAATCCATGCTCTCGCGGCGGAGGCGCTCGGCTTTGTCTTTGAGGACTTTGGCTTCTTCCGCGGCGCGCTGGGCGCGGACTTGCTTGCGCCACATGGCGGCGTAGCGGCCGCGCATTGCTAGCAGCTCCAGGTGGGTTCCACGTTCTGCAACACGGCCTTCGTGGAGCACGAGGATTTGGTCGCACATGGTGATGGTGCTGAGACGGTGGGCGATGACCAGCATGGTACGCCCGCGGGCGAGGGTTTGGAGAGCTTCCTGGATGTGCTCTTCGGTTTCGGTGTCGAGAGCAGCAGTTGCCTCGTCCAAGAGAATGATGCGCGGGTCCTTGATGATTGTGCGGGCGATTGCGACACGCTGTTTTTCGCCACCAGACAAGCGCAGACCACGCTCTCCGACCTTCGTATCGTAGCCGTCCGGGAACGAGAGAATCTTGTCGTGGATGCTAGCAGCTCTGCAGGCAGCGTAGACGTCTTCGTCCGTAGCGTCCTGGCGGGCGTACTTCAAGTTGTACATCAGACTTTCGTTGAAGAGTACAGTATCTTGTGGGACCACACCAATGTGGCGGCGTAGGCTGTCGATGGTGACGCTCTCGGTGTCGTGTTGATCGATCTGGATGGTACCGGATTGGGGGTTGTAGAAACGGAACAGCAGTCTGAAGACTGTAGACTTACCGCCTCCAGACTCACCGACAAGAGCAGTCGTTGTACCGGGTTTGCAGCGGAAGCTCAGCCCTTGTAGAGCAGGCTTGCGCGTATCGTATGTAAAGTGCACGTCGTTGTAGCGGATTTCACCCTCGCATGACGGCATCTCGATGGCATCAGGCTTGTCGATGACTGTTGGCTGTTCCTTAAACAGCTCGAGCATGCGTTCTGAATTGATCATGTTGTTCTGAATCATTCGGTAGAATGTACCAAAGAAGTTCAAGGGGCCCTGGAGCTGAGTCATGTAAGTGAGGAGCAAGACGAACTTGCCAACCTTCAGTTGTCCGTCGGTGACTTGATACGCAGCAATGAAGCATGCGATGATCAAGCCAGCCATGAAGACTAGGTTTTGAATGGTGTTCATCAGCGCCAAGGAGAAAGTCACCAGATACTCGGCTTTCTGGTATTTCTCAACCGCTTGCCTGTAGCGATTAAACTCGTATTCCTCTGCGTTGAAATATTTGACAGTCTCGTAAGACATCATTGAATCGTTCTTCACAGCATCCTCCTCACGGCTGGCATTTGTCGCTTGACGGCGGATGTCGGCGCGCCAAGATGCCATGCGGATTGTAATGTAGATGTACCAGAAAGTGACGACTGCGATGACCAGGGCGTAGTAAGCGTCGAAAGCAATGAGGAAGTAAACGATGGCAACACCGAGATCAACCAACATTGGGAGAACGTTGAAGGTGATGGACTCCAGGAATGTGTTGAGCGAGGCACCCTTGCCGAGAGCTGACAGGACCTCACCAGTCTTCTTTCCAAGATGAAACTCCAGACTCAGGTTGTGTACGTGCTCGAAAGCTGCAACAGACAACTCACGGTAGGAATACTGCTCGATCGGAATCCAGATGATCTGTCTCGCGGCGCCCAAAAGACCGTTGGAGCCTTGGAATAAGCGAAAGACGATGTACAAGATGATTGGTTTCCAGGGCATCCTCATAGGGCCGTCTTCGCCTTCAACTAGCGCATCCGTGATGCGGCCAGCAAATACAGGGACAAGCAGCTGAATACCGCGCTGTATAATCACAATCAGAATAGCCAGTACGAAGTAGATCTTGAGTTTCGTGTCCTTGTGCGGCCAGATGTATGGGACGAAGATGCCGTATGCGCGGAGATATTCCCACCAGCTGCGAGCAGGAGCTTGCGTGGGCTTCTCCCATCCGGCAGGTGCTGGCTTTGCAGGTTTCGGTTTGCCATTCGCGGTACCGTTCGGGGTACCGTTCGTAGTACCGTAGCCATTTGCATGTTCAGGAGTGTCGCCGTTTTCAGCACTCGAGTTGCCTAGCAGTGACTCACGCTCGGATTCTTGTGCTGCCTCGGACCGTTTCTTGGAGGCTCCTTGAAGGTATACGAAGAGGCAGTAGAATGCCACCAAGGCAATCAAGAGAATAACGCGGACGAGATCCAGTGTGACTTCTGTAATTTCCCATTCAGTCATATCTTTCCGAAGACGGCCACCACGAGGGTCTCCGACTTTAGGTTCGCGATGTTCGGTGGTGTAAACGCCGAAGGAGGCACCCAAAAGTGTAATTTCCAAGAGAGAGGCAATGGTCCATGATACCAGATGTGCGGCGGTAGGAGATGGTTTGGTGTCGATTAGTGTAATTTGTTGGAGGGCGTAGACCATGAAGGAACCGATAAGGTAGATCTGAGTAGTCAGCATGAGCAGTACAAGTTCGGATTGCAGAAGGCCTTACCGTAGGTGCCTGGCCGCACCACCATCGTTGCTCTCTCTCCAGAAGAGCATGGAATATTACCAGGGCGACATTGCCGGTGATGCTCAACAGCACACCGGACTGTAATGAGAGGAAGAGCAATTTTCGTGCTCGACTGAAATCTAGAGCGTTTATTTCGGACTTGTCCTTCTGGCTCTTTCTAGGCAAAGGCTTGCCGCCGGGCCCAAGCTGGTCTGATTGCGGCGTGTCGTCATTATCATTACGGGCGGTCACTATGCTTCGGACGGTGAAGGCAGTGAGGAATATTATGAGCAGAGCTATGGGATATGCGATCTGCAGGTAGGTGAGGAGACCCTGGGCTCGGGGATCCGAGACCCAGGGAAGCGAGGGCGCGGATGGGCGAGTGGTTGTGGTGAGAGAGGGGTCCATAGTAGGATGGAGATGTCGTTCCGGTACTCCAGATAAGCCCAGTAGCGACTGTGCGACAGAAGGTCGAAGAGGCGGAAGAAGTTTAAGGAAGAGATGCGGAAGCGGCTGTCACCATTGTGTCTCGCAATGACGCAGGGAATGGGCGGTGTTTGGCGAGGGCCGTGGGGTGGTGATGGTGGCGGTGCTGCGGTGTGAGTGGCGGCGAGGGCGGTGTTGGAGGTCAAGAAGGAAAGAGATGGGATAGAGGGCGGCGGCGGTGGTGGTGGTGAATGGGCGGCGAGAGTACGTCAAGGGAGTAAGTAGTAGGAACAGCAAGAAGCATGTGCAGCGTGCAGCGTTCGTAGACAGCTTAGCTTAGTCGAGAGAGCAGACGACCCTAGTCTCTGCTCCGGGAGCACTTCGCCCGGCCGATGGTGATTCGCGCGGGGAAGAGCAAGGGCAGCAGGCGTGTGGATGTGTGAGAGCGAGAGAATGTGTGAGTGAGTGTGGCGCGGGCGGCAGATAGACGATGAATAAATGTTACGGTGTAGGCCGAGTGTGCTGGACGATGATACAGTGCATACATCTATATGCGTGTGCTGTCTCACGCGTGCAGTCGAGTGCATGCGCGCGCGGCTGTTTATCTCCCGCTCGATGAACGCGTATAGCTATCATTATTCCATATCATAAATGTATCATTCACACCTCCAGTCAGTAGTTACTAGTAGGGTAACACTACTATCACCACCATCGCCTCCCGTATCGCCCTTCAGGCCAAGTGCCCGGCAGCACGTCCCTCTCTTCCTGTCCCAAGCCACTTCACGTGCGCGCTCGCTACCACGGATGCGCTGGAACTAGCAGTCTGCGCCTGTCCGCAATCGCCCTGGTCTATCATCAGATCCAGCATCACCACCACCGCCGCCGCAACAGTGCACACCACCAGACTCCACCGCCGCCAACGGCCTTCTCTTCACGTCGCCCGCTGCCCGGCACGCAGGTACCGTGCGACCACGATCTGCCCATCTGCCATCTGCCATCAGCATCACTGCTACACTGTTTGCCTGATGACGCCAGCGACATGGACATACATGTACATATGCACAATCCATCGGCCTATACATTAGTATCCACCTCCACCCATGTCCGTTCCTGCAGCACGCCACACATCCAGACACGCCCACGCATAATCGACCTATCTTCCACATGACTCTCGCCCGCGACTTCTGACCCTCGCGATCGCCGCGGCTTCGTCCGTATGTCTCGCTTGAGATGCTAACCGCGCTAGTCACGCGCAGGGAAAAAACCACTCTCGCGCCAGTCTTGTCCAGAACGCCGCTGGTCCACTTCTTCCAACAGATCCGCGCGTCACGCACGCCCCCTTATACTTCGCGCCTCGCTCGCCTTAATCGTGCTTGGAGGTTTGCCCATCGCGCCGTGCGCCCATCGCTGCCTGCCCCGTCAGTAGTAGTCACGCTGCTGTCCTTGCGAGTCTTGGTCTTGGTCTTGTCTTTGCCGCACCACTGCTGACTTGGACGTTGGTCCGACCCTTTCTTTCGCCACGAGTCACAGCCCGGAATGTCTCGCGTGGCAACCTCTACAGACATCTGACCTGAAGACTGCCCACTGTGGCAAAGTGAAGAACATTCCGCCACCCCGGATCAGTGGAGAACACGAAGTGTGGAACGTCAGCTTGTTCGCGTGTTCCGCATGTTCCATCGCCACTCCAGGCAACCAACGTCTGGCGCGTCTGCTGACGCTGACTTGATTTCGGGATACGGCGGCGGCATATGATGTGGAATAGTCAAGAAACTGCTCTCCGGTTCAAGCTGATTTGGAACGTCGCAAGAATTGTAATCACCGCCTGAAGAGGTTTGTTCTACCTGCTAAACTGATTTATACAACAGGTTCAATGTCATTTGTCTACGTAAAATGTGTAAGATAATGCCACCCAGAAAACCAACCAATCATCTTCACCAGTCGCATGTTTTTCCGAGACCTTTGACTCGCAGACACAAAGCATCAATCTATTTTTCGCATTCCATCGGCATCATCCACGCCCTCAAGAAGCGCGGCGTCACCACCACTATCCTGCGAAAACTGCTTCTCCATCTGACGGATCAAATCGGCGTAATTCACACTTCGTGGTTTCACCTGAAGAGGGAATTTGCCTGGATACGTCAAGACACCTGGTCCTGGCTTGACATCAACCTCTATCTCTTTCCCAGCTCCGTCCACAGCTTTGCCGATGCTAAAGGCAGCCAATGTCTGCGCGATATTGAGGTAAAGACCAGCATCCGCGAAGAATCGTCCCGGACATCTCCGGCGCCCATAGCCAAAAGCTTCACTGCCGGGATCTGGCTCATTGCGCGGTGGGAGGAAACGCTCGGGTTCGAAAGACTCTGGATCTGAGTAAACTGATGGATCGTGCAGGAACCACCAGACGGCAGGCAACAGGTAAGCGCCCTTGGGAATTCGCATGCCTTCGTGATAGAACGTTTCCGTAGCCGTGTGAGGGAAGCCCATGGGCGCCATCGGCCACCAGCGCATGGCTTCTTTGATGATTGCGTTGACATACGGCAGCTCCTCGCGATCGCTGAAGGTAGGCAGGCGGTCCTTTCCAACTACACGATCGATTTCTTCCTGAGCTTTTTGCTGCACTTCAGGGAATCCCACCATAGCCAGGGCAAACGCAGTCAATGTAATCACGGTAGTATCAGTCGCAGCGCCAAACAAGCCCGCCGCCGACCAAATAATCGCTTCTTCGTCTTCGGCGCTCAGCTTTCCATTCTCCCGCTCGAGCTGCTCAATCAGTCTCGAGACATACGACGGCTGGTAATTACCCGAGGCCATTTGGCGTTGCACGAACCTGTATGGCACGTAAGCCGAAGCCTCGACGACCTTGCGATATTCCCGCGCTGTCTTCTTGAACCCAGCGCCAGGAAACCAGTCTGGAAGATATCTCAAGGCTGGTATAACATCGACAGCCCAGCCCATGGGCACGGCGGCGAGCGAGAAATTCGAGATCGTGCGGTTGATGATGGAGACGAGCACGTCTGGTTCTTGCTCGTTGACTTTGTAGCCGTAGGCCATCTTGAGGACGGTGGCGCCGGCGGTGCTGTCGAAGCAAAGCGATCAGCACAACAGCGAAACGAGGAAAAAAAAAAGGCTGAAGTCCAGTCCAAGCCGGTCGGTAAACAAGAAAAGTACTCACGTCCCAAAATGCTCCAGCAAACCCTCCGGCTCCCTCAACACCCTCACTAGCAGCCTCCCCACCTCACTCTCTTGCGCATCCCGGAACTGCGCCGCCGAGACCTGCGTGCCTAATTCCCGATGCAAAAACCTCCTCGCCTGCTTAAACCCCTTCGTATACCCCTGGCAAAGCACAATGCGCCTATACCCGCACAACTCGTTCGCCATCACCATGCCCGGCCGGCCCGCTGTCTTCGCGGCTTGGTTCTCGAGAAGCTCGTGGGCGAGGGTCCGGTCGTGGATTAGGATGAGGGTGGTGTTGAGGATGGTGACGGTGGAGATGGGGCCGTAAGTATTTTTCTGCTTGAGCCAGTGGAGGTATTCTGGAGAGCCGTCGTTGGGAGGGAAGGAGGTGGGGTTGCCTAGGAGGGGGAGGGGAGTGGGGCCTGGGATACGGGAGGGGTGGGAGCGGGTGGAGAGGTGGTACAGCATGTATGCTATTGAGAGGGTGGTGGCGAGAAGAGTCAGCGTTAACAATGCCATTTCGTTTGCGTGTTGCTTTGGTCAGAGAATTTTGTTGTGAGGCTTAGTTGTTGCTTTGCGCGATTGTAAAGATTGTCGGATGCAAGCAAACAGGCGTTTCCGTTTACATTCACGTCTTCGTATATAAATCTTGTTATGATCTTGGAGAGCAGGTAATTACGGATAAGTGTGGTCGCTGAGCACTGGAGAGGGAGCGGAGGATGCATCGTATCTCGAGGTCTTTCAGCTCTTGTGGCTGAGCGCGAAGGATTTGTGCTTCGGTTTTTGAAGAGCGGGGGAGTCGTGTCATTATTGTTTAGAGCTCCATGGTCTGGAGAATGTGGAGAGCATGGCGGTGTCGCGTGAGGGAACAGGTGAAATCGTGGTTTGTCTGTGAGTTCATGGTTGCTTTTGATTGACAGTCCGCATACCACCACAGACAAGCCTTATGATGGTATCTTGGTATCTATGAGTTGTCTTTGATCGCGGATATATCTCGTTCACCGACAATCTGGGGCTATAGCAGTTCTTCTGTACAAGACACGAGATGTTGTAAATGAGATAATTTGTGCTATGCTAGGCTCCCCAGCCTGGCCCTCCGAACCCATACATGCTTGAACCATTTCCTGACACATGCTCGCACCCACAAGCGCTGCCACGCATCGAGTTGCTGGTCCGGATCTTCCCAGATGTCGTCCAAGATCAGCTGCATGCATATATCTTCGCCCATGGACTCGGTGAAATCACCGAACGGTGATTTGTCGTCTACTATGAGATCACCCATAGCTTGAGAACATTGCTCGCTGATGTTATAAACCCCGGTGACCTTCAACCGTCGCGCGTACAAACCTAGCTGCGTTGCTGCTGCGAGTTGCTTAGGGTCGAGACAGAGAAGCCGTAATGTCCTCCGTCGTCGCCACCGCGACTTGAGCGAGTCCGGCGCGGTGTTTAAGCGCGCGTTGGCATATGGCTGCGGCACTTGCATTTGCAACGGGGACAGGAATCCAGGCTGGCTTTCCGCTGGGATACCATGGTGTATGTCCCACACTTCGCAGACTTCGAGCAGCTGTGTGACATGGTTCCAATATATGTCGTTGCTCTCTCGGACTTTGGAACACATCTCATCCAGAGCGCGGGTTATGTACCAGTGTTCGAGTTCTATGCCATGGTCGAAGAACGACATTGTATGGCCAGTCGACTCCAAACGTGTTATCATTGCAGCTCGCGAGCGTCCAATGGATCGTCTGGCCAGAACATCGACAGCTTTGTGCCACACGACTGGGAGCTGGTCCCCAGGGTTTCTGGAAATCATGTACAAGATATAGCTCAGTGGACCCTGTGGATGTAGACTTCGCTGAAGAAGTTCAAATCGAGGAAGTATGAATCTGTCAACGTCTGGAAACGCGGCCAGGACTTTCCAGAACTGCTCGAGCGGTATCCAACCCCCGTTTGTGTTCCTGTTATTGTCCAAATGATCTGACAGGGGTTGGCATAAGAATGCAAAGTCTTCGGTGTAAAGTGATGATACGATTGCTGCGAACAGCTCGTCGAGTTCTCGTTCGGCGTCATTTCTCAGATCGATGCCAGGAATCCTCAACAGATAACTCATGTTGATCAGGGTGCTCCAGAATCCAGCATCGAGCTCTCTTGATCTTATACCAACATGAGGAGTATGCTTCGACAGCCACGCGACAGCAGCCAAGGCCTCACGAGCTAGGATAATTTCATCGTCAGGTAGCAGCGAAGCCGCGAGCTTACCAGATGGATCATTTACGATGCAGTCGTAGGCTGAGCGGTGGATCCATCGCAATTTGATGTTGTCGTATTGTGTAAAGTCCTTGTATTCGGTCTCGAGGACGAAGTCTGTGCGTCTCTGACCCGTGGAAATGTCTACAAGAGCCCATCTTGCATCGTATGGGAATAGAGCTACACTGTCATCGAGCTCAATCAAGCCTTTGCTTTGTGCCAGGATGCGATGTATCATTGATTGGCACTCTTTGCCGTATTGCTGCAGAGTCTCAAATGGTTTCTTGTGCAAAAGCACGGTGGCAAGTGCGACAGAAGCTACATTCCACTTGAGTAGGCTGAAGTATACAGACAATGACTCCCGATGCACGTCCTCTACGTTCGAGAACATGTGAGAGAACAGTGCCTCAAGTCCAGCTGGTGTGGAATCCAGACGCCGTTGTGTGGTCTCCTTGTCGTCTCCGGCTTCGTAGCCAGACACGAGGGATTTACAGACAAGAGCTGCCCACAAGAAAATCCCTTCAGATCGGGACTCAACATCGGCAACAATGTCGTCGTCCGCTGTGTCTTGATTCTGATGAGGTTCAAGAGATTGCTTCACGAAAAGATTGATATCGCGATAACTGATGTCCTGTAAACAGATCGACGGGAAAGAGGCGAGCCTTTTGATCAAAGCAGCCTCAGGTCTGCTAGAAAAGCAGATCTTGACGTTTGTTCCAGATTGAAGTTTGAACAAAGTATCAAGAAGTCTCAAATACTGTCCTTCGAACTCGTCAAGGCCGTCAACGAGGAAGAACAAACGATCGTGGTGGTACCCCGGTAAAACCTGAGCTACGGCACGCAGTAGCGTGGTCTCTGTCCACACCGTGTGCATGGACACTTCCGAAGACACAAAAGCGCTCGTGACAGCCGGTTTCTTCTTCACAAGTTGATAGAGTAGGGATTGTAGCAACCCCGTGATGCTTTTTTGCAGGTCTGAGCCAGGTCGCCAGAAGAAGAAGCTGAAGATATGAAGTTCGTGCGAGCTCGACCACATTTTCAACGCTTCTTCCGTACGTTTATCGCTTTCGATGAACGACATCAGGCTTGACTTGCCCGATCCGGCCTTACCATTTATCCAGAAGTAAGGCTCGTCGCTGCTCAGCCAGCACTTGAACTGTCCCAGCTTGACTCGCATATGCTCGTCTTCCTCTCCATCCTGATCAAAGACCCACTCATAAGTGCCTGCCGAAGGCGGAGCGATGTTTCGATGCCGTGCAAACATATCTGGGAAGTACAGACTGTCCAAGAAAGCTTTGTGGGCGAGCGAGTTTTGGACTTGGTCAAATCGCGTGTGCAACTCGGGTAAAACAATCTTGAGCAAGATGTCATTTGCTTTTCCCTGGTTTCGTAGAATTTCAGCTATGGCGTTGCGCATCTCAACGCTCAAAGCTTTTTGAAGCTTTCGCTGACACGCTTGATATCGCCGCTCCAGTTCCTTGATGTTCTTGGATTCGTGCATAGTGCGAAAGGTAGCTTGTATGGATGTACGCCAGCCTTTTCGGCCATGTTGCTGCACCTTCTCGAGTCGAAGAAGAAGGTCTTTTGCGATGTCGCTACACTCCTGGCGGATGTCTACGACGGCCTTCGTTTCCGGATCATTACCACATAGCGGAGCATTTAGAGATTTCTGGATCTGTTGCAGGTCTCGAACGTGTCTGCCTAGGTCTTCGTTGGATTTGCTCTCGCCTTTGGCGCTCTGCCGTATTTCGGAGCACGTCTTGAGTGCTTTTGCGGCGACCTCGAAGAACTGCACGGCGGCAGCTGCCACGCCTACTGCCGCAACGGCCTCCATGAAGACGAAGCTTGCTACACTTGTCCGGTTAATTTGAGCGAAAGATGAGAAAGATACCCACAATCCAAAATGAACTGCCTCTTCGCTGCATGCACTCAGCCCCCACAAGCTGAGCTGTCAGAGGTACTGCTTTAGCGAAGACGCCCCATCAGACAACGTGAGACGAGTCCGTGGGGTGCGAGACCATCGCAGTACATGCCCACTATCTTCATTGCGGCTGTATCGGTGGCACTGCCCTTAATGTTGTTCTGGTGTTCGCTCGGTGAAGTATGTATAAGGCTGCTCATGTTCTGAGCCTGGCGAGTCTGGGAATGGCTTCTCTCGAATGACTATGCTGATGCATAGTTTCAGTCTGAAAGAACATGTACTTGTACTCAGGCATAGCTGTATCGTACCCCGGAGGCCTTGGCCGTGCCATCATCGAAGCTGACGTTTCCCCTCCCCACGTGCACCCCGTGGGTCTCTCTTACACTTGCAGTCACGTGCGACTCGTTTATTTCCCGACTTCAGCTAGGTCATGTCAGTGCACAGACAACAAGTAATGCACATGGATGTTTGATTGGCCTGATCTGAGGATATGGTGGAATAGGCTATATACGTGCTTGCAGCGGTATGCTTCGGTATCAATGACACAGAGTCAGGCATCATGACAACAACCCCTTCGTCTGTTTGTGTCAATCACGCCTGCGGCCGATAAACTTAATATCCGAAATGCTGATGTTGAGTGTCCCACACGATAGCCGAGCGATTTTCTCTCATAGCATCAGCAATCTACGGTAACCTCCGCCACTGTCTCCATGGGGGAAGCCACTTGGCATTCGGCTGATCGGAGACCGGCATGCTTGTGCTGGCTTGGTGTTGCATAGTTTCGCATGTTCATGCACCTACAAGTCATTTCAACCACTCTTGAGCCACGGCATCTCGTAAGGCGGAAGGTGTGTCTCCACAAAGAAGAGCGAAGGATGTTCAAGGTTTGCTGATGTCGCACGTGGCGGGCATACTCCCCCGCAGCGGGCAATTGAGCACGCGACATATTTCCCTCTCAAGCACATGGTTACAGCGGTTGTAGCGGTATCGGCCGAAGATGTTACATCGTGGTTCTGCATGGAAGCGATTCTATCAAGGCATTAGCTTGTTGTCACGGTAAGTTTCGGCGACCGATGGCTTGGGAGTGGTGTGGCGAGAAGCCGATAGTAGGATATAAGGTAAGGCAAAGCCATATTGGAATCCCGATGTCCCGACACGTTTCTGAACTACTCCTTCTTCTACGATGCTGTTTGTCTCCATTGTGACGCTGAGCGTTTTGCTTCGGCAAGTGGCTGCTGCTGCTGTCCACATTCGACAAGATACTTCGGTGGCTTCGACTGCATCAGCGACAGACACCACAGAAGTCCCACAATACTTCCAGACTAAACCGGAGCTGTTTGCTGGCCCTACGCCCACTGGTGCCGAGCCATTCCTAGCTCAGACGAATCCAGCTCCTTTTGCTTCGGTCTCGTACATACCTCCGTCTCCAATCGAAACACAGGAGTCAATTTCAGGCAATGAAGACAATGGCAACATCTTCGAGCACATGGGCAAGCTAAGCCCATACTTTGCCGGACCAGGCTTCGGTGTCGAGGAGTACCCTCTGCCAGAAGGTGCAGAGATTGTTTGGCTGAACATGCTTCACCGACACGGAGCTCGCTATCCGACCGGACCTTTCGATCTCACGGAGGCACTAAAGAACGCGAGCAGCGAGTCGAAGTTCAGTGACAAGCTTGAGTTCTTGAATGAATGGACATACAAGCTAGGAGAGCAGATCTTGACATCCTTTGGCCGCCAGATGCTTTATGACAATGGTGTTCGTCACAATGTCGAGTATGGCCACCTTTACGATGCGAGCAATGGCTCCAAGATCATTGCTCGCTCTACAACGCAGGACCGGATGACCGTTTCTGCTGAGGTGATTTGCTCTTCGTGGACTTGGTACTTAGATTTTCTGGACTGATCGTATTTAGAACTTCCTTGCTGGCTTCTTTGGTCTTGAGTGGCCGCGTAATGCGTCACTTGAGCTCCAAATCGAAGGCGAAGGTTTCAATAGCTCTCTCAATGCTGGCGCAACTTGTCCAGTAAGTATACATCGGCGTATCTACTGCAAGAAAAGCATAACTAACTATGGCTGCAGAACCTCAACGACTATCACTCGAGCGCCGGCACCAATGCCACGAAGCAGTGGATCGGTATTTATCTCGAGGACGCAGCCGCCCGCCTGAACAAGATCAGCTCTGGCTTCAGCTGGACAGCTGAGTATGCATTCGAAGCGCAACAGTTGTGTGCCTACGAGACCGTTGCTCTTGGCTACAGCAGCTTCTGCGCCCTGTTCACATACCAGGAGTGGCTCGGTTTCGAGCAGACCGACGACATCCAGTTCCAGGGCCAGTTTGGCTTCTCGTCTCCCACTGGCCGAGCTGTGGGCGTTGGATATGTAGCTGAGGTGCTTGCAAGATTGAACCACCATCTCATTACTGAAGCCACGGCAGCTGTCAATGGTATGCCTCCTACTCTCACCGAAGAAACAACACTCTTGTACAGAGCTTTTAGCTAACAACATGCCCCAAAGTCACACTCTCAAGCATGGAATCCACCTTCCCAACAACCCAATCCCTCAACTTCGACTTCAGCCACGACACCAACATCGCCGCCGTCCTGACCGCTTTCGGCCTGACTCAATTCGCAGAATTCATTCCCTCCGACAAATCAGCTCCTGAGAATCGCACTTTTGTCGTCTCGCACATGGAACCTTTCGCCTGCGTCCTCGACATCCGCCTTATCGACGCCCCCAAGCCATTGAAGAGTGGACGCGATACGCAGTGCAGAGACGCGAGTGCCTATGATGACGAGGGTGAGAAGACGCAGTATGTGCAGTTCTTGCTCAACCAGCGCACGATTCCGCTTGGGAAGAGCTTTGAGGGCTGCGGGGAGCGCACTGATGGGTGGTGCGAGCTTGGTGCTTTCTTGGAAGCGCAGGCTGATGCCTTGGAGAAGGCGAACTTTGAGTTCGCCTGTCACGGGGACTATGAGGCTCCGGCGTATGGAGAAGTTACGGATGGGAATGTGTTTGCGTAGGAGTGCTGGTTGCAAGATTGGAGTGTAACGAAAATGTAGAATATCACTCAAAATCCGTCAGTGGCATCTCTAAATTCCACAGACTTGCAAAATGATAGTTTGATCGCTCGGATCGTAGAGGTACAATGAGTCCAAATGACCATACCATCAATCAATTAGTACCATCGCACGACTATGAACCTGTTACGGCGGCCAGACAACCAACAATCACAACTTGAACCACTCCTTCGCCATCTTCTCATGCTCTCCAGCGTCATTCGTATCGCCCTTCAACTCTGCCGGGGCAGGAGCAGGTGCCATGCTCCGGAGGAACTCGCCCGTTGACTTGGCCCGCTCAACGTTGCGGAATAGTTCTTGTAAGCGCCGTATTACAAGCGCTGTACCCGGGTCGGTTCTGTCGTCGGCAGCGGCGGGGACAGCTTCGTCGTCCTTTGAGGCACTCGCTTTCTGGCCTGTTGCAGCGAAGAAGTGCAGTGCGGCTCCAAGTGGGAAAGTTGCGTGTTGTGGGCCCACAAGGCCGGTGGTAGGAGCAAAGTAGTGATGGGCATGAGTGGCGATATTGATGGCGCATGTTTGCGGGTTTGGTACCAAGGAGGCTAGAGCATGCAAAGTGGGCGAAGGCCTGATACTTTCATCACTTCGCTTCGTGAGATGATCGACGAACGGTCTACAACGGGCAGAGAGGAGGAGAGACACAGCCCAGAACTGCATGGCCAGGTGATAGAAGCCGAACCCATGCTTCGCGCAGACGTCGGAAAGATTTGAAGGTCCATCAGAGTGGAGCCGCAGAGCCTCGATCTCCCATGCCCGGAGCCATTGAACAGGCGTCGCACAAGCCTTGACGACTTCATCAGAGCGCAGGGCATCTATCCCGGGGTCTTTGTGATGTCGGTCCAACTGCTCCAGCGCACCGGCAACACCCAATGTAGCATCGACCAGCTTGTCCTTAAGGGTACGATGCCGGTTTTGTGCACCCCAGGGGACTTGCCGCCAGGTTTGAGAGTCTAGCAACGTTTTCTGACGCCTCGTGATTCCAGTCAAAGCAATACTTGGCCGGGCATGAGCAAAGAGCGCAAAGCCATGCTCTGAAACATGCTTCTGGCATCCTCTCAGCTCCAGCAGTCGAGCCGTGCCTTCGACATGGCTTTGGTAATCAGTAGCCTGAGACGAGACGTCGGAGCCACAGTGCGGCCGGTACTTCTCACACATGGCGAGCAGTGCGCACGTGGCTAACGTGGCATCCGTCTGCGCGGTCGCAGGAAGTTGCAGAGCGCGGTTAGTCTCTGTCAGCGCTTGGCAGTACATAGCCACGCCGTGCTGGACAGAATCAAGATTGCCTTGCATACGGCCGAGAGCCATAAGTATGCAGCTGTCGAGTGCGAGCCGCGTAGTGTGGTCTACAGTAGCGAGATAGCGGACTGTGGGTATCCACGTGGCGATAACGGTATGCGTGAAGGCTGTGTCGTGCGGAGACTCGCTGCTTGGTAAATAAGCCTCCCAGAAGATAGTCTCAAGCTGTTGCCTCCGGTCTGCGAGCAGGAACGAGGGTCGATTGAATGTGGCTGGTGAGTGAGGTCGGACTGTGACATGCTCTTGTGGAGCCACGAAGGTATACGATCGGTCTTCGTAGGTACACTTCGCGCCTATCTTCTGGCATTGGCCGCAGGTTGGCCGCGACAAGTCACATCCTCGTTTCTTTCTTCGACACACTTTACAGCCGCGGGAGCTGCGGACGCCGACCATGGTGCAAGGTGTGGTAATAGGATATGTCAGCAGGAAGCAGTGGCACCAGATGTCGGTTCTTGGTTTTGTGCATGGCTCGACATGACGCCTACATTTGCAGACCCCGCCCACAATACCATGTTATTCAGCCGCAAGATACAGAGATGCAGATTGCGTTGTTAGTCAGCTCCGAGATTGGGAATCCTTCGAGCGGATCTAAGAAATGTACAGCGTGCAATTGGACCATGCTCGAAGGATTCAAAAGTCTCCACTCCATTTCCGGCAGCACCAGTCCGCATCGGGACGCATTCTGCGACTTTGCATCGATCCACGACATCTTTGTTCCTTCAGAGTACCAGGCAGTGTCTCAATGGTGGATCTTGTACGGACGGCTCGCTGCGCCATTTGTTGCCTGCTGCAAGATCGCGGAGAAGCCACCAACAACGCAACTGCCTAGAGCTTGGCCGTACGATTACCAAGAGATATCCAACAAACTATGCATTAACGACCTTCTGGGGCATGAGTATAAGTAAGGCCCCTTTAAGTGGCAGGTAGTCTAGCATCTCCGTCGTTCTCAAGTTCCAACCAACTCATATCATTGTTTAAGCCAGGCTGCCTGCATCTATTGCAATCCATCAAGCACTACACTTACAGTACTTGTAACCCACTAGCTAGACTTAATCAACATAGCTCATCATGGTCAAAGCAACTACTCCTCCAGCCAATGGCTTCGTTGCCATCATGAGGCGACTGTACAATCCTATCGGCTTCTCTAAGGGCTACAACTTTGTCTTCTGGCTCATCACCATGGGGTCAGTGCCGTCCTGATTCAAAGGCAGTTCATGCTTGCCCTTCGTACTGACTCTTCCAGCTACCTCTTTGGCTTCACACTAGCCCGCCTTCAGTATCTCTCCTACTATGGCGTCTTCTGCAACCCCAACAATCGCGGCTCCACTGGTGCTTCGCCAGGAGAATGCTACTGGTATCTCCAGAATCCGTACAAGATCGGCATGATGTTGCATCTGTACACGATCCTGCCTGCAGCATGCTTGGTGGTCCTGCAGTTCACTCCGGTGATCAGATACAAAGCTATGCTCTTCCACCGTCTCAACGGCTATGCTGTCGTACTTTTGTCCTTGATTGCCAACGCCGGTGCCATCATCGTCCTCCCGCATGCTTTTGGAGGCGACTTCACTACGAGAGTCTTGGTCGGCGTTCTAGTCATCTCCACCACTGTCTCGCTCGCACTGGCTTATATTAACATCAAGTTGCTCCAGATCGATCAGCACCGGGCCTGGATGATGCGTGCTTGGGCATATGTAAGCACACACCTGCACTTACATTAATTCGCGCAAGGTAGCTGACACCAATCTCTAGTTCTCCATTATCGTCACGCTCCGTCTCATCATGTTCTCTTCCGCCGCTATCATCAGCGGTTACAAATCCCTGGCGGCGACCTACCCCTGCGTCCAAATCGACTCCGTGCTCGGCGAAGACGGAACGCTGGCAATGTACCCGGGGTGCAGCACTTATTACGATGGCTCCAATCCCGATCAACGTGTGGTCGTCAGTCCAGACTTCAACAGCGAGAATCCACTCGAGATTGCAGCAGCGTTGGGAATCTCGTTCGGAACCGCCGGATGGTTGGCACTTTGGATTCACGCCATTGTCGTCGAGGTCTACGTATGTTAGCCCACACTGAACCGAGATGGTAGTGAATCTCAGTGTAATGAAGCTGACTCTCCTCTCTTGCAGCTCCATCTGACACCTGCCGAGACCGCACGTCTCCGCCAGGTTTCTTACGAACGCCAGCTTGCTCGTGGCTTCAAGAGGCCCGGTTACACTGGCACGGGAGCCGCGCGGTTCGGCGACGCTGGGCCTTACAAGCCCGTGCAGTCGGGTATCGCCGTTTTGGAAGAAGGCGGGCAGAAGAACATGCAAGCGGGAGTGTCGAGTTTGCGTGGGTCGGATGAGGCGGCTTCTGGGTCGCGGGTGTGAGGGGTGATGTGTGTGACCTTGATGGAGAAGGTGAAGGCCAGTGGTGCGGGCACATTCGCAAGATTGATTGATCCGGGCGAGACATGATGGGGATAGCGGAATCTGTGGACATGTAGTGAATTTGAGGACAAGACAATGCAAACTATGCTTGAGGAATCGCAAGGTTGTGCTCAACCCAGTTGTCGTCCTCCCTCATCATTGATTATTGAACGTGTGCGAGTGGGCCATGAAACACAGGATTCAATACTGTCTCTTCTTGCAACCCTGTCGTTTGTAGCACTACTCCACATCACTTCTTTCTCTGTATCCCGTACGAATGCGACCGCACAAACCATCATGTCCGTCGCCCTTCTCTCTCAATCTCCATCGGACTGCTCGCTCTCAAGCGAATCAAACCCCTCCCTCTCCATCATCCGACAATTCACAACAACTCGCGGTTCCGTCTCTTCTGGCTTCACGACGCTGTAGTGTGTCATGCACCCACAGTTCTTGCACCGGTTGTACGCCAACCTCTTCTTGCCCCATATGTACGCTTCTGTTTCTCCTTCGATTTGCACCTCATCGGGTTTGTAATAAGCCCAGAGGGCGCCGTAGCGACGACAGATGGAGCAAAGACATTCGTTGGCGGGTTCGCGGAGAGGTGGGAAGGTGATGCGGACGGCTTTGCAGTGGCAGGTTACCTGGAGCTTGGTTTGCTCAGAGGCATTGGCTGCTGCCATCGTGGAGGAGGCCTGTGGTCTGTGATGGACAGGGAAGGTTTAGGCGACTGCCAGGATAGGAGAGTCTGGGAGGAGCAGTTCTTGGTTGAATGCTTGGTAAGACGGTGGAGATTATGGTCGACTGTTAGTGTTCGCTTGGGAAGACTTCATGGTATACAACCGGCTCTTCTTATGCGATATCAATTACATTGTTGACATGCACGACGCGTCTTCTGTGAACCGCGATCCAGGCAGCAACGACGACCCCGCTTTGTCTTATCAGAGGCAAGAGGCAGCACAGCAAAAGCAAAGGACATCAAAATGACGTGAGGAGATCCCAAAAACTCCGACATCCAGAAATCTTCAACTCTCTCCTTGCTTACGGTATGCATGATCTGGAGTTCGAGGACTCTACGCTTAATGCAAGAATCAGGGAGCCGGTAGTTCAATCTATGCAAATTTTGGTGGCGTTCATAAACCTTGCCCGCAAGAATGGTGGAGAATGCCATCTGCCACCACAAGCCTCGGTACCTCCTATGGTCGTTGTCACGAATCAATGATAAGAGAGTGATGAACAACGACCTCGATATCCGGTGTGCTAGTTAAGTATGAATCGCGCGCAATGACAAGTGACCAAATGTACTTGTGCTATAAGCGAAAGATCGACTGGCGAAGATCTATCGCTCGCGGGCGACCTCCGATGTGTATCACTGTCAATGAAAGGGCGACACTGTCGATATCATCGGTATGTGTACTGACGAAGATTATCTTGATAAGGTAAGGCCCCCGCGGGACAGCTATAGCGATCCACTTCGCACATTGTTCGGAGCATCATCTCGCCATCCGCTGTGGAGTTGCTACCTCCTACTGTATAAGCAAACCTAGAACACCGGCCACCCTTGTCGGCCGCGCTCTAAATCTCCACTTATTCAGGTCTTTCCTGAGAATGCTTTACCCCTTTGTGGCAAGAGCCGGTGCGTCTTTGCAGGGTGAAGCAGGCCATCCCCCACGTTGCTCATAACGACTTTGTGGACACGCTTGTCTATCTGCGAGTCGTAAGCGAGATACGTACCTACCAGAAGGCCAGGAGGTAGGTTGTAAGTGAGGCCGGATAAGGATATTGGAGAGTGTTTGATCGGCTGTCGGAAAGTCTATCTTCTCCCCGTGAGCAACACGATTCAGCAAGGCGAGCCGGACGCCGCGTCTGGTAGAATGCCCTGTTTACAATGACAGAAAGCGCATAAGCTATAAGAGGGTTTGTTCTAGAAAAAGAAGGATCTGTCATCTTGAGCGCTACTTCAGCCGCCTGTAAGGGCTGGGCCGCTGCCTCGTGGCAGGGCGAGCACGGCTGACGTGAGCAAAGCAGAACTGCAGTGAGGACTTTTATGGAGCAAACGTTTCGGACAAGCAATTCCAGATCGTGAATGACTCGTAATGTATAGGGTTTGACTCCGGTTCGAGGAGATCTTCCGGGATATCGCAAGCTTCATCGCAAGACGCTATGAAGCTGTGGGAGTTTGGTCCGCACGTGGCTTCTATCTTGATGCTTTCTTGATAACCCTGTACAAACGATGCCATAGCCTGTAAGGTTATATACTCGTTTCAAATGTGGACGCATCCCTTCAATGGATCAATCGATTGTCAAAAGGGAAAAACTCCTGTTTCCTTTTGTGAGACTTGAGCCGTGAGAACATTTTGAGTTCAGACTTTGTCCCGCAAGGCTGTGAAGATTTCGCCCTGGTGTGCTAGCGGCTTCTGCCGATTCGCCACGTGGTCGAGAAGACGGGCGTTGATCCAAAAAAGTCGATACGCGGCGAACCACCGAAACGTCTGCTTGCTTGTTGTAACGGTCCACTTCCCGTGTGTCACCTCCGCGAATCATGGATTCCTTCCAGCTCCCTGGTCTTCGGATTCTGGTGGGAACTATGAAGATCGTCTGTGCGCTTATACATTTGAACGATCTCCTACTAATATGCTAGGATGTCTTCGATCTCATACTTTGAGCAGTGCACTGAGGGCCTGAATCAACATGGTCTCAGCGTATAATGATCCAAGTCTCATCAAAGAGGTCTGGGGACTCTTTGCTGTTGGTCAGTCAAGAGTTACATCGACCGCTCATATCCATCGCTGACCGTGTCGACTCTAGGCGCTGCTGTCCTCTTGACCCGTCTCGCTGTTCGCGCTCGAACAGTAGGCTTCCGAAACTTCTGCGGCGATGATTACATCACAGTTCTGGTTCTCCTTTGTTATATTGGCGATGCCGTCACGGTCGACAGGACGTACTTCTTGGGCACCAATGTCGACTTTTCGCAAGAGCAGCTCATGGCAATGACAGACAAGGAGGTTCACAATATTGTCATTGGCAGCAAGCTTGAATTGTTGGCGTGGTACAGCTACACTCTGCTCATTTGGGCTTTGAAGTGTTGCATGCTGTTCTTCTTCAGTCGCTTGACTTCTGGCTTGAGCATGCAAACCTACGTCCGATGGTTGACCGTCGGAATCGTGCTCTCTTATGTTGCGGTCTTCTTGACTATCAGCTGCGGATGTTTCCCGATTCAGAAGAACTGGCAGGTCATTCCTGATCCTGGACTGCAATGCACTGTGGGTATCGAACACTCTGATCGCATATCATGACATACTGACCCGCGAGAGCAGTTCAAACCGCAGATCCTCTACGCTACAGCTCCTATCAATATCTTTACTGATGTTCTTATCCTCATCACGCCAATCCCTTTGCTTTGGAGTTTGGATGTCAGCCGCGGCAGGAAATTCAGTCTGAGCCTGCTTCTCTTCCCAGGTGTATTCGTCATCGCCGCAGCGGTGGTCCGCGTTGTTATGTCGCTACAGGCCTCGCCAAGCGCAGTAAACATCAACCGCTGGGGTGTGCGCGAAACCCTCGCCGGAATCATCGCCGTCAACATCCCCATCCTCCGCCCTATGCTGCGCAGATCATTCTGGAGGCGCGGCGCCATGACGACCGATCGCTCGAAGACTCCCGACGCTTCTGCTACCTTTGGAAGCAGACGCGCGCCCAAGGGCTGGACGCTGTCTTCTTCGTCCGCCCACGCTCGTTCCTTCGATCCCGAGCGCCAGGGGAATTCCTCGTTCCGGGACAAGTCAGGCGCCGTCATTGAGATGACGGACCACACAAGCGAATGCAGCAGCAATCCCAGTGAGCGGAGGTCGGACAGTGAGGAGTTCATCATACAAAGACCGCAGGCGCCTTCGCGGCAAGATCCTGTCGCGGGTAACAATGGTGTGCTTGTCGAGACGACTTTTGGAAACACGGTGGAATACCAGCATGAGGACTTCCGGCCTGTGGTCCCCAGGGGTTTGGGTCAGGAGGATCTGAACTATGTTAGGAGTGTCAGTCATAATAACTAATAGAGCTGAACATTTTACTTCTTCAATGGCTTGGCACAGTGCATGCAGCGTTGCTGGACATGTTGATTCGCATCACTGGAAGAAAGCGCGACATAGTGGAAAGAGTAGACTCCACAACGCATGTATGTTTTACTGCCCAGGAAGAGCTGGTTTCAAACTTTCAAGGGCAGAGGGTCGACCTTCATGCCTCTGTTGCGGAGGAAACCGGCTCCCACCAGACATCACACGGCGGAGATAGTCGTCGCGCTCCGTCTCCTGGGATTTGTACCTGGAGCCGTTATAGTCAGGCTCAGCGTACTCAGACTCATGAAAGACCCAACGAGACAGGCGTAGGCGCTGCGCTCAGGCGATCCGTTTCATCGACTGTCATCAGCACAAGCTCGATCTCTGACATTGTCGGCTAATTCCGAAGTTTGGACAGCCAATCTGAGGTCATATCATGCTCGCTCGCTGCCATGTAGAGTGCCGATCCAGTCAATGAACCGTGTCTCCATTTTTGACGTTGGCTTGTTTCGCGAGAGATTTCGAGTCGGCTGACTCTTTTCTTTGTATTTACATGTCAGCCGTCTCGACAACGATGCAATCTTCGTCAGGCAGAGGGGTTGAGAGACAGGATCAAACACCACAAGCCCGAGCTCCCTGGTGTTTTGGGTGCTTAGTTTTGTAAGCTCCTCGCGTGTCGGACTTTTGAAAGTCTCAGCCCTACGAAGTCCGGCGTGAATGTCTCCCCGGTCCGGAGGCCGGCCACCAAGAAGCTCCCCAGCATTCAACGCATCATGTCGTAATCCAAGCAAAGTCCATTAAACCAAACGCCATATTAATCATGAGGAAAGCTCCTCGATATGCACACGTGTGGCCTAAAGTAACCCTAGGTTGAGGACACACGCAAAAGCAAATCACAGCATTGACTCTGCCGAGACGGATCATAAAACGCCATGACACAACCTGCCCGCAAACCAATCCTGATCGCAGGGGGAGGTCTAGCCTCCCTCCTCTTAGGCCAAGCTTTACAACGTGCAGCAATCCCATTTGCCATCTACGAAAAAGACGCCAGTCTCTCCTTCCGCGCCCAAGGCTACAGGCTACGCCTTTCTTCCCAAGGCCTCGACTCAATCGAGTCGGTGCTAAGCAAGGACGATTTCGCGAAGTTCTGGGACGAGTGCGGCAAGACCGGAGGTGGCGGCCAGACTTCTTTGGATGCTCTCACGGGTGCTGAACCGGTTCAACCTACGCCCAAACCTGAAGTCGGCGCCAAAAGCTCGGGAGTTACGAGTGGGCCGCCGCAAGGGCTGCAGTCGCGCGATGGGAAGATTGTCGGGATTAGTAGAGGTGCTATGAGGCAGCACTTCATGAGGGGATGCGAGTCTGACGTGCATTGGGGAAGGCGCGTTTCTGGCTATGAGCTCACTCCCACGGGCGTGCATGCTGTCTTTGCGGATGGCTCAAAGTCTGTTGAAGGCGAGATGCTCATTGGCGGCGATGGCATCAACTCTGGTGTTGGCGCGCGACTGTCGAAGGGCAAGTTGAAGGTCTACGATACCGGCGCCAGGATCATTCACGGTCAAGCTCCAGTCTCGGCGTTTGATGGCCTCGGAGAAGGTGTGTGGATGATTGCGGACACTTCGAGACCGAACGGCAAGGTCACTCTTATCACGAACGTTCGACCGGAAGGTGGGGACGACCCGGACGCTACGTTTGGTTGGACGATGGTGGCGCAACCTGGTGTGATCAATATCCCGAACGACGACATTACTATTCTGGGAAGTCAAGCTGCGGACATGGCGAAGTCTCTGACCGCGAGCTGGCATTCACGCTTGAAACCATTGTTCGACAGAATGGTAGATTCCGAGGCGGCATTCTGGAAAATCACATGTTCCACGCCATCGGGCGTGCCACAGTGGCAAAACGAACCGCGTGTGACGGTCATTGGAGATGCCGTCCACAGTATGACTCCTGCTGGTAAGTACTCCCCACATCGAAGCATGTTCCCGGCATTTCTGACTTGTACAGCTGCACTGGGTGCGAACACCGCTATGAGAGACTCTGCTTTGCTGGGCAAGTTGTTGGCGGAGTCTCATGGCAGTATCGATGGTGTGACGGCAAAGTATGAGGCTGAAATGAGGCTCTACGCAAGCGAAGCAGTGGCTACTAGTTATGGTATGGCCAAGCAACAGCTCGGACTGTCTATCAAGGAAGATTCTTGAAGCTGTAAGTAAATCGAAACGGCTTGGGAACGTGGAAAACGCTCAATCAGTGGAGGTGAAGGGAATTCTGGTATGACCTTACTAGTCTCGAGGACTTTGACGGTCATGGATACCAGTTCACACTGCCAAGGCGTGCTTCAAGGTGTGATCAAATAGATATGGGAGCGAAGTCCGTGTTTCATTGGCGCACAGCTCGACATCCCCGGTATACCGTACAAGCCTCCTTTTGGTCTAATTTACAGATTATCTTGATTCTTAAGCCCAATCGACGTCAGGTAGCAATATGGAGCCGATTGCGCGATGATCCACATGGGACATGTTCGACGAATCGTTCAGAGGAGCTGAGTCTCATGTCGGAGTTCGGAGCTCGCTAGCCAACCAAGAATGCCGTGATCTCCCAGCTAACGCTAGGCAGCGAGGGCAGCAGTCTGAAGGATGGCGTACCTGTAACGGAGTCGTACGACGGCTCGGAGTTGCAATCGGTACTCATGCCGCATGCGAGTGCATCTGATAAGCTTTATAAGATCAGATAAGATGCCACCTCGATTGCTTGCTCCATCTCAACATCCCTTGGCTGCTTTGACCGACGATGTCTCCGCCACAACAACCACTTGCTCACAAAAATGGCAATTTGGATGCAATTGATAGCGTCTCTAATGCTAGGCAACCAAAACCCATACCCTTGAGTGGCGCACTGGATCCCGAGGCTTTGACAAGCATCGAGTTGACCGCCGCACCTGGCCCGGGCGCACAACAAAAGCTCGACGATCCGTACTTGGTCTGCTTTGACGAAACTTATGATGCCGAGAAGTAAGGATGGCTTCTTGATGCGCTTCTGGTTCGAAGCTGACTTTTTACTCCAACAGCCCAAAGGACTGGCCCACCGTCAAGAAATGGACCGTTACAGACGTTCTCTCCGCCACCGGCTTCAATCGCATCATGGTCTCGACGATCATGGCTCCCGCTCTGAGCACCATCGCTCTCGAGCTCGACATGAACAGCGCTGAATCTGTGATGGCGCTGTCCATCTATCTACTGGCGACTGCCTTCGGGCCTCTGCTCATCGGCCCTCTATCGGAGATCTACGGACGAGCTCCGATCTTGCATTTCTCCAATGTCTGGTTTCTGGTTTGGAACATTGTTTGCGGGTTTGCGAAGACGAAAGAGACTCTCATTGCTGCCAGGTTCCTTGCTGGATTCGGTGCCAGTGCGATATACGCTTTGGCGGGAGGCGTGCTCGGCGATATCTGGAGGCCGGAGCAGAGAGGGAAGTCGCTGGGCGTGTACCTGCTCATCCCGCTACTCGGTGCCGCTGTTGGTGAGATTCCCACGACAGAACTTGCTTTCCCTCTTCATGCTAACTAGGTGCAGGTCCGATCATCGGTGGCTTCATGGCAGCACGCACCACATGGCGATGGTGAGTCTGCCCGCGACTTGCTGACAGGAAGATCAAGATGCTAACATGGTACCCTGCCAGGATGTTCTGGTCCACTTCGGCATTCCAGGGTGTGATGACCATTGTCTCCTTCTTCGCCTTTCACGAAACCTACCCTCAACTCATCCTCCGCCGCCGAGCGGAAAAGAAACGCTCAGAGACTGGCGACCAAAGATACGTCACCGCCGCCGAAAGACAGTACGCCGGGATCTCTCCGATCAATGCGATCTCCCGGAGCCTCACACGGCCACTCCGCTTGCTGCTGTTCCACCCCATCGTCCAACTCATCTCCGTCCTCTCAGCTCTTAACTACGGAATGTTGTATATCATCCTGGCGACTTTCTCCGATCTGTGGGTAGTAGCGTATGGCCAACCGGTGGATATCAGCGGCTTACACTACATCGCTGTTGCCCTTGGAGAGATCGCAGGCTCGCAGATATCCGGTTACGTGATGGACACCATCTACACAAAATTGAAGACTCGCGCTGGCGATGCAGGCCGGCCGGAATACCACATTCCAATGATGCTGCCCGGCGCCATTCTAGCTCCAGTCGGACTACTGATCTACGGGTGGGCCGCGCAAACTCACAAGCACTGGATCGTCGTCGATGTCGGCATGTTCATCGCGACGTTCGGCTTGCAGATCGCTGGCATGCCCAAGCAGGCTTACATTATCGACTCATATCCCGAGCATGCTAGTTCGGCGACTGCGGCTTCGCAGCTCTTGAGGAGTCTGATGGCTTTTACTTTCCCGCTCTTCGCTCCGGCGATGTATCGTGCTTTGGGGTATGGGTGGGGGAATAGCTTGTTGGCGTTGATCACGCTGCTTTTCGGGGTTCCTGCGCCGTTGTTGCTGTGGTGGCTTGGGCCACGGTTGAGGGCGAAAGCGCGGGAGAGTTACTAATGGGTTGAGCTGCGCTTCTGGTAAGAAAGGATATTGTCCAGATGAGGATCATGGTGATTGATGAGAGTGTGATACTTTGGCTCCACAAACCTGCCATGGAGGCTGATGTTATATTGTAAATAGATCAAACACAGAGGGTTGACAAGGTGTTCAGCTTGCGTTGTTAGACAGAGAGTATTCTTCTGGTACGATCAAATAGCTGTCGCCTAGGCCTAAGCTGCTATGAAACATCACTATAAAATCAATCAAGCTGTCCAGCAGTATGGCGACATGAGTGTAGCTGCTCAGAATGGAGCAGGATACCGCTTAGCAAACTCCGCCTCTCGCTTAATTGACATTGACCGCCTTACAGTAGATGATCCACTTCTCACTGCTGCAACGTACATCCGATTTCCCAAAAATGACCATACAACACCTCCTGCCTTTGAAGTATCATCTTCGTCGCACCGATGCCTACGCACTTCTCCACTCTATTCCACCTAGTTATGCGCACTTTCAGCAAATACATTGCTGCTTTTGTCGGCATATTATCCCTACTAGTCTGCTTCCTTCAGCTGCCTGAATGACCTCCAGGTTCGCCACCCAAGCGTATAACAGCCGCTGCGACCAGAGTTGCCAATGACTTACACACTCCTTTCATGCTGGTACGACACTACAGGCTGAACATGGGCTACACCGCTCGGTTAGTCCAATACAGTACCGACAGCGACCCTTACGGCTACGAGGTAGTGCTGCACCCGGGCTACTCGATCGAAGCGCACAAGAGCTTTGTTGGCGCTGCACTGCAAAGTCGGATTACTCTGGAGAGCGCTCGAATCAAGGGATACTTCGCAGAGCTTGATGAGGAGATGTTGCGGAGAGTCAGGGCGGATGTGGGTGTAGAGAGAGTTTTGCAGCATGGTCATGTGAGGCTGTTTGGGTGAGGGTGTAGCGAGCTTGGTTTGTGGGATGCTTGTAGTGTGGCCGAGGAGTCAGTAGACTGTCTGTCAGGAGATGAGAGGTAGAGGTTGATCTTGCTGGTTTAACTTTTACGATTTGCATATGTTACATCTTGGACAGGTCTAGCTCGAACAATTGATGGTCGATGTCTCCAGCATTACTGCGTTGAACGTCTGGATAGTCATCTGGCTAAGGCCCGTGTTTAGATTTAACATCGACGATTCGACATGGCAGTATCGCCTGCTATACGACGAGCCTCTCTCGTATGATATCGGACCATTGCAGCTTCCAGCGATCATTCAAATTTAGACCCACCAACAAAATACTCGCCCTTTCTGCTGCCAACTTCAGCGTACACGACGCTACCGACAGTCGCATTGCCACCTGTCGCTGCGGAAGCGGTTACATACACGGGAGCCAGACCGCCACTCTCGTGTCCGAACGCTACAGCTGAGATAGCTTGTAGTAGGATTGAATTCGCCGCAATGCGAGAAGACTTTCCTGCAATGTCCACTAGCGTCAGCGTGAACTCGCCATTGTTCGTGATCAAAGCCTTGTCTCCGGTGGGTAAGATGGCGAAATCGTCCCCAAAAGCTATCCCGCCCACAATGGTCTCCACCGGGCCAATGGGCAATCCCGTCTCGGGGCAGATGGGGATTGCTGAGAATGTACCAGCGTCGAGGCTGGTGTAGTAGAGAGTGGTTCCGACCACGTGAATGCCGTTGACGCCCACTCCCAGCCCGTCGAGATGCGGATCCATGGATGGGTCACGGACGACGACCTCGTGTGCGCCGGTGTAGACATTGAGTTTGAGGATAGCGCCTGCTGCGGAGTCTGCGAGAAGCAAGTGTGCGCTGTCGTCCGCAGATAAGCGGGACATGCCATTCAGCAATCCTGCATCGGCGAACTGAGCCACATGAGAAAGAATGTCCTGCGGCATAGCAGTACCGTTGGCACAAGAGCAAGGGCTGCGCAAATCAACTCTCCATACGCTGTTGGATCCAGGAGCAGCAACAATGCCAGAAATCTGCGATGCGATCACGTAGAAGACATCTTTCTCTAGCTCTGTGATTCCAAGCAGACTTGTAGCATTGGGAATTGTGGCGACGGCGGTTGGTGGGTAGCTGCTGTTGTGAGAAATTTGGTAGAGGACGTTGCTCGAGACAGATGTCACCAGGATGTCGCCAGATTGTTTGATCGCGATGTTCTCGAGACTTGTCGTTCCGGGGACATTGTCGAGGGTCTTGAATGTTGGTGCAGAGACTGGAGTCGTAGGGATGGCAGTCGAGTAGCTGGCAAGCAGCAGGGTGCTAAAGAAAGCGCGTATGGAATGCATGTTTGCTGTCGCTGTGCGATTCTTGATCGTCTCTTTGTGAGGAGTAGGAATAAGTGGATGTTCTGCGACGAGCCTTCGAAATACAGTCCCGGATCTGGGCTTATATATGCTGGAGCTTCTTAGTGAATTCAGCACTTGGTCGTGTTCATGAAAACATGATTGCTAATCTTCTTCGTATAGGCCACTTGGTCAAGCCGCCCCACCTGCATCTCGCCCATACCGCCAGCTTGGGCAGCAGAAAGACACTATCCGCAGTTTCGAAAATTCGTTTGCTCACAACACAGCCTCGATGTGACGCGCGCGTTTCTAGGGCTGCTTGTCCTGTGCGACATCATTGAGAAGGCAGGAGGTCTTGGAAGTCAAGGTTACTATGAGAAAGAAGCCATGGCTTTGTTGAGTTTTGATACTTGTGGGGCGGAAGTCGGACTTACCACTGATATGGCACCGTTATTACCGAGAACTGGACTCGACAATGGTGCTAACGGGATTCTCTTCACAGTGTTGCAAAAATGAGGAACATGGAAAATGTTCGAGAGGTCGAGCCCTATGACTTGGTGCATAAAACAGGTCGGAACTCTAGAAGATCCATACTTCACATCCCTGTAATCTTCTTACCCAACTATCGTCTTTCCGGACCCTCCTCTATCATGTCATTCCCATGATACACCAAAACGTTTCATCACGATACCTATCCAGCCATCGATCCAAACAGAACAGAATCATCCACAGCTGGCAAAGTGGTCGTTATCACCGCCAGCGTATCAGGGATTGGAAAGCAGATGTCCCATGCTTTCGCAATATCCGGTTCGATCAAGATCGCTATCATCGGTCGTACACTGGTGACACTGTAGGAGACAAAGAGGAAAGTTCAAGATATCTGCCCTGGAGTTCAAATCGAATCATTCGTCGCCGATATTGCAGATGTCGCTGCAGTCAGCAAGGCTCTACGCAAGACAGAAGAAACACTCGGAAAGATCGACATTCTGGTCAGCAACGCTACATATCTTTCTGCACTTGGGCTTTTGGTGGATGCGGACACTGAGGAATGGTTCAAAGGCATCACCATCAACGTCAAGGGTGTCCTGGTTCTCGTGCAGCAGTTCTTGAAGCATTGTACGCCGGATCCGATCTTCATCAATGTGTCTTCCGGGGTGTGCCACATCTCTCCTGTGGCGGAAGACATAAGCAGCTACATGGCAAGCAAGCTGGCAACTGCGAAGATGAAGGAGTTTGTGTACTGTCGCTTTTAGCCCCACACCTCGCGCATCCACGGCTCCACCTTGATCGGCTTCACCCCCGGAAACTCGTCGTTTCGCAAGCCGTCGATACTCGCGTCCATCATGCCTTTCACCACCATGAGGCCGAATTCAGCCGTGACTTGTCGCAATCCTTCGCCGAAGTCATACGAGCCTTCCGGCTGCTCGAGCACCTCTACTTCCTTCTTCTCAAGCCGCTCGATCGGCTCAAACGACACCTCGAATTTCTGACCTGTCATTGAATGGTCAGCGAGTTCAATCGTCTTACAATCAGGGAACATCATACCCGTGACCTTCTCCGCCATCTCCACCATCTCATTGAAAGACATCTTGTCGCCTGCAAACGCACTCATTTCCGGCCACGCTTTTTCCTCGTCAAGCAACGCAGCGATGTATTTGCCTATGTCGTACGAGTGCATCACTGTTATAGGTGTAGTTCCGTCTCCTGGTATTCTCGCTTTCCGATTGGGAAAATCTACTACCCATGTCATGGGCGGCATGTTGGTCTTCGCGCTGGCGGGATTCCAGGTATCCAAAATCCAGCCAAAGACGAAGCGCGTGAATTCAACGTGCGAGTCACGCAGCTTGTCGGCCGCATCGATTCGCATCTGGGCCGCATCGTGAAAGTCCCGAAGTCCCGGGCGCAAGTAGTTGAAGGCAAACTCACTCGGCACGAATCGCTTGACCACGTTGGAATCAATCGCGGCTTGGATCAGTCCCATCTGGGCTTCACCCACTTCCTCTGTGAAAAGCGACAAGGCCGATATGATGGTTCCAATGTTGTGTTCTTGGAGAGTCGCTGCGGTGGATTTTGTGTCGCTGTAGTCAACCGCGAGAACGGGAACAAACTCATAACCTTCAATTCGGGTGTCCTGAGTTCTAGTCAGCGTTTAACAAGCGGCGAGCTGTTCTCTGGAAATGCTCAGACAAACCTTCCGGCTCAGGACAACCACATCTCGTTTCTTTTGCCTGATTAGTTCTTCCAAGATCGTTCGACCAACACCTCCCGTTCCTCCTGCGATTGCTACTTTAGCCATGACGCTAGATGATCCCTTTTTCTCAAGCCAGCCGATCACTAATAATGTTGTTAGGGTGACGGAAAATTAAGTAGAGATCTCAACGACTGATATAAAAAACTGTGATCGAACCACTCAAACCGTGTGCAGACTACAGCAGGTTTGCGCTGATGTCACATCGGACAAAATAAGCTGCGAAAAGTTAGATTGCGGACACTCGGACGGACTCTTAGCAAAGTCTGTCCGATGGAGTGCTTCGAGTTTGAAAGTGCTTCGAGTTTGAAACAGTAGCGTCATTCAGAACGGTGGTATTCCGTGGCGCGAATTGGGATTCATCCTGAGTAAGCCGTGTAATTTTTCTACAGTGGAATATCAAAGCAAGCAAAAGTTGGCTCACTTTTCACGGCCTCACGCCTCCATCGTGACCAAAAGGAATAAGCACAAGAAGAAAGGTGTAGTAACATAGTAGTCTTAAAGCAAGCATGTGCTTTCTCAATTTACCTTAAGCGATGTTCCGGAGCTTGCCCTAACTTCTACTCCACCCGACTCTTCGGTGCACTTGTCCGAAGATAGAATGCATAACCCAGAGATATTAGGGTTATAGTAGGTCCGTCGCCTTGTCACGCACATCGTAAGCGCAGCACAGTTACAAGCGAACCAGTTTCCTCGATAAAGGCATACTCTTACCCATCCGCAGAGATCGAATAAGACCGCGTCTATGCTTATGTTTGGCGTGCACGACTCTACTATTTGTGCTCAACCTCACTAAGCATCTACTGACTTCGACCATCATTTCGCAGCCTCTGACGATTTGACTATAGGATTAATTGGATGGCCTTAAAAGCTCTGCTTGTTGTACTGTTGTCGCTATCGAGCGATGAACATTCTATAAACGATAGGGTTCTAGCTTAGAGTATCAACAAGTATGTCGTACGGATGCACTGCTTACATCGCTTTGTACCCATTTGAGCAGCACAGGCTTTGTTAAGACATGCTAGGGTCATAAGCGCTAATGGGTTTAACTGAACTCTAGGGGGTTTGGGAATCTGATCAACATGCGCGGATTTTATCTCGTCGCTATCCAGAGTCAAACTTAGTATCAATCGATTATTCATAAATTTCTTGCTCTGACAAGCAAACCCAACTGCTTGTTTTGGCCTTGAACATATTGCTACTGGACCTCGATTCACTCCCGAGTTTGATTCGGCTACAGTTGCTAGTGCTGTTGATGCTCGACTTCCTGCGGCTTGAGAGCTTTTCAAGCTCGTCTCCTCTCCATTATGTGCTTGATCTGCAGGACCCGCTTAGCACCTCAACCTGAGCGATATCTTGTACAAAAGTAGCGCCGTACTCTCATCATTGCTATCTTTTCTTTCATGTGCATTGCCATCCTCAGTCTCCCGAGATCTCTAGGAACCCGGCTTTCGCTCTCAAGTTGCAGAACCCACACGCCGCTCCCATCGGTCGGCCAGCCATACGTGATGATCTTGCTTTCTTGCAAGATCGGATATCTCAGGCGCAACTGTACATCCAGCCATCCCTGCTCATCCTCCCATCATGTAGCTCCGAGTCGCCTCATGAGATCGCAGAATTCATCTTCTTCGCTGGCGTCAGACGATCGGTGGGACAGAGAGAAGCGGGGAAGCGACAGGAAAAGCATGTCGAGCTACCAGTCATTTCTCGCTTCAGGCTTCAGCGGCAAGTCTTCCAATGTTATGGTGTGATCCCACCTCAGCTGGATGTCTTGGCTGCAGAAATGATCATACGACTGCGCTGCATTAGCTCTCTCCTCTCGAAACTTAAGTAGAGTATCGCTGGAGCTTGGGCATGAAGGAACAATCAGAGTGTCTTTTCAGCGTCATACACACAGCCATTGAAACCGTGTTGCCATGGATCATCTTGCGAAGCGGCACAAACCCTATCTCTTCCCGGTTAGGGTCCAGTTTCTATGCACAGATGACCCATATGTAGGCGGTGATAGTTGGCAGGACTGGGTCGACTATACCGTCCGGAACGGCTGGACATGGAACGGCCATCAATATAGCAAAGGTGAGTGAAGTGCATAAGACTGCCAAACCATTTTTGTATTAGCATACAGTTCCTCTGACAGCAATTTATTTCTAGAGTCTCAACATGATGATCATAATCCAGCTGAAACAGGACAGGAGGAAGGTGATGCGCCTTTAAGCTCGCTTGATGCATCTGGTCACAACGCGTTTATCCAAAGATGGCTCTGGCTCGGCCTGCTTGAAGAAGTCACAACGATCAAAATCAATCAAGCCGACTTTGTTATCACGTCAAATCCATTAGGCAGGCCCTTGACAGAACACGAGGAGGCACGTAGGCTCATTCGACAGCAATTGCTTGCTGCCGGGATTACAGACTTGCCAGATATCCCCGATGAGCTCGACAGCATTCCTCCCGGACCAATTTTGACGACACTGAAATTGAACGAACATCTTCTCGCCTGGAAGACCAAAATGAGCGCGTTGTCTGCCGAGGAGCGCCGTCGCAACGCCAAGATATCCAGACATCTTCTCACTGTAGCTTACGGCTGCGCTCAAACGATGTGTAAAAGTTGGAATGGGTCTTTCGCCTTGGATGAGCCGCTCCCAATTTCCGGACCTTTGTCGCCTCGAGGCGAAGGAACCGATCAAACCATCATTCTGTCGATCTTTGTCTTGATAGAGACTTTGAAGGAAGCAATCATGCATGCCACTCAGGATTGGTACTTTGAAATAGAAGACTACTACCCAACACAACCAGAGATCCTGATCCGTCGATTCAAAAAGGCCCGCTGGTGTCCGAACAGAATTCTGTGGGCCACAAACTTGGGTGTCTGCACTTCTTACGTGCTGAGCTCATCGACTCTCGGCGACAAAGCTGATCAGCACGAAGGCTGCACTGAGGAAGTGTGCCGATTGGACAACGTCGACGAGAGCACTTACAAGACTCGGCATGTATTCCCATCTTGCGTCGATCCTTCTTTCAGTTCTGAATCACCGGATTCGGCTTCAAGCATCGTGGCCGATGGTGGCATTCCTATCGTCTACTTTGATGGCACCAAGCTACAAGTGGTCCCGTACACTGAACAAGAATCAGGTTTCACTGCCATCAGCCATGTCTGGTCTGGTGGCCTTGGGAACGTTCGCGAGAATGCACTTCCCGAATGCCAACTAGAACAGCTTCAGAGGACCGTTGATCAGTTGAACTTGCTCAAAGCATCCCTCAATACTGATTCAACTCAATCAACTCCCGAAAACCGTCAATTTGGGGCATACAGGAGGCCGCCGTCCGGTGACTGGGACTCTTCATACCCAGAAGCTCCGTATATGCGGAAGTTTACTCAAGGATTCCATGTGCAATCGAAGTACTACTTCTGGATAGATACGCTTTGCGTGCCTTTGCGGCCCGCAGATCTTCGTAGGGCTGCAGTCCGACGGATTACCGAAGTATTCCAACGGGCTGCTCAAGTATTGCTCATAGATGACAAAGTACGGCTGAGCTCGCCTCCAGGAAGGAAGCCCAAATTTACAGTATACCGCGTGGGCGCTCCTGAAATCATCGACGTTCCCGACACATCAACAAACGAGGGCCTTCTGGTCGATCTCGCAAGCGGTAACTGGATGAGGAGACTGTGGACATTCTCGGAGGGAGCCCTTGCAAACGAGATTTACGTCGAGCTTCACAATGGGTTCATCTTCTACGACCAGTTAGTCTGGGATGTTTTCAGCAAACATGAATCAAACATTTGTGGCGACGGGCTGAAGCGCCTAGCTGAGGAGCTGCTGTTAGTGAGGAAAAGCCATAAGGTCATTCGGCAGTCTTTTGCGTTTACTGGTGGCCTGGCAGAGGATGATGGGCTCGAAAATTACGCCGAAGTAATACGATTTCCGTCTGCACAATCACGGGAGTTCTATGGGCGTAGCGTGGATGTTTTGACAGCCGTTACGAGCAGAAAGACGACCAAACAGGAGGACGAAAGTATCTGCATAGCCAGTGCACTGGACATCCCGTTGCTAGGAATACAGGAATGCGTTGAGCTATCTCAACGAATGCGACAACTTCTGCTTGCGCTTGAATTTGTGCCTGCAGAGATTTTGTTTCTTGCCGCACCAAAGCTCGAGGGTGTACCTGGATTCAGCTGGGCACCATCTTCTTTTATGAGTGGTGGTGTGCGAACAAGTATGTCCGAGAAGCCAATTGCTAGAGTGACAGAAACTGGACTTCTTCATCAGAGTCACGCATTTGCGTTCAGGTCAACTTCTCCCGAACTGGATCCAGCTGGGTTAGTCTTCAAGATTCGGGACGACCGAAACAAGCAGGTGTTTCATGTTGGGAAGATCGCTTGGGGCCCATGGAATGCGTCTGAACAGTTTGTCACCTGCGATTCTGGTTTCTTAGATGGATCGACGGAGAGATGGAGTGAAAGGGTACTCGATGCGGAAGCTAATGGAGCTGAAATTTGTTCTACGTTTGTGCTCTTTACTGCTGCGAAACAGATAGGAGGGCGCACGAGATCCATTGGCGCAGTGGCACGAGTAATCTACGATGACGCAGTCTTGACAGAGGAGCCGAGAATGAAGCAGCTGCTTATTGAAGACGAGGACAATATTCAGCAGAGCCTAGACGCAGACACGACGGCCAGGGGAGTCGTTGGAGATACGTCTCCTTCTGCAAGATCCTCGAACGGCGTCAGTACAAGAACAGGTGCCGAATTCAAGACTGAGCTTAGGACATCCGCTGGAGCTGCAAATATAGAGGAAAGGATAGCGTTAGCGGCAGCTTTCGACTCCGAAATCGAATCCGCGCATGAGCAGAACACAAACGCTACAGCAGGCGCTAGCCACGATGTCCCGGAATCATCATCACCAGAGTCCTCTGCTCGTCGGATCCCTACAGTCAAATACGAGTTTCCAGCATTCATAACGACTCATAGCGAGAGTGAGTTTGGAACCATGTTCACTGTTCTGGAAGAAGCCCAGCCAGTAGCAGATATTATGAATTTCTTTTTCCTTGCTAACCAGATAGACGATACTCAGCTTTGGAAAGTTATTTGATGTTATAACTAGCGATAATAGTATTGGGACCTTATCCTAAGTGACTACTGTTACATGAATACATGCAGAGTTAGGCAACTAAGTAGCGAGGGGAAATTGGCCATAAGCCGTAGGGTCGCTTGATGACAGCGAAGTTTCCAATTGACGATGTGACCGCTGAATGGAGCATAGGATCGAATCGCGATGTGGATATGAAGTATGTGCGCTAACTTTGTCGACTCTTTGATAAGCATAGCCTGCATCGTCAAGACCACGCCCACTACGCCCGCTTAGTTTGCCGCTCCGAGGATGTCAGAGCCATGTGCGACCACCTCGGTCTCGGTATTAATGCGGCCCCCAACGAGCACAGCAGTGATCCGCCCTTATTCGGAGGCTGGTCTACGGTTATGTCCCATCCTGCAGAGCTGCTGGCTGGCAACCATCGTATACATGCGCTGAAAGAATTCCTGAAACAGCGGAAGATCGCCGACAAGAGCGACCGCTGGTGGGTTTGTGGTCAGCTAAAGCTAAACACTGAGACTCGAAGGCAGCTGCATTCTACATAAGCGGGAACTAGGGGACACGGGCCGAAGGAGAAACGTAAACCAATGAAGCTGCGGGACATCCGCTCACTAGCGCGCATATTCTGCCCGGAACAACACAACGACCAAAGTACGTTGTCTAATAAAATGAACTTAGAGCACTTACAAACCTCGTATCTGTGAGACCGCAAAGCGCGCAGGTTAGGGATGGTCTTCAGTGCTACAGTGCATGCATGTGGCGTAGTACTCCTACTCCTGCTCCTGCTTCTCAGACAGGCATATCATATCACATGCCCTACTTCTACTCTTTGCATTTTGGCCAAAATGGCTGTGCCGGCTGCCCGCAGATCGCCGCAGTGGGAGAAACGAATGCACACAGCTTGGCCGGAGGAGCGCAGGCAGGTGGTAAGGATCTCCGGGGTGTATCATGTTATGAGCAAGGAGCACCGGGTCGGACAAAGGTAGGTTCATAGCGGCAGAATGCTGCTCACACTGCTCTGCTTCGCATCCCTAACTCTGCAGGTGTCGCGGGCTCATTGGTGACTCCTTCGCGCACTGTCGTTTGTACTGTATACTGATATACTGATGCGCTGATAGACATAGATACCTGCATGCATTCGCGTACAGACAAGGAGTAAACAGGTGCGGTGCCATTGGCCGCTGTGTAGCGGCGTAGGTAGCGTAGGTGGTCGCTCTCCGTCAGCGCGAGCGGCGTAGATGGCGTAGTCGGTCCCTCTTCACTGGCGCAGTCGGTCCCTCTTCACTGGTGCAGGCGAGGCTATTGCTCACTCTTCTCTCGAGCTCTCTCCATCAGCGTGAGCGGCGACCAGCCGCCTACAGTTCAAGGAGTTGTAGGTGTAGGCGCTTTGCGCCTGTGTTGCAATTCCTAGAATATTTCCTCATGTTCAGGAGAAAGCAGCAACCGGGTGAACAATATGGCGAATCTACAAGCAGTCAGACTTCAACTATACAGTCGCGACTACTTCTGCGACATTGCGAAATCCGATCATCTCACTGTGATCATTCACAATCCGCATCAGACAGCTACACTTTTCACAAGCAGGGGTAATCTGCGAAGTGCATCCACTACTCTGGGTGCCCTTTCCCGACCAGGTTTCGATCGGCTCGGGCTTACGACACTTCTCTTATCCACAGAAGCAGACGTGAGACTTAGGTCTCACCGCAGGAGTAGTCGCTACCTTGCTTGCTAATCGCGTACTTCCAGAGAAGCAGTCGATCCTCTATGGCCGACGACTTTCGGTAATGCCGAGGAGATCGCTCGCATCGATGCACCTGGCATGATCCCGAAGAATTGCGAATTGCGAAAAGTGCGAGGAGCACTGGCAGGATGCTGCATCAGTGATGGTAGCGACCTCACGGCTTCGGCAAAGGGTGTGCTCATGGACCTTGAGCCTTACCTTACATGGTGGACGAGATCTGTCGAAGAACATGAGCTTCTTCAGCTCCACTTCGCAGTCATCAAGCATGGTCACCAGCTGGGTGTTCGAGTTGTGAATCGGCGGACGTGGGAGGCAACTTGGGCGGTTATACAGCATAACTGTCGGCCTGGGACGAGCAACAGGACACGTCGGCCGATCCAGAGACTTTTCTGGTCACTAAGGACTTCATCTGTGGACTCGGGCACTCGCCTTTGATGCTCCAGGCTCGGGTTATCTGGTTCGTAAGACACAAGATCGCCAAAAACAATGCGAACAGCCGAGGAGTACGAAGACGAGCACACTCAGCTGCGCCAATGTTTCAGCAACACTATGCTGGTGTGGAGCGACAATGCTACTGGGCCTGGGGCGAGATCCGGATTGCAAGGAAGTTTCTCAAGACTGGCACCACGAACACACGTCTGTTCCGTCGCCCCTCTACTGCATCTCAGGCGACTCGGTGGGAGCAGACGTCAGTGGGTAGAACCGGAATGAAGATCGAAGCACTCATTGGTAAGTTCGGCGGACCGCCTTCTAGCAGATTCATTGCTGATCATCAGTAGAGAGATTTCCGAACTTCTGGCTTTCGATCGTCCCAACTCTTGCACAGGAGCCCGAGCCCGAAGACGATGACGATGTCGTGTTCGTGTCCCAACAGCAGGTGAACGAATTTCACATAACGAAGGCAGAGTCGCCAGACTCGCCGTCTGGAAGCGCGTATCAGGTGAAGTCGCTGCTTGATCGCATCGCCGTCCTCGAAGGCGAGAATGCAGATCAGCAGGCGACCTATAAAGATGAGCTCGCTGCCATGTCTTCGAGGCTCGAGCGCGCGGAGCGCAAAGCTTCCAAGTTCAAGCGTAATGCCACTGAGGCCGATGACGAGAGTGGCGGTCTGCGTGACAGGCTGTCGGAAGCCGAGCAGTCGATGCAGAGTCTCCGGGCAGAAGTCATCAACAATAAAGCCCTAGCTGAAGGGTTTGAGCAACAGATTCGAGTCAGCATCTCAGTGGCGGGTACGACGGCGTCTGCTGCTTCGCAAATATCACGCGCTGTCTCGACCGAACCCAGCCCGCCTAGTGCCTCGAGCCAATAAGACGTCAAGAAACAGTATGTCCCTTCCCTTTGTAGATATCACAATTTATTGACTCGTCCGCAGACCTGTAGGGTCCCTAGAGAGAGCAAGCCTATAGCTATAGCCAGTCTAGCTTCACTGCCGTATGGCAACCGTCGTGCTCATGGCCATTCACGCGAACAGCAGGCGCGTGAAGGGCGCGTGAAGTGTGAACAGCGGGCGCGTAAAGCGCCCACCAGGAGCGTGAACAGCGGGCGCGTGAAGCGCCCACAGGGAGCGTGAACAGCGGGCGCGTGAAGCGCCTACAGGGAGCGTGAACAGCGGGCGCGCGAAGCGCCCACCAGGAGCGTAAACACCAGGCGCGTGAACACCAGGCGCGCGAAAACTCGCGCCTACAAGGAGTGTAAATACTAGGCGCGTAAACACTTGGTGCTCAAAGCGCTTACTAGGAGCGTGAACACTAGGCGCGCGAACACCGGGCGAGTGAAGCGCCTACAGGGAGCGTGAACAGCGGGCGCGCGAAGCGCC
>Ga0265797_10000639_pt1 | contig 63368 bp, 59 predicted proteins | sample P2T30metagenome_FD_192433 | JGI IMG/M metagenome (GOLD analysis project Ga0265797, IMG submission 192433) | Plant litter microbial communities from East Loma Ridge, Irvine, California - P2 T30 | ecosystem: Environmental > Terrestrial > Plant litter > Unclassified | place: USA: California... | reverse complement strand
TACGTGCCTCTTCCCATTCCTTTGTTCAAACCGCAACTTGCATGCCTGTTACATCATTCAAGACAAGGTATGCATCCGGTGTCTTACCCTTTACCACGCGAATCAAACTGACAAACATTTCCGGACGAGCCTATAGGTGTGGCTTGCCATCAGAAACCGTCTGGATCGTCTTGGAGCATATCCACTGAACTATGCTATTGTGAAGCGGTGACTGGAGACAATGTGCCAGCTTCACAAAGGGCGACACGTTGTGAATTCACTTCACAACGTGTCGCCCGTGTACAATAGCTTTGTCTCGACCATGGTTCGACGAATCGCATATATACTCGCTTCCTGCGGCGTACTTGGAAAGGAAGACAGACAGCAGCTACCCACTCACAACAACACACCCTCACAACCTGCCAACATGGGCAACGAAACGAGCTCCATCGGCAACGTTGTACAGGGTCAACCAGAATTTGTCCCTACAACGCATCAGCAGGCTGTTGCACACTACCAAGCTCTGGGCCAGATGATGGGTAAGCGCATTCCCTCCGATGAGCAGCTCCGGCCTTACTCAGTAGGGAAGGCACTGCCTCCATCGGCCAAGATATGGCCTACGCGAGTCACTTACACGCCTCCAGGCTCTCCAGTTCAACAACACATCTCATCCTCCTGCAGGTCAAAGGATGCTCCGAGACTATCCGAACCCCTCTCACTTCGGAACGATTTTGAGATCGAGGCAATACTTGGAGAAAGCGCTGAAGGCATAGTCTACTTGGGAAAGCATAAGAGAAGTGGCGAGTTTGTGGCTTTGAAGTCGCTGAAGAAGAGAGCGAAGTCTCTGGATATCCGCGACTTGCCGGAAGAATGTCTCCTTCAACTGGACGCAATCCGGTCCCATCGCAACATTCTCTTTCTGTCGCAGATCGACATTGCTCAAAATGGCATGATCTGGATGTGCATGTCGTTCTGTAACGCAGGCGACTTGGTCGACTACATCGGCATAGCTAATGAAGGACACTTGGTACCTGTGTCGCGGGTGATTTTCGCTCTTCACGTCTTCATACAGCTGGGTGAAGCTCTTGCTTTCCTACACCATGGTCTGACCCGCGACGACAAAGGAATATGGACCGTCCATGCCAACTACCTGGGCCCGATTTTACACAACGATGTCAAGCCAGACAACGTCATGCTGCACTTCTCAAACACCAACGATCTGGGTATGCCTGATGTTCGACTCGGCGACTTCGGTGTTGCGTCATGGTCTTGTAAGCCTCCACCGATAGCTGGCACGCCGAGTTACTATTCTCCAGAAGCCCTAAAGAGGGAAAATGGTATCATCGGACCCCCAATGCAGATGGCCAGCGACGTCTACACCTTCGGCCTGACCATATACTACCTGATCACAGGTCAACGCTGGGTCCCCGGAAAGGCTGCCACCAACTTGAGACTGGCCCAACCGTACGAAGACTTGGGAATGTCCCGCGTCCTCCACAACTGCCTCATGCTCGATCCCAAAAAGCGCCCGACGATGAACCTCGATCCTGTCTCGGGCTTGATGCGGTGTGTGGAGTACACTTACACGGTAAGAGCCAACTTCAACGCCAGAGAGGGACATGTCGGATCCTTCTTTTGGATGAGTTGGCGCAGGGACGCCATGGGAATTGGAAGGAACATAACTCGATGATTGGGATGCTGGTTCATCCCATTAAAGAATGGTTCCGTACGAATACTGTGACTTGTGAGTACGCTCTTGGATTTTCTTATCTTGCTAAATCAGAACAAACACAATTCAAACATTTCTGACTCCTCAATGCCATGACTTCATTTCCCTCTCAATTTGCAATGCTGACGACTATGATTCCACCAGATTAGATCCCCTTACTGACATGTCCATATGAACAGACAAAGGCGCCATGAACTCGAATCTGACCTTCGACTCAACAATGCCATTGTGTGCATCGACTTCAATGTTCGCCACGTTCTCTTCACTGTTCTACTCAAGCTACACAAAGAGACCTTCGACAAAGCCTTGTTACAGCACAAAGACCGGAAATGCAAACAATGGTCTGGATCCTCAGGCGTCGAAGTGACTGTCTCGAGACATTTCACTTCACTTATATATGTTCCAAACGAAGGCGCCCTCTTCTCTCATACACAGTAAGAACACCACAACCTCTGCATCGGAACAACATGGCTCCCAAGAACTTCACCCTGCAGAAACTCGTTGCTAAGCATGGTTTCGGCCTCGGCGACCAAGACCGCGCAGCATCACCAGTAACACCAGTGCTCAACATACCAGCAGTACAGGTGGGACCAGCAAGACCCGCCGGACCAAGGCCTCGCAAGCATCTCTTCAGAAGACCCAGTCCCCCTCGCCCTGCACCCAACCCTTGGATTCCACGTGATGGCTACAAGGACATCAAGGAACTCGTCCACGGTGCCGAAGCTAGGACTTCGTTGACCAAATCGACCAAGACTGGTCGAGTCTACGTCGTGAAACGCTACGCCAAGTACCCAGAGTTCGTCAACATCCCATTTCACCAGAAAGGCGATCAACCACTCCCGAACGAGGCCCAAGTCCTCCTGTTCGCCCTCCGCCCTCACCCCAACATCCTGCGTGCATTCGGCTGCGACCTCTTCGGCGCCCACAAGGCCAACTTGTACACGGAGTACTGCAGCGGCGGTGACCTCACCGATTACGTCCTGAAGATAGCCACTTCTCAGCGCAGCGCACCCGAGTCGCTCGCACTCCACGTCTTCATCTCCCTCTCCCAAGCCCTCTGCTACCTGCACCACGGCCTGCGCTGGGACTCGGAGGAGAACCGCTACTGGCAAGAGCCCGGCTTCGTCAGCTACATTCACGGCGACATCAAGCCCGAAAACACCTTTCTGCGCTGGACGTCGGAAGCCGAGCGCACCGGACTCCCGGAGATCGTCCTCGGCGATCTGGGATCCACGCAGCCGGCCAACACCTTCAAGGGGATTTTGCGCACTGTGGGCTACCAAGCGCCCGAGGCGGCGCGCATTTGGGCGCTGGCAGAGACAGATCCCAAGGCTTTTAAGGTCAAGGTCAGGGAGACTGGGGTCATGACGACTGCCACCGATATCTACAGTTTGGGTCAGGTCGTCCATCTGATCGGGACCAACAGGCTGCATGCTACTGGAGCAGATCCGACGACTGAGCCGGTCGAGCGGACGAGGGTGGGGATGGTTGGGGTCAAGTTGGGGATCCAGCCTAGGTACGAGACGGAGGCGTTGACGACTGCTGTGCAGGCGTGTCTGAAACCGGATCGTAAGTCGAGGCCTGTGGCCAGGGAGGGGAGCTTGTTGGATGCTGTTGCTGTCTGCAGAGAGGCTCTCAGAGAGATGTTGGCGAAGGAGGCCGATAGCCGGTCCTGAGTTGAATAGGATACGAAGAAAAGAAACTCTCATTAATCAATCAATCTTGCCGTGCTCTCATTGTCGCGTGTGCCGCTGCTGCGTCTTAGTTCTAATTTAACCGAGAATCATAAAAGGGTATATTCCGTCAGTCCGTTTCGTGCCGTCAATGTTACTGTGTATCAGCCGTCTCCCATAACAAGAAACTTTCCAATCCCTGCCCTCCCACTTCCTCCCTGTACCCATCTACTTCTCGCCAGCCATCATCAACAAGCGGTTAGTGACCTGCACCATGATCCTCACCATCAGCCCAGCCGCGCTGACCGGCGCGAAAATCTGCAAGAACTCGATCGGGCTCCTAGGCTTGACCTCGGTGTTGATGTAAGGAGTCTTGAACTCGTCCTCGGGCCCGTTCTCAATGCTGACCGCTTCCACGGCGGCGGGGAATTTGCCCGTCTCCTGGAACTTAGCCAGCAGTTCGTCCTTCTCGCGCCACCTCGCAAGCGTCCACTCGTGCATTGCGTCTTTATCATCGATCGGCATGTCTTTGACAGCAAACCGCCGCCAGTGCATGTTAACCGACTTGGGCGGCCGGCCTTGGAAGTAGACGGAGCGCAGCGTGAAGACGTCCTGCCCGTAGCCTCCCAGGGGAATTCCTTCGTACGCGATGGTGCAGTCGTAGACGTAGTCGACGGTGTTGCGCAATTCCTGCAGGCAGAATTGCAGGCCCGTCGAGCGCGGCAGGATCTGGTGCTTGAGGTCTGCTGTCCCTGATTTGGCCGCGAACTTGGCCGAGCCCTTGCGCGTGTTAGCGCTCAGGTTGGTGCCCTCGGGGAATATTAGCAGCCACATAGGATCCAGCTGGGCCTCGCGTTTCTCGCCGGACATGGGCCCCGAGTGGCGCGAGTTGAGCTTTTGCAGACGGTAGTGCAGGCGTTCTTGGTCTTTGGCCCATTTGCGGGCCATGAAGACGAAGCCGTAGAGTTGCATGGCTGGTCCGATGATGGGGACCCATTTGAGGCTTTCCTTGAGGATGATGTAGATGTGGCCATGAGTGGGGACGGTGTTTGTGTAGGCGATCCACCACAAGTACAGCCAGTCAGTATAGATCTGGTGGTTGGCCAGCAGGACGATGCGGTCTGGGAAGTCGACGCGCAGGGAGCCGTCTGTCTTTTGGTGGAGTTGGCCGGCGACGCTCTTGTCACCACTAATGCGGACGAGGGTCGGACTCCACCATTGGGTCATTGTGGTGACGAGCAGGCCGAAGTATTGCTTGGTCAGAGCCATGTAGGCGTAAAAGTCATCCTTGGAGAAGAAGTAGAGGGGCGTGCCTAGCAGCTGGGCGAGGTGGATGAACAGACAGGAGCCTAGAAAGTACAAGGCGAAGCCTACGATCCGGAGGAGTTGCATGAGGGCGCCATGTTTGGGTTTTCCAAGTGGGTGAGGCTCCTTTATTTTCCCATTCGGCACGTTTATGTCTGCACTCAGGTGTTCCATGGAAGGCTTTTTTCGAAGGCGATGGCCTTCAGCAGTCATTTGTGACATGTTGGCATGCAGATATCCGGATGAGCCGGAACACAACGTCTGGTGTGGTCGTATCGGTGCCACAGAACAGGACAGGGCAGGAACTAATTAGGTCGTTTCCCAGGAGATGCCGTAGGATGCTAGAGTCGAGTGTGTAGTTTGTGCAACGATCAAGACAAAAGTCAATCTTCGGTGTTATTGAAGTGTCGAAAAACGGCGGTCGTGTCATATGACGCAGGTGCTGACTGCAGCGGAACTGAGGTGGACTGGACTTTTGTTCGAGACCGGCTGTCGTGTGATCTCTCCGTCAAGATAACGTACCTTCAGTCTCATCCCACACCACCAAGCCTCACACGGTGCGCCGCGGTGTTTTGCAATACTACATTGGTCAGTCTGACCATGGGAGTATGATCAAAGTTTGGCGATGCTCGCGAACCTTGCACGCACGGCCAACTGTCGCGTCGCGATGCTTCACCACCACGCGCGCTCGGCGGGAGGTGCGCAGTCTTCAAGAGCTGCCTGATAGAATCTGCGCAGGATTGCACGGTACGGACATCACTTCCAGCACGTTCCTAGTTCGATGCTGACAGCGACTTAGAAACTAGTAGTCATGATCTATTGTCCCTACGATGGCCAGGACCACCACGAAACGTCCTCTTTGTCAGCAAGGATGACAATGGACCCGTTCGCGATGCCTTAATCGAGTACGCGAAGCATGTCAAAACTACCTACCCTGAGGTCTCCCTCATCTTTGAGCCCGGTGTAGCGCAGGACATTGAACACGAGTTGCCGTTCCCTATCTACAAGGCTGGTCGCGGCGGAAACACCGAATACTGCGACAAGGTTGATTTGACAACAACACTGGGCGGAGATGGTACGATTCTACACGCGGCATCTCTGTTCGCGACGACGAAAAGCGTTCCGCCGATCCTCTCTTTCAGCATGGGAACACTCGGTTTCCTAGGCGAGTGGAAGTTTGAGGAGTACAAAAGGGCGTTTCGGGAGGTCTACATGTCTGGTGCCCCAAGTCCTGTACCCCCAAAGAGTACGGATGAGCCTGAATACAGAGACGACGTTGTACGGGCTTCACGGAGCGACCAGTCAGGCTGGTCGTCAGCCCGAGGGAAATCGATGGGCGCGTCCCGCAACTCGCGGGTCCTACTGCGCAACCGTTTACGGATTGGAATATTCTCGTCGACAGGCGAACGGATGCCTCACGAGCCGCCGTTTGCTCACCACGACCACAGGTGTGAAGACATCTTTGCGCTGAACGAAGTTCTACTTCACAGAGGTGCATTGCCGCATCTTGCGCACATCACGATTCTCATCGGATCACCTCCACACCAGAAGACCTTGACTACTGCTATTGCGGACGGCTTTTTGGCGAGCACGCCCACGGGAAGTACAGCGTACTCGCTATCGAGTGGCGGATCCATCGTGCACCCGCTGGTTTCCAGCCTACTTCTGACGCCGATTTGCCCGCGCTCATTGTCTTTCCGCCCATTGGTTCTACCAGCCAATACTCCTGTCACGCTCCGCATCGATGAGATCAACCGCGGCAAGGAAATCGAAGTGTCCGTCGACGGCGTGCGCCGCAAAGAGGGCCTCAAAGCCGGCATGGAAGTGAGAGTCGTAGGCGAAGAGGTTCGCACGGCGGGTGCGCCTGGAGAGAGAGAATGGGTCGGCGGCGTGCCCTCGATCGTTCGCAGCGGAGGCACTGCGGATGGCGAAGATCATTGGGTCGGCGGCCTGAATTCGCTGCTCAAGTTTAACTATCCCTTTGGCGAGAGCTAAGACGTTGTAGTGTAGTAAAGATAGACCGTTATGACAAAGCGCATGCAATCCAATGCTCGGTATCACATACACATGCACGTCACGCTTTGACGTGTTCGCATTGATGCGATGATTTACATATTACGACTTGACCTCGCTTACTACGCGCGCACAAGTGGGCGAAGTGCTGCGCTCGCTCAGCCCTTTTGTCTCATTCACGAATCGCGAATCAGGGTCAGCCTTTTTTGGCTGTGTCTGAGCGTCGGCCAGGAGAAGGATATAGATGGCGCACGGGTCATGTCAGGCGTTCGCGTTCGCGGAGCCCTTGATCAAGACATCGTGGGTGAAAAGACACAGAATGTCGGTTCCAGAAACACGCTTGTAGCCAGATCTGTAGACGGCGACCATCGTCACGAGGGCGACTGTTGTCGAACGGATGTCTGGTTCTTCAGCGAAACGGGTCTCGAGTCGTTGTCATCGTCTGTTGTTGTGTCTTCGCGAACTCTTCGAAGTTGAGATCGTCCCGTGCTCTGCCGGCGGGCCATCCCGAACACCTCATCTCCTTTGTGGAGACCGATCGCGAGGCTTACTCCTTGTCAATCTACAGCTACCGCGGAGTGCACCGGACGGGGCATGCGATTGCCGAACTTGCGTGCGGCCTGTCTATCATGTGTGCAAAGGATGCGATGCGATTCGACTCGGACACTTCCATGGCCATGCCGCTTCGATGCACTCCAGTCGTGCGCATCCCAGCCATCCGGAACGCGGATGAGGGAGAGCCACTGCAGCACCCAAACCTCTCCCCGTCCATAGCGACAGAAGCAATGCTTGGGAGGTGTGCAGGTTGCCCTGCAGCGAGAAGTCTCACTCGACTATTGACGACGAGACATTAGCAGCTGCGAGCCTATCCCACTTGGAGGAAACAGGGAAGTGCAGTGCAGCCAGCAGCAATTGACTATTCAGATCTCCCGAAGCCCAATACTCGGCATCGCCAGCTAGCGCCAGCTTGACCTCAATAATGTGGCGCTCGAGCATCTTGCCCGTCGCCAAAAGCAGTACAGCACCTGCGCCAGTTCGGTGTAGTGGATGGTCCACCGGGGTCTTGCAATCTCCTTACGAACACCGTGGGAAGGGCTCTTCTAACCTACGCTACCCAGGCTGTGACTACTCTGCAGTAGCGGCCGTTTGATGTCGTAAAGTTTGTTCGCGCTGACGGCCGACAACGTGATGCGGGCATTGGGATATGGCTGCGAGAGGCTTGCTTGCCTTGCTCGCTCGTACACATGTACATACAGGAGTCCGCGCGTTTGCACGTTGGCCGGCCCTTTTGATTCATTGGCACGCACTACTCTACCGGTGAGGCCGTTTCTGTTTTCTTTTCTTCGTTTCTATACTGCGTCATCTTCGAATCGTGGTTCACTCTGTTCCTTTGATCGGTTTGGTTGCTTGTTGTCAAACCCAACTTGCTAGCTTTCGAATGTTGATGGAAGCTATCGGACTTGGATCTTGAGCACCACAGGATATCAGCGCTTCAAGCTTGTGTCGTTCAAGCACCCAAAAGGTCAATCGATCATGCATCTACGACAGTACATCCCGGGCGTCGTGGTCGCACTCTGCGCCGCGAACGGTGTCTTTGCACAGAATGCCCCTCAATCACAACAAACAGAAAACGACGCGGCGACCATTCACAACATTGGGAACTCGATCGCATCCCCAGATTCAACTCGCGACAACACCTATCAACACAAGACTGGCCTCAGATTCGCCACCAATGACTATCAAGACAGAGCCATCGTTGAAGACAGCAAGAATGAGGGTGACTGGATATCGAGCTCAGACAGCGTGCCTGCCACCTCACATGGACTGGATCATTCATCACCTCGCACAATCCTCGCCAGACAAGACGATGATGAGTCAATTCCCACCCAAGACCCGAACGCCTTGCCCATCGAGCCAAAGATTACACCGGCCATCGGCATCGCTGGCGCAATCATGCTCGGGACTGGAGCCGCCTTGTGCCTAGTAGGCGTCAAGCAATCGTGGTTGCACATCTTCCTCAGCACAGGATACCTCGCCAGTCTTGCAGTCACAGTCTTGATTATCTATGTGATGAATCCTGAGCACAGCAACGCCATCCAGGGAGCATACATGGTAGCTGCTGTTGTTACTGGCTTGATCTTCGGCGCAGTCTCTCTTGTCTTCCAGGAGGTCACCGAAGGCCTGGGCTGCATGCTGGGCAGCTTCTGCTTCGCCATGTGGATTCTAGTTCTGGCACCTGGGGGTATCATCCATTCCACAGCCGGACGTGGCATACTCATTGGCGTGATCACTGTTGCCGGGTTTTGTCTATCGTTGACCCACTACACGCGCATGTACGCGCTTCTCGGCTGCACGTCTTTTGCCGGAGCAACGATCACTATGCTCGGCGTCGATTGCTTTTCACGAGCAGGCCTCAAGGAGTTCTGGCTGTTCTTGTGGAAACTCAACCCCAAGCAATTCCCTCTCGAAACCAACACTTACCCAATCACCCGTGGGATCCGAGTGGAAATCGCTTGTATCATCGTGGTCTTCCTTCTGGGCCTGGTGTCGCAATTCAAGCTCTGGAAAGTGATCAAAGCGCGCCGCGAGAAGAGCGAAGAAGAGCGCAAGCGTGTGGAGAACGAGCATATTGAGGCCGAAGCTGCTATTGGCAGAGACGTCGAAGCAAACACCCAGAGAGAACGAGCTGATTGGGAGGCCGCGTACGGCGAGAAGAATGCAACCAAAGTGCAAACCGATTCATGTGGTGGATCTTCCATGGAGACTTCCAGCAAGCACCAGTACAGCGTCAGGGAAAGGGAGCTCGATACAATCGAATTGAGCGACATCGAAGAGGTTCGATCAGGGCGCTTCAGTAATGGCGAAAAGGGTACCATGCATGAACGTCACATCGCCTCTGGAGAATCTCAGGAAGCTCTGGTAGAGATGGGCGAGAACTCTCGCAGGCAATCCAACGATTCGGTCAACACCGACATTCTCGACGGCGAAGGAAGCATTGCTGAGCAAGACGATGCTCGTCGCGGCTATGCGCCAGGGGCACCGGAAGTCGTTCCTTTGCCGTTCCGCGTGCCTACGGACGAGGAGGAGCAAGGCCATGAAGCAGTTGCCCCATCCGAGGCCTCCAAGAGACCAACAGAAGCTGCGCTTGCTGAGAGTGTAGTGATGCCCCTGCAGAAGCTATCTCTCATGCAACTCAATGAACAATACGCATCAGATGGCTTCGATCGTCGGGCCGACCAAGCGTCGTCTGTTGCCGCGACTGCTGACGATGTGGCTGTGCTGGGAGACATAACGCCTGGTCAATCCCGGGTGCAATCGATGCTACTGCAAGACGTGAGTGGAAACAGCCTGGCTCCACCACGATTCGAGCACGACAAATCGAAACGCTCGAGCGTAGTGTCATACCGCGAAAACGAGCAAGCACTGGACGAGGATGACGAGGAGGCATTGCCGAGAGATCCGGTCGTGATCAACGTGGCTCCCGCGCCTATCATGAGGGAGACCTCGACTGAAGGCAGGAGCAACCAAGAGCCTACAGACGTGACTGTGAACGTATCAAGAGCGGACGGTAGCTCCGAAGGGCATCCAGGAAGCGTATCCGAAGGTCTGGTTGAGCAATTGCCTGCTAAGCTCTCTAAGATTGCCCTGACCTACCGTACCAACGAATGGGCCAAGCACATCGCCGACGCAGATCACCCCGACAATGCTGGAGAAATCGAACGTCCGTCCTCGCCAGGTGTCCAAGTCGAAACCAACTTCCCCGAAGAGACGCCCAAAGCCGTGGACGTAGAGGAGCTCCAAAAGACCAACTCTTCATTCGACCCGAACTTGCCTGCTCATTCGTCTTCAAAGGCCTCGAAGAAGTCACAACGACCCAAGCGTCAAAGCGAGCCCGTGAACGACCTCAACCGCATGTCTTCTACTCAGAGTCCCACGCCGATCTACGCTTTCAGCCGCAGCTCTTCGCAAGCCTCATTGAACCGCCAGCAAAGCACATCCGGCTCACCCGCCAGGCCCAAGCTAGCGTCTAAACGACAGAGCTCGATGCAATTGACCAACCAGCCCTTGGTAGAGTCACTCGTCGAAGATGCCACCGAAACCTTCCAACCCGGCGAGTTCGCCCAGACCACCGACGTATACCCCAACGTAACGGCAAGCACAAGCGCCAGCAACCTGCTCGACGAACGCAACCAAATGCTCTCGCGCAGACCCACGACGGTCTCCTTCAACGGCTTCCGCTCAACTCCCACCCTCGGAATGATGAGCGGCGCCATCCCCGAAGACCAACCACTTCAACAGACCGAAATGAAAACCCCAATCATGGACTACGGCTCACCCACGTTCAGCAGCCCAGCCCGCATTTCGGAAGACGAGAACATGACCCTCGCACAACGCCGCTCCCTCATGCAACTCAATCACAGCAACCAGAACTCACCCACTCCCACATCCCCGGGAACTCCAACACATACAGCAGGAACCCACAAAAACCGCCCCAGCATCTACTCCACCCTCGCCTACGACTCGCACCAACCCGCCCGTCAATCCTCCACAACTTCCATCCAGCAGTCCGCCCGCCTGAACCAATGGCGCCAGACTCTGCAGGCAGACGTGCAAGCCAAGCAGCCCCCACGCGTCGTCGAGAGCACCGCCCGTCAGAACATGATGGACGGCCGCCGGCAGAGCGAACTCCGGCACGCGCGCAAAAAGGAAGAAGAGGGGAGGAGGCAGAGCGCGATTGACGAGGCGATGCGTAGAGGGCAGCTCGATGGCGCGCACAGGGATGCCATGCGCCGGATGCAGGCGAAGGCTAGCAACAAGGAGTAAGCTTGCGCTTTTGCCATCTGTTCTCGTGGCACACGGTTATTCTCCCTCTCCTCCGTTCTCTTCGACAACGGTGACAACTACAGTAACAACGACAACGACATAATTCTTCTTTTCTGATTGGTGGGCTGCTGATGCTGGTATGTCAATGGGTCACTCGCTTCGATCCGACAGTGCCAGATCAGGCCGGCGCATCTACTGCTCTCTTCTATACCCAGGGACGATAGGGTTTGGACGGAATCCAGACTCTTCCCATTTCTTTCCTTTCGGTTTCACTATTTCCTTCTGTCATGTTACTCTCTATTGTTATTTTGAAAGGAAGAGGGGGCGCCCATTGGATGGGCGGTCTCACAGGCGCAATGATCGATTTGGAAATGACTGGGTGTATATACTCTCGGATGAGCACCATCGAGGCGAAGATATGGGTGGAGGTGAAACATCTCGGAAAAAGGCAAGGATAGTAGGAAGAACGGATGAATAGTTTTAGGGAATAAACACCTCTAGATGCCGGTCATTTTCGACAACTCAAAATATACACATGCTAATGTTTTACAACAACCAACTTTCCCCTTCCATCTCGCTCCATTTCTTTTGTCTTGATGCTCCGCGGCCTGAACTTTTCGAGTCCCGCTGCGAGGAGCATGGGCGGGCGCGAGGCACGCTGAAGTCTCTCGCCGTCGGAAAGGCCTGTATCGCTTTGAAGAAAATTCGCGGTCCACTCCCTTAACGGGGTTGCCTCGCAATTCCTGGGTATCTCGTAGTCGGTGTTGTATAATTTCGATCCTAATTGCGCCAAAAGCGTGCCCCGTTCGATTCTCTACTTGCCGCCCTTTCTGGTCTTCTTCTTCGTGCCACCACCAAAGCGCATGGCGTTTTGAGGTTTGGGAGCAGCCTTGCGCTTCGCGATCTTGGACTTCTTGAGAGCGCGGTCGGCTTTTTGCTTCGTGACGCTGCGGTCTTGGGTGGTCGTCCTGGTCAGAGGGGCGCCGTCGGCATCGTCGTCTTGCATAGCATCGGCATCGGCATCTGCTGATCGAGCGCCGGCGAGGGCTTGAGTCAGCTTCGTGTCCATGGTCCTATGTCTCTCTGTCCTGTGCACCAATGTGTGTGATGTGTGATCGAATAGGGTTTGTGCGTTCCGAGGTATTCTCAAGGATCGGCAGATTGTGAGGTCGCGGTGAATGCCAGGCGGAGGTCCCCATCTTCATCGAAGCCCAGGACGTCGCTGGAGGCACCGAGCAGATGGTAGAACAATTGCTCTTGCGCCATGGCCAGTTGGCCGGTACGGTCTAGAATAGGCGTGGCTGGCATTATGTTGTCCAAGGGAGGGGTAGATGGTGGGGTGAGATGAAGGGCGTGGTCACGGGAGTTGGAAGTAAAGCTTTGGGGAATCGGGATTGAAAGAGAAGGCGTACCTTCTGCTGCGGCTCCCGAGTCCTTGTCGGCGGATTCTGTAGATGTTGTGTCAGTCTCGGTATCGTCAATGCGCATGCACTGGGGTTGGTTCTGCTTACCCTTCTCGATTTCCATCTCTTCTCTGGGCGCCTTTGGTTGTTGCGCCAGCGCGAGCAGCTTTGCGGACAACCTCTCGTTACGCGCCGCCTCGACGGGTCCAAACACTCTCTTGGAGAGTGCTTGGTTGTTCTTTTTGGTGCGGCTTGCTCTGAGTCCTTTGGCCATTTTGTGTGAAGTTTTCGGGTTGTGTTGGAGGTTGGGAAGATGTCGGTGTCGCAACGCCTTCGAGCTTTGAAGAGAAATCCCGTCGGCAGCGCAAGCGAGCGATCAAAAACCTAAATTAAGGTAATGTGGGGGTGACCCGTGCTTGAGCAAACCCTGGAAGACTGCAGGCGAGACTCAAGTGTCTTTCTCACCATGTTCTGGGCTTGTCCAAATCCGTGAAACATCATCTGCAGATTGCTCAATCATATGTTACTTACACAGTACGTTGTTCGACTCGGCTGGGAAACCTCTCACATGTGTCTCGACTCGACACGCGAAAGCATTGCCGGCATCGTATGTCTATGCGCGGTAGTCAATACAAGTAAAGTACTGCAATTTGCAATGCATAGCTCTCGCCCTTGCCTCGACCAATGCGAGTAGTCCGATCGGTGAGATTATTCAATTCCGTTTCGAGCGTGGTGACTGTATGCTCCGGCAGATATGATCATAACAAGTCGGACACGTCACAGGACTGCTTGAATGAGACGCATGCTTTGACCATGAGCAATATGAGTGGCCTTTTACCACCTAACCTGTACCTTTCTAGGGGGAGACTCGAACAAACAGTTCAATGGCTTGCCAACTGTGTGGTAGATGTTCCGCCATCATTGTCACATCGTGACTGTGCCTCTCGTATGATGTCGAGACATGAATCTCAAGCCTGCCGCGGTGCTACTTAGTGGCATCATATACAACATGCCAGGTCGTTGTCTGCTAGATGTTGTATCTTCAAAGCGCTGTGATCATCGAAGATGCCCAAGAAGCCGAGATCCCGATGTCCACAATAAAGGTCGGTGTCGTGAATAGGCAGTGATACAAGGTAGTCCTCGAGCAACGGTATCGCGAGCGTTATGTCGACAACGAAAATGGCTACGACAAGGCATAAGTATATGTCGATGAGACTCACTGGCTGGGTCAAGTCGAAGTGGTGTTGCTTTAGCAGCGCACGGTTCGCCATGTAGACCCAGCGTAAGTGACGCTGGTAGACTTCAATCTTGGCAAAGCGCTTCAATGGCGCAAGAAGGCATCTCTTTGCGCCGTAATATCGAGCGTACGATACCGCCGAGTGACTGCGTTGTTGTCTTGTTGGCTTCTTCACATGCTTGCGACTGCAAAGATCATGTGACGCCGGCCTAATCGCATACCCGCAGCTGAATCCTAAGTGACACGACCTGAGCTCCGCCGTGAATCCGCAATGAGGCAGAGTCTGGCTCGCACCTGCCTTTCTTCTCTGCTCTAACTCGTCAAGGCAACCGCCAACGACGTTTTTTTTCCTTGTACAGGCTCGGCGACACAAACAGCTCATCGCACTCTTACGACCTGCCGATTCTCCGCCGAACACCTCCCATACAGCCCATCCGCCGACTATAAAAAGCGACTACTAGAGACTGCGCATGAGCGCACGAGCAAGAACAACAAGCATGGCATCTGGAGGGCACCTGCTCGCCCAGCAAAAACACAGTGTGGAAGCGCGCATCAAGGGCCTCCTCAACGCCGATCTGAAGGAAATATGCAAGGCATACGGCGCCGCTGTCTCCGGGACAAAGGTCATTCTTCAGAAGAGATGCATACAAGGTGAGTGGATGGCGGCGGTGATGTGAGCGCCCAGCGGAGCGGAATCGGGTGTGGGGAAGGAAGCGCGCGAACGTGGGACGGCGAGCTCCTCTGCTCCTCTTCACTCGACTTGCGCGACCGTCGGATGAATTTCTGGCCGATTGCGACGATCTTTACTAACTTGCCGCGATAGTGCTTGAAGAAATAGTCTCCAAAGGGGACGTGAGCTCGTTCGAACTGTTTAAGCACCGGGTCGCCAACCACGGTCACGCACCTCAATCGGGACAAGCGAGCACCAGCGGCGGCAACGGTGTCAACGGTGTCAACAGACCGGCTGCGATGGCGTCCAGAGGACTCGTCTCAGGAGCTGCTCCTGCGAGATGTGAGTTCTCAATCAAACCTCTATCATCCAGAAAGTCAGCTGACGCCGTACCAGTGACATTCAAATCAAGTCCATTCTATAACGAATTGGAGACGGTTCTGCAACCTCAAGACCTTCCAGGTAGATAACATCTTTCCTTTCCCCTTTCAAGAGAACAACTTACCAGATGCTGATAGGTACGGCAGAGATGCCGGCTAATCGCCACACCGTGAAAGCCGAAATCAAGCTCAGCGAACACCAGGCGCGACAACTCAAAGACGACCCCACCATGCGGCTGATGATCTACTGCGGCGCGAACACCGGAATCACCTCTTACACAGCAATTGATGTAGCCTTTCCAAACCAGATCGAGGTCAAGGTCAACAATGAGGACGTCAAATCGAACTTCAAAGGACTGAAGAACACTGCCGGATCAACGAAACCCGCCGACATCACGAGCTACGTCCGCAAGCTTGGAGGCTATGGAAACCAGATCTCAATATGTTACGCTCTCACGAACAAGCGCTTTTCGTACATGGTCCGCTTGGTCAAGCTCCAATCTGCGGAAGAACTCGCACAACGCATTAAGAGTGCGCGCGTGATATCAAAGCAGACGGTAATCGACGAGATGAGCCGAGCAAACGCAGACCCAGACATCGCGGCCATGAGCTCCAAGATGTCTTTGAAGGACCCGGTGTCAATAACAAGGATCACCCTGCCCGTCCGCTCCACGGTCTGCCAGCACAACCAGTGCTTCGATGGCAGGTTCTTCATGCAGCTTCAGGAACAAGCGCCCACCTGGTTGTGCCCTATCTGCCAAAAGACGGTGAGCTTCGAGAGCTTATGTGTGGACAAGTACTTTGAAGAGATCCTCAACACTACCAGTAAATCCATCGAGCAAGTTACTATCGAGCCGGACGGACAGTGGAGTGTGGCTTCCGATGACGAAGAAAAGGGGAAGAGCAACCAGGCGAAGGGAGAGGCGCGAGCTGCATGGGATGACGATTTCGACGACGATGTTGTCGAAGTGCTGGATTCGCCAAAAGCTCCGACCATCGGGATCAAGCCTGAGTTCGCCATCAACTCGCCTATGGGACCACCGGGTTTCTCATCATTCAACACGCCACCGCTATCATCGCGGGAACCCAGCGTTGCAAGATCGAACGCATCGGCTCAACGTCCTGGCGGTGGCAGCAAACGCACAGCCAGCGCAGTCATCGACCTGACACTCGACGACGAGGATGAGGAGCAGCCGCCTCGGCCAGCGAAACGGCAGACAACAGGTAATCCACTGGGTGGGCCGACAAGTTCCTACAACACCCCATCGTCCTTACCCGAGCCGCGGCGACCTCAGGCTTACCTTCCGCAGCCCGTTGAGAGTTCTTCGACCTTACGCCCGTACAGTGCTGGGCAGCAAATGCAACCACCTACGAACCAGTCGAGCTTCTCCGGACCGCAATCACCTTCGCGCGCCTCACCATTCGCAGGCTACCAACAACAGCAGCAGCAATATCTACGACCCGACTCGCAGAGCCCCGCGCGCACTAACGGCTATGGTGCTTTCTCAATGCGGCCGCCATCGCGAGGTTATGTTACTTCACAATCGCCTGTGGGACAAGCAAGCCCTCAACCCCCGCCATTCCAACACAACCCGGGACCTCCTGGAACTACTTCTACATTTGGTTTTCCTTTGAGGCAAGATTCACGGCAAGATTCCCAACAACATCACCAATTATCTCCGCCGCCGCAACATCAGGCCTTTGATTTTGGTGGCCGCCCACGAGACCCTAGCAGGTGGGGTGCCAACTATGGACAGCCCTATCTTGATCCGAAGTAAAAAGACAATGTTTGTCCTCAGGCAAGCGATGTCAGGTATTTGGAGCAAGGGCGAGGCGTTTGGGGTTGATGATGTTTTTCCTTTTTGGGCTTTACTCTTTTGCTGTCCGGCGAGATCCTGGTGCCGGACAGATGCGTTAGGGACAGGATGGGAACGGGATGATACCACTGGGCGGCCGCGCAGGACGAGAGGAACACGAGCTGTATTCTACTAAATAAAACAAATGCCACATGTTCATACTCATGCTTTACAATTGTGTTGTCTCTAATAATAAAGTGACGTTCTAGTGAACACACGTCGGCGTTCTGTTCTGTTTAGAGTAGCGTGTCCCAATCGATCCATTTCCTGGGAGCGTGGGACGCGAGAATTACACTTCGGACCTGCATTTGAAAAGTGACACAGATCCCAATCTTCACCGACAAGCTGCCTGAATAAGTAAAAGGGGACGGCCACGACACACGAGAACGATCAGACGATGCAGATCCACCCTTGCCTCCTCAATTGCAGCACAACCCCCACAGAAGCGGCGGTGGCGGATCGATGGGAGAATAATAATGGCTCAAGCACGAGTTTCGCTCTTCGCCACTCGCCTCTCCGACGCCGACGGCCGAGAATGGGGATTCGCAAGAGATGCAGAAATCGAACGACATCTGATAAGATGGCGCGTGTCAATCTCCGGGCAGCGTCCGATCAGCGACGCTACGCTCACATGCGGTTAGGGGCAGCGAAGTGAAATACCAGGAACAAATGCCATGGGCAAATGAGATTGAGAGGGAGGGCGGGAAGGCAACTGCCTTGCATATAGACCCCTGTTTCCTTGCCGTACCCTTGCCGGTGAGAGCTGAAGTCGAGCTCCACCCATTCTCGAGCCATTTTGAAAGTGGTTCGATCTTTTTGTCGCCTGCGCAGACCCCTGCCTTTCTGCCTTTGCCCGCCGCACTGGGCTGCGTTTTAGAGGCGCGCTTGTGGTCTGATTAATTGACATTTGGCGGAGTGCAATAGTTGAATTGGCCTTCTACTCGTGTCAATAATAACACCGCTACATTCCGCTCCTCCTACCTATCCTATCCTCTTCCTCTTCCTCATCCTTCCCGCTCTCTCCCACCCACCAATTGCCTCACCTCTTTGTCCATTGACTGTCTGCCCGCGCTTGTTGTGGCCTTTGCATATCTCGAGAGCTTCGACCCTACCTAGGACCAACCAGACTACGCCTGCTGTCCTACCATCTTCCAACCCGGCATTCGCCAAACAACGCCAACGGCGTAATATTCCTCAGCCATGGACTTCGTACTCGAGGTGTTCGACACCGTCCTGTTTGACCGCATGTACGCGGCTCTGTTGCCCGCCCAGTCGTCCTTCTCCACCTTCGACCCCATCAGCACCATCACAGCCGGCCTCAAGAGCTTCGACAACTCAACGACCTTTGGCGATGCCACGCAAGCTGCCGACATTGCGCGTAGCAGCTGGCAATTCGAGCCAGCCAGCCAGTACGCGAGCCTACAGCCGAGCGAATACGCGTGGATGAGCAAATGGGACAGAGACAACGTCTGGAGACAGACCGTGAGCTTGTACATCCTTACATGGTGAGTTGCGCTCTACCTACCACGCACACTAGGCTTGGATCACCAATGCTAACTCCCCACCCAGGTTCTTCGGTGCCCTCATCTACGCCACCTTTGCGTCTCTCAGCTACATCTTTGTCTTCGACAAGGCCACTTTCCAGCACCCTAAATACCTCAAGAACCAGATGCGCATGGAAATCAAGCAGACACTCGACGCCATCCCCATCATGGCCATCTTCACGGTCCCCTTCTTCGTTGCTGAAGTCCAAGGCTACAGCTTCATCTACGATTCCGCTACCAACCCTGGATTCACTCACCCAATTCTGAGCATTTTCGGTAACGCCTGGAACTGGCTCCAGTTCCCTGTCTTCCTCACCTTCACCGACTTCGGCATCTACTGGATTCACCGCGCACTGCACAGCAAGTTCCTCTACAAGCGCCTACACAAGCCTCACCACAAGTGGATCATGCCTACGCCTTTTGCCTCGCACGCCTTCCACCCACTCGATGGCTTCGCGCAGTCCTTCCCTTACCACCTCTTCCCCTTCATCTTCCCTCTGCAGAAATTCGCCTACATTGCGCTCTTCACTTTCATCCAAATCTGGACTGTCATGATCCACGACGGCGAGTACGTTGCCAACTCACCCATCATCAACGGCGCTGCCTGCCACACCATGCACCACTTGTACTTCAACTACAACTACGGCCAGTTCACCACCCTCTGGGACCGCCTTGGCGGCTCTTACCGCAAGCCCAATGCCGAGCTCTTCGTCAAGGAGACTAAGATGGCTGCCGACGAGTGGAACAGACAGGTTGTTGAGATGGAGAAGTTGGTGAAGGAAGTCGAAGGCAAGGACGACAGGTCCTACGAAGAGGTGGGCGTGTGGAAGGAGGCGAAGAAGATGCAGTAGAGGATTGCGTACTTTCTCCCTTCTCGCGTCATGGAAAAGTATTATTGGTGGTAAATTTTTGCCTTTTTAATGTATTGGATCGAGCGGTTTCGCTTTTGATCGGCCATGTATTGTTTCTGGCATTCAGCTGCCGTCCAATGGCCAGGAGTTTCGGGGATGGGAATGGACACGAGGATGGATATCTCTCTTCCGATCATAGAATGGCGTTCTGAGCTTCCATAATCACAATTACAACGGTACGACCGTAAATTCTAATCCTCTCTCAATTTTCCACAGTGTGTCGTGCACATGTCAAGCATCTGCGCTTCCCTCGTGAAACACCGTTTGCACATTGATCGCCAGTAAGAGCATGTGAAAGCCATCCCTTCCAAATCCAGTCGATTGCCAGCGCAATCACGAGATATCATTATTCTTCATGTGCATCTTCGAAACATGCAGTTTCACAGACCATCCCTTCGACGACGAAGAAGCGTCGAATCGGCAGCAATGGAACGCCCACAGCGGCCAGGACTGACAGCGCCCGCAAAAGTGGAGTCCGACGCTTGTCCGTGCAGTGCAGTACCACCTCTTGTGCTCGCCTCCAACGGCTGGCGCTTCTGGCTTCCCTAAGACTGTAGCGCCGCCCACTCAATCCAATCCACGGACGCGGCATTCAAGCATACCGCTCGCATCCATACCCGCCAACCACCGCTCCTACGCGACATCAAAACCGAACGCCCGCGCCGAATCACGAAATCTACTCGCTCTAGCGCGTTTGCTGTCTTGACACCCGCCGCGACAAGGCTGAAGTGCCGTCGCACCGCAATCTGGACCGCAGACCGCCAACTACGCTCAAGTTACCGTCCATCTGAAAAACAACGCGAGCCATCGCGACCGAACCCGCAGCGGACATGTACAACGCGCATCGCGGCATGGGCCCGCCTGGGCCAGTGCCGGGCACTCGTCTCGCAGAGCTCCTCGAGCAGGTGCGCGCCGAGTTCGAGACTCAGGCCGGCAGATCAAACCAGCACGAACATGAACGTAAGTATACCATCGGACCGTACTGGTGTGGCCGGCTCGTGGAGTGGAGGAGCGCATACGCGCGCGCGCGCAATGGTCGAGAAACACCTGGCACTGCGCGCGTTGTCGTTTCCTGTGCTCTGCTAGCCGACTGCGAATGATCTTTGATATCATACTGACCTTTTAACGGGCATAGTACACGGCCAGATGCAAGAGATGGAGCTGGTTAGGGGTAAAATCTACCAGCTGGAGCAAACGCACAACACCATCAAGAGGACGTCAGTGCATACTTGCCCTTCCAGCATCACGACCGCCTACTGACGAACTCCAGATATGAGGAAGAAATAGCTCGTCTTCGTCATGAGCTTGAGCAGCGTGGTGGCCCTGCTGGTGGTCCCGCTGGCCCTTCACAGCCTCAGCCGCCTGCTATTGGACATGGTCCTGCAAACTTGTTCCAGGGCATCATGGCTGGCAGTGCTGCAGCAGGCGGCCCAGGTCTTGCGCCGCCACCTCAAGAGCAGCAAGGTCAGCCTGGTATGCCGGGTCACATGCAGGCTCCCGGCGCACCGGGCTTCAACGCGCCTCCGGCTCCTCCTCACAACCCATTCGCATACGGCGGTCAGCCCCAAGGGCCTGGTGTCAATGGTTACGGCCCTCAGCCACCACAGCCTACTGCTTCACCGGGTCCAGGTAAGCCTTACGTTGGTCCCGGTGGTCGCGTTGATGGCCGTCCCGATGGTCGCGTTGATGGACTGGCGACACCTCAGCAGAGCCAGCCACACCCGTACCCAGGCTCACCCCACGTGGCACGTCCTACGCCGCCTCCTGCTCACCATGCTCCCCCAACTCAAAATATGCACGACGGCTTCACATACACCGCATCTGAGCTTGATGACATCGGAAACAAGCTCGCCGACCTCGACCCTGCTAAACTCTCACCTGCCTTGAAGCGTTCCGGCGAGGACTGGCATGCGGTGTTCAACCCGCGCGTCATGCGTAGGCTGGATGTTGAATTGGTCCACAACCTCGTGCACCAGAGTGTGGTATGCTGTGTCCGTTTCAGCGCGGACGGCAACTATGTCGCCACCGGCTGCAATAGGTCGGCGCAGATTTTCGATGTCAAGACTGGGCAGCAAGTATGCCACTTGACCGACTCTTCTACCAACCAAGATGGCGATCTGTACATCAGAAGCGTCTGCTTCAGCCCTAACGGCAAATTCCTGGCTACCGGCGCGGAGGATAAGATCATTCGCGTAAGTTCACATGCAATACCGTAGTGAGAAGAGTTGGACTAACGTAATTCCAGGTCTGGGACATTGCTAGCAAGCGCATTCTCCACCAATTCTCTGGCCACGAGCAGGACATCTACTCGCTGGACTTCGCCTCTGATGGTCGTCACATCGCCTCCGGCTCCGGCGACCGCACTATCAGACTTTGGGATATCCAAGAGAACCAGTGCATTCTGACTCTCCAGATCGAAGACGGAGTTACCACCGTTGCCATCTCTCCCGACAACCGCTTCGTCGCTGCAGGCAGCCTGGACAAGAGCGTCCGCATCTGGGACACCCAGACTGGCGTTCTCGTCGAGCGTACCGAGGGCGAACAAGGACACAAGGACAGTGTGTACAGTGTTGCTTTCTCCCCCGACGGTCGCCACCTCGTGTCCGGATCGCTCGACAAGACGATCAAGATGTGGGAGCTCAACAACGGCGGCTTCTACAACCGTGCCGGTGTCCAGCCCAAGAGCGGCAAGTGCGTCAAGACTTTCGAGGGCCACAAGGACTTTGTCCTCAGCGTTGCACTCACTCCTGATGGCCAGTGGGTCATGTCTGGTAGCAAGGACCGCGGCGTGCAATTCTGGGACCCCGCCACCGGCCAGGCTCAGCTCATGCTTCAAGGTCACAAGAACTCCGGTATGTCTATGTTAGATTCCCAAATGAACTGCGTACAGATGCTAACAAACTCTGCAGTGATCTCCGTGGCACCCTCTCCCATGGGCAACCTGTTCGCCACTGGTTCCGGCGACATGAAGGCCAGGATTTGGCGCTACGACCCTTACCGCGGCCCATGAATGTGAAGTCAGTCGACTGCCGCGCGAGTAGTCCTTAGCGGACTTGGAAAGCTCTATGGTTCGAATCTTGTCTTTATTTTGGTGTAGGTGCGGCGGAGTTCACTTCACTGCAGGGCCCGGCGGGGCACGCTATACCATGTCTCTTTGGTCGACGAAGCACCTCTGGATGCACCGTTCGGGCCTCGCCGTTGCCTGAACACAGTGAAGCACTTGGCCGCCTGGCTTGCGATGGATGAATGGTATTCGTAGTTTGATGGTCCGATATGAAGCGGGCTCATTTTGTGGATTGGAGAACGGGAGTCAAAAAGGTCCCTTTTCCTGAGATCTGGACATGGCTTCTTTTGCAGGGGACGTTGTCGTCGTTGTCGATACAACACACCTTTTTTTGTATCACTCACATTATGAATGAATACATGCTTGTCGTATGTTGTTTGTATGGGTTGGCGAGTGGAAGAACAAAACAGGTCATCTTCTTGTGTTCATGATCTTTTCCGTAGGTAGCTCCTGATATAAATAGCGAATTATTTTCTTTGCAATGTCGATGCCTTCCAGGTTATGTACGAAGCACCAAGTGAATGTTTTATACACGCGAAATATTAATGAAAGCTCGCGTCGAATGCGAGACGGCTGTCACTCGATCCGAAATCCGCAGAATCGGAGGCGAATTGGAAGAAATGGCCGATGGATAACGATGGGAAACTGCGCCTCGCTCGTCACCACCAATCATGACTAGCCATTCGAGGCGAGGACATACATAAGCTTACCTAGGTACACGCTTGGCCTGGTGATCAGATTCATCATCGACTTGCATCCTACCTACATGTAATTGCCATTCTCTTCCGCCTCCTTCGTCCTACACATCGACTGTACATAAAATCACTCGTCGCCTCTACACTCTTCACGACACACGAATTACAGCATCTCGCCCGATTCAACACCAGCCTAAGCTTCGGCTCGCGGACCCCTTTTGCTCCACTAGAGCGCTGGTAGTGCGACACGCGACTCTCGTTAGAGCACTACTAGCCTCGTGGGCCGGGAGATTGGGAGAAACAATACGGCGACTTGGATAACAGCTGCTGCTGCTACCACTGCTTACTACTACAACGACTCCTTCACCACCACCACCTCACATCCAGTCCACTCCACTCCACCTCGCCGACAACATGCGCCGCGGCGTCGTGATCTTTGCGCTTTGCGCAGCCGCCATACTCCTCTTCCTCGTCAACTCCGTCTGGACGCTCCTCACACTCCTCGTGGAGGACGGCCACGAAGATGCAATCTCAAAAGCTGAGCTACCCGCGCCTGGCAAGCCTCAGATCGACTCTCGACCTCAATTGATCCCCAAGATCTTGCACCAAACCTACATCAACACCTCCATCCCCGAAGTCTGGCAAGGAGCGCAGCAGTCATGTCTCGACTTGCACCCTGCGCCGGATTGGGAGTACAAGTTGTGGACCGACGAGGCCAGTCTGCAGTTCATCAAGGACGAATACGAGTGGTTCTACGAGACCTTCAAGAACTACCCCTACCCCATCCAGCGCGCCGACGCCATCCGCTACTTCGTCCTCAACCACTACGGCGGCGTGTACATTGATCTGGATGATGGCTGCAACCGCGAGCTCGAACCTCTGCTCTCTTACCCTGCCTGGGTGCGCAAGACCATGCCCACCGGCATCTCCAACGACGCAATGGGCGCCGTGCCTCACCACCCGTTCTTCATGAGCGTTATTGAAAAGCTCAAGGACTATGACCGCAACTGGATCCTGCCCTACATCACCGTAATGGGCAGCACGGGTCCGCTCTTCCTCAGCGTAATGTGGAGGCATTGGGTCTCCAGCGGCAACAACATCGACGGCGGCCGCGTACGCATCGTCTTCCCCGAAGAATACAACGGCCACTCATGGAGCTTCTTCACCCACCACCTGGGCAACTCGTGGCACGCCGCAGACGTACAGCTGATCTTCTGGGTAAGCATATCTATATCGCCATTGACATTGAGCACTCTTACTGACCTATCTTTCCTTCTCAGATGGCTCGCAACTGGGTCCTCGTCACCCTCTTCGGCTTCGTCCTTGGCGGATCCGTCCTGATGTTCTGTTGGTGGTCCTACCGCCGCTACATCCTCATGCCCCAATCCGCTGCCGCCGACATCCCTCACTGGAAAAGCGCCTCGATTCGCTCACGGCTACCGTTCTGGCGCCGCGCCAGTGCGCAGAAAGAATACGAGCTGGTGTCAAGGCATGAAGTTTAGTTTTTAGTTGATCGGCTTCTTCTGTTGTTCCCTGTCTTTGAGAGCAGGCGAAGAAAGTTCGTGCATGCACAGCGCTGGCGTTTTGATTACCTGATTATCGTGCTGCGTGTTTCTTTTCCTTTTTTTCTGGATGCTACGCTGGGAGCTTTGGGAGTGATGGGCAGGGTTATTTACTTGGTGGGTTCGAAGTGCTCGGCCTGCTGCTAAACTCTACACGATTTGCATGGGCGTGTCAGGCTTGGAAAGAAGAAGTGCAAGATCAGGATCATGGAAAGTTACCATGTATACATTTTTTGTAATGCCACTTTTTTTCCACAGACCGTGTACCATGTTTTACTCTTGTGATCGCTGAGTTGATTTCCACGACACTTTGCGAGCTATTCTCATCTCGAATCCTATGAACATACACGCGAGTGGGAGGCGACGCCGGCCTGGCGATAGAATTGAATTGCTCAAGATCCAGGCACTTCAGTCTGTTCTCAATAAATAATGCCACGTGACCTTGATTAGGCAGGTTCCAGGCGGCCACAACCTCCGAGATAATAACATGTGAATGCCCGCTGGCTTTGCTTGCGACGTCACGGCACAACACACGACATGAGTGTTTGTCTGATTGGAGAAGGGCTCGGGGGGTTTCTTGGAACTAGTTTGTATCATCCCACAGATTCAGGAAACAAATGTCAGTTTAAAAAAGCGTGCCAGTCTCGCGATCCCAACCTGGCAAGATAACACGTAACCGCTTCGTCAGGGCCACTGCTGCTCGCTCGCGTTTCCACGTTTCCTATCACATATCGACTTTCCAGTCGTCTCATGTCCCTCAGGGTCTCCTACTAACTGCTATACCATTGGTGCTTGATACCACCATGGCGAGCAATAAAAACCCTTCACGGCTCGCTGCCGCAGCAGCCGTCCTTCTGGGCCTGGCGGTTGGTATCAATGCCGTGCCATCTGTCAACGTTGCTCTAAAGACGTCCTTTGGCGCTCCGCCGTACCTTGTAGAACTTTTGTACGTACGAACGAACGACACTGCCAATCCACCTCGTTGGTCAATGCAATTCACTGACGGAGCGATTGCGCAGAGAAACGGCCGCCGAAGAGAACGCAACAGCCTACTTTCCCTTGCTCGATCGCATCGCGGATGGCTACTTCGATCAACACCAAACGGATCGCGACTTGTACACGAGCTTCAGGAAGCTACTGCAAGATGACGGCCACCTCTCGCGAGCGGAGGACTTGTCGTCGTTCGATCTCGCTCTGTCCATGCACTCTGCTGCCCCGAGACTGGAGGCTCAATATCAATACTACAACACCGCTGTCGAACCTGCGTTGGGTCAAGAGGATGAGAGCGCTTCTTGTGAGAGCTGGATACATGTGCCGTGGAGTGGGCAGAGGTTCTGTTCGCCTGATCTGAACGAAGGAGAAGCCTTGTCGCTGGATGACAGGCAGGGTGGTGTCGCCAGTCTGCCTTTCGACCGTATTCTGGGATGCACGACTTGCGACAAGGACTCGATATTGTATGCGGACATTACTTCGCCATCTTTTCGCGAGTTTCACAAGACTGTCAGTAAGACGGCCAAGGAGGGTTTGACGTCTTACAGGGTGCGATACAAGCCAAACAAGACTGCAGTCCCGAAGCCGTTGCTGGTCAGCGGTTACGGTGTCGAATTGGCGTTGAAGCGTACAGATTACATTGTCATTGACGATCGCAAGAATGATGATGACGCAGAAGAGGGCAGCGTCAAGCCCGGAGATGCCACTTTGAGCGAGGAGGAAGTGTCTGATCTCCGACCTCTGTCTGCCTCGGAACTTCGAAAACTCGGTATCAAGGCATCGAGCTTCGTGCTGGCACATGATGCTCCTTTCGATACTCTCTTGAAGCTCTCCCAAGACTTTCCCAAACACTCTAGCTCGATCGCCGCAACGAACATCTCGGAGGCATTCCTCGAGGAGCATCAGGCTAACAGGGACATCGTACTCACCCCTGGCTTCAACGCGCTCTGGATCAATGGCGTGCAAATCGTGGGTAGAGATATGGATGCGTACACGCTGCTAGAACATCTCCGCCGCGAGCGGAAGATGATCAACGGTGTTCGCGAACTGGGTCTTAGTGGACCTCAGGCTATCGAATTGCTCTCGCACGAAGCCATCACTGCTTCCCAGGTCGATCAAGAACCGCAGCGTTACGACTGGCGTGACGAGAACGAAGGCGGCAACGTAATCATGTGGCTCAATGACATTGAAAAAGACAAGCGCTATGCAGAGTGGCCCACGCACCCGTCAGCTTTCTTGCAGCGCACCTACCCAGGCCAACTCCCCAATGTCCGCCGCGACTTGCACAACCTGGTGATCCCCGTCGACTTCTCCGACGCAGCGGATGTTCTGCTGGTCGTCGAAGGCCTTCAGAACTACGTCAAGCGCTTGATCCCAATCCGCTTCGGCCTTGTTCCTATTGGAGAGTCAGAAGCTGCTAAACAACAGGCGCGCGTGGTTTACCATCTCATCGACACATACGGCCTTGCTGCCGCTTTGCAGTACTTGGAACTTTCCGTCGAAGGCGCTGGTCGCAAATATGGCGAGCCCGAAGAAAAGTATTTCACCAGTGCGATCGAGGGACGTAAGCTCAAGAGCGATCGTCTTGCTATGTCTCTCGATGAGATTGTAGTGAGCTCCGACTTAGACTCGCGTCTCTTTAATGCTCGTACGTACGCCGACCGTCTCGGCGCTCAAACCGATTCACCTCCAATCTTCATCAATGGCATCGCCATTGCGAAATCTCAGGAGTGGCTGCCGATGATGAGCCAGCGTGTCGGCATGGATGTGAGGACCGTACAGAACGCCGTGTTCGAGACGCTGGTTTCTGAAGATGACTGGTTGCCTTCCATGTTCCTCAACGACGCAAGCTTTAGGCGTAACCCTCAAGTCGTGCCTGAAGACGACAAGACTGTGAGGCATGTCAACGTCGGCGACTTCCCCCTCGAGAAGCTGCCGAGTCTTCCTGCGAGCGAGGCCGCTGCGCAGCACGAGCTGGTTCACCTCACTGTGGCTGCGGATCTCGACAGCATACACGGCTTCGAGCTTCTCATGGAGGCTCTGCTCTACCAGTCGGAACATGCTGGTGTGGAAGTCGCGGTCTTGAATGTGCCAACTTCGTCTTCTGCAGAATGTCCTACGTCAATGTTCGCCAAACCTGATGCCGCTTCTTTGGAGCGTCTTATGGCACTGTACAAAGACTCGGCTTCTGGGCGCGGTGATGGCAGCGCCGAGCCAAGCTTTGATCAGAGAAAGGCGGCATACTCCAATCTTCTCTCACAGGGTATGGCCAGCGACACTCCTGTTACGGATCCCATCTCATGGGCATCGTTTGATCCTATTGTGAGCGCAGTAGGCTTGGTTCATGGTCAGAAGGCTTTGATCCTCAACGGCAGGATCGTTGGTCCTCTGAACGACTCTATGCCTATCACTACTGATGACCTGGACGCTTTGGTGACTTACGAACGCAAGCAGCGTTTGGCACCGGCAGCTCTTGCGATTGAGGCGATGGGACTCCAGGAGAAAGCTTCAACGCCCGCGGCCTTTGCGAGGATCTCCAATTTGATCGCTCTTTCACTTGTCTCTGACATCCCCGAAGGCATCTTCGAAGCAGCACCCACTATCCGCACCGCCATCTTTGACAAGTGGGAGTCGGCGCACACGGCGATCAAGGTCGGCGACCGCGACACTGCTACCATACAGATTGTAACTTCGATTGACCCCACGTCCGAGTTGGCGCAGAAGTGGATTCCTATCATCAAGGCTCTGTCGGAGCTCGACGGCGTCTATACGTGCTTGTTCCTGAACCCGAAAGAGCGTCTGGACGAGCTACCTATCAAGCGCTTCTACCGCTACGTTTTGGGCTCCAAGCCGACGTTTGATGCCGATGGCTCGCTGCAAGGGTTGAGCGCTCGCTTCGCTGGTCTTCCCGCCGAAGCTCTATTGAACATGGGCATGGACCTGCCTCCTTCCTGGCTCGTCGCTCCGGATGAGAGTTTCTACGACCTGGACAACATCAAACTCAGTGCCGTCAAGGGTGATGCAGACATCGAGGCTACATACGAGCTGGAGCATATCCTGATCGAAGGCCATTCCCGGGACGCGAGTCAAGGTCCACCTCCACGAGGCGCTCAGCTTGTGCTCGGTACTAAACTTGATCCTCATTTTGCTGACACTATTATCATGGCCAACTTGGGTTACTTCCAATTCAAAGCCAACCCGGGTATCTACAACCTTGCCTTACAGAAGGGCCGGAGCCAGGACATCTTCCACATCGATAGCGCCGGCAACAATGGCCACAAAGCAGCTGTCCATGACAACAGCACGGAGATCGCTTTGATGTCTTTTAGAGGCGCCACCCTGTTCCCTCGACTTTCACGCAAGCCTGGCATGGAGGAAGAGGACGTCCTCGAGGCTTCCAAGACCGTTGCCGAGAACCTCGCAGAACAAGCCGACAAGCTCCTTGCCCAAGCTGGCGTCGCTGGCGCGCAGGCGAGCAAGTATCTCTCGAAAGCAAGCAAGATCGGCTCAAGTCTGATGCCGGGCAGCAGCAAGACTGCCGGCGGACACGCAGACATCAACATCTTCTCCGTCGCCTCGGGCCACCTGTACGAGCGCATGCTCAACATCATGATGGTCTCCGTGATGAAAAACACCAAGCACACGGTGAAATTCTGGTTCATCGAGCAATTCCTCTCGCCCTCTTTCAAGACCTTCCTTCCAGCCCTAGCAGCCGAGTACGGCTTCCAGTACGAAATGGTCACTTACAAGTGGCCGCACTGGCTGCGCGCGCAGAAGGAAAAACAGCGCGAGATCTGGGGCTACAAGATCCTCTTCCTCGACGTGCTCTTCCCGCTCGACCTCGACAAGGTCATCTTCGTCGACGCCGACCAGATCGTGCGCACCGACATGTACTCGCTCGTGCAGCACGACCTGCAAGGCGCCCCCTACGGCTTCACGCCCATGTGCGACTCGCGCACCGAGATGGAAGGCTTCCGTTTCTGGAAGCAAGGGTACTGGAAGAGCTTCCTGCGCGGCAAGCCGTACCACATCTCGGCGCTGTACGTCGTCGACCTGAACAAGTTCCGGCAGATTGCCGCCGGCGATCGCTTGCGCCAGCAGTACCACCAGCTGTCGGCCGACCCGGCGAGTCTGAGCAACCTCGATCAGGACCTGCCGAATCACATGCAGGCCGTGATCCCCATTCACAGCCTGCCGCAGGACTGGTTGTGGTGCGAGACTTGGTGTTCGGACGACGCGCTGAGGACGGCCAGGACTATTGACCTGTGCAACAATCCGCAGACCAAGGAGCCGAAGTTGGATCGGGCGAGGAGGCAGGTGCCGGAGTGGACGGTTTATGATGATGAGATTGCGGCTGTGGCTAGGAAGGTCAAGGACGCCGGTGTTGCTGGCGCGGCTAAGGGCAAGCCGGTTGCGGGCGATGCTGGAGATGCGGGCGTGCAGGGCAGAGAGGAGGAGAGTATGCAGGAGCGGTTGCAGAGGGAGGATGCTGAGAAGGAGAAGAGGAGGGGGAGGGATGAGTTGTAGATTCTTGGGATGTTGTTATCACTATCTCTAGGCCTGAAAAGAATTTTGTCTCTTCGTTGGTTTATATCGATAGAACGGCTATGGATTGCATGTTCTTTGTGATGATGATGTTCTGGTTTATGGTGGTGTTGTGATGATGTCGTTGAAACACTGTGACTAGAATATTTAGTCAAACGGTTCCCGACGCTTTGCTGGCGTCAAGTAGGCAATAGACGATGAGAACTTTGGTTCGATGCTGTAGCGTTGGTTCTGTCACTATTGATGTTGATAGAAAGAGGAGCACTGGTGGCTCGATGCCCAAATGTATCCTTGTCAATAAGCAAGTTGTGAAGAGAGCAGGCACGAACATTGCAGATCTGAAGTCTAAGTGTTGCTGCTATCAGTCCAGTCGGTCGTCATGGGACATTGTGGTAGCAATCATGATGCCTACATGTACCTCATATAAGCATGCGAGAATACAACGGTACGACCTGTGGACTGCCCCGTTATGTAGAAAGGGGTGTCTTAACGCTCTAAGGGCAGAGCACTTCGCGTTGAAAGTTGAAGCTCGTGGTCCAATGTCGCTTTTGACTCGTCCATATGCCACTTGGACATGCTCTCATCAGCGTCAATGAGCGCAGCGAAACGAACCATCATATGAGATGTGAGAACCTCGGAAAGCTTCCATGGAAACAAAGTAGCGATGTCTGCCAAAGGTCGCGATCGGAGAGACAGAGTGGTCGTAATAGAGAACATGGGTATTTTTTGTGACGCATCATCGATTTCCGCCCTCGCTACACCACAGCTAAAGCAGGACGCCAAGTTCACCACCTCCCGCGCAAGAGGCAGCGAACAGTGAAAATTCCCATCGTGTCTCACATCGTAAAAAGAAAACGCGCCTTCTCCATGCCAAAAAAGAGACGAGCGCAGGTTCGCATGGCCGTGGTGATGATGTTTTTCATTTCCCTTAGCAGTGCCAGGCCATGCCTGCAGTCTCGATCTCTCCAGTCCGGTCCGAGAGTTGATTGAAGTGGTAGTTGTGGTGGCTCGGTCGACCGCGGACGTGTGCATCCTGCTCCAGCATCGTGGGCGAGTCGCTTAGATACCGATGCGGGTCTTGCGCCAATGCCTTCTCTTGGCGTTGTACCTGTGGGAAGATACGGTGGTTAGTGGAGGCTCTTGTCAACCCTTTGCCCGACCGTGACGCTTCGCCTTGGTGGCGTGCAGTGCTGTAGCACTCCTCCGTCCAAGCCGCCCATGTTCGAGGGACCGATCTCCAATTGTTCCCTTTCACTCGCCATCCTCCTCTCAAATCCAGTCGGGTGTTTCGGGGCCAGCATACCTGATGGTGTTGCCGGTCTTCAGGCGAATCCACTGGGGGATGGGCCTGTTCTGCTTCTGGGCCTTGGCCAGCTTCTGCTTGGTGCGGAACGACTTGTGGGACTGTCGCAGAGGTTAGCACGGCGTGTTCACGGCATGCTGGAGATTTTGACGTTGCTCGAAGTCGTTCGGGGTACGTACAGGCATCTTGACGGTGTCCGGATGTCTTCTGTGGTTGTTGGTCGGTGGTCGCCTGGTCTCGCTGTCGCGGAGCCGTACTGGAGGGACAAATTCGAAAGAGCGCAGGTGCGAGCTAGTGCGAGTGCGTGCCGGTCCGTCGGAAGCCGCCAAGATTTTGGTTACCGACCCTAACCCTAATTTGTCTGGTACATCCAACCTCGACCGATGGTGCCAGTCAATCTCCTACCACATACTTTCTCATGTAAGTGAAGGCGTCTGGTAGTTTCATAGATCCCCGTGTTGAAAATCGGGGAGGTCGACTGGAGGGGGGCACTCAGGCAAGAATACACTTCACCTCATGTGATGAGCCTATCCAACGGGGATTCTTTCACCACAATTCCCACAACACTGGTGCAGTACATTATAATTAGTGACATTCAAATCTATGCAAGAAACGTAACATGATCTATCTCGTCCTCACCATTCCATCTCACAACTCGCTCTTCGCAATCATGATTCCATAAGGATCCCGGTCAACTTCACTGACGGCAACATCGTACTGCTCATCCTCCAAGCTCTCCTTGAGCTCCTCGCTCAGCCCGTCAGCCTGCAGCTCCTCATTCCTGACACGCTCCCACTCCTCCCCAATCGCAGTCTCTAGCTCCCCCCTCAGCACACCATGCAAAAACCCGCGCTCCGTGTTGCTGTGGAACAAGCAGATAACACTCTTGCCCTTCTCGATAGCAGCGAGCGCTTCGTGATGGCTCAGCTCGCCTGTGAAGTAGAGGTCAACGTCTTCGCCGTCCTTCTCCATCTGGCTGAACAGGCTGCCGCCGCTGCCGGCGCAGATGCCCACGCTACCGATCATCATGTCGCCGGCTTGCTTGCCCTGTGGCACTGCGATGGGGAAGCCTTTGGGGTTGCCTAGGCCCAGGCCGATGCGGTCGATGATCTCGGGGAGAGGGACGGGTTGATCGAAGCGTACGATGCGGCCCATTCCTGCTCCTGGGTGGCCTGGGAGAGCGGAGGCGGTGATGGGGTAGCGTTTGTGTGCGCTTCCGCCTAGGGCGAGAGCGGTGTCGTCGAGGGTTAGCTGAGACGGGTGATGTTGAAGCATGTAGGAGGGGCGGGCTGGTGGCGCCAGGCCTTCCTTTTCGAGAGGGTTCTCTGGTTCGAGCTCGGCTGCAGGCGCGTCTGAGGTCGGAGGTGCAGATCCAGGCTCGAGTTCGCTGAGGGCTGTTGGTCTTCCGGTCACGATGTCGGCGAGCCAGTCGCCCAGACCACCGCGTGCACAATCGATGGCAGTATGAGGTGAGTAGACCTCGGCAATGTTAGGACAAGTTCGGTATTAGTTATGCAGTTTGGTAGTGGCTTACGCTAATACCCTCAGCTGCGAGACGCAGTAGACTTGTTTGTTGCGTGTCGTTGAAGGTCAAGCTTTTGAGGCCTCTGAAGATGATGGGGTCTGCGTGAGTTGTCGACACTGTTAGTTTGACTGTTACACGTTCGACAGGTGGTGGCATCTCATACGATAGGCAACGACGATCGAGTCTTTCCTCTCGATCGCCTCGTCGGCAACGGCTTTGGTCAAGTCGACAGTAAGTAGGACTGAGTTCATCTGTCTGCGAACAGGATCGAAGGGAGCCTCGAGAAGGACTATGGCGTAGGTGGTAAGCTACATGGCGCATAGCTCTGCTTGAATGAGTCTCAACTGGGTAGACCCCAGACTTGACATGGACATACGGCCGGTGTTGTCGAAGCTCTTGTCTGCCAGAGCTTCAGGATAGCTAAGAGCATGTCAGCTTCTGTATAAAAGATTGGACCTCGGAACGCGTAAGGCATCTCTCCCAGGGGAATGCCGTGCCGTGTAAGCAGGATGGTCTACTCACAGTCTCCTCATGGCGGCGACGACAGCCCTGGTGTAGGGCGCCGTCCTAGCTTGGGCACTCATTGTCTTTGATGCGAGACGCGCTGTATTCTTGAACATGTAGTGTAGAAAGCAACAAATAGAGGACCTAGCAGTCTTTCTCAAGTAAACAAGATATTCAGTGGTTTTGTTTACTTTCACTCCCGTCTTCGAACCTGGTAATTATTGACTTTTGCTCTATTGGCTCGCTCGCGCCTGCTGCGACGTCATGCGGCTTGTCGTGCATCCCGAAGCGCAATTGGAAATCTGATAAGCAGTCGGCGCAAAGCGTCCCTCCAATCCAACCCACCACGAACACCCGAACCTGCTTGAACACATTACCCAGAATGAGCGCAGAACAATCGCCGCCCAACTCCGGCGTGACCGGCGAGTCACTCTCCACAGCACTGAAAGACAGACTTGAGGCGACCTTTGTCGACATCAAGGACCTGTCAGGTGAGTCTGACTGGTTCAAGGCGAATCACAGCAAGAGCCGATATACTGATCAAATTGATAGGCGGCTGTGGCCAAATGTTCGAGGCGATTATTGTATCCGCACAGTTCGAGAAGAAGATGACACTCGCGCGGCACAGGCTGGTCAACGGCGCCCTGAAAGACGAGGTCGCTGCCATTCACGCTTGGACGCCCAAGTGCTTCACGCCGGTGGAGTGGGAGAAGAAGAAGGGCGCGCTTGGATATTGAAAGTACATTAAGGAAGAGAGGATTTGTCATGAACTTTTTATGAGGGTGGTGGGTGGGATGTGTGGAATACTGCGCCCACAGTACAGTAATCTATTGGGAGCGCGGATGGCCGTACAGCGATTGGGCGGATAGTGTTGTAGGAGACTTGGGGGAGGTCAGGCCACTGTCTGTGCAAGTCTTCTCGCGGCACGTCTGTACATTGCAAGAGGGCGTCATATGTATCTATGATCATGACCCGCGGAACGAACTGGGTATTCGGTGGTTGTTCAAGCAAAAGACACACCTGGGCCGAAGTCGGCGACGCCTAAGGTACCTGGACGAAGTGAGCGCGGAAACGAGGACGGAAGCTGTATGTAAACGCTCTAAAACTCACCTCGAGACACGAATGTATGGTTTTCATGACAGATCATCACTCTACTGTAAAGGACATAGATTTTGAGGGTGGCCCGATCGGCCTCTCATCTGGTAACGAACATCTGGCTCTACACATCGCCGTGGCGCTGCCTTATCAGGTAATCCCAGACTCCGGGTCAGTCGAAGTGTTCGCGAGGTATACATAAACAAGGTAAGATGACTGGGCAAGTCTTGAACATTGGGGTACTTTAATAATTTTTCCAGTGTAGGTATCTTGTAGACGTATCTTAACTCAACTTCGAAGATCTATCTCTGACTCCAGTAACATAAAAGGAAAAGAGAATAAGACGTATGTACAGAAGTAGAAAAAGAAACAGACTATTTATGAAATTCGGATGGGATCAAAAGGTTGGTGTGTCGTTGGCCTCGCTTTCTGAGCCTGTTGAGAGCCAGTTTGTATATGCAGACTCTGAACAGGGGCTGTGGCTTGTAGCGCGGCACTCAATCCTGTGAGTGCGTTGCAATCCGAGACTTGTCTTCGTATGTGCACATTAGGCGGCTGATATTCGTTCCCCCTCCTAAACGCCGTACTGAAAACGCTGGACCTGTGGCGGGTGATCGGCTCGAACGCGAAACTTGTTTCGATTTGAAGAGCTCATCCCAAAAATGAGAAATTTGTTGAATAAGGAAAATGTGGTCGAAGAAATCGAAATTGTGCAAAGCAAATTGTCGAAATATAGTGGAAGATCGTATTCGTAAGACGAATATACTGGCTCTGCTGCTTCAACCAGAAAGCCTGTTTTGACCTCTGGTCTTCTCACGGTTGAAAGCCCAGTATGTAGCGGCGATGAACGCAGTACTACATAACAGGTTAAATCCGCAGAAGAATGAGGCCCAGAGCCAACTCGTGGGGAAGATGGCTGCTCCGACAGGGCTGCCGATCAAGATTCCGAGTGCGCCGAAGAACATGTTGAGGCCAAATCGGCTTCCAATGGAGCGCATATCCGTTGTCATGGACGCAACACAGGGACCCTGGAGGGAGACGAAAGCGCCTGCACAGAATCCGTAGAGGAGAGCCCAGATGATCAGACCGACGGTCGAACTACCCACACCGGTCCAGCAGAAGGCGAGAATTGTAGCAGCACCGGTGCAGCATCCTAGAACGATAAGCGGAGGGAAAAACTTGTCGGCAATGAGCGATGGGACGACACGGCCAGGGATGGAGCCGACGTTGAGGACGATGATCATCCAGAAAGCGTTCGGAATCCCGTAATGTACCGAGTAATCGACAATGAAGAAGAACGGAATGTACTGGCCGACGAAGCCGAAGAATGTGGCAATGTTGATCAGCGTAAAGGGCAACTCTTTCAAGAGGCTCAGGTCGATGATCTTTTTCTTCGTGGTCGGCTTCGGCACTCGAGGTTGAATAACAGCACAAGGAATCGCAAGAGTAAGCAATGCGAGGAAGCCGATGATGCGGACGGTCCAGCCGAAACCGATCTTAGGCTGTAGCTCGTGGAAGACAATTGGGTAGACGATGCCACCCATGGATGAACCAGAAGCGGCGATACCCATAACGAGAGATCGTTTCTTCGCGAAGTAGGTGGGCAGAATGGAGGTGGCGGTCAAGAAACTGCAGCCACCGCCGAGTCCAACGATGAAACCCTGGGCAATGATCAAATGCCAGTACTGAGTGCAAACGGAGGTGATCATGAGACCGAGAACGACAGCGCCAGATCCAAGGAAGACCAGAATACGAACACTGCCACGGTCAAAGATAGGACCCCACATGAGCGGGGAGGCGCAGAGGAAGAAAGAGGTGATTGTACCGATCCAGGAGATTTGTGATTCGGTAGCGCCAGAGTCCGCGAGTAACGTGCCCTTGTAGTAGGATTGGAAAACACCTGTAGCGTTGTCAGTTGTTGCGTTCAATCGTCCGCATTCGTGCATGGGGTTAGCATACCGTAAGCGTTGATGATTCCCCAAGTGTTCATGAACAGAAAGTAGCCACCAAGCACCTGAAGCCATGCGGTAAGACCACCATCTGGAGGCGGTCCGCCTGGAGGTCCAGGAGGACGGGTAGGAGGAGCAGCTTTGGGTTCTTCCTTTTCGTTCTGGAAGCCGGGGCTATGAGGGGGGAATCCAGGACTGCCAGGTGGGAAGCCTGGACTATCCGGCGTAGGATATTGAGGGTTGAGTGCCAGCATAGAGCCGGCCATGCTTCCACGATCATGAGGCCACATTGAGGGAGATGAAGGCCAGACAGGCGAGTTGACACCAGAGTAGTTGCCGGGAGTATTTGGGCGAGAGTCGAGATAAGATCGGAGGTCATCGACCGAATAATTCTGGTGGTGCGGAGTCTCAATCATGGCGTATGAATTGTTGTTGGCCATGATTGCGGTAGGCGCTTGTCAGCACTAATGAATGCAGACGCAGAGATGGTGTTGTTGAGATTGCCGTATTAAGACGGTAGCTGTATAGACTGGTTGGCCAGCGATAAGGCGTTGTGGGTGGTGGGCGACCAGGCAGGAGGCGATTATGCAGACGGGTGCAGACGGTGCAGATGGTGCCTAATCAGACACGAAGAGATGTCGAGTGAGTGTTGGGAGCGGATACGCAGAAGGATTCCGAGACCCGGTATGGTGCAGAAACAATGGATATTGCGTAGTCAACGTGTGGGCGTGAGCAGCCAGTGCACGAACCAGAAAAGCAAGACTTTGGAAGACGAGGCCGATGAGTGGGAGATGAGAGCTGAGAGCTGCTGCAGTGCGAGCCCAGGGCGCTTAAGTTTGATGGTACCGGCAGTTGAAGCGCGTGGAAGAAAGAGATGGCACAAGGTAGTATGTACAGAGAGCACAAGGAGCGCGCAGAGAGTTCGCAGAGAGTCGCAAAGAGCAGAGCACAGCACAACAGATGGCACAGAAGAGGAGAGGAAAGCAAAAAATCACACGTCTCCCCGGTCTCGTACAGCAGCAGCTCGATAGTCTGCCTTAGTCTAACAGGCACAAGCAGGCTCGCACGCAGCCAGACAGGCACCACCCAGGGCAACTCGGGCGGTTCGGCCGACAGCAAAGGCTTAGCATCGGCAATGGCTGCTGCACTGCAGAGCTCAGCACACTTGCGCGCACACTCTCTCACCGGCACAAGGCAGAGTCGACAACAGCCGGTGGGCGGAGAGTCGCCGGCTACAACGGTGCACGACACTGATGACACCAAGGCAAGGCCCACGATATCCACCGCCCAGCGGGCAGCAGGCGAGAAAGGAAGTAGTCGGGCTTTCGGGGGGGGCCAAGCACAAGCAGTAGTCCGCGAGTTAGCTGAGTGTTAGCGGCTGTTGAGGACCAGAATAGCGACAAGTTACAAGACAAGAATCAGAAAAGGCATCTTGACAAATCCGAGCTAGCAGGGGATTATTGCGATAGCGTGTCTTGATCGGCGTTGTTGACACCAGTCGTTGTAGGGCTTGCATACTTTTACTCCTACGGTTGGCCTACCTGCTCTCATCTGGCAAAGGTCTCTTCTGCAGCGCGTCGATTGGCTGGGGTGAGAAGTCCGGGCATAGAGAGAGAGACACTACTGGCAGTTGGTGATTGTAGGATTGAGTTGAAGTGAGGTGATGTGATGTGGTAGGACTGAGCACGCACTTGGCAACTCAAACAACCACAACAATGCGATTGTTCTTGTTTTCCGTACTACATAAGCCACGCTCAGCGTGGCTGCATGGAGGATGTCAGACTTTGCAAGCAACCTTTCCATGGGATTCAGGGGAAATGATGCAAGATAAGGTACACTATTCTACACTATCTTGCCACATGCGGCAGGCTTCATGCATCATGCAGCCAGCCGCTGCAGGTACGGTCGAGTAAACATAGTAACATGCCATGCATGCCCTCGAGAGAGAGGAGCTCGAGCAGGAGTCTCGTGTCTGCAGAGGAGGTGAATTTTCACCGGGCCTTTCTCGTCGTGGCCTGCACTACTGTACTACTAAGTCGGGAGATCGGAAGACTCACGCTTCTCGTACGGCTGCGGGTACGACGCGCTCCCGCACGAGTCAGCTGGTGCTATTCAAGTTCCTTCTCTCGCTTCCATCAATACGATCGTCCTGCCACGACACTACTGTACGATATAAATTCCCCAAGATACGACGGCGCGGGGGACAACGCCATCTACGACCAAGACAGAAGCGGCAAAATGGAGCGTTACGCCTCTCGTGTCGCAAAGCTAAACAGCTCGCCCTATGCAACGGGATAGCCACACGCTGCTGCACCTCATCTCGTCCTCATCTAACCTTGAGCGCCTCGCACTTAGAGTTGCTTGGAGTGACAGGGGCGCCGCCGAGTGCTAGCTGCTAACGTGCTGAGTAGTAGAACAAGTCGTCCCGAGCGCGCCGGCTTCGCTGGCCCTATGTGGATCTTGGCCGTGGATCATCGTAAAGCTGCGACCCAAACACCCGCCGCCTTGCCACCTGGTGAAACCCTGAGAGCTGCCGAAACATTCGAAACAGCCTTGCAGCACGCGGTTGGAAGAGGTCCAGGGAGCCCCGTCCCGAAACCTCATGCGCGTAGAGACGCCGCACCATGACCTTGCAGTAGTTGCACCGCTGCCCGCGGGCACCAGTGGATAACGTGGTAGGTAATAATGATATCCCACCACCAAGCCTCCAAGCAAAGTCGCAGCCCGCAATCGTGCCCATCCTTGTCGGCTGATCGGGCTGAAGACAAGACACAAGAGGCAGCTCACTAAAATCTTGCCCCGGAGTGTTTACGGCACAGACTTAGCATCTCCTACGGAGACTTGCGCCCCCGTCGATCGTCCAATCCCCCTAGGCAGGTCCCCCAATTAGATGTGCCGTGGCGGTGCCAAACCCCTCGAACCCGTATCCTATCTACGCGACTTCTCCTCAACGGCCGCCATGCCCCATCTGGTACCGCCCTGCAATAGTTCATCCATCAGGATGTTCAACTGAAAGCTCCCACGGCTGCCCTCCATTCTCTCTTTCCTCGTTCTAATAATGTTGGCATTACTCGCCCCATCCCCGCTACAACTCTGCATATCCTGCCTCAACATACTAATTCCTTTGATTGAATATTTCTTTCCTCGCGACAACAGTCCTTCGACACTCCCTCACAGCTACCCGACACTCGTTCGCACCCTTCCGACCATCGAGAAGGATCAATCAATCACACCTCACAAGGACCAACCCACACCTCCCAAGGAGGACACAAAACTACAGAAAGAGGAACCAACACCACAAACCAACACGCCGATCATGTCGCTCTCAGAGGCTGCCGGACGGCCCGTCGACACCAGCAACCTCTCACATCTTAATGTTTGGCAAAAAACCGTTGCTGCCAACCCTAATGCTCTCGCTTTGATTTCATACCACCAAAAGGCTGCGAACTTCCGTTGGGTCAGCAGCCAGCACAGCGACTCCGGCTTTGTCGAATGGACTTTCGCCGATCTTGACCGCGGAGCCCGCAGATTGGCGACGACCTTGAACAGCCTGTCTCCCATCAACAGAGCACCCATTGCTTGCTTCTGCTACAACCAGGCAGAATGGGCCCTCATGCTCTGGGCGGCCGCCTACCTCCACTCGCCGCTCGTTCCCATCAACCCCAAGAGCGCCATCCGCAGCGAGGAGGTCACTCACATGCTGAAGCTCGTCCAGCCCGGTGTAATCGTTGCTCCCGACTCTGCCGTGGCCGCCGAACTCGAAAAATCGCTGGGCCAGGATCTCCTGAGCACCATGTCCGTCAAGGTCCTTCTTGCCCAGCCGGACGAGACTGAGCTCGCCAACGTCTGGCAACCGCTCTCAGACATTATGTCTGGAGAACTCACGCCTCCAGACACCCCCACCGACGCCGATCCTGAGGAGACATCCGTCATTCTCTTCACCAGTGGCACAACATCTCTTCCCAAGCCTTGTGCACTTTCGAGTGCCATCACTGCAAACGCTGCGCTTGCCTACACGGAACCCCGTGATATCGTTGCAGGCCACCGGTTCATCCTTCACCTGCCCAACTTCCACTCTTACGGTATTGGCTGGGCTCTAGGTTTCCTCCTTGTTGGCGCCACCATTATTTATCCTTCGGAGGCATTCGAGGCTCAAGCCTCGCTCGAGTGCATTGAGAAGTTCAAGGCTACGCACATGAGTCTGGTGCCTACCACAGCACAGTCTATGACCGTTCACCCTGCATTTGCCAAGACCGATGTCACCAGTCTGATTAGTCTCGACATCAGTGGTGCCGGTGTCCTGCCCAGCGTAGTCGAGTCATGCGAGGCTGCTTTCAAAGTTCCTGCAGGAACCAGCTACGGTATGACTGAGAGCCCTTCGACCCTCATCTGGCCGATTCGGGAAGGCTCCGTCCTCCGTAACGGAGAAGTCCTCTCCGGTAGGCCCAGCCGTGGTGCTCGTGTGAAGATCTGCGAGCCCGGCACCACCAAAATGGTCCCTCGAGGCGTCGCTGGTGAACTGCACAACGGTGGCGTGCAAATCATCACCGAGTACATGGACCCCAACGTGAAGAACGACAGCTTCTACCGTGACGAGGAGGGCAACAACTGGATCATCACCGGTGACCAAGCCGTCATGGAGGAGGATGGTGCCGTTCGCATCTCTGGCCGTTACAAGGACATTATCATCAGAGGCGGCGAGAACATTTCCCCTGCCAGCATCGAGGCACTTCTCCAGAAAGCTGAGGGTGTCTACATGGCCCAAGTCGTTGGTGTCCCCGATGAGATGGCTGGTGAGGTTCCCATTGCTGTCATTGAGACGCGCGGCGACAACGTCACTGCTTCCAACGTCTTGAAGGACATGACCTCCAAGGCTCTTGGCCCTGCTTTCGCGCCGAAGACCGTGATCAACCTCAAGACCGACTTGGGACTTGACGACTGGCCCAAGACTGCTGCGGGTAAGATCCGCAAGGTCGAGTTGGCAGTCTCCGTTCGCGAGTGGATCAAGGCAACCGAGGGTCCTGCAGTCGACGCCAGCGCGCCTACCGTAGAGTCTCTGATCAGAATCTGGAAGAAGATCTCAGGTGCCGATGGCTTGCTCCCGGAATCCACCATCAACTCGTTTGCCGACTCGCTCATGATGATGCAGCTTTCCGGCACTGTCAAGAAGGATCTTGGCAGAGATATCACCGTCGAAGACTTCAAGAACTGCGACAAAATTCAGGACCAGGCTGACCTCATCGACTCGAGGCCCTCGGTGACCGCCGCCCTCCTGAAGCCCCAGAGAGAAGGTCCTCCCGCAGTCAAGGACATGTCTTTCGTCAACGGCGATGAGCAGGTCTACGCTACTACGAAGGCAAATGTTGCAGCCGAGCTTTCTCGCCTTTCACTTCCCTGGGAGGACGTCGAGGACGTTGTGCCCATGCCCGACTGGGATGCAATCTTTGCGCACAGATGCCGCCCGTCTTCATGGAACCTCAGGTGGAGCTACCACGCACCTTGTGGTGCTGGAGAGCTTGAGAAGGCCATGAAGCAGGTTCTGGCCTACCACCCGACCCTGAGGTCTATCGCTGTGGAGCGCGATGATGAAGTTCCTCTTCTTGTCACCGTCAGGGCCAAGCAGCCCTGGTTCAGAGCCGCGGTAACCTCTGGCCACAAGGTCGACGACAAGGAGGGCTTGAACTCTCTTCTTCTCGACCACCAGACCTACGACACTGCTTCTCTTGGCGGTCCCATGTTCCGTGTCCACATTGCAAGCATCGCAGACGGCACTTCCGGCCTTGTCATTGTTGCGTCCCACGCTGTTTGCGACATGTCCATGACCAAGCTCTGGCTCGACGACATCGTCACCGTCCTCTCCGGAGACGGCACTCTGATCCCCCACGCCTCTTTCTCCGAGTACGCATCCGCATACAACGCCCACCGCTTCGGCACTGAGGCTACAAACGGTGTTGACTACTGGACCAACAAGCTCCAGGGCATCGGCTCTGTTTCCGACAGCACCCTTTGGCCCCCTCAGCGCACACCTGAATTTTTCAAGGGCAATGACTTTGGCTGGCGCCGCCACGATGGTCGTCGTGCGCGTGCCACTGAGCGCCGTACTTCGCTCTCTCACAAGCTGGCTGCCCAGAAGGGTGTTCGCCGCATGGTGAAGTGCGACGACATCCACCGTCTGAAGTCCGAGCACGACATCCCCATCTTCATGTTGGTCAAGGCTGCCATTGCTCTCCTCAACGTCAAGCACACCGGTGGCAAGGAGGCCATCTTCGGTACTCTCAACGCCGCTCGCAACTGGCCATTCCAGAGTGACTACTCGGTCACCGAGCGCGAAGCATACACCAGCAACCCGCTTGACATCTCAGGCTGCACTGTGGAGTACGTGCTTGACCGCATCCCTGTGGCGTTGCAAAAGAACGCCGTCAGCTTCATGCAGAGCGTAAGCAAGGGCGAGGAGCAGAACTCGGCCTTTGCGCACGCACCTTTCATGCGCATCGTTGACCGCATGCGCGACCACCTGGGCGAGGACGATCTGCGCTCATTCGCCGAGCGTGAGGATGATGCCGACGCCCTGTTGCCGCTCATCCGTCGCCAGTCCTTCAACTGGCTACCTACCGCTCCTACTGCCCAAGGCCACCCCAAGGGTCTCAACATGCTCCAGATGCTGACCCGCATGGACAACGGCCTGACTATCACTGGTTTCCTCGCCGACGACAAGAAGTCGGTTGCGCTGAGCTTCACCTGGGACGCCGAGCACATGACGACTGGCGAAGCCAACATCGCCATCGACTGCCTGGCTGGCCTTGTCAGAGAGCTTTGCCGCGCTGACAACTGGACCAAGAGTGTGAGGGAGGTCATGGGTCTGGTGATGTAAATCGCATCACCATGTCACATGCTGCCTTCTGCTTTAGTCTGATGATTTCTTTTGTCCATTCTTTTCCCGCTCTTTAGCATTTCTCTGCGACACGTGAGGGTCACGTGTACTTTCTTTTCTCATCCGACCGGCATTGCGATGCCTGGCGCAATTTGTTCGTTTTTCATGGTTATACGGGCTCGAAACATATGGTTTGGAACTTGTGTTCTGATTTGCGCGCTGCGATCCGGAGGTTATATTTGGGTTCCAAGGCTGTGGAGTTACCTGTGGAGATTTCAACACCGTTCGATCTCTTTTTTTTGTATAGTAAATAGGCTCGTTGTAATTACGATTTTTACTGCATTTGCCTCTCTCCTTGCTTGACCCGGAGTGTGTTCATTTGAGTCGCACTGTTCGCGAGTTCCCAGATGGCAGCTATAGTTCTAGGCTTCCTGTTGTCGACCGAAGTCCACTCTCAAGGGGCAGGGAGGGACTGCGGGGTCCAGAAGCGTGATGTCGATGCGCCTCTACGTAAGCGCAGCAGCGTTGGTAAATGAATGTGACATCTCCATAAACCTTCCACCTGTACACATTTACAGTACATTACACATATACACTCATCCGTCTCATCACTGGCGGGTTTCCCACTGCCTGAAATTTGACACTCTCTCACCACAGGAGCATACGAAGAAAGACACGTTGCTTAAGTACTCCGCTGCCTGCGACCAGGACTGCCCTACCATAAAGGAACACTCCACCGCTGTTGCCTCCTTTGTTCCACCACAAACGACATGTTCAACCGTGAGAACCTCTTCGGAGGCCGAGGCCAGTCTTCGCCGCAATCATCACCACAGCCTCCCTCCTCTCGCGGTCCAGTCCCCCGAGAGACTCGCGCTCCCCAGCCATCGTACAACCAAGAACCTAAGGGATACGGCAGTAGCGGCGGAAGCATGCGTGGAGCACCACCAACGCCTGGTGCAGGACGTGTCATGCAGCTTCGTCCAGCAAAGAGTCCCGACAACAGCTTCACCTTCGGCAACATCTGCGCCGTCAGCGCGCAGGATATCCCACCAAGCCACGACGGCCAGGATGTCTACCTCCTAATCAACGGCCACTTCGTCCTCAGTGCACGCCCACTACAGCAGTTCCCGCGCGGTCACATCAGCCTCAGCGATGCCCAGCGTACTTGGATGCAAGTCGCGCTCACGGATATCGTCGAGGTGCAGAGCTACGATCCTTTCAGTCAAGGACCTCAGAGCTACCTAGGTGGCATGGATATCGAAGTCGGATTCGCTGGCAAGAAGAGCACGGAAGCACCATACGACCAAGATGAGCTAGGCAAGGCGTTCGCACACAACTTCCGTCACCAGATCTTCTCGCCTGGTCAACAACTGTTGATGGACTACAAGAGCATTCCCCTGCGTATGACGGTTCGCACGGTGGAGCTGGTGGACATGACTTCGCTCAAGTCCTCTGATGCAGCCCAGCAGACGAGCCCGCACGCCAGAGGTATCTTAACACCGGAGACGATGATCAACTACTTCAAAGATGCGCGGACACCCATCAATCTCAAGGGATCAAACAGGAGACCCGCGGCGAACTCGGTCGTAAGGCCTGACTTCAAGTTTGAGGACATGGGAATTGGTGGTCTGGACAAGGAGTTTAGCGATATCTTCAGACGAGCTTTCGCTTCGCGCATCTTCCCTCCTGGTCTGGCGGAGAAGATTGGTATCCAGCACGTTAGAGGTATCTTGCTCTTTGGCCCGCCAGGTACTGGTAAAACGCTCATTGCAAGACAAATTGGCAAGATGCTTAACGCAAGGGAGCCCAAGGTCATCAACGGTCCTGAAGTGTTGAACAAGTTTGTCGGACAGTCAGAAGAGAACATCAGGAAGCTCTTCGCAGATGCCGAGCAAGAGCAGAGGGAAAAAGGCGACGAGTCCGGGTTGCACATTATCATCTTCGACGAGTTGGACGCTGTATGCAAGCAGAGAGGTTCAGGAGCCGGTGGTGGAACTGGCGTAGGCGACAGTGTCGTCAACCAGCTGCTCACCAAGCTTGATGGTGTGGATCAGTTGAACAACATCCTGCTCATTGGAATGACCAACCGAAAGGACATGATCGACGAGGCGTTGCTACGATCAGGACGTCTTGAAGTTCACATGGAGATCAGTCTGCCCGACGAGCACGGTCGTGCGCAGATTCTTAAGATCCACACCTCTAAGATGGTCGAGAACGACATCATGGGTCACGATGTCGACCTTCAAGAACTTGCCAGACTCACCCGCAATTTCAGTGGTGCTGAGATCAATGGTCTCGTAAAGTCTGCGAGCAGTTTCGCCATGCAGCGACACATCAAGGTGGGCACGGTCGCCGCAATTGACGACAGCATCAAAGATATGAAAGTCGAGATGCCAGACTTCCTCCGGGCGCTGGACGAAGTCAAGCCCCTCTTCGGTGTCAGCGAGGAAGACTTGCAGCGTGCGGTCGAAGGCGGCATCATCCCCTTCAGCGAGCACATCGACAAGATCCTGCGCACAGGCGGCGACTTCATCAAGCAAGTCAAGTCAAACACCACGCCCCTCCTCTCCGTCCTCGTCCACGGCCCTCGCGGCGCCGGCAAGACCGCCCTGGCTGCGCGCATCGCCATGGACTCCGAATTCCCCTTCATCAAGCTGGTGCGTCCCGTTGACATGATCGGCATGAACGAGATGCAGAAGATCCAGCACCTGCAGAAGGTCTTCACAGACGCCTACAAGTCGCCCCTCAACATCCTCGTGTTGGACGACATCGACCTCATCATCGACTGGGTCCCCATCGGCCCGCGCTTCAGCTCCTCCGTACTCGCCGCCATCAAGGGTCTCATGAAGAACAAACCCCCGCAGGGCAGGCCGCTGCTCATCTTCGGCACGACGTCCGAGAAGACCGTCCTGCAGCAGCTGCAGCTCGATTTCCAGGCCCAGATCGCTGTTCCTAACGTTAACTCGCAGGATCAGTTGGCGAAAATCATGCAGCACAGCGGGATCTTCTCCGACTCGGAGATCCGCGGTGCGATTGCTGATATCGCCGAGTCGACGGGCGGGGATCAGATTGGTGTGGGCGTCCAGAGGGTGCTGTTGGGGATCCAGACTGCTATGCAGGATCAGAATCGCGCGGGCAGGTTTGCGGAGGTTATGGCCGACGCTATCGCTGAGGGTTGAGATGAATGATGATGGCTATGCAGGTCACAGACGTGGGGGACCATTCAGAGTAAATCGAAGGATATTGATGCAAACTTAGTTATTGTGCACACAAACCTTACGACTGAAGCAATGCTTTCCTTGCTACTGCTCTCGACCTTGCAGCTGGTATAGTCATGAGATGCCTACCGAATGCTGGTTCACGGCATTGTCGCGATAGGTATCGTTCAATGCTGGGTGGAACGGTGACAATTAACAAAACACACGATCTTACATGTCGATTGGATTTAACACACGTCTTTGGAAGAAGTCTGTCAAACTTTCGGCCCGGTTGAGGCTCCGGTGTGATAGATCTGGTCCAATGCCACGCGAGCAGATTTGGACCTTTATGGCTTCCAATGGGGACACAAAACGGACCGCTCAAACCCATTATTCTGACTTTGAATACTGATGTTGCGTCTAGACTGAGACTCAAGCGGTCTGACGAGGCAAGGCTACTGTAGGTATATCTGGTACTTTACTTTACCCGGCTGGAAAGTATGGTGTCTTGCTGCGCAGGTATTGGAGGGAGCTGATGGATCCGTCGCTGGATTCCGGTCTAGTCTCATGTCAACGTTGTTTGCTTCACCGCAACATCGTGTCTATCCGTAAATCTAGCACAAATGTAAACGCGCCTTCGCCACAAGGTTGAATAGAATATGTCTGTGGCAATGTCTTCATCGTCCAAGCTCACAGAATCTAGTCGTTGAACACGACTGTCTATCTAAGCCCTCACCACTGACCAACTTTTCGTAACGACTTTCACGACTTTCACCGCTAGATGGAAGATCTTTACATCTTTTATCGACACCATAACGAGCGAGGAAACTAAGAGAGTAAGGTTCAACGTTCGACCTCAAAGGCCGTCCAGTAGGAGCTTATCAAAGTAGTTCCGGTCAATACAGCAAGATCGCCGCACGAAACCATTGAAAACGACTTCACCGCTCATCCGTCTGACTACAACGACCACGAAACCGATCAATTCTTGAACCCCACTTGATCAAAAAGAGAGGAGATTCTCGAATACGCTTCCCCCTCTCAAAGACGAAAATTGCAGACCGAATCATGCCTTTCTTCAATCGACCCCACCAACTAAACAACCTAACTCAAACCTTCCACTCCATTGCTTATGTAGTGCCAGAGTCAAGGAAAACAACCTCACTCCATACATATACACACACGCAGCCACGGTTTCTCCAGCCGAATCCCAGCCCGCAAAACGCGCCTACATGACATGCAACTCAATTACATAAACCTGCCAATCGATCTTACCCTTACCCACTCACTCGCCGCCCCTCCCTGCAGGGCCACGTTTCAGCAAGAGGAGAACCATCTAGCCACGATAGACAAAACAAACCCCCGTAAGAGTGCCTAGCAGGCTGTTAGCGAACATGAGTCTGCGTTCAACCCTCTATCGGATCAATGTTATCTTCAACGATTGATATGATAATCGATTACCCGGCGGGCAGTCTAGAGCAGACGAGAAAGAAAAAGCGACTGCCGAATCGATCAATACCAAGAAAGCTACATACGTATGGCACTACGATCCTCGCTCCCCTCGCGTCCAACCCTCGCAAAAACCACAAATAATGTACCCACACGAACCAGGTGTGAGTTCCGACCCGCCCGCCGCCCCCCATCCGCCTATCCGTTTTCGAATGAGAACCCTGCCCTGCTTCTTTCCCGTCAGAGCGACTCGCAGAACGGCAAAAGCCATATATGCCGGCACTTGACGGTGAATCACCCAGAGAAAGTGCTTGCAGTGCCTAGCGCGTGATTTCCCCTTGTCGAGGCTGGTTTTAGATCCCGTTTCTTTAGCCACTAAAGAGGTTTGCCGGCAAAGAGACGGGATCTGACTGCAGGTTTGGGAGGGAGGGAATGGGGCAAAGCTTATTCGGACGTCGTTTTAGTCTTCAGTTGTTCGAGTTCCTCCCTTCTGTCTCGACCGAGGAGAGATACGAACAAGATTTTTTTGGGGGGGGTCGTAAATGAGATGCAATGAAATGGTATAAAGACGTAAATCGAACGAGGAGTGACTGATCACCTCCTCAACTTTCGCCCTCTCACTTTCTCTCGCGCTAGAAGAAAAAGATACAGCCGGCCGTTTGTGTGGGTTCTTCTAGTCGTTATCGGATGTCGTATATCGTTACAAGGAAACGTCAGAGCATTTTACCTCCCGGTGTTTGGTTGATTTGTACAGTTGCACCAAATCATTTGTCGTCGTTTTTCGGTTCCCGTTTCTCGAGATGACGAGATCAGTAGTCGACCGGAGCGGGATAACGCTGACCTGCGGCGCGGAATTGCTCTGGATAGCGTTCTGCTGCGCGGCGGTTCATGGCGCTGGTGAAACAGAAACGTCAGCACTATAACTCTGAATTGACGGGTGACGGCTTCGTTGCACTGCCGGTCGATCAGTCGCTACTGCTGACTCCACTTACCTGACTTTCTTCTGCGTCCACTCGAGATCTCTCTGCGTTTCCTTTGCGGCTCGCATGCCTTCGGCAAAGTTCGTCCGTGTCTTGGCCAGACGAGCTCGTGCTTGGGCTTGCAGAGCGAGGAGCTCGCGGTTTTTGGCATTGAGTTCTCCGGACCTGCGAAAACCGCATCAGTGATCTGTTGCTTATGCCTCGCGAGGGATCGATCTCGACGATCTCGTGCAAACTCACATCTGCGCCTGCCTGGCCACGTTCTGATCCAGAGGGATTGGGTTGTAAGTCTGCGAGAGGCGATCGTTCATGTAGTCGAGGAGATCGACGCTCGTGGCTCCGGCAGTGGAGCTGTCGTAATCGCTGCCAGCATAGTTGCTCGATGCCGATGAGTATAGGCCGCCGCCGGTTGTGACACTCTCAGCTCGCTCTGGTGGCGAAGCTGAGTATTGGCTGTAGCCGGAAGGGTTACGGGTATGACGAGGAATGAAAGGTTGCTGTTGTTGAGGCTGCTTGCCCGGAACTGGCATGGGCAGGGTGGTAGTCGGTTGGTACTGGTAGTAGCCGGTCGTCATGTTGGTGGTTGAGACTTGGTAGTGTCTGAGTGATGTGAAGTTGTGATGGATGGTACAGTATGATGGCAAGTCGAGGAGATACTTTGGTCAAGTGAAGAGAAAGGAAGAAGGAGAAAGAAGAGACACTCCCTGAGCAGCATCAATTTATACCCATTGATGAAGGACATCCTCCCGTCCCGACGTCGATGAGGCATTGCCGCCGCCTACCCACGGCTAGAGCTATCATCGAGACCGCAGAGACCCATCATCGATCACATGTGCCAATGCCTCCGAGCCTTGACGAAGCTCGACGGATGGAGCAACGGCCATGGGTAGGCTCGTAGGGTCCACATCCGCCGGAGCCAGACCTCTGAGTGAGGCAGACCGGCAATGCCGCCATTGGTTTTGGCAAAAAGCTAAACCCCTAGCTGCATGGCGTCGAGCAGCAGCCGGGGCGGGTGAGAGTGAGCAGCATTGGCGCGTCTCGCAGAGGCGTGGAAGTGAATTCATGTACTTGCCGGGTGTTAAGGGGGATGACTCGGTCTGATACTGGAATGTCGGGCGTCCGGGGCATGGCACGCATGGCTGGTAGGGTGCATGCACACTGCAGTGTAGCACTGCAGCTAAAGCGAGGACAGGCATGTTGGGCGAAGAAGGACTGCGAGAGATGTTTGGTGGAGGGTGGTACGGGTTAGTGCTCGCATGGACAGACAGCACGTCGACTGGAGCGCGCGCGAGCCCAACTGTAGGTGCAGCTGCAGCGCGGCAGTAGTGGTCTGTAGTCGCATGTACAACGGAGCTTCACGCAGCGCATGTCAGTAATGTGACTAGAGAACGAGGCAGGCCGCCGGGCGTGTCACGGCATGGCGGATCCCGTGAGTGGCAGCTGTCATATTCCGCCTGCCATGTGTCGTCGGAAGGCTGTCTGCATCTCAACCCGCAAAGCAGGCGTCTGCAGTGCGAGGATGAATGGATGACATGGCAGGGCATGGCATGAGGTGCGGCGAACAAACCGTCGGCTCGCCTAGTCTTTGTCTTCGCTTGACAATATTCCTGTACTTGCCAGAAGTACATGTCAAGACCGACGTACAGTAGACAAGGCAGTCGCGAACATGTAAGTGAATGCATCGAAGCATGTGGGTGAAGATGCCCTGCCAACATATAAACCGTTCCCTGCTCGACCCAGTCACCGCACCATTCTCGCCTTGTTCTCAGTAACACACACGAGTAAGCATCGGATCTGACCGTCGAAAGAAACTCCAACAACGATAACGCATCATCAAAAGCACAGCATCCACACTAGAAATCCCCTGTCCATCCCGAACCAACGAGACTCGTCCCAAACCACCCAAACACGACCGAGACCACTCACACGAAACCCCTTTTCATCTCTTCCATTCCCCTCTCTCTCGCCATCATTATCATCATCATCATCATCAAACCCTAAGAGCACTCTCAAACAAACGTTTCAAAGCTAAAGGAAAATAAGAAAAAAAATCCCACGACTTCCCCGCCCGCCTCGTCACTCCCACAAAGTTGGGTCGTTGCCAGCGTACAACTGCCTTAGCCTAGCCGTCTAAACCTCTAGCTACATGCAATCGAAGGTACCCCGAACTCTGAAGTTGGGTACACAAGCATTGACTTTGGGCTCCAACGGTCAGCCAACGCGACAGCTCCCTTTCTCTCACAGAGGATTCTGCTACTACTGAAAACCCCTCCCCTACCAGCCTAGCTATCACTGTACCGAGCAATTAGCGAGTCCACGGGAATCGAGCATACGTGGCGCTCTGTTGACCAGAACATTTCCATGGGAGTGTTCATGTATGCCGGTGATGTAATACAGGGTTCTTCCGTGGAGGAGGAAGGGAAGGAGCGGTCAACGGGGATAAAGTCGTGATAACAAACATCGCCAGTGGTGAAATGGGCCATACGACTAAACCTGTACTTACTTTGTTGTCATCTCAACATTCGACAAGCGGGTATACCATGTTCTGTTCCTGTTGTCTGAAGTATATAACCTTTCATGTCGGAGATGGAGGGAGAATACTTCGTCTCATGCACCGGAAAACGTGGTTGTACAGTACAGTAGTGGGATCGTCGACTTCAGTTCATGCGTGGCGCCGCCGATGGCGTTTTGCTTGTACCACAACTCCTCGATGTCAGTATCATGGCTACGCGATGGATCTTACTGTGAGAGAGTCTGAACAACCCCTTCTATGACTTCCATCCGTTGGCACCTGGTTTATACATTTTGTATTGCGATGCGTCTAACACCAACCCTAACCCTAGAGACACATCATCCGAGTAGCTGGTTAGGCCGACTCGAAGCACAACGACTACAGATGTAGCTAATGGGTCTCTCGCCAGTCCGTTTTCTCATATTCGTTTCGGTTGCCGCTGATGTTTTCGATAGGCTGAAAGCACGACAACTAGCGTACAGATTCATCGCTAGTTGGCTTTCTAATCTTGGTTCCCTTTGCGGCTGATACTCGCGTACAGTGTGCCGTCTAAGGACTGCGCGTGATGACAAACCACCATCATAGCTCGACGAAAACGGCATGACAAAGAACAAGAGAGGGACGGAATAGGTTGCCAAAACAAGTTCATCAATTGCGGCGGTCGTATTACAACTGGATATCACAATAGCAGCGACGATCAATGGACAGAAAAAACAGAACGCCCACCTAGCCTAACCCCCTCAAAAAAACCCATGGCAGTTCGCTGACCTGAATGAGCAATTTCCCGGTTCACCTCAACCGGCCAGCCCTCGATTTCGGGACGCGATCCACGCGCCAAAACTTCGTTGTTCATAAACGCCGGGAAAATAAAAAGGAGAAGACGGGGACAATTATCGTTCTGGCTGAATCATCAAGCCGCAACAACAGCCTCAGCTGCCTGGCTCTCGCCCATCTCTGCCCAGTCGCCCCAAAGACCGCGCTTGCCTCGGACTCTAATAGGACCGCCGAGTTCTTCGCTGGCTTGGTCGACTTTGATGGCGTCCTTGGTTCCGAGCACGAGCATCTCGAAGAAAAGCTTGGTCGCGTCTTGCCTGCTGGTTGTTGACTCGGGGCACATGTCGGTGAAGAAGGCTTCGGACTTTGTGCGTTGGCTGGGAGTTGGAGGTTCGGTGGCGGTGACGGGGTAGTCGGGAGCGAAGTGCTGGCGGAGGAGGTGGACGGTGGTCTTGGTGCCGAGGGAGACAGGGCCGGATTGCGAAGGGTGGAGGAGAGGTGCTTCGGTGATGTCGAAAGGTTGACCGGGCGAACCAACGAAGTCCTCTTCGTCGTCCTCCTGGTTCACGGGCTGGTCGTCGGCTGGAGCCTGAAGTCCATCACTGAAAAGTGGTGCCGCGGCGTCTGAACGAATAGTAGTGTCCATGCCGAAGTCACCAGCACCAGCGCCGGCCTGGAAGCCCTCGTCCTCCTCGGGCAGTTCGAGACGGGGAGTTTCTTGGCGCTCGCTCGCAGTCTCGACGTTTGCAAGTCCATTGTCGCGCTTGCGCTTTTCGCCAGCCTTTCGGATCACCTCAATACTAAGAACGCCACGGAGCTCGGGTGCCCATCCTTGCATTCTACCGTCACCCATAATGTTCGAGACAAAGCCACCGCTGCGTTGCATTTCCATGAGCTGTAGAAGGAGAGGGTCACGCGGCAGAGATTGGGGAGCACGGGTAATAGCTGAGCGGTCATCTTGCTGTCTCTTGATCTGTGCAGTCTCAATTTCTGTCTCGGCGTCGGGTCCAATGACACGGCGACGCTTGACGCGCTGTTGCTGGGCTTGGATGATGGTAGGGTCTTCCTCTTCCATGGCAGTCTGGTCCAGGCGGAAAGTGTGCTCGAGTTCACGTTCGACGCTTGATCTTGCGTCGGATAGTGGAGATTCGGAGTCGCGGAGCCTTTGTTCAGTAGCGGCGTCAACGCGAGCGAGTGCTGCGGCGTTGGCGGCTGCGATATCTTCATCTGCAGGCAGAGGGTAGTCGTCTTCCATTGAGACAATGGGAGCGTCGTCGTCGAAAGGAAGTGCTTTGGGAACCGAGCTCTCCCGTCCAATAGTCGTATCTCCGAAGCCCAGGTCAATTCCAAGATCATCGTCGTCAAGCATGGTAGGCTCGTCGCGTCGAGGAGTAGCAGCACGACGTCCGATTTCAATGCTTGGCTCATCATACACTGCTTGCTCGTCGGGTTCCAGGCCTAGGTCAAGACCTAGGTCATCATCGTCGTCGAATTGAAGCATTGATCGCTTGCCCTTGGCGGTTGGTGTCTGGCTCTCCGGGAGCATCTGAGTGGTGTCGAAATCGAGCATAGTGGCATCGGCGCCGAGTTCACTGGCTGGCTCGCGTAGAAGGAAGTCCGGGTCTGGCAAAGGTGCGAGAAGATCAAGTTCTGTAAGAGTATCCGGTAGTGTGAGGGCTCCTGCGGCGGCAGTGTGCGACTGGTTGGCAGGCAAATCGACATTGCCGGGTTTGAAAGCCTGTGAATGAGTTAGCAGGAGTTCCAATGCAAGTTGAGGAGCATATACTGACATGTTTGATCTTGGTGAGCGCATCGGAACAATCATCGAGAAGGTACCTCGCCTTTCTGCTGTAGATCCTGACCACTCCCAGCAACAATTGTCCACTCAGACGCAGAGCCATGGGCGCCTGGCCCTGGCCTATGATGTCCTTTACATTGTTCTCGAGATCCGACTGCAGGACATTTTGCTTTGTGAGTTTGCGCTCCAAGTTGGAAGCCAGCCAAACACGCGCCAAAGGTCCTGTCTTGGCCAAAAGCGACTCTGAATAGAACATATTGGTGATCAGGTGTTGGAGGAGGTTCCGCCGATTCTATAGATGCTTATTCGGGCCCAATATTAGGCGATAGTGGTGGGCGACAGTCTTTGCGCCGGTAAGACGCGACGCGATTGTTGACGCGCTCGCAGAGGTCGCGTGGCGCTGTAGTTTTTGGGCGCGCGCTGGTGGAAGTGTGGGCGATTGATTCCAATTTTGCTTCGGGTATTAATCTGCAACCAATGCTGAGATGATGACGGAGAAACAAGTAAAAGCGCAATGTCGGTAGGTGTGGGTGTATGCGCGTCAACTATGGAAGTGGGATGATGATGTGGGAGAGGCTGGTCAGACGTGTGAGCCACGACTTTTGGCCTGTCTTCAAGTTTAGTTTAGGCTGCGTTGGCAGGTGAATGGCGAAGCTTGAGGCGGCAGCTTGAATATCCACTTTTCAGTCTTCAATCTTCACATCTCACACACCGGTAATACCATGTTAACAACATACTAAATACTGACCTCCGAATACTACTCTCCCACGACATAGAGCGTGACTCGATATACAAAAGTCGCCGACACTACCTCCTAACGAGCGATCATCCTGACGATGGTATCTAGAGACAGCTCTCTCACTGACACGGTACATATATATGCACTGTCGTGGAAATACGCCATGGTCACTCCTACAATGTCTGTATACTGCCAGGTACTTGTCGTCAGACACTAGAAGTGTAACGATTTGCTTGTATCTGAACGACGCTTTTGACATCAACAGTGCTACCAATGATTGCCTGATTGCATTTTGCGGGAATTTCGTACAATGCTCATTACTCACCAACACTACCGCGTTCGGATTCGATGTAAGTAGCTTGTGATGATAACTCAGGTACCATTTTATCTGTCGATTACATGTGAGTAGACATTTATATGTCGACTCCCCCCCACCCTAACCCTGAACATCGTCGTGGCTAGGCTCCCCGACTTGGCTGCCGCATGCGGCATTAGCAAATAGGACAGCCCTACAACGAGTCGCGACCGGGGGGTCAGATTATTGAGCTAAAGTAATGTAAACCTGGCGACGACGCCAACAATGTACATGACCTACACAAAAGCGTATGAATCGATCCTTCTTCACTTCTACTTCTTCACGCCGTTAGCGACCGTTGCGTGTTGGCTTTAGGCCTCGACTTTCATTCACGCCCTTTCAAATCTTGGCCGAAGCGAGCATCCTCATCCACTCCGCCTCCTGTCTCTGCTCGTCTTGCTGCAGGAAGAGAGCAACCCTCCGTCCCCTCCGCCCGGCCTGGATGGCCACGAGATCATGTCCAAATCTTCGTCGCACTCGCTGCCGCAATACAATGAGCAGCCACCGCCCCACGCCTCACGATCTCTCACACCCCATCCTCCCGACGAGCGACCACGAGGCCACACCCGAGCAAAGAGCAGGTTAAAGGTCACCGGGCAGCAGTCAATCACATCCGAGAATGCTCTTCTCGCTGTCGACCGGGTCGCCGAGCGACACTCGACTTCTCTGACACATGGACTACATCCTTCCGACGCAACGTCACGGCTACATGTTCAAGGTCCGAATGAGCTGCCTCACGAAGAACCGGAACCGCTGTGGCTGCGCTTCGTCAAGCAATTCCAGGAGACGCTTATTCTACTTCTTCTGGCGAGCGCGGCCATTTCCGCGATCATGGGAAACTATGAGGACGCAATCAGTATTGCTGTAGCCGTGACCATCGTGGTGAGCGTGGCTTTCGTCCAGGAATACCGAAGTGAAAAGAGCTTGGAAGCGTTGAACCAATTGGTTCCACACACTGCACACGTTATCCGCGGCAACGTGTCTACTGGCAGGAGTGGACAAGCAACCGCGGCACAAGAGAATGGACATGCGAAAGGACCTGGAGTTTCCGACTTCCCAGCGGCTGAAAAGGCTAGCTCCGATGTATCCGCTTCCCAAATCGTTACTGGCGATCTAGTCCTCTTTTCCACTGGAGATCGCATACCAGCAGACATTCGCATAACTCACGCCGCTGATCTGACCATCGACGAAAGCAACCTGACTGGAGAGAACGAGCCTGTCGAAAAAGGCGCAGACACTCTCTCAGCACCATCCACTCAGAACGGTTCGCTTTCACCGCAGTACCCTGGCTCAAGAGTTGGTGCAGATCTCCGCTTGAATGAACAGACGAACATTGCGTTCATGGGTACACTTGTGCGCTCAGGCTACGGGCAGGGCATCGTGATCAGCACTGGCGGCGATACCGAATTCGGTGCTATTAGTGCATCCCTTGCTGAGATCGAAAGCCCCAGAACTCCCCTGCAGCTTTCAATGGACCGTCTGGGCAAGGACCTGAGCTACATGTCGTTTGGCGTAATCGGACTCATCATGCTTGTTGGTATGTGGCGAGGCAGGAAGTTCTTGGAACTCTTCCAGATTGGCGTTTCACTCGCGGTAGCAGCAATCCCGGAAGGCCTCCCGATCATTGTTACTGTTACTTTGGCGCTCGGTGTTCTTCGTATGAGCAAGCGCAATGCCATCGTGCGTCGGCTACCCAGCGTCGAGACTCTGGGCAGCGTCAATGTGGTGTGCAGTGACAAGACAGGCACGCTAACCATGAACCATATGACTGTCGCTAAGCTTTGGGCCTTTGGTGACGATGTGCCAAAGGAGGCCAAAACGGTTCACACGGATTCCCCCAACACGCCGCAGACTCAGAAAATCATCAGAGTGGCCAACATTGTTAACAATGCGCGTCTTAACAACAGTGTCTCCGGCGGTGCGACCACTGCCTCTACTGCTGCCGTGCTCGCAAGCACTGGGGGCGATGATGCCAACAATGTGAGAAGCAGATGGACTGGTCAGCCCACAGACGTCGCGTGTCTTGATCTCATCGATGCGTTTGGCGAGTCCGATGTACGGGAACGCATTGGAGAGCGCAAACAAGAAACTCCATTCTCTAGTGAACGAAAGTGGATGGGCTGCGTCATTGACGGACAGAACGGCGAAGATGTCGCTTACCTTAAGGGTGCTCTTGAAAGAGTCATCGACCGCTGCGATACCTATCTGACTAAAGAAGGCAACGAGGTCGTTCTGGACGACAAGCGCAAGGCAGAAGCTAACGATGCTGCAACAAAGATGGCGGAAGACGGTCTCCGAGTCTTGGCTTTTGCTTCTGGACCTGTGCGATCTAGTAGGACGGCCACGAAGGACCAGTCTGACACGCTTTACAAAGGATTGACATTCGCTGGTCTGGTCGGAATGTCTGACCCGCCACGACCGGGTGTCGCACGCAGCATTCGCCGTTTGATGGCCGGAGGCGTGAAGGTCATCATGATCACTGGCGATGCTGATGTTACAGCCGTTGCCATCGCGAAACGACTTGGAATGCCCATCAACATGAACTCTGCACTCGGCTCGCCAGTTCTTCGAGGTGATCAGCTCGACCACATGAGTGCATCCGAGCTTGCGGATTGCATGAACAGAGTCTCCATTTTCGCACGAACCAGCCCCGACCACAAACTAAAGATCATCCAGGCCCTGCAAAGCCGAGGCGACGTCGTGGCAATGACTGGTGACGGCGTAAACGACGCTCCCGCACTGAAGAAGGCAGACATCGGTATCAGCATGGGCAAACTTGGCACGGACGTGGCAAAGGAAGCTGCTGACATGATCCTCACCGATGATGATTTCAGCACTATCCTCAGCGCTATTGAAGAGGGCAAGGGCATCTTCCACAACATCCAAAACTTCCTGACATTCCAGCTGAGTACCAGCGCTGCGGCTCTCGGTCTTGTGATGTTCAGCAGTCTCGGCGGCTGGCGCAACCCACTCAATGCCATGCAGATCCTGTGGATTAGTAAGTTGCAGTACCTCTGACATTCTCCAATCATGGGCTAACATTGACAACCTTAGACATTCTCATGGACGGCCCACCTGCACAATCTCTCGGTGTTGAGCCGGTCGACCCGGCTCTCCTCCGTGAAGGACCTCGCCCACGCAACGCCCGTGTTCTGCAGCCCCGCCTGATTCGCCGTGTCTTGCAATCCGCAGTCGTGATCATGATCGGCACACTCTTCACCTACGTCTCCAACCTCACGAACGAAGACCTGCTCGAGCACTCCGTCTCCGATCGCGATACAACGCTGACGTTCACGCAATTTGTTCTCTTCGACATGTTCAACGCGCTTGCCTGCCGATCTGCCACCAAATCTGTTCTGGCTGGTGAAGTACCTCTTTGGGGCAAGGGCGCGAACAACATGTTCAACTATGCTGTCCTCGGCAGTTTGATCGGCCAGGGATTGGTCATCTACTTCCCACCTCTGCAGGGTGTCTTCCAAACCGAAGCGCTTGGTCTGACTGATCTGATCAAGCTGGTCGCCATGGCGAGTCTGGTGCTGTGGGTCGACGAGGCGAGGAAATGGTGGGAGAGAAGAGGCGGCGTAGGCGGTTTGGGACGAGGAGCAACAGGGTACAGTTCACGAGTGTAGAATCTCCCATGTACCTATAGAGCTGCGAGTCTGTCACTATTTAGCGTTTTCATCTGTCGCAAAGCTGCATGTAGAGAGAGCGAGAGAGGCCGGCATTTGGCATAGTCAGCATAGACTTAGTGGGCTTCGGCATTGTAATTTATGGACTGGGGACTTGACCGTGACGATGTCTCAGACAAAACCATCTATATAACCGACGTTCTAAGACATTCTCGTAATACCGGATGCTACTGCATGTATTAAGGTTCATTCCGGGCCAGCGCGTTGCCGGCCCTATGGAAAAACCAACACCTCGTATAGACTTCGTATGCGCCCAACATGTCCGTCGCCCGAAGCCACCGACTTGAGGCCTGAGTTCTGCCCTGTCCTTTTCCGCCTTGCCTGTCATGCCGATGCGCAGGAGCCACGCAAAGAGCCGCCTTGGATGCAACCAGTGTAAAGTACGACGAGTCAAAGTGAGTCTCTCGCCCTCTGTTCGTGACGGCCCAGTCTCCGGACGCCCTTCTGTACTACAGTACAGTTAACTCACCGCAATACTGGCATTTGTCTCTCATTTGCCACGACCCTGGCTCCAGGCCCCCTGCAATACATGACGACCACTACATCTCGCCAAACCGACGCCCGACTCAGGCCTCGCTTAATCTGCTTGGTGCTTTCTGCCTTCTAACAACCCTGACTGACACCTCATCTCTCCCACGCAGTGCGACGAACAACTACCAGCATGCACGAGATGTATCAAGCGAGGCGAAAAGTGCTCCTTCCTCACCCAGCCCCAGTCGTCTGAGCAGGACTCGCCCATATCCCGCTCAAACAGCACGCCACACGACTGCTCTTCGGAACAACATGTCCGCCAGCTACTGGAACTCGAGCTCATGCACGCCTGGACGACGTCGACCTTTCGGACCATGGCATACGACAGGGGCAATAACCCAGACCTCCTCCAAGTCGATCTGCCTCGCTCGGCACTCAAGCACGAGTACCTTCTAGATGGCATCTTCGCTTACACTGCTCTCCATCTGGCCTACCAGAGCCAGGCGGACCTGCACACCTTGGAGTACTACGTCTCGGCTGCGATATCATTCCGGGACCGAGGCCTGCAGCGTGTGGCGCCAGTGATGCAGGAATTCCAACTCATCGACAGCAGCCCCGAGGAGAGCGAGATGTTTGCCATGTTCTGGTTTTCCGCTTTCGCCGGCCTGTTCACCATGTCCCTGGCGGTGGTGAACGACCGGCAGCGGTCCTTGAGCAATGCCCAATCGGACCACAAGGGCAAGCCCTTCACCAACATGCTAGTCGAGATCGCTCAGCTGTGGCGTGGCACGCAAGCCATCATCGAAGTCGCCAGCGCCCTACGCGCCAAAGTGTACATCAGTGCGAACGACGAGCAGCAAGCCGGCGAGGAGACGAAGCTCGAGCCGGAGATCCACTCAATGCTTTCGCAATTGGCGGAATTTGTCGACAAACCGGGACCCGGCTCTGGCACGGCTCAAGAAGAAGCTCACGCGGCTCTCTACCGCCGAAGCGTGTCGTGCCTGCGTGCAGCCTATGAGAACCTGACGGCGACGGGCACGTTCGACGACACGATGGCTTGGGCTCCGACCATGGGTAATGATTTCGCTCTCTTGCTGGAAGAGGGCGCCCCGCGAGCTTTGCTGAGCACCATGTGCTACGGCACACTGCTAGCACAGGTCTCGCACAAATGGTGGGCCGAAGGCGTAGGGAAGGCGCTGGTGGATGAGTGCTCCTTGGCTCTGGCAGGATGCCCGGAGGAGTGGCACGATTTAATCCGCTGGGCGAGAGCGAGAGTCGATCTGCCTGTTGCTGTCGTACAGCATGACACGCCTGGAGTCTCGCACGAGCGCTGAATTAACGATTACGATGAGGAGGGTCACTTCACTGCGTACGAGTTCGTCTGTGTCTGTCTCTCGGCGGCTGTGGCGGAGTTGCTTGCGATACACAGAAGCGAGCACATAAATCTTATTCAGCCACCCAGCCGACAAAGTCAGATCCATTTTAGAAGCTACTGGATTGGACTGGACTGGGAAAGTCCAGCGCCCACTTCATCTCAGCATACAAGACAGATCCACCTTTCTATGCATGCTGCGCCTGGCTACCTAAGCAGCCGACTTCAGATCTTTGATCTCTCTGGACACTTCAACATGAGCCACAAAGCCAATGAGCTCGCGAGGGACGAAAGTGAACCACAACACTCAGGCAAGAGACAGAGAAGAAAGGCGAACGAAGGTGTGATCAGGAACATCCGGTCACTACCTAAGACGAGTCAATGCGACGAGCGAAGAAAGTATCTGACAGCCATAAAATTAACTTAATTATCAAGATAACCAGCAGTACTGACCTTCTATGGCTTTCAACCTTTACAGTGCCCAACGTGTCACTGTCTCGCCAGTCCGCACAGGTCGCCCCTCGGTACTTTAGCCACGACTGAATATGTGTCTACGTACAGGTAAGCAAACCCACTAACTCAATCCGTCTGCTACCATTCGGCAGATCCATCATACGCAGCCTACGTCGTCAACAGGAGAGGTAGGCTTCTAGAAAAACTCTACTTGGCCCACATGACCGCGTGGGTGGAACTTCCTTGTGAGCAGAAGAATTTTGACGCATCTTACCCAAACTCTAACTGCGTTGCGGATGACCTACACCAACAATCCGCTCGACACACTGCAATCACCTTACCCAGCACGCTGTACACAGCCCCGAGATTTGAATGTGGCCATCAAGGCGCAGCATCGCAATGCTTTTGTATATAACCCCCGCCTGGAATGGCTTACTCTTTCTCGAACATACCAGTCCAATTCACCACCAAAGCCATCTCGCCAACGATTTGCAGCACCTACTACCTAGCAAAAATATCAGCACCCTCTACCACCCTCTACCACCCTCTACCACCATGGTTCTCCGTCCAGCTGCCAGAGAGATAACCCCTGTCCCGGGCTCGTCCAGTATTCACACCAACGACTGGCCTCTCCGTGATCCGCAGAGAGACCTCGAGCTTGGCTTGTCTCACGTTCAAGCCAACGACTGGCCTCTCCAAAGACCGCAAGCAGACCTCGAAGCAGGCAGAGCCTACCAAGAGACGACCCATTCTCCTCCTGCTACATCAATACAACCACCGACCTACTTCAGCTTCGTCAGCAGTCATGTCGAGCCGAGCGCCCAAACTCAACGCTACGCTCCGAGACCCACCACCACCAGCAACGATAACGCGGAAGACGTCGAACTCGGCCGACCTAGGGGCGAGCCAGAGTCTGCCGAAAGGCAGCGCGATAGGATCCGCCCCATGATCAGATCTGTCGTCAACGAGCTTCTCGCCGCCGAAAATCAGAATGAGGAGTACAGCGAGGAGTTCAAATACTTCGTCCTCAAGGTGGTTGCGTTTGTACTGATCTTCTGCATCGTCTTCTTTGGGGCCTAGTGTTCATCATGAGCGATGACTCGTCAGTATTCGCTTAGCGCGTTTTTTTTGTTGCCGGCATGGTAGTCTGGTCGTCTCGATTACTCTGGTCCTTTTTGTCGTGATGGTTATTACATAATTGTCGCGAATCACCCGATTGATTAATGCGAGCGCATTGTGTGGTCAGAACAGAGCCCTAAGCTTCTTTCTAATCCCATCTTGCCGTGAATCCATTTGTACTCACTTTCCATCATGCAAGATCCTGTACTGTAGGTACATGTAAGAATGCATGTTCAGCTATCCACGTGACTCATCCAGAATTGTCAACGAGAGCTTAAAGCATGTGGTCATGCTCTAAAATCGTGGTGAGCTTTCGAATGTACTGTGTAGGTAAGCAAGTAGACTGAAAGACCAACGCCGTCCATCTCGTTGGCTTCTGCCAATCTACCAACGGTAGAGGAGAAAAAAAAGACCCTCCGCTTGTCACAATCTGAAAATACTCCGCGTACTTAAGTAAACTCCTACACTCAGATCGATCGCTTCTCCTTGTCCATTCGACAATCCCAATCCTTCAACTGACCTCACATCATGGACACTCGCAAAAGCGCCAGCTGCTTCGCCAGCGAGAAGAACGGAAGCCCCACCGCCAATCGCTGCTACAAAGACAACAACACCAACAACAATACCAACGACATGGAAGACATCGAACTCGCCGAATCCAAAGACGAGCCAGAGTCCGTCGGAAAGCAACCCAAGAGGATCCGCGCCATGGCAAAAAGCATCGTGTTGAAGCTGATCATACTGATTCTGTGCTTCTGCCTCGTCTGCTTCGCGGGCTGCTTCCTCGTCAAGACGCGCTGCGTGTCCGTCGAGTCGTTCAGGAACGAGTGCAAAGC
>Ga0265797_10000637_pt1 | contig 63383 bp, 40 predicted proteins | sample P2T30metagenome_FD_192433 | JGI IMG/M metagenome (GOLD analysis project Ga0265797, IMG submission 192433) | Plant litter microbial communities from East Loma Ridge, Irvine, California - P2 T30 | ecosystem: Environmental > Terrestrial > Plant litter > Unclassified | place: USA: California... | reverse complement strand
TAAATTCTCAGCCTTATCGTCGACCAGTATTCCCCCCCCCCATCACTCCAAAAGCTGCGTGACTTTCTTCAAGACCGCCTCTGTCCCGATACCCGCATTCTCCGGTGCTTTCCACACAGCCTGCCATACTTCGCCGTGTCTAGGCTCATTGAGTACGCACTTGCTTACCACGTCGCCCCTCTTCTCCTCCGTACCATGCTGTAGCAAGAATTTGTACCACCAAGCCCACGTGTCGCCACAATCAGGGTCAAGGATGGCAGCTTTCTGAAACCAAGCATCTGCTTTCTCGAGCTTGCGTTCGGCCCAGAAAATCCGGGCAGCCGTGACGAATAAAATCGGGTCGTTATCTGCCTTTTGGATAGCCTCCAGAATGCGAGGCTTACGCTGTGTGCGGGCTTCAAGATGCCAAATGCGCTCGCTCCACACGAGTCCGCTTGTTGGACACTCCTGCAAAGCCTGCGCCATTTTTGCGTTAGCGGCAGGTAGGTTTTTTGCACGCCACTCCAACCGCACGCTCTCGGTCCAAAGTTCGGGAGATTTCTTGACAGCAAGACGTCCTCGGTCAAGGATGGAACGCGCTTTGACAACAACGCCCATTTTCTCCTCAAGACGGCTGGCAAGTAACCATAGCGGGACGGACTGCGGGCATGCGCGTGTACCGGTGTTGAAGGCCTCTCGGGCCTGCGGTAGCATATTCTTTGTCTCGTAAAGTTGACCCTTCATCATCCAGAGCTTGTCGGCTTTGGCGTAGATCTGCAGACCCTCATTCACAAGGGCCAACGCGGCGTCGATGTCACCAAGCTGGCGCTCGAAAGCGGCAGACTTGATCCACACACGATCAGTACCAGCTTCTGAACGCGCAGTTGCGAGCAGCTCGCGCGCTTTCTGTGACTCGCCATTCTCTGCTTCGAGTTTCACGGCTTCCAGCCAAATGTTTTCGTTGCCGGGGTTTTGTTGGAAGGCAAGGCCGAGAACTTTGCGTGCTTCGTCGATAGATCCAGATTGCCACTTCTCGCGAGCAAGCTGCATCCATAGTACTTCTGATGTCGGGCAAGCTTCCACAGCTTTCTCAAGTAGTGCCCAAAGTGCTTCCTTGGTACCGTGGTTTCGTTCCAAGTCTGCTGCCGCGAGGTAGACGCTCTTCCTGTTGTAAAAGACTCTGATGGTGTAGGCATATATGGCGCGTGCAGTCTCAAACTTGCCTCGCCCGATCGATGCTTTCGCATCGTCCAACCAGATTTGCTTCCTATCATCGTCCTCATCCAGTGTCCAGCCCAGCGTCTCTCGAATGATAGCCTGGCACGTGAGTGGAGCACCTTCCTCCTCGCATATCTCGGCTTGCATGATCCACTCCTCACGCTTGAGCATAGCGCTTACTTTCGCCAACGCCTTAACGGCACGATCCATGACCCTGAACACCATGTCACTCTTGCCAACCTGTTCCTGCAACCGAGCAGCAGCGATCCAGATTTCGTGACTTGCAGGGATGGCCTGACGGGCTTTGTTCAAGACTTTTTGAGCTTGGTCGGGTTCTTCAAGACGTGCAAGAGCAAGCCACAACTCTACTGAAAGAGGAATGATTTCTGTGGCTTTGGCAAGCAGCAAGCGGGCGTCGACAGGATCTTCCTCGAGATTGACAGCTTCCTTCCAGATAGCAACGGATTGGGGAATGTGATCCAAAGCTTTTCGCAAGACTCTCTTTTTCGCGGCCGGTACGCTCTCAAGCTTCATGGCTTCTACCCATAATCGTACTGATCGGTCGTTATTCTCGATAGCTTTGGCAGCCATGATTTTTGCGTTCTGGTTGTCGTGCAATCGGATGCATTCCAGCCAAGTGTCTTCGCTCTTCGGGCACATCTCGCAACCCCGCCTGATGACATTCCGAGCGGCGACGATTTTTCCTGCGTATTCCTCCAGGCGAGCAGCAGCAATCCATCCAGGGCCGTGCCGCGGGTTGGTCTTGATGACAGACTCCAGTAGTACACGTGCACGTTTGATGTCGCCGACAGGTACCTCGCCAGCTCTCTTCTCGGACATGGAAAGCGAAGTAAGGTATCCTTTCGGGTCGATGTTCGTGCTCGTGCCAGACACTGATTCTGTGCCTTGTTGTGTTTGGGCAGCTTGATCGAGGCGCACCTTCAGCACCTTGTCGCGTGCGGCACCGATGTCCGCGAAATTTGTCATGGTGCCATCCGCTTGTTCGGCGCTGCCAGCTCCTTCTGTTGCCATTCCATCTTCTTGCACTTCGGTTCCTAGTTGACCACTAGCCCCTGCTCCTGCGAGTACACTGTCCGGTACAGCATAGAATCGTTGTCGCATGTTTTGCTTACTGCGCCGGTTCTTGCCAGTCAAGTCGCCAACTTCAGGGATGCTGGCCCAGTCCTCGTCGGTGACAGAGCCCAAGGCTCGTTTGAGGTCGGCAAATTGTTGCTGGATCTTCGGATTGTTGCGTTCGTATTCTTCTCTTTGCTCATTTTCGCGAGCTTCCCTGTGAAGACTCAAGTCGGTATACTGTCCAACCACACCGTGCTGCGAGGGTGATGAACATCGAAGATCAAACGGGCAAAGGGAAAGGGTAGGTACGAAAGTGGGAAGACTAACCTTCGTGCTCTGCGACGCTTATCCATACGCTCGTCGACGCTCTGGTAGATCCGGTCTGCCTCATCGTCGTCTCTGTCGTAGTTGCCTGTCGCAAAAAGTCCTTCCTCGTTCTCGGCATCGCGGAAACGCTCATCGTCTTCCTCCTCATCAGTCTTCTTTTTACCAGCTCCATATGCTGTAGGCGGTGCAGTTCCTAGCTGTTGTGCACGCTTCGCAAGTGCTTCCTTGATCTGGTCCTCGCTGGGTCCTTCACGCGCCGGTCCAAGATCCGATCGAGTGGTGAAGCCGGTCGCGCCACGTCCCAGACCAGCAACATAATTTTCGGGCGCCTGTTGCGACAAGAAGTCCTTGCGGCCAGACATTTTGTGTAATGTGTCGGTTATTGAAATGTAACGAATGGCCTTGGTCTCGTTCTGGAAGATTGGTCGCCAGCGTCAGCGCGAGTCATGTGACTGCTTGGCTCTCGCGCTGCAAGTCCCGTCGCGTCCTCTGCATGTGAAGCGAACATGAAGCCAGGCAATGCGACAATACACCTACACCCTTCTCTGACCTCATTCGCGCGCACAAGTCGCATACCACACACGATGCAGGACCCCACTCAGGGCGTAGCGGCGCCATTGGTACGCGAAACATGAAAACACTGCCCCCATGCCCTGACTAACACACGCGCCTATAGCAAAACCACCTTCATTTGATCTCTGCCCACCAATTCCCTCTCGTCGGCCATCTCGCCCTGAATGTCGCCTTCAAATACCTTATCGATGCGCCTCAAATCGTCAAAACCCTTGCGCCCATGTCATGGACATATGTGAATGCGCCCAACGATGGAACGATCTGGCTCGAATGGCTCCCTTCGTACAAGCAGAACCGCCTACCTTCGGATGGATATGTTTGGGGAGACCCCGAATCCGTGTTTCGACAGGAGTATGGAGGTTACACCATCGAGGGTATGGTTCACCAACTGGGTTATCGGCCTGGTCTTGATTCTGTTGCCTCGCACGCGCGTACGCGTTACCACTTCATCTCCAAGGCCCCCAACGTCAATGCTGCACCGCCCGACCCTTCGCTCTGGATTGTCCACTACCATCAAGCGGAGCACCGCAACATTTTGCCCATCGCACAGCTGCCGTTTGATCCTCAGACAAGGCAGCTAATGTTGGAACGTCAGCATCTGCAGAGCCAGGGCAGATTGGAGAAACGGGACTTTATGCTTCACGATCGCGAGCACTGGCCTCACATTAATGGTCCGTCGGGGCGCGAAATGGGACACACGATGATGGCTCCTGGTTTCTACGGCGCCAACCCTATGCATACCTCAGCTCGGTACAACCAGGCGGCCCCACCTGCTAAGAGGCAGAGGACGCAGGGATCAGTTGGTGTGGCTGGTGTGCCAGACGGCATGCCAGATACCAGCATCGAAGACGAGGAAAACACGGCGCTCGGTGACTATTTTGACCACTTGACACCTCGGGATATCAGCACCGCTAGGTACATGCAGCATCACAGGTGGATGGAGGAAGTGTTCTCTTCGCCGTATGCCAGCGGTCAGATCGTACCCGCTGACCTTGGACTTGGCCTCATGGGTGAGATGAAGAGTTTGACAGATGGCCTTCTCGAACCGCCCTCAATGGACTTTGAGGTTGGAGAGAAGCAGCTGACTGCACCTGAGGAGGCAAAGCCTTTCACAAACGTAAAGAAGGAGCAGGTGGAAGAATTCAACAAGCGAGTGCAAAAACATCTTGATGATGGTCACGCCGAGATTGAACGGATGAAGGCCGAGCACGCTGCGAAGATGCAAGAGTGGCGGAAGACCAAGACTCTATTGCAGGCCGAAAAGAGACTACGCAGCGCCACATGGGAAGGGTACGAGCCTGCTGCGTACAGGCTCGAAGAACTCGAGGTCAACGACCAAACAGGAGACAAGCGCGAGACTGTTGAAAAGGTTCTGCAAGACGTTGAGGGCATTCTCGGGGTCAAGTTTGCTGGCTACGCAGACGCCACTTTAATCGATAAGGGAGGCTGGGAAGAAGGAGAGGCGCCACCTGCTCCTCAGCAAAGTAGTTCTCCTGAAGAGCAAGCAGGTGCACAAGCGTCCCAGTCGAAGGCTGAGCAGCTCGAACCCATGGTGCCTGCGAACGTTCCGCAGCCGAATGCGTCACCAGCACCGCCCCAACAGCAGCAGGCTAGTGCAGCTCCAACTCAACCGAGCATGCAGCCAGAGACGCAGGCACAAAATAGCTACCCTCAGCAGCCTCAGCACAATATGCTATCGACCAGCAACTCTGACCTTCAACTCCCCGAGGGCATGGACCTCGATACATCTGACCTGCAGTTCCCCAGCGCCGGCGCAACACCTGCTGAGACCGGAACGCCAGGTCAAAACCAGACGCCTGGCGACAGTACAGCCTTCTCCATGCCTCAGAGCAACGTTGCTCCCAGCGAAGCAGCAGCGTCCAGCGTCCAGCAACAGCCCGAACAACCTCTAGCACAGCAAAATTCAGCCGCCATGGCAAGTCTCAGCGCACAGCCAGGCAGTAATGCTGCCAGCACAGGCCCTCAGGGTACTCCGGCCGGCGACCTGCAGGACACGAGCATGTTCAACGACTCGTTTGGCGACCTTGCCGGAGAGTTCGGTCAGGGCGCCGGCGATGGCATGCTCGACTTTGGCGATGATAGCGCATTCGGCGAGGCTTTGCATGGCATGGATACGCCTGGAGATGGAGATATGTTCGGTGCTGGTGGCCAAGAGGGCACGGGACCTTGAAACCTTCCACAGTATGTATTGTGTATAACTATCATCGTTCGAGCGGTTCTATGGATGACGATCTTGCGACGCTCGTGTTCAGGGAACGTACTTATTCCTATGAATCACATCCGGAGAAATATCTGCAGATCCCCATCGATGGCACCACATCAATTTACCTCCACATACGACTGTAATATTGCATTTTATCACTCCGAAATAATGCTCTCGCTCGAATTAGGGCGAGTCAGCTGTGTCTCACCTCCTCGGCCAAGATGAATGGCCCAGAATCTGTGTAATCATCAACAAAACGATGTTGCAGTCCTGAAAAACAGATGCTGGTAAAACTAATGCGAGTTGTTGGTCATAAGAGCAACCCCAACCCTTACCCTTGACTTACAGACAACAATGTCACGATGCAACATCAATACATCACCAAGTGCTGTTTCAAGATGAAAAGCACTTCTCTTCTCATCATAGCCTGATATGTTTTGGGCAAAGATACTTGTTGAAGTCTTGCGGTTGTCTGGGCCCTTGGCTCACAGATCTTGAAGCACCGCGCGCGTGCAACGCCTTTGACTTCACCATCATACCTACAGGCACCTTGGCGTATTGGAGACGACACCCCGCCGAGGGGTTTCCTCCACATCGATGCCCACTTCGACGCTTTGGATCCACACGAGCAACCCTCGACAAGCGTGAAGGCATCCTCCACCGATGTTCCTACGAGAGGATGTCATTAACGGAGCAGGTCCGAAGTGATCGGACTACGTCCGCAGCAGCGCTATAAGTGTTCGGCAACGCCTCGATCTTCATCACTAATCTTAGAATCTGGGCTACTCACGCGAATATGCTTGACGTGCTTGTTTTATCCTCATTGGCAGGCTCGGCCCTGGCTCAGCTGGATGCTATACCTGCAGGCTTCAATAGCACCCGCTGGTCATGGGCGTCTAACGAGGATCCGACCTTGGCTGTGATTCCTGGAACTTTCAACCGCACAGTGTTTGATGCTCCTTCATCAGCGAATGTCTCCGATCAAAGAGTTGCTATGATGTAAGTCTGCCCGTAATGTTGACACTTCCAGTCTCGCAGACGCTGATGGGTCATCGACAGCAACGAGCAAATACAAGCGTCAAGTTTTGTGGCCTATGACCCACGGTTCTTCGATATCATCGGGCCAAACGCCACTGTTGAGCAACTGCAAGAACTGCCATTCCAAGTTCACGAAGCGCCCTGCTACATTCCGGAAACGAACCAGCTGTTCTTCATTGAGTGGGGGCCATCACCCGAAGGCGACAACAAGGACCACGATTGGCAGTACCTGCTCGACCTTTCGACCAACGATCTAACGCGCATCAAGACCAACCCTCCTACGTGGAATGTGCACGGCTGTGTCTACCGTAATGGCAAGCTTAACGTCGTGACAGACGGGGGCCCAGATGAGACTGCATATCTCGCCACCATCGACCCTTTCACCTTGGAGCGAAAGACGATTCTCAACAACTACTTCGAAAGGCCCTTCATGAGCTTCAACGATCTCGAGATGGACCATGAAGGAAACTACTACTTGACAGATTCCTATTCAGGATGGGTGAGTGAACGGAGAAAACGCGTACCCGTCGCAAGATTGCAAGATTCAGAACCCACCCCAAGCTGACCATAACAACAGGGCCGCGACCTCAACCCCTACGGCTCCCCCACGCAACCCACACTCTACTTCGTGAACGGCACAACTCTCCGGCCCAAGGAGCTCGTCTCCCTCGAAGGCAACACCAACGGCGTGTCCCTCTCCCCCGACGGCAAAACAATCTACCTATCTGACACCGGCGCCTCCGACAGCTCGATCAAGCCTTCACGCAGGGACTTCCGTGGTCCTCGCGACTTGTGGGCCTGGGACTTCGCCTTCTCTGCCGCTGGAGAGAAATTGCCTGTTCTGACTAACCGTCGTCTGCTCAGTCGCGCGCTGCAGTACTTCTACGACGGCGTCAGGACGAGCAGTAACGGTTTGATCTTTGGCGCTGGCGGCGAGGTTGTGGATGTTGTTGATCCGGAGTCGGGGTGGACTTTGGGATCCATCAGGATGGGTGGTAATGGGAATGATCCGGTGAATATCGTGTTTGGAGAGCATGAGCTATGGGTCGTTGGTAAGGGTGGTGTGTGGCATGTCAAGAACGTGAGGGAAAGGCTCGCACAGAAATACGAGTAGAGCACGATGCCTACATTGTATTAAACGATTCTCGATGCCAAATGGTGGATACATATACATTTCTCCAAACAACGTGAGACTTTGTACAATTGAATTGCCCAATCCCTCTATTGCTCCCCTCCCTCTTCCTTCACAGCCCTAATAGGCTTCAGCCGGACAAAGTCTTCACTTCCCACATTCTCCAACCCAGTAGCACTATCCTTACGATCCTTGATCCCCTTGACGACATCCCACGCGCTCCTCAAGCAATCGTTGACCCCTACGCCCTGCATCCAGTTTCCAGCAACCCTCAATTTGCCAGAATACTGGCTGACCAGCGAACTGTGAGCATCCTTCAATCTAGCCTCGTGGCCAACAGTATACTGCGGAATGCAATCCCTCTGCACATTGACCGCCCACGCCTCAGGCTCTTGATGGATGTCCAAATGCCTCGACAGCACGCTTCGCGCCATAGCAAGACCCTCCTTCTCATCTGGGAAAGAAGGCCAGCCGTCCCACCAATGCCCGCCGAGCATGACGGTGACTTTGGTTCCGCGCTCGCTCACTGAGTCTTGCACTACTGGCTTCTCGGGGAAGTTGTACCAGCCGAAATCGTTGACATTGATCATGCGGCCGGCGTCTCGTTGGCGTGTGAGCTCTTCCATGTCGTTGATGCTCCATTTGCTGGTGTCGGTGTCGGTTGTGGAGGGCGAGTATGCTGTGTCAAAAACGACGCCTAAGGCGCGCTCGGGGTTATTCTCGAAGGGCGTGGCAAGCGGAATCAAGTAGCCGAAGCCGGGCGGGTGCATGTCTGCTTGGGGGTAGTAGAGGTTGACCGTCATGACGCTCACGCTGGGAGTTTCGGGCGCCAGGGTAGTGTTGGGTGGCGCGAGGGCGTTCAGGTGTGCAGGTGACAAGGCGGAGATGACGGTGTCGTGGCGGACAGGTTCCGGAGTCTTGAATGTGGTGACTTCGACGCCAGTCTTGTCCTCTGCGAGCTTGAGGGCTTTCACTGGCGTGCTGGTCTTGATTTCAACGTTGCCCGATTCCCACAGTTTCCTCGCCAGCTTGTCCACCAACATGCCCAACCCATCCTTGAAAGTGAAGACACTCGTATCCTTCAAAGTCGCCCTCAGCAATGGATCCCAATTGAAGTCCTTCATCTCCTGCCGGAAATTCATCTCGGCCTTCGTCATCTCCACGCCTTCCGCCTGCGCCTTGACAAGACCCGCAAGTACACTACCGTGCACCAGATCGTCCCGGAAAGGTCTGGGGAACAGACTCTTCGCGCTCAGTTTATACGCATCTCCAGCATAAATGCCATGGATCATGCCACTCAATATGCGATCCACCATAGTCTTAGTGAACCTCCTGGAAAAGAAATCCCCAATGCTCTCATCCTTGACGCTCTGATCCCGTCCATCCTTAAAGTATTCTGTCGCAGAAGCGTACATCGTCCCTTTGAATATAGGCTCCGACCAAATGCTTTGGAAGTTCTCCCAGAAGCCGTACGAAGGATGCGGCATTCGCACGAGGTGGTCCGGGTAGTACAAAAAGCGATTTACGGCCGCGGGTGAAGTGTTCTGCGTGAAGATCGTATCGTTGCCCAAGTCCAGCTCTTGGATCAACCGCGCCGACAGTATGCCATTGGCATTGGGTCGCAGCGTGCGTGGGCCGGCTTCGAAGAGCACATTGCCGCCCTTGACATCGACGCGTTTGCTCGATAGCCAGCCTCCAATCCTGTCACCGCTTTCGTAGAGGGTGACTTTTGCGCGAGGAAGTTGTTGGGTCAGGTAGTAGGCTGTTGCGAGGCCTGTGATGCCGCCTCCGAGCACGCCGATGTCATGGCTGTGGGTGTTGGTCGCGTACTGGCGCTTTGCTGTGGAAAGGGTTGCGTTGCATGCTGGTGTTGTGATCTGGAGGTGCGATGGCCGCAGCTTCAATGCCGTGCTCAGCCCATTGGTGCGACGAAGCATTGCTGCATTATCTTGAAGTATACGTGATCCAGAATCCTCTGCGATCTCATGTGCTTTTGGACAGAGGTTCGTGGAGTCGCTCACGTCACTACGGGATGCCTGATGTCTAGGGTTAGGGTTGGATCTCAATCAACTACCTCATGTTGACTATTTCCAAAGAATACCTAAGATAGAGGAAATTCAAAGGCGTAGTAGATGACAGTGTCGGAAACAATGGCAAAATCGTTAAAAAAATCAACAAGAGCATATCACCGGTATTGTATTTCTTCACGGTGGTACTATCAGCTTTAGTACAGTTCTCGAAAGCTTACAAGAAACAATGGCAATATTGATAGAGAATCGACGAAGGAGAAGGATTTCAAAGGTTCGACGGTGAGCTTCAGGTCATAATGTACATTTTTTATTACAATGCTGATGATGCTATGCGACATCTACTCTCCACCCGACGCACAACCATCCGCGTCCTCCATGCCAGCATCCTCCATTGGAGGGAAATCGGCGCCCTTTTTCTGGTCGGCATCGAGATTGTTAGACCTCCAGCCCTCCCTCACGCTCGGATCTTTGACCATGTCGATCGTCGGGAACCAGTGTTTGTTCGCCTTGCAAGTGCACACCCACTTGACTGAGTCGAAAGTCATGAGCGTGAGACGCATATATGTGTTGTCTGGGATCTTGTTGGTCTCCTGGACGAAGCTTTCGAGGTCAAGGGTAGGCTTCCCATTCACAGCTAAGACGAAGTTTGTCGAAGCCAGGCCGTACATGTAGGCAGGAGAACCACGCATGCGTGCCGTGATGTAGACGTCGCTGTGCACTTTGCTGATTTGTTGGCGCACGGCGTGGTGAGGGCGGTGTAAGATAGCACCACAGAAGGCGACCACCCGGTCGGTTTCGAGTTCGCTGGTGGGTATCGTGGGGACCTGTAGGCGCACCTCTTGGTTCTTGCGCACGACGAGAACATCAAGAACGTCGTTGTTGTACATGGTGTCATCAAAGTCTGAGACGCGAGTGATCAGCTTATCGCCAATTGTGAGGATAATGTCACCCTCCTCTAGTGCTGAGACGTTGCCCGCGTCGACTTTGCGGACCATGAACAACTGATGACGCTCAGGATCCTCTACCTCAACTCTAGAAATCCAGGACTCGTTTACGCCCATTATACGAGCCTGAGACATCTGGACAGTCTGTGTCTCCATGCTGAGAATGCGTAAATTGGGCTTGGTGCCAGACTTTATCTCGTTGAGGACTGGAAGCAGCGCAGGAGTGGCGAAGCCAAGGTGGTATTCGACGTCTTTGTTGCTGTGTCCCGAGCGCTCGCCGAGGTAGGTGAGCCAAAGGGCTTGTACGGTACCGTCCTCTGCGACGAGCACACCGCTGCCACATTGTCCGCTGAGGCTGGTGTCAACGGTAATGGCATCGAGGTTGACGGCGCGATAGCGGGGATTAGAGGCACTGGCCGGGATGGCCACGGTCGTGATGTCGGTGACAGTGGTCTTCGCTAGGACGGGCCTCAGGTTAGCATTGAAGCCAAAGAAGGTCGTATCTTCGCCCTGCTTGATCGGGCGGTCGGCCAACTTGGCGCTCTTGACCGGTGCATGTACCAGGCTTGCATCGTACTGAATGATAGCATAGTTTTGCAGTGGGTGCATGAAAACGACTTTGCCGTCAACGATGATGCTGTCTGCGATGGTCACGCTGATGTCGCACATGTCGAAAGGCACAATCGCGCGGCTGACCACCACCAAGCCCTTCTCTGCATCGATGACCAAGCCAAAACCAACCTTTCGAGATCTAGGGAAACCATCGATCCTAATCGGCATTGTCGCGCCGATCCGAACGAATGAACGGATAATGTCGACAGCAGCAGGGTGCTGCGCGGCTCCCATCTTCACAAAATTCGCTTTTCTTGGTACAGGGTCGATGGGTGCGATGGGCTCGGCAAGGTCAGTGAAGTCCCATGTACCAGACTCGTCGTTCCGCACAGCCAATCTCATGCTCTTGCTCCAGTGTCTGTCGACGAACAGGATGCTCGTATTCAAAGTGTGCATGTCACGAAGATGCTTGTAGGTCACCACAACGCGGCTGCGATCGGGAATGGCCTTCATGACCTCGATGAAGGAGTCCAGATCAGGCGTGGGTTTGTTGTCGATGGACTGGATGAGCCAGCCAAATTCTGAGCCGTCAAATCTGAAAGAGCCAGAGGCTTCACAGCAATAGACTCCAGGAGACTTTAGGGAGACCGCATACGCCCTAGAGTTTTGGTAAGACAGGTTGTGAAAAGATGCGCCAGCGACAGAGACATAGCGATCAGGAGTGATTGCATGAAGATCGCCCACGTCAAGCTCAACCTCGACATCTTCTCCACCTCTCTGGACGAGAAGTTTCACCTTTTGACCGACACTGGAGTCCAAGATATCGTCCAAGCGTGTGAACTGGGTCAAAAGTTGGTTGTTCACTTTGACCAACACATCACCCTCGTCCAAAGATTTCCAGGCATTTCCATCAGGTATAATCACCTCGGCCACCAGCATACCAGTCTCCTTGGGAAACTCCGCTCTGACCTTGGCTTCCCATTCAGGGCTGAGACCTGAATGTCGGACGTCAGCTTATGTAGATGATGCGCGATTAAAGCTTGAGGACTTACCAAGGCGTCTTGCTTCATCAAATGGTTTCAAGAGCCACTGCGTCTGGATCGTACCCCTTTCCACAGGCTTGCCAGCCCTGATGCACTCCAGAGCTCTCCGAGGTCGGTCCAAAGGCAAGAAGTAGTCCGTTGAAGCACCATCTGCTCTGCCGCCAGCTTGTAACGCGATCGCGAAACCATCGATGTTGACGACAGGTGACCCCGACGATCCACCCGATGCAGCCGCCGCAGCTAGTGAGATGTCAGATCATGTGTATCATGTTGTTTCTAAGGGTTAGGGGCTTGAAAAACCTTGAATATAGGCGCAATTAAAGTCGCAATACCCCTCGTACTCCGGGGCATTGCGGTCTACTCTTGAGATATATCCTTGGAGGATACTGAGCTTTTCTCCAGCGTCGTTACCCACAATCCTTATTTCCGTGCCAACCTTTGCCAAGTCCGGACGGAGCTCTAGTTGATCCAGATCCATGTATTTGACTGCCTTGGGGTCGAACCTGAGGATACCAAAATCGTGCACAGGGTCTCTGTAAACTGGGTATACATCCACCTCTTCGTGGTTATCGAAAACCACTCGACCCACGAAGGGGCCCGCACACGTTACATGGCGGTTGGTTAAGATAAAGCCCGCCTGGGCATCGACAACGAATCCCGTGGCCTCGCTTGAAATGGCAGGATCTGTATCAAACGCAGCAACCTGGCAGAAGTGGATGCTGACAACGTTTTTTACGACCTTTTCGATGCTCGCTTGCCATTCTGCGGATTCGTTTGCGATCTGCGGGATTTTGTCCTCAACTTCTTCACTGTCGGAAGAGTGGTAGCCATTGGGTGTTTCGTTGGCAGATGAATCCACAGACACACCGTTCGCTGCCACGGCGGGTGAGATTTGGTCTTGTCGTACTTGTTTCACCGGTCGGTCTGAGGTGGATGTGGAGGGCGCCTTGCGCTTCGCCGCGTGAGCGCGATCCATGGTTGCGATTGTTGAGCTGAAATTCGCCTGGTTGCTGCCGAATGCGCGTATCGTATAGCCTGGTTGAGCTGTGCGTACAGTGACAAAGGGTGGGCGAAATGTTGTGAAAGGCGAGTGTAGAAGCGTAAGGCTGCGCAATGATGATGGGAGAGCGTTGCGACTGTTGCGTCCAAGATGCAGCGCGGTCCTCAAGTTTGCAGTCGAGCCGATGAGCATCCAGACAGGCTCGCACAGAGGAGCCGGAAAAGAAGATGAAAGGAGTGGATGGGAAAATGAGTATGGTATGGATCAAGGACGAGCACTACGACGGCAGCGAAACTGAGGACGGAGATCGCAAGTCACAAACATTAGAGTTTCGCTAGACGCGGGAAGGATCGCGCCGGTGAGCCTCTCATGAACGTCCATCACCTTGATGTTCCCCTGTTCGTGATTTCGTGATTATCATTGATCTTGTATTGCTGCTGTAGTAATCCTCTGTCGTGTCGAGTTCTATTCGCTAAGACTCAGAGGCATTCTCCTGGTTCCCGCCGCACAACGTTGTCCAACGTGCAAAAAGTTTTATGCACTGAAGAAGCCTCTCATCGACACATTAGAACTGCACGCCTCTGTCCTCGCCGTTCTCCTTGATCAGCTCGCCACCGTCATCATCAGCCTGAGCGGTAGCAGTCATCTTCTTCTTCTTGCTGCTCTTTAGCTTCTTCTCCGGGACGATCTCGTCGTCCTCGTCATCGTCAGCGGCAATTGCAGCCTTGGCTTTGCGACCCTTCTTCGCGACGCCGGTCTCAGTGTCGGCTGCCTTGCGCTTCTGCGACACGTGTTAGTGAGGTTAGTGTAAACGTGTGAGTGCTCGAACGTTACCTTTGGAGACACCACACCGGCGTCGACGTCTTCACCAGCAGCCTCACGGGCTTTCTTGATTTTCTGCTTCTCCTTGTCCAGCATGACCTGACAGGCTTTTACGGTTCGACCCTCTGGCAACGTCAAGTCACCCCACGGGATTGTACCAGCTCTGGCGATGATCTGGAGGAAGAGACCAGCCTGTAGGATATGAGTTAGTGGTGCGCTGCAGATATCTCTTGTCATTGTCGAAGTACTTACCTTCTCAGTGTCGGTCCATCCCTTTGGAGCGGTGGAAGCCATTGTAGCGTGTAGTGCCGTCAATTCTTTTTGCTTGAGTGGAGGGTGTTGATGTAGCAGAGGTTGTACGCTTGTGCGAGGAAATTTAGAGGACTGACGAAGGCAGCCGCAGAAGTCACCAGAGTAAGGGTGAGCTTGTGACAACGAGCAAAAGTAGCTTGTGAAAGTGAGCAGACAACTGACACACACGTGCGTTCACTTGACTGCTTTCCGGCACATCCAAGACATGTGATTGCACTCTGAGATGGCATAAAGCACGCTCGCTTCCACCCTCTGCCTAGCTACATCACCTTCAAGCAACTCCAAAAGCCTTCTCACACCGCCATCGACTCACGACAAGACCAATTCACAATCATGGCAGCATACGAAGACCCAGAGGCTCTCTTTGCATCATTGATGGCTGATGTCGACGGCGATCAATCAGGCTTACAGAACGAGGACGACTTCGTAGATGCTCCGGAGCACCCATTTGAACACGGCACAGCGATGGAGGATGTCATCTTCGAGCCCTCGAACGATCTTGATGTCAGCGGTGGTCTCGACGAAGTCTTCACCCCCTTAAGTTTCGACCAAAACTTGCAAATTGAGAGTCAGAGCAGCGACCAGATCAACAACATACCAGGACCGAACGATTACGAGGCATACCACCCCTCGACCTTTGAACAACAGTTGCACATCGAGAGTCAGGGCAGCGACCAGATCGGCACCTCATCAGGACTGAACGGTGAACAACAATACGAGGCATACGCCACTCCCGCCTTTGACCAACAAGTACATATCGGGAGTCAGGGCAGCGACCAGGTCAACACCTTACCAGGACTGGTAAGTCACCAAAGCCAAAACCAGACATCATACTATAGCTCCGCTGCCGAGCCCGTCGAAACCATCAACGTCAGTAAACAAAGTGCTTCTGAAAAACATACTGCAGCGTACTACAGCATCCTGAAGAAGACTTCCAACTCCAGCCAAGGTGAACACACACCTGGATGCTCCAATACCCGCAGTGCAAGCACACCCCCCGCCACCCCACCGCACCCGCTCAACTCAGCACCGAAGACCGACTCCAAGCCCGAGCAGAAGATCTGGGCTGGCCCCGATGACTTGAGAGACCTAGCCAAAGCCTTCCAGCGCGAAAAACGCTGGCACGAAAAAGTCGCCCATCTTCACCCGTCCTTCGTGCTGCCGCCGCACAGGTACTGGATCGGCATTCTCAATCCGGGTCTGGTTCCGCGCACAGCGTGCAAGGAGGGTCACTTCACCTGGATGAAAGGCAACAAGTACACGACGGTGGAGACTATCCGCAGAGTCTACGCTTCGGTGACCATGAAGGAAGGTGCGTTCATGTTGGGAGGGGAGAGGCCAAAGGACGAGGACTGCGTAGAGTCGTTGGACCTCTTCAACGACAAGATCGTGCTCTTCACCATTGCGGATGAGGGAACGCCGGCGGCTGTGGGCAGGAAAATCACGGAGGGTCTTGTGCCCGAGCTAGTTGAGTTAGACGATTGAAAATTGTTGCGGAGCTGGCCATGACTGAGAATTGGCGGATCACTGGTTACAGCCCATTTCGACGGGTCTGATGATGGGTCTCCTGGATGAGTCCTGAAGATTATTCAAACATCGGGCGAGGGACATATGAATTGAGTGACAGGGTGTGCTTCAGAGTCCTTCACATTCAGTCATGCCCAGACTGGTTGGGTGCGATGCTTGAATCACAGTAGAGAAGATCGATTGGGAAAGGATGTTGGAATCTTCATTAGAAACGTGAAAGCTACTGAGCATTCAGGTTTTGCTCAGATTTGCGGAGGTCAATTGGTAGCTTTGATTAATTGGAAATTACTACCATGCTTTACGGCCTGTGTCCATAGTCATGCGTGATCCCATCGCAAAACCGAGTTTCGATATTACACTGTTTCGGCCGTGCTGAGTCATGAGCTCTTCTAGATCAGAGCATTTGCCCATAATTGCGTGGTGTCGTGCCATGTTTGGGTCGAGACAACCTGCGGCCCCCGAGCGCTTCAAATAGATGAAGCATGGCCGCGCTTCACGCTATTCCCTGCTGTTCCTTCTCATGCGCGCGCATCTGATCTATACGTGCCACCAGTAGTAGCAGTGGCGATGAACCTGATCTCGCCAGTCCCTGCTCTGTCGTACTCCGGCGTTTTTCATGTATTCAGCCTCCTCTTCAATAATTGTCGTCCAGATCCCAAGATCTCAAGTCATGCGCGATCACTCCAGCTTATCCAGGTGCTCTAATCTTGTAAGAACAACTTGTTTAGACGTCTCTTGAATCTCGCCCGCCAAGAACACTTCGTCTAGAATCGCGTACACCTGTACATGGCGTCAATACTGCATCCCGACTTCCTATTAATTGTACACCACAACACCGCTCACCTTGTAGAAGTTGAAAACCAGATCCAGCTCGCAGACGTTGCCGAAGAATTGATCCAGCACTTCCACAAAGAAGTGAATCGCTTCAAGATACGCAAGTTCGTTGTCGTTCGCATCTACGCATGCGCAGAAGAAGAGGCCAGCATATCGGCGGTAGACGACTTTAGAGGCACCGCGAAATTCGACAAAGTTGGACTGGTGTTTCTGATCGCGCGGGGCGACAAGGCGGTGAATTTCGCCCTTGAGCTTGATCTTCTCGTCGTCGTTGTAGGGGCTGTACCATTTGGCTAGGCGGGTCTTGCCTCTGGAACGAGCGCTGTCAGCGATGTTGGGATCACGAGGTGTGTATAAGGACGATCTTACTGCCGATTCTGGATCAATATGAAGGAGAGAACCATCTTGTCGCTATGGCCGGAATCTCTCCTTCAAGCGACTGTTGATGTGTACCACAGTCGACGTCGGCATGAGACAGACCCCTTCGATTGCGATCGCATCGCCTGAGTGTGGGGAAGTGAGGTTTAGGTAAGCACCCAGTGCGGAACTGCTCCCGTTTTGCCGACATACAAATCCTACCATCGAACAACTCGACATCGACATCTGACATAACAACACAAGTCGGATCCAATGCCAGCAGAGAAGCCCAGGGCGTGTCCACTGGCCTGTCCATAAGGTCCTGAAGACTCGCATTGCATGTAGGTAAGGCTCGGCGCGTCCAACACACGCCGGCTTTCATCTCACCAACCACCTCAATATTAGGCACAGCAGAGCAATTGGGTACCCGACAAAAGTCTTCAGATATGAGCGCGGTACGCATCGAGGTGCCTTTCTGGCCCACCAGTACCGATAACCTTGACTGGTCTGCAGACAATTTGATCGCCGTCGGTGGCGGCGAGTCAGTCGCCGTTCTGGTCCCACGCCTGGACGCAAAGGGACCTAACCACCTGCAGTGGGATACCATCACCCAACGAATCAGCTTGTTCAGCACCATTGAGATCCCTATCTTGGAACCGTCGAGCTCGGTAAACTGGTCTCTCGCAGAGGAGCTATCACTCCGCCACGTCGCAAGTCTCAAATGGTCACCTCCCGGACTTGGACTATTCAACACGTGTGCCCTTGCAATTTTGCATTCAAACCACAACCTGACGCTCTGGGAGTGCGTCGGTCAACCACATATCAAAGACAAGTGGAGGCGCTGCTTGCTGGTCAATCACGCCATACAAGCTTACTACAGCGAGAAAATAACGGATGATCTCGAGATGAGACAGATAAGGCAAAGAATCCGCAGCTTCGCTTGGGTTCCTGCTGTGCAAATCAAATGTAGCATTGTTGACCGGGCGTTGGACCCACATCTTGCGAATCGTGAGCATTATCTGGCCTTGTCGACTGATGCTGGTGACATCTTTATCCTAAGGGTCTATTCGCCTCACGACATTCTCACTCCGGAAACCCTCAAGTGGCGAGTCACCGTGGTGCAGTGTTTGCAGCTCCCGGATGAAGGCCTGAGATCTCGACAAGGAGTCGCTCTGTCCGGAGCTCCTCGGACTATCGGCGCCACCGATCTTGCTTTTAGCGACTGGAGCAACGAAAGCCGCGCCCATTTCGCGTATCTTGCCAGTGGCCGTCTATATGTTTGTGACGTGCGATATGAAGCATCCGCCGACACCGAAGCACGTTTGGTCGTGACGGAACCCGAGGAACGTGTGCTCCCTCTCAGCTCTCAGCTCTGCGGCCCACTGAAATTCGCCCCCAATTCGAGTTCCTTGCTGCTCTTCGGACCGGACGCAATCGTCAACGTTGGCGTGGCTAAGCCGAGCGGTTTACCCCTCAGTCATCACCTCGACGGACGCTGGGATGAGGTCTCTGGTGTTGCGTTCACTGTGGATGATAACGCGACACAGAGCGCCCATGTGGTGTCGCACATGTCCACCGCCACAACTGCAACATCTAGTCTGCCAATCTCTCTCGAAGAAGGCACAGATTATAAAGAGTCCAATTGGCAGAATGCCATTCACGAGAACAAAGCCAATTTCAGCGCTCTGTACGACCTTGGTCCAAACGTCCAAGAGCGAACGTGGGGCATTGCAAGCTCTCCCTTGGGAGACTTTGTTGCGACGTGCATCAATCTATTGCCCAGTGACAGTCCTGCTCACATAATACAATCTGAGCAGCGGAGCATTGTTGCGATAACGGCAAACTTCGAGAATAAACACACCCCTTTGCCTTCTGTCAGGGGACCTCTACCGCCTCAAGACGTTTCTGCCGAGACAATCCTGTATGGTCTGCGTCAATATCACAGTCGAGGCGGTGATATTGACAACAGTTCGTACACCAAAGAGGTGATCAAACAGTCGGTGTTGAACGCCCTCGAAGTGTCACTCCCAGTCGAAATACCACCGCTGGTGTGGCGCGACGGAGATACGAATGACTTCGAGACGACTCCGGAGAACCTTCGTGCGTGCTTGACATACATCAAAGCGCGCCTGTTCTGGGCGGACGACATGTTCGTTCAACGCCTCGATCGCCTGATCGACGTAGTGCTACAGCGACAGCCTAAGCTACAGCTCACAAAAGGGCAATACCGTCACTTCACTACATCCGTTCTCAATCTACCGCACAAACTGGGCGAGGCTAGTGATCATAGCCGTCAGATAAGAGCTGCTTTCGGCGCCATCCAAGCCCGACTCGATACGCCAGCGAGCGTTGTCGATCCTGCCATGACAGATGTCGAGTCTTTTGTGGAAAGCTGCAGCATTTGCCAACAAAACATCGTGCTTGAAAGTATTCGCTGGTCCCGTTGCGCCGGTGGCCATCAGTTCTCGAGATGTACGTTGACGTTCCTCTCAATCATGGAGCCAGGTATCAGCAAGAGCTGTCGCATCTGCCATGCGTTGTATTTAAACGAGAACGCTTTGCCGGAGTTCAGGGCAAAGGTCGCCCGAGATACAAAGGCTGAAACCCCGTTCCCAGACGGCGAGTCTTTGGAGGCGCCAGCCGAGCTCACGGAGCACAACGTGTCGCTTACAAGATTACTATTTGCAGCGTGCAATGTATGCATTCTTTGTGGCGGAAAATTCGTCGCTTAGAACATTAACATGACGCTGTGTAACGCAGTATCCAGACTGCCGGGAATCGTAGCTTCGTGCAATTTTGAAAATGCATTCCAATGTGCTGTTTTGACGACGATAACCACTGACTGCACGTCACGCAACACTTGCGACTCCTTCACCATCAGGGCCAAGGAAGCAAAACCAGCACATCTAAGCAGGCGTTTCAAAGCCCTAGACACGTTACTATCATTTCAACCTCAGGCCAGTGTTAGGCGCCCTGCAACATCGATTTCGCGCCATGGAGCCTACCGTCCAAACGACCAATGGAGGTGCCATCCGCATTTCAGACTCGCCCCCTCACGTCACGCACACCGTCACTAGTCCAGTGCGAAGCATATATCCTCCACTGCTAATGGAGTCGCTAAACTGTCAATCGGAAATGCCCATGGAATCTCTGCACAGCCAAGCTGATCTGGGAATGAGAACTGCCGACTTCTTCGACGGCAGCTCAAGTGATGGTGAGGAAGACATCGCTGGAATCCTGGATAGAGAGGCAAGTGGAGTGGAAGCAAAGCTGATCGACAGAGGCCGGCATTCGCAATTCAAAAGAAGGGCATCTCGGCCTTTGACAACACCAAATGAGCTGTCGGCTACAAACTGCCAGAGCAAAGGGTTCTCTTTCCGACCAGAAGGTGACGGTTATGAACCCCACTCGCCAGTAACGAAGACTAGGGGAACTACTCACTATGTCGACACGCCAGACACACCCAGCACAAGCATGTCATTCAACGGCTCGATCACTGAGCTTTTGCCGGGAGAACATGGCAGTAGCCCGCCTCAGTATCCCCGACCTGCAAGACTTTCTGATTTTGCACGCCCGAATAGCACGATGATAGAACCTCGTTCCGAGCCTGCGTACCGATCCTCCTCCGTCATGCCTTCAGCGCCTATCGTCAATACGGTCGACCAAATCTTGTCAGCACATGCCATTGCCCACGAAATCACACTACGGAGTCTCATGCGGGATGAAAATACTTTGGACCGGACGATTGACGCTTTTGGCCCTAACGGCGATCGTGGTCCTCTTATGCCCGCCTCTTTATTGTTCAACGACCCAAGAAGTCCTGGAATCCCACGTAAGTTCTCAGCACCGGAAGAGAAGCAGTCGACACCTGGCACTGGCAAAAAGGTGCACGTACTCCCGCCGCCCATCGACACTACACGCTATCGACCTTCACTTGCACATAACCTTGTCCGCACCCCATACCCAGAGGAGGGTACTGGTCTTCGCCATAAAGACCTTAGCCACATGACCGAGGGCATACCAGACCCAAGCACGCCAGCCCCCAACGCAGAAAGCGTCCTGACTCTCAGCATCCGACCAAGCAGATCCAACACCCGCCGTCGCGTAACCACAATCGTAATACCAGCATCAACCCAGCACTCCAATACCGCAGCCTCTACAACAGAAAAACAGCCAGACAACCGCGGCTCCGACCTCGATGACCAACAATTCTTCCAAGATCTCCAAAAAGCCTACGCCCACCTCTCAGGCCCCTGGCGCTTCCTCGGCGCGCGAAGTCTCAAGCAAATTGTCGTCTGCGGGCCCGCAAGTAGAGCCGCAGATTCACACTACGGCTGGCTGCTCTCGCCGCGAGGTCCGCGCGAATTGGCTTTCAAAGGCCTGCACGACACATTCGGCGAAGACAAGATTCTAGCCCACTACCGCCGGCCTGTAATGGGAAAGTCGCGGTTCGCGTTCGTGCATTGGGCCCATCGGCTGGCGGCAGCCGAGTCGAGGCAGATGTCGTTATTGTCGCCGCTTGCCGCCCATCACGGGCAGAGCCAGAGGAGTGAGCAGGGCCCGGACCTCGTTCGCAAGATCGAGCAGCCCGAGGGACTTGAGTTCGTTCTATCGTGGTCTGTTCTACGGATTTCGATCGTGTTGATGTTGGTGCTTGTGGCAAGCGTTGCTGCGACTTTGCTGTGGATACTCCTCGGGCAAAGCGCGTCCTTTGCGAACCTTGACCCCTCATCGTCGTCAGGTCCAGACGCTGGTACGCCGACAGAAGGAGGCGGTTTCCGAGGCGCTGGAGATCGTGTTACTGGTGGTTTACTGATGGGAATCAGCGTGCTATTGGTCGGGTTGAGCGGTCTTGCTGGCTGGATGGGCGTGAGTTGGCTTGTAATTTGAACTGCGACTTCTCTTCTTCCTATTCATATTCACCAACAAATCCAATGTAATATTTTCAAGCCTCTAGTTCGAAAAGCCGTCCGGCAACAGGTGCCCATTCGTCGTCCCACCTCCTCTTACCCTCTTCCAGCACGCCTTGCTTAAGCCTCTCCAGCTCTCCGCCTTTGCTAATGAACAGTCCTTCCAGAATCCGCGTCAGCTCCTCCGCGCTTCCGAAACCGCGCCCGTTGACGCCTTCAGTCACTAGCTCAGGCCAAGCCTCGAAGTGACTCCAGCCTGCAACGGGCAGGCCGGCGCCGAACATGTCGACAACTTTCATGGGCAGGTCGACGCCGGATGAAGATGTATGTAAGCTGATGCCTAGATCCGCGGAGCCGAGGAGCGAGGCGTAGTCTTCCGAACTCAGCCAGGCGGTCATGAGGACGACGTTGGGTAGTTTCTTCCCCTCGTCCAGTTTGCGAATTTCCTCGAGGTAGAACTTTTTCTGCGGGCCTTTGCCGGTGATGATGGCGAGGATGCTGGGTAGGTGCGTATTCGTAACGGTGGAAGCGGCGTAAGCTACGAGCGAGTCGAGGAGGATGGAGAAGTCTTCGTCTGGAGTCCAGGATGTGGAAGAGACGACGAGGCGTCTGGTTCCCTTTTCTAGCTCCGGTGCATATTGAGCTGTTTCGGGGAGGCGGTGGAGGAAAGTGCTACGCTGGTCGGGGGAGAGAGGCTGGAAGTGTTCGGGCGGTCGGTCGTGCAGGGCTACTGCTTTGATGTTCCATTTCTTGGCAAGGACTCGCGCCATGGCGTTTGTGACGGTGAAGTGGGCGTAGGCGTGCTTGGAGAAGAAGCCTTCGTACCATTCGGATATCCGTACGAGAGGGTGAGAGTTGTCCAGACGTAGGGCGAGGATGGAGAAGCCAAAGTTGTGCCAGTCGACGACGAGTCTGGTTTTGCGGAAGAAGCATAGGAACTGGGCAACGGCCAGTGTGGGTATTGACGGAGGGTTTTGTACCAGCATCCATTTTGCCGCTGCGGTCTGGTAGCCTAGGGCGTAGTAGAGACTAAAGACCTGATGAAGCACTTTGAGTGGCGCTGTCAAGAGGAATAGCAACTTGTTGCTTGTCTGCAGGTATTTCGGGAACGTCGGTATGGGCAAGATGGAAATGAGGCGGTTGGCGAGGATGTCCGGGTGAATATCTGAATCGGCGTAGCCAACGATGACTGCTCTGCCTCCTTGAGCTGCAATGCTCAGGGCATGGTATTGCATGCGAGGGCTGCGGCCAATGTCACCGAGGACGACGACATGGACGGAAGCGTGGACCTTAAAGAGCCCATGTTCGTTCTTGTGGGCTTGGTAGGAAGCGTAGCCAGACTTTTCCGCATTCGCCTTGTCTTCTTCTGTGAAGTCGGAATCTTTGATCTCACGAGCGTCGGAAGGGTCGTATCTCGACGGTAAGGTTGCAATGAAGAGGGTCAGAGCGGTTGACGCCACAACTGCCAGTGGCAGGATCAGAAGGAGAATGTCGAGCAGATCCATTGCTGGTGTTGTCAGTTATCCTCTGCCGCTCTATAGGATGACGTCCCCAAAGGTTAACGAGGCGCAAGTAAGTTTAATCAAATGTATAAGCCACTTGTCAGGGTCGTTGTTTAGTCGCCGCGCTAAATTGAAGGAGATCCATGCGATTCCCCATTGTTTCTTGAAAACCTTAAGAATTCATGTGAGGTCGGCGGATGGTATTGTGGTGGAATGGAACCTGTATTCTCGCCTGACGGTGAAAACGGAGTCTCTCCAGGCAGGATGATAGTATTAGTAGTAAATTGTGCAATACAAATGACCACTTCAACTACATACTTTCTATATATTTCTGCTCGGACGGAGGGCTAATGGTTGCCTGAACGACTTCTCAATGATTTTGAGACAAAGCATATGGCCGTCGGCTTTGTATGAACTCGTGGACCGGGCAGAGTGATAGGGGCGCTTTGGACTCTGTGCAGAGAGACCGTTGTTGTCCATCACCTCGACCCACCACTACCGACTGACGACGTGGTAGCCGGCCTTTGCTGAGCGCAAACCAAACACCACTACCGCTCACCACCACTCTCCTTTCAAAACCCAATGGCGTCGTGAGAATCCGCGATACTCGACATCTTCTTACACCATTCACCACCGCATACCGACTCAAGGCATGCACATGGCTTCTAGCTATGCCCTCCCTCTGAGCGCCGACTCGCAAGGCAGCCATCATGGTCATGGCCACGGCCATTCCTTCTCTGCCTCGCACCTCTCGCCTTCCTCCGCCAGCACAAAGAACACCTTTTCGAGCAAGCATGTCAGGAAGGCTGCCTCGAACGGCAGCATCCTGTATACCCACGACGAGGCCAGTCATGAGAATAGTCCATACCCGTCACCGGAACATGAGCACGACCACTCGCACGCTTTCCAAACAAATATCGACGCGGCTTATGCGAACGGGCACAATCACACCCACGACCACGCACACGCCGGGCATACACACTCGCACAGTCACTCTGTGTCGTCAATGAAGGGAAGAGCGAGAGGTCAATCGGATCTTGGGAGGAACGATGTGAATATCAGTACATATGCGCCTAGCCTGGGTGATGTTCCAGCTGCCTCTACATCGTGGTTCTCTCTGCCCGAGGCGCTGACGGCCTTGCTCGTGCCTTTGCCATACCTGCTGGCTTCGGCTGCATACTCTTCCAACGACGACTCGACGACGGAGGATGGGTTCCCACCGCTCTCGGCCTACGCAAAGCTTCAGCAGTCGGTCCTTACCTCGACATCAGACTTGCCTTCTAGAGCCCTACCAAAACCATCTGGATTCGTCGAGGCCTGCCAACTTGCCTCTGGTACGTTACTGTTGGTTGGCATATTAGCAAAAGTGCGGGCACACGAGCGAACATTGGATCGACGCAAGGAACAAGGCGCTGTTCGACAAGCGCAAGTCGCTTTGGATGTTCCGACGTTGAGATCGATCGTCACTCGCTCGATAAGTGTCGGTCTGCCATTCTATGCCGCAATGAAACTCGGCGGAATGCGGACTGGATTGGTCCTCCTTGTTGCAATTGCAGCGAATTTGACGTGTATTGATAACCTGAAAAAGCCGTCCATTGGCCAATGGGTTCAGCAGGCTATGAGCACAAAATTCACCGTGGCCGCAATACTTCTCTCAGCAGTCTTGGACTTTGCAGGTCTGACGATTCACACATCGACTGCAGACTTGCTCCTTGGTTATCTGTCACTCGCAATTGCAGTGACATGCTCAAATCCTCCGCTCCCGACACCTAGCGGACCTTCGTCCAGGTCGTCCGCTAGATCTGGATCAAGTCCTGCACTTGCCTGGGGTTCCTCGTCATTGACGTGTTCGACAGGTGATGTGAATCTGACTCTCCTTTCGGGTGGAGTCCTTTCTTTTGTAACAGTTGCTTCTTCCGTCGTGATTGGCAAATCACCATCTTTGGTTCCAACCTCGGTCATTCTGAGCACGCTTTCTATTGCGAGTGCGACCGCGGCGAACATCTTTGCACAGCCTGCAACACTACAAAACCCTACGAAAGCGGGTCTCGGGCTCGGATGTTTACTGACAGCTAGCTGTGCGTTCCTCTTCTCGCCAGCGCTATGGCCTGGCACGATATGCAATGGCGGATTGTCGGCTTTGGGCTTTGCTGGTGTCATGTTCGACACCTCGTCATCACACGATGGCGATCATTCTCACGACCACGACCATGCGCACAACGTTAATACCCGCCATCATCATCCCGCTGAGGGACAGTGCTCTCCATTTACAAAACTCGTTCTTTCCAATTGCGCGCCTGGCTCGCTTGTACACAGCATTATGATTGAGAAAGACTCCCGACGAATTTGCTATTTCACATGGTATGTTGGCCTGATAACAAATTTGGTTTTTAGTGAAACTACTAACGCAGTCGCAGTCTCAACTTCGCATTCATGCTGATCCAGGGCTTGTACGGTTATTTAAGTGGTTCTCTTGGTCTTCTTAGCGACACTGTACACATGTTCTTCGATTGCTTAGGGCTTGTCGTTGGTCTCGGCGCAGCTGTTGCTTCCAAGTGGCCCACCAGCCCCGATATGCCTTACGGTTGGGGCAAGCTCAACACTCTTTCTGGGTTCGGAAATGGAATCTTCCTCATGCTGGTCAGTGTGGAGTTTATTTGGGAGGCTGCCGAAGGTATGTTGGAAGGTAGGGAGCTGCGACGTGTCAAGGAGCTGCTCGTCGTAAGCACACTTGGTTTCTTGGTCAACATGGTGGGCCTTTTCGCATTTGGACACGCGCATCACGGACATGACCATGGACATGGTGGACACGATCACGGGCACTCGCATGACCACGGCCACTCACACAACCATTCGCATGATTCACATGCGCATGATCACGGCCACTCGCACGGGCATTCTCATGACCATGCACACGACCACTCGCACTCACATTCAAACGGACACGCTCACGGTCATGTGCATTCCGACGAGCACAAGCTCGCTAAGCCCGCTCATTCTCATGATCACGGCCATTCACACGACCATAACGACAACATGCATGGTATTTTCTTACACGTTGCAGCGGACGCAGGCGGGTCCCTGGCCGTGATCCTTTCTACCGCGATGACCCTGTGGAAGCCATGGTATCTCTGGGACCCGCTCGCAACGATCATCATCGCCATTCTCATCTTCGCCGCCGCTGTGCCGCTTGTCATCTCTTCCGGACAAAAGCTCCTGCTGGTGGTGCCAGAGGACCTCGAGTACGCCATCAAAATGTCTCTCCAGGAACTCGGCGAACTACGTGGAGTGGTGGGCTACGCTGTGCCTCGCTTCTGGCTCAACGACAGGGATGAGGTGGACTCGCACGACCATCACCACCACGGACATGACCATCCGCCGGCTCACCCTAAAGCCCGAATTTGCGGCGTTATTCACATCATTGCAGCGCCGTACGCCGATCTCGAAGATGTGAGGGACCGCGTCGACTATATGGCGCGAGAACGTGGAATGGATATGGTGATCCACGTCGAGCGGGAAGGAGAAGGACAATGCTGGTGCGGTGGTGGACAACGGACTTGATTTCTCTATACCTTTTTTTCTTGTGTCTTTTGCTGCGCTTTTGCTTGCATCATATTGTTGGATAAATCGCATCATGGCGGCTGGCACATAATATTCTTCATGTAGCGTTTTCTTCACTGAAACGGCGGTCGCCGATTCATGGATATGAACATACACTTTTTTGTCTTCAGTGGTCATCTTCTTCCAGTGTAAAACATTGAGTTATTTGTCTTGACCTTGACCTTTGTGATTACAATATTGAGGGTTAGGGTTGGCTTTTGAACTTTCGCCGACATAAAAAAGTTCAATATCGTAATTACGGCATGCCCAAACTACAGTCATAACGAATTTCATGTCCATCAACTTTCCTCTCTACTGCATATCAAACTCACGACACACTCAAATAGGTCAACTCACTGCCTTGAATCTAACGAAAAATTTGGCCTATTCCTGTTGCCGTCCGCGTCAACGAAAGATCCCGGCGAGGGTCACATCATTTCGCCAAATTCACATCACCACAATGTCGTCAGAACAGCCTGTGAAGACAACGGTGTTGCCCGTTGATGCTACCAAACTCGGAAAACTCACCGCCAGAAACATCCAAGGCGGCATCCTCGATGACTTGGAAATCGAACTCAATCCTCACTCCGTGGACGCACAACATTTGCGCCGAGCAGCAGAACAATTGAAGACCTCCGACATCCCCGTCGCATTTCCCACGGAAACCGTATATGGCCTCGGTGCAGATGCAACAAGGAGCGCTGCCACCAAAGGAATCTACAAAGCCAAGCAACGACCTGCCGACAACCCACTCATCGTTCACTTCGCCTCTCTGGAGCAATTGAGAGCTCTCCTCAGACCCAAACACGATGCGAGCACTACAAACGGGACCTCGACGGCCACGGAAGACGACCCAATCCCGAGCATATACCATCCACTCATCACCAAATTCTGGCCCGGTCCTCTAACCATCATCCTGCCCAACCCGCCACACTCGCCCCTCGCACCCGAAGTCACAGCCGGTCTGGCGACTTTCGGCGCTCGAATGCCACGCCACCCGCTAGCTCTCGCTCTGATCCGAACAAGTGGCGTGCCCATCGCAGCGCCTTCAGCAAATGCGTCTACCAAACCATCGCCCACCGCCGCAGAGCACGTGGCGTACGATCTCGACGGCAGGATCGAGACGATTCTCGACGGTGGCCCTTGCGATGTAGGTGTCGAAAGCACGGTTGTTGATGGTCTGTCGTCGCCACCTTTAATCCTCAGACCCGGTGGGATCAGCTTGGAGAGTTTGCGGGAGTGCGAGGGCTGGGAGGGTACGCAGATTGGCTATAAAGATACGTCCGAGAAGGATTCGAAGCCGAAGGCTCCTGGCATGAAGTACAGGCACTACTCACCGAAGGCTACAGTGGTGCTGTTCGAAAGTGGAAAGAAAGCGCCGGTGTGGTCGGACATGGCACAATATCTTACGACGACAGGCAGCAGGAAACTCGGCGTTATCAGGACTAAGCGGTGGTCTGTCGATGTCAGTGGAGCGGATGGTCCAATTGTGCAAGGCACCGCGGAAGAGACCAAGCCCACATCGCAGATCAATGGCACTGAATCGTCACCATCAATACCAGGAGGTTTCGCTGGCATGCTGCAGACGATCCACAAGCAACATGTGCAACGTAGCGTCGAAACGCACGCGGTAACAAACTCGGAAACAAACTTCACACTTCTCGACGTGGCATTGGGGAACGACACAGCAGACATAGCACGCGGCGTCTTCGCGGCTCTGCGAGATCTTGATAGGCAAGAAGTTGATGCTATCTTTGTCGAAGGCATCAATGATGAAGAAGGCGACGTGGCGGCTGCGGTGATGAACCGGTTGAGGAAGGCGGCTGAGGTGAAAATCGCGGCTTGAACGAATTAAAGTACATGTAGATTACTTGCAAGAGTATCTCAATGCTTAATACTGCCAAGTTTGGACAGGAACTCACCATCTTTGATACCTCGAGGTTTTCTCGCTTTTTGGACGTCCATTTCGCCACTCATATGTAATAAATAGATACAGACAACACCAGAGAGAAGCAGCAGTCTCGAAAAATCAGACGACACCACCGCCGTCTCTCTACATGTACCAACGCCTAGGGCCCACATCTCGAGGCAGAAGCGCATAGCCAATTTCTTCCATCTCCTCCCAATACCTCACCGCTTCTTCGACGCACTCCAACTATCCGCCATAGACCTCAACAACGCCGTCGTCGCCACCACACCTTTCCTCAACGTAACAGCATCGCTCTCCGCCGGCACGTGCAAGAACAAAACCGGCCGCTCTTCGCCCTCTGTCTCAACACCACCACCACTCTCGCCACCAACCTTCCGACTCTGCCGCGAAAACCAAGCAAGGCTGTTAAAGTAAATGTAATCGCAAAGATAATGCCCCGGATCATTCGACTCCTCCGTAGGAACCAAAAGCTTCCCCTCCCCACTCCCATCCGAGTAATCCGTCAGATTCGCCCTCCAACCCTCATAAACGCCATCATAATCCAGCGTCGAAGTCAGAATATGCTTGCAGTCCCCGAAGTCCACCTCACCCTCATCGCGCGCGGGTTTCTCGCCATCGACATCCGCATTCCGGCTGTAGCCATCGCGGTGAGCCTGGCGTTCCAGAGCGTAGTGGTCGCGGCTCGAGGCCATTCCGATGTGGAGGACCAGGTCGATGGTTTCGATGTACGAGCTCAGCAGAGCTGGGATCAGGCTGCGGACTTCGGCGTAGCTGACACGGATGGGATCTGCGTGCAATATTAGGCGAATGGCGGTGGGGTGGCGTTTAGGGATTGGGGCGAGGTGGGTGGGGAGGAGTTTTGCTATTTCGAAGGATGGGTTGATGGGGAAGCGGTCTTGGAAGGGCTTTGGGGGAGGGCTCGTTAGCTGGCTTCTTCTGAATTGAGTCTGTTGTAGCAGTGAGGTCGTACTCCGAACCCGGTCACTAAGATTGTGACCGTGTCTTGGTCGTCAGGTCCGGTGCTGCCCATGGTGGTTATGGATGTGCTCCGTTGTGTCGAATAGGTCTTATTTCCGGAATCCTGGAATTTTTGGGGTAGGTATACGACTGTCTGAGAGGGAGTACTCTAATTATGGAATCCCAAGAGAGGTCTATGGAATACAAAAGAATACTGGTCAATGGTCGTGGATAGTGTAGGTGTCGTGGTCGGTGGGCTTGAGGAAGGCGCTATCGGAGGACAAACTGACCGAGGCTTTTCGCGCCAGTAGCGCCGCCATGTGTAACTACCATTTCAAATAACGAAGCACTTACCCTCGTTTCGACACTAATTGGAATGTCTACATTAGCTTACGGTCATGTCAAGGTTCAATACAGTGTGTCTAAAGGATAGGACAAAGTCGTTGCACGATTTGCAATCCGGTATAATACTGTACGTTTCGGTTGATGGAATCCATGGAAAGCACAGCAGCAGTAGTTCATTCCGAAGCAAACCACCTATTAGAAGTACACCGGCATCGTGTATTAACCACCAGGTCAGAAGGCTTTCCTGAGAATAGACGTTATAAGAACGTGTCTAATACAACCCTCAATTGTTCAGCGCTGAAAGGAGGGCGTCGTCTTGATCGTGGCTATGTTGTCCAAATAAAACGCCTGGCTTCGTAAGAAGGAGGAGGTACAAACCCCCGAAAAGCGCCATCGCAGAATCGAGTCTCGCCTATCTCTCTCCCTCTTCTTTGAAAACATGAAATGCAAACCAGCCCAGAAATGAAACACCGTACTCTAGTACTCCAGCCCGAGTCATCGATCATATCCACGGCCGTGATGATGCGAGACCAGAAGAACGCCCTTTAAAACAAGACTACCTTCAAACATGGAGAATCGCCGTTCCCCCTCACTTATTCCAATGTCGCCGTCCAACAGATAATCAAGCCGGCGCCATGTCGAAATCCGCCTGTCGCCTGAGTACTTTCAGCTCATCAAGTTGACTAGCCACTTCGGCTAGAACGTCAGCCATCGGACATGCCTGTTCGAGCATGCCGTCTCTGAACGGACGGACCATGTTGCGGATCGCAAGGGTGGAGATGCAGGTCTAGAAAAGACGAGTTAGCACGCTGATATCAAATTTAGCCAAGCAGAAACTCTCAAGAACACTCACCTCAATCCTACTGATCTGATGCTCCACGAAATTGACCAGGAAGCGATCCGTGACCTCGCCCTCGCGCTGCTTCATGCGCTCCAGCAGCGCCGTCTCAGGGGGTTTCAGGCTCGTGATGCCCGTGCTTTCCAGACTAGAGCAGAGCATTTCCAAGCGCAAGCTGACGTTCCACAAGTCCCATACGTTCTGGGTGTCGACGGTGAGCGGCGAGCCGCGCTGGCGGGAAGTCAACGAGTCCTTTTCGGCGTTGTTGCGCGCCTCTGCTTCGGCCTTTTGCTGCTGTACCAGCAAGCGCGATGCTAGGCTGTGTGGATACATGAGGTAAATGTATTCCGGGTTCTCGAGGCCCTTGAGAGTGCGCTGTCCGAGGTCTTTGACTTCAAAGCCTTGAGATGAGAGGGAGCGCAATTCGCGGCGGATGGACTCTGACAATAGGTCGTCTGAGAAAGTTTCTTCACTGCCAGTCGAATTAGTGCGGTCGGTCTCGATGTGAGATTCAAGCAAGCGTTGCACTTCGGCGATGAAGTCGGAAGACACGCAGATCTGACCACCGTCGGCGACGCCCTCGATACGCGCTGCACGGTTGACCATTGGACCGAAGTAGTCCATGCGCTTGGTTACGGGGTCGACTTCGCACACGGGCTGTCCCCAGTGAATGCCCATGCGGACACTGAGACCGCGGAAGATGACATTGCCATCAGCGTCTTGGACCTCGTCGCCATGGACGGAGGAGAGGATTTCTTGTGGCCACTGGACTTCGAGAAGCTGCGACTGGATGGTGAAACACCACAGCAGAGCGCTGGTCACAGTTGGGAATGCAACCATGAATGCGTCGCCTTCCGTCTTGACTTCGTAGCCGCCAATGATACGCAGATGGCGGCGCATCACTTCGTTGTGCATCCGAATTGCCGATCGCATAGCGATGGGGTAGGTTTCCCACAAAATGGTTGAGTTCTTGATGTCCGTGAACACCAAGGTAACGTCACCAACAGGCGCCTCGACTTCTTGGTCCAGACGTGCCAACTTTGAGTCGCCCACGTTCTCTCTGCCGCGTTTGCCCTTGCGACCGCTGAAATAGTCGAGCTGTGGTGAACCTGAAGGACCCATGCCCATGCTGTGCGTGCGAATTTTCGCGCGCTCGCGCCTTCGAAGATCCGTCACGCCAACCATCATGACCATGATCTTGCCGGTGGCTCCAAAAGCGATTGCCAGGTCTCGCAACTTCTGAGCGGCCCTCATCAGATCGCCACGCTCCGAACGCGCAACATCAACTGCAAAGTCCGGAGTCAGATAATCCCAGAGCTCGCGCGAAGCCATCAAGATCATCTCGTCCGACTCTTTGAGAGTGACTTGAACGACGTGCGGTGCAGCAATGACACAGGGCGTGAGTGAAACGTACCCGAACGCACGAGAGACATCCAGCTGGTCATTGAGCTTGCCCTGGCGCGACACATAGCCTCCGGCCTCGCGGATGCGCTGTCGCTCGAGTGTCTCGGCAGGATCGTGCTTCCTCGTAATGACGCGGTGTCCACCTTCTGACTGGATGAGCAATGCCTGAGCATCGCCCACATTGGACATGAAAAGGTCCATGCCATGCAGGTACATGACCGTCGCAACGCTGCCGCTGTTCATGTCATCATCTCCGAGTTCAGGCCCCGAGACGCTACCTCGGTGGACAATGGCGCTTCCAGGGTGCTCTCGATCGCTGATGGCCTGCATAGCGGCGGTGGCAAGATCCTTGTTCAAGCCCAGGTAAGTACGCCTCAAAGCGTCTACTGCTGTCTCGCCAGATTTGATCTTTTCCAGTTCTTCGCTGAAAACATGTTTGAACTTCTCGTGGAGGTACTTGGCGACACGGCTACCGCCTGATGAAAGGGACTGACCGTCGAAGAGACCAATCAGCGTTTCAGCCTCGTGTCCTCGGAAGCGAGGCACAACCATGTCGAGTGTGGAGAGATGCTCATTACGTCCCAGTGTGTCCGCCATACCGTACGGCATGCCGGTGCCAATGACGGAGCCCGCTGTTCTGATACGACGATCAGGCGCCTGGTCAGGAATGGAGGGAATGGTCAAAGTGACGTCCATCAGGCCGAGGATGCGCAGATTCACCAGCGATGAAAAATCAGTGAGGTCCCTAGCTTCTCTTCCGTTTTGGGCGCTTGCAGTCTGCTTGATCTCTAGACGTTTGTTGCCGGAAAGGTTGAGGTATCGTAGTTGATGATTCCAGTTCCAGTTCCAGTCGTACGGCCAGTTGGAGACGTTGTACTTGAGCATGTTACTACCAACATCAAGTATCGCGAGCTTTTGCACCTTTCCGAGCTCTGCAGGAAGGACCTGGAACTTGTTGCTGTTGATGTGCAGCACCTTCAGCGAAGATCCCTCTTCCAGATCTTCCGCGGGAAGTGACGAGAGATCATTGCCGGACAGATACAACTCCGTGAGGTGGCTCCAACGCTTGATGGTTCGAGGCGGTATGTCGTAGAGCTGATTGTATGAGAGGTTGAGTATCCTCAACTCCGGCAACAAGACTAGCTCGTTAAACACATCGTCCTCAAGTCTGTTATCGGCGAGGAATAAATGCCTCAACGAAGTTGAAAAGGTACTTGCCAAGCGACCAGAGAGCGTGGAATCTTTCCTGTTGCCGGGTGTCATGGTGCTCATGCTGCCTGCAGTATTAGCCCGAGATATGCTGCCCATTTTCTGCTGTGAAGAGTGTGAGACAACTGAGCCCTTGCGAGAGGCTGCTCCGGGCGAACTAGACACGCTGAGCATTCCTGAAGCTTGGCTTGGTCTGCGGAGGGAGAAGTCTTCCAGCCTGCCCAGCTCCTCGAAGTCTGACATCGTTCCTGCATTTGCATTGGGTGTCTGCTGGGGGGTCGCGCCTGAAGATTCAGGAACAGCTGGCAATGGGTTGCCGGGCTTCGGGAAATCGCTGAGCACGTTGGAAGACAAATTCAGGGTTTCGAGACGCTTCGCAAGCCAAATCTCTGGGGGGAGGCTGGACAGATTGTTTTCCCGCACATCGAGATATCTCAGCTCGGTCAAGCGACCGACTTCCGCAGGCATCCGCTGGAGCTCGTTCTTTGCAATGCTGAGATACTCCAATTTCAACATATTACCGAAGTGTGGCGAAAGTGAAACGAAATGGTTCTTGCTGATTGTGAGTTTCGTGAGATTTGACATCTTCAAGAACAACGCGTCCGGTAGTTGTGAAAGCTTCGCCGAGGCGAGATTGAGTACGGAAAGCGTAGGCACTGGCGCATTCAGATCAAATCGTGTGACGGGATTGTGATTCAGGTATAGCACCTTGAGCCGTGCGAAGGAGCCCTCGAAAGCTGAGATGGAGTTGTGACCCAACATGAGCATCTCCAATTTGGGAAGCTGGGAGACAACGTCCATGTTGTTGATCCCGTTGAAGCGAGCGTCAATCTCTTTGAGGTTCGTGAGTTTGCCAAAGGATGCGTGAAGAGGACCGCCGAGTCTGTTGTTTGTTGCCCAGAGTCGTTCCAGGTTGGTGAAGTTGCCAATGTCGCCCAGATCTGAGATGGAGTTGAAACTGACATCCAAATCGACGAGCGTGTCAAGGCTACGCAAAGCCTCAGGGAACTCATTCAGGTTGTTTGACGAAAGATTCAAACTTCTCAGGGCGGCGAAGCGCTCGAAATACTTCGGAATGCTGCCCAAGATATTGTTGGAAAGTTTGAGGCTCACGAGCCCAGACAATTTGTTAAGCTCTGCATGCTCCAGCTGCTCCAGACTGTTGTTGGAAATGTCCAGCATCGTCAGCTTTACAGCGAGGGGTAAACTTTGAGGGATTCGCCATGCCTCATTGCTCGTGTACTTGATTTCTCGAAGCTGAGTGCAGCTTTGAATGAAGTCCTTAGGAATGTCAAGTTTGAGGTTCCGCGAGAGATTCAGTGTGATGATCTCGGTGGCTTTTTGGTACATGGCAATCGGGATGGTGACCAAGTTCCGTCCGGACAGATCGATGTGATTGAAGCGTTGCATCTTGTTGAAGCCAGGGTCGCGCTCCAAACTAGAGTAGCCGCTCATCTTTGCTGGCAAGAAGGTGAAGCGGCAGAGGTAGCCGTGATCTTCCCGTCCCAAATCTTCCAACTTGTCGTTCTCTTGATATCCAGCCAGCTCTAGCAGCCTCTTCTGCATCACAAGCGGCCGCTCACCAGACTCCAACTGTCGACTCGTATCCTGCTTGCGCATAACAATCTGGTAGTTGTCGAGCTCGTCCTGAAGGAATGTCTTCTTCGCCATCATCGAAATCAGCTCCGCCGCCGTAGTGTTGAGACTTGCTGAGATGACGGCAAATGTACTGTCTGCGCGGAATATCCGCATGAAGTACATGGAGCCGGGGTCGTCGTCGCCAGGCATGTTCCCGTCTTCGTCGATTTCTCGTAGTCGTTCCACGTTCTCGTCTGTTTTTCGCTTTACAGCCCAGCTATCCGGCGCATCCCAGGCGCCCGCTTCCGGTTTTGATGATTCTTCCTGCCCAGGTAATGTTTGGGCGTTTCCATCATAAACCTTGTCGTTTGCAGGAGGCGTCATGGGAGGTTGTCTTCGATCAATGATACCCTCCATCTGGGTCAAGTCGGTGTCCAAATTCCACAAATTTGGGTGGTCTTCCATCCCATTTGTATTTGCGTTTGGATCTTTGGCTTGTTTGGACTCTGAGCTTGTCTCACCCCGTCTCTTGAAAGGCAGCCGTGATGGCTTTTGTCCAGCTGAATTCGCATTGTTGCCCTCTGATTTGCGCCCAGAGGGCCGCGATATTGATGCAGTCTCTGTCCGTGCTTTGCTAGGCCTGGGTCCTGGTTGTTGGCTTTGTAGCGATGTGGTTGAAGCGGGAGAGACAAGGCTTTCGGGTGTTGCTTTGTCGTTCTTGTGTCGACCAGTGACGCGATCGAACAGTGATCGCTTTGGCTCTCGCCCGCTAGGTGAGCGCTGAGCAATACCATTGTCGCGACTCTGTGCACTTTGCACGCTAGGTGAAGGGCTGGTCGCACGGCTTCGCAGGTTCAATGCCGAGCTCATTGTTGAGCCTGATCGCAGAGGGTTGGCGATGTTTTCGCGACTGGTCGCGGCCTTTAGTGGGAATCCAAACCCACCAGACACCTTTTCGTCGTTGCTGCGATTGTGTCTGTGTCCAGGAAGGTGCAGTTTGTGGCCGCCGAGAGAAGGCTTGTGCGACCGGCTCTTGCTCTGTTCTGTCTGCTGTGTGGAAGTCTTGCTCCCTGCCTCCTGCCAAACCGTTAACAGCTACCTCCTGAAGCTCTCATCCACCCAACACTGCTTACCTGAGGATCTTGGTACACCCACGGCGTCACTTCGCTGCTCGGTGGATGTGAAGGTGTTCGTGGGCGCGAATTGGTGGGACTGCCTGCTCCACTGCCTCTCAACATGGCATCATTCATGGAGTTGTTTCTGTTCCGCGAACTGCTTGATCCATATCCTGGCAATGGATTCTTCAGGGAGCTCGTTTCTGAGTTCTGCCTGCTGTATCCATGTCTGCTCGTCGGATCATTCGCTATCTCTTCGCCGAAGAAGCCCTGTAGCTTTTTTGTGAATTTTCCGCCCATGCTTCCTCTCGACCCTTGCGACGATATCGTTGTTGCGCTGGCTATTGACGGTCGTCTGTCTTCGCCATCCCCTGGGAAGCCCATGCCGCCTGGAGGAGCGCAGCCTGGCGATACCTGGCCGAGATTGTCACTAGATTCGTCAAAGTAACCGCCGAAAACCGAGCTTGCCATTTGTTTACCATCTTGTTTACCGCCGACCCAAGATGGAGCGGCATTTGAAACTGGAGGATGTCGATTGATCGCAGGGGTGTGGGTAGATCCTTGGTGTATGGGAAACTCGCTCCGGCTTCTGTCGCCTACCTGTTCCATGGGTGATGGACCAGCGTCGTCCCAAGGCGCAATGTCTGCGCGAGAATTGTAAGGATGCGATATGGAAGGCAAGCTCCCGGGAGAGACAGCGGCTTCGTTGGCAAGGCTGCGCAAGAAGATGTTAGCAATTGTCCTCAGTCTGCAACGGATCCATGCATTCTTTTGGATAGCTGCGTATGGGAGTGCCTGCAGCGAAGCGGCCGACGAGATCCCAAGAAATGAGCCATGAAGCTTCCATGCTTGCTTGTCAGCTCACCCGGCACCACGCAGCAGTCCATAAGAGAGCACGCGAAAACATAGCCAAGCAAACCGACCTACCCGATTCGCTGTCCAGACTTCAGCTTGCCAAACTGCGACCCGGTCCCAGCGGCCGCATCTCCAGGCCCTTTCACTGTGTCTGTCGATCGGTAGCTCTCAGCGGAGCCATGCCGTTGCTGGTATTGATGAGGTATGGCATTTTCGCCATTCGAAGAACCAGATGTTGAATTTCCGGTAGGGTTGCTCGTGGGATTGCTTGTGGGAGTGCTCGTGGAGTTGGCCGTGTGGTTGTTGCTTCTACCGAGGACGCCGCGCAAAGTCATGCTCACGCAGGCTCACCCGCGCAGTGGCGGAGACTGTGTGGCGTCGTCGGGAAGAAAGTGTTCAGTGCCACGGTGGGCGAGTGATTGGAGGAGAAGGATGCTAGCTGGGTCCCATCAATGGTGGTGTGTCGACGCGGTGCAGTCGGTCTCGAGCGTGGATATTGCTTGTCGCGGCCTGAGCGCGGGTGTGGTATAACGGGCAAGAGTGTGAAAAGTCAGGGTGACAGTGTAGCGAATGGATTGAATGGGCGCGCGTCGCAGGTGTATGGAAGGTGGTAGGTGGTATACAGGATTGGTATGTCAGTAGTAGACTAGCAAGTACAGTACTGTAAGCAAGCAGCTGGCGGATGGAGACTAAGGTAGTAGTGAGAGTGAGGGTGGCTCGCCCGCCCCGGTGGAGCACCGAATCACGGGCCAACAGCACAGCAAGTCACAAGTAGTAAATGCGGGCGCACAGGCAAGCAGGCAAAGGATTGGCTTTTGACCTGGTCGCTGCGGCTGCAGGCGAGGTCGATCCGGGCCACCCTCCACTGGCGGGCGACACTACTGGTTTTACGAGTCTCACAGTGGCACAATGGCAGAAGGAGAAGAAAAGAGATCGAATGATATGGCGTTGATCGTATGAGTGATAGAGAACTGCAGCAGAATGGTGGTGAGAGATAAAGAGGCAGTACAACCAATGGATTTCATAGCAACATCATGCCATCCTATCGGAAGCTTCTATTCACTTACATAGGTACGGCATCTAACTCACCTTGAGTGATACCTGCAGATACGGGCGAAAGGCTAGATGATAGTGTTGTAATACGAGCTTGACTTTCTCCCTTTCCTTTTCCCCTAAACTGGCAATTTTACTATGAATAAATAGGTGGGATCAGCGTGGATATAATTATGATGTGCAGATAAATAGCAGCAGCACGAGCAGTATGTGGTAGGAAAGCAGGCCGGGCCAACGGTTCACTCGCTACTTTGACCAAGCCGGGACAGCTCGCCTAAATTGGGAAGAAAGGAATTCTGACCAAAACGCCTTCTCCCCGCAAATAGCACTTTCATAGCAGGGAGGAGTGAACATTGATTTCCAAGGTTCCAACACGTAGGTACCATGTTTACCGTATGGTTGTGGCGAGGTAGACTGGTGGCTTGTCTTGCAACTGTGTTGATTCGATCTTCAAAATGACGGCTGTGTCATCCGCTCTGGGTAGGTGTCTACGAAGGAGGTCCGGAGAGTGTAAAGCGTTCAGACGAAGAGTGATTCGACGGGAATGACCCGTATCAAAAGGTCCATGGCGGCATGGAGGTAGAACAATGCTGCTGTGAACGAGAACGCGACAAAGCTTACACTGATTGACTTGGGACTTGGTAGTCCATGGATGACATGCCCAACGAAAGATGTTACGAACTTTTGAGCGAATGGTGCAGCGAGCCAGATATGTGATCATTCTGGAGGATATAAAGCCATCATCGAGGATGGGCGCTAGGAGCTTATCAGCGTCACTGTTGTATGCAATTGGAAGGCTGAGAGTGTCCCCGGAGGAATTGACAAGGAGAACTTGAATGCATGTACAGTAAGGCCTCGAGGATTGCGACGACCAAGTTCGGGTCTTGAGTGTGGCTTTTTGATGCTTGTCAAGCTTTCAGATCTCGAACTTTCTTATCCTGGCGTTGGTGTTCACTCGTCTGTTCGCAGCTACAGAGAAGCCAATGAACGATCCGCCGAGGTTCACCTGATAAGATATGAGGTGAACGGTCCCCATGTTGACTTTGGTGTAGTAAGTCGCACCCCATTGAACTGATGGCGTTCACAAAGACGATAACCAAATGCAACGCCTCGACTGAATCTTGCAGAGCTCTGATATCTTCAAACAATCATCCACCTATCCTCAAAGTCAGCAAAACAAAATCTCTAAAACACGCGAGATGAAATGGGAGCAACTTACCAACCAGTGCCCAACATGAGCAGCACTAAGACCACAGTCAAAGCAAGCGCGCCCTTTCGATCCTTCGCGCTCATCTCTTCGCCGTCATACACCCAGGCTTCACCCCCGCCAGCGCCCGGATCACCCTTCGAAGTAGCTCCATTGGCATCCGACAAAGGACCCTTGGCCCTCGAGATCAGATTGCTCTGAATGACTTCCAATGCGCTCATCTGCTCCCCAACTCCAAAGTCGGAGACCCCATCCAACCCTTTATCCCACCATCTCTGTCCGCACGTCACGCCGTCCGAACCGCCAGAGCAAGATTGCGCGGCGGCAAGAGCGGAGTCGCGCAGTAATGGTGTGATGATGTTGCTCGTCCATGGCGCGAGTAGGCTGGTGGCTGCGAGCCAACGCGAGAGGTAGGCTTTGAAGGAACGCTGGTCGACGTTGCATTCTCCAGGGGCCTTGGGGAGGTTGCGCTCGCAGCCGGCTTCATACATGATAGTTTTGTTTGGGCCGATGAAATATACAAGGGAGGAATTTAGAAAGCCTAATTGAGATGTGTCAATTACGATGAGCTTGTTGTATATCTGTGAGAAGAGGTATGGAAGATCTTACCTGCGGTGCGGTTGCGCCAGACTTCTTGGGTCGAGCCTGTAGTCTAAGAAGCAAATTAGCTCACGTGGTGATAGTATGGAGGCTTTAGGTTGATACTTGATTCCACATCACTGCTGAGCCGTGGAGGAAGATGCCGGCGTTGTATGACCTAGGATGGGAATGTCAATCATGAGAGCCTCAACTTCTTCCAGAATTGATGCATACCATAGATTATGGTTCAAGTCAGAACATTTCTTCAAGGAGTCCGTACCATCGAAGACCTGGAAAGATGGGCTGATCAGGCCCACAGACTCACACCAAGCATACATCTTGTCTGCCCAATCGTAGTACGTCTGATTAGCCGTGAACGCTCCGAGGCGGGCGGCTATGTTGAAGAAGCCTCCCTGCGAGATTGAATTCTTGTAATTGTATCCAGCATTGAGACCAGATATCTGCCACCGTAAACCTCCACCGCACGTTGCGTCATCCCAGCGATCAGCTTGCAGATTGAAGACGGCTTGCGCGAGAGCGAGCCATTGTGGATCCTCCGGTGGCGGGTCAGGGAAGCCCGACTCGGCGGCCATGAGCGCTGTAATGCCCCAAAAGGCCTGATCATCGTTTCCCTCGGATTTCGTTTGGTTCGGAGGCATGAAGTCTCTGCCCAAGCCTGCCTGCCATAGCATGGCCTCGGAGGTCACATCGTTGTAGGTCGAGTCGCCGGTATAGCGCCAGTAGTCGATCAAGGCGCCAAACATGGCTCCGGCCTCCCACCAGTAGTATGGCGCTGGCAGTAAACCAGGTGTTTGGCCAGTCTCGTTACCTTTGTAGTACGACATCATCCCGTGAGCCACTTTGCTTGCTGCTTGCTGGATACTGGCATGGTCGTCCGGGTTGAGCTCGAGGGCTGAGGAGTTGTGGATGCCGAACAATAACAGGATGAACGCGAGCATGCTATACCAAGTCGCCGCCATGTTGAAGGAGGAGTGCGATTCGTCGCGCGGTACCTAGGACGGTTGGCGGTGGTCAACGGCTGGAAGTCATGAGGTGAAAGTGGTGAGGTGTTGATTGCTCGTCGGCATCGAGGTACAATCTCAAGTCGCACGTGTGTCTGCAGGCAGCCGCAAGTCAACAGATAGTAGGCAGGCACAATTGGCCCTCGACCGGTTGGTGATGAAATGCAGCTCTCCGTTCCGCTCTCTCGGGTAGCTGTTCTGTCCTGCTGATCTTTGTCCTCGGTACGTGTATGTATTCACTACAGCATAGGTCCTATTGCTCGGATCATTGCCCACTGCTGTCCTTCGATCGGTCCCTGAAGTCTGCCTTTACGGACGATTCGATTGCCACGAATTGCACGTCAACAGTATCACCAGTATTGGTCTGACCTACAGTGGACGTAACTAGCACGTGACAAGACTCGCATTCATGGAAGTTGCCTCGAGGGCATGGTTTTGGTAGCAAACATGTGCAAGACAATGTACCTCTAGGCATGTCCACTCGTCTCCTTCAGACTTATTACAGCAGCAGCACTCCTAGACGCGAGCCGAGCAGCCTGACAAATGCCGACAATAATAGACGAGCGGCCTGCAAAGGCACATGAAGACGACGGGAGAAGCATGAAGAAGACGATGGTCAGTGATTTCCACAGGGCGAAAGAAGAATAGCACGAGGAACTGAAGTGTCTTCACTGGCCGGCCGCCAAGTGCTCGGTAACTCAGTTACTGTGACTTCCAGCTGGCCCGCCCGTAAATTGCAAGAGCTAGACTCAATAAATCCCCACTTTGGATGGACCCCTTCGATCGCCCAGTACTCATCAAATAATAATACCGCCAACACCCACTGCATTACACTACACTACCCTACACCTCTCTACACCTCTCTACACCCCCCTCCACCACCCGTCACCTCGCAACACCTGCTCCTGAGCTCATCGTGAGAGTTCAATCGACCTGTCTATTCGCCATGGCTGATCTCGCTACTCCCTCCGCCGCCCAGATCGGCACGTCTGGCGCCGCGAAGACCGCTGGAAAGGGAACCCCCGTCGTCAAGCCCGAGAAGCCTGATGAGGAGGCCTACAAGTCCGAGCTGGCCAAGGCCGAGAAGGACCTCAGGGCTGCGGAAGAGCGCATGGTACGTCGGGAGCGCGCATCGCATACCTGCAGCATGATTCCGCAACATGACAGACCGCTAACTCCCAATGCAGAGGAACATCAAGGCCAAGCTTGACCTCGCCCGTCCCAACAACAAGGACTCGCCCTCGAACAAGCGCCAGCAGGAACTTCGCGCCGAGCTCTCCCAGATCCGTACCCAGCAGCAGTCCACCAAGTCTTCCCGCGGTCAGGTCATGGACAAGGTGAAGCGTCTCGACGAGAACCTCAAGGCCCGCATTGCCGAGCAGAAGGCTCAGCGCAGCAAGATTCCATTCAAGTCCGCCGAGGAGATCAACAACCACATTGCCGAGCTCCGCAAGTCTGTTGACGAGGGAAAGCTCAAGGTCGTCGACGAGAGGAAGACGCTCGACCAGATTGGCCAACTGAACAGGCAAAAGGCTGTCTTCGCCGACTTCGAGAAGTCGCAGGATGGCATTGACCAGATCAAGGCCCAGATCGCCGAGCTCAAGAAGACCATGGACGACCCTGCCGCGCGCGCACTCAGCGACCGCTACACCGAGATCACCACCGAGCTTGACAAGATCAAGGCCGAGCAGGACGAGGTTTACAAGAACTTGAACGCCCTCCGTGACGAGCGCACTGCCGCGCACGAGGACCAGCAGAAGAAGTACACCACCGTCAGGGAGATCAAGGACAAGTACTTCAGCTCGCGCCGCGCTGCCGTCGAGTACGAGCGCGAGGCCCGCCGCATTCGCGACGAGAAGCGCCGCGCCGAGAACGACGCATACCACCGTGGCCGCAGGCAAGAGGCTGCCAAGGAGAAGCTCGAGGAGGCCAGCGCGCCTGCCTACCAGGACGAAATCCGCACCACCCAGGCCCTGCTCTACCACTTTGATCCCTCCTCCATCGCGAAGCCCGAGGCTGCTGGCCCGGGCAAGTTCGCCGCCACTGCCGCTCGCAAGGTCGATGCCGAAGGATTCAAGGGAACCCAGGTCAAGAGCAAGAAGGACAACGATGAGGACTTCATGGCCGGCACTGGTGGCAAGAAGAAGAAGGGCGGCAACCGCGGCACTGCCTCTCCTGCTGTTGGCAAATTCAACTTGGACGTCGGCACTATTGAGAACCTGGCCCGCATCAACGTTGACCCGCCCATGCAGCAGAGCGACGTCCCCGCTGTCGTCGAGAAGCTGAAGGAGAAGCTCTCCTTCTGGAAGGAGGACCAGGAGACCAAGACCAAGGAGGTGAGATTACCATTTCTTTTTAACACTTTGGTAATCCCAGTCACTAACATCTTTCATTAGAACGTCGCTAAAGCGCAAGCCGAAATCGACCGCCTCGAAGCCGAAGCCGAAACCGCCAACGGCGCCACGGAGAACGGCCGCAAGCCCACCAACGGCAACGCCAACGCCGGCGCCGAGCTCTCCCAGGAGAAGGACGCCGCCACCGATGCCGCCAAGGACCTCGAGAAGGCCACCATCGAGGACAAGGAGCAGCCCGAGGTCGCCGCATCGTCGTAGAAAGACATGTCAAAATGCTGCCGCGACTGTAGCCTCACTGTCCCTATCCGGCGCGATAGCGTTGTGCTGCCGCATTGAGCGAGCTGGGAGTGATGGATTGCTGGTTTGCCATTGAGATGTGCCTTTTTGGAAGGGATCACCACCCCGAAGATCAAAAATGCAACAATGCAGTTGTTCGAGTGGGTCTGTTGGGTTGGGTTCGAGTGCTGCATTTAATCTGCATTTTGTTACTGTTCTTGTTGTTGCTGTTGCTGTCAAGGTTTATTAGCGAGGAACTCTGCTCTTTTTCTCTCTTACTTGGGGATCACCACAAAAGAATACGTCCTTTTTATCTGGTTGTTTCTCGACTCTTTGTCTCCCTCGGATCGGTTTAGAACACTTCTTTCCTGCTCTCAAGATTTGACGTTAGCGTGTGCTTGCGATGAACTATGTGAGGCGGCTATTCCATCTGTACATCTCATAGTCGTACGAAGAGAAATGATATAGCGGCAAAGATGCAAAGATCCTTCTTTCTCGTGAAAATCGTCAACAGGCCGTATCTGGCTTGTATAATATTTCTACAGGTGTATTTATACATTCGATTATCTACACACACATATAAGACCAGAGCCCCCATTCTAATCATCTGAGTGATCAGATCAGGCCTTACAAAGCCTTCACACTCTGGAAGAAAGGATTGGCTAACAGCTCCGAATTCCCTTCGACCAGCTGCCTCATCCTCGCCACCTGCGCCTCTTTGCCCAAGCCCTCGCTTTCGACCTCCCGTTTCCACTGCTGCAAGACAGTCTTAAGCATTGCACTGCCGGCTTCCACTTCTTCTTTGCTCGCCGCCGCTGCAGAAGAAGTTTCTCCGCCGCTGCTGTGCTTGCCGGAGAAGTCCTCTAGCTCGTCAGCTTTGCGCTTGGCCATGGCGACGACTTTGGGCGGGAAGCGCACGAGCTCGGCGACGTGAATGCCGAAAGACTGGTCGCTGATGCCGGGTACGACTTTGTAGAGGAGGGTCACTTCGCGGCGTTTGCTGTTGTTGCCGCCGTCAGCCATAGCGGCATCGCCATCATGGTCTCCGATGTGCGCCACGACGTGCAAGTTCTGGACTTGGGGATACGTCTCGGTCAGAGCGGTGAGCTCGTGGAAATGGGTTGCGAACATTGCGAAAGCGCCGATTTCGCGCACGAGATGTTCGGAGATGGCCCAGGCGAGGCCGAAGCCGTCGTAGGTGCTCGTGCCGCGGCCGAGTTCGTCGACAATGACAAGCGATTCGCGCGTTGCTGTCTTGAGGATGTTGGCCGTTTCTAGCATCTCTGCCATGAACGTGCTCACACCTTTCAGCTGGCTGTCGCTGGCACCTACACGCGCTAGAATACAGTCGAAGAGAGTCAGCTCGGCAGTGGTGCAAGGTACGAAGCAGCCAATCTGCGCCATGAGGGCGATAACGCCGATCTGTCGAATATAGGTCGATTTGCCGCCCATGTTGGGGCCTGTGATGATGAGGAATTCGCTCTCGCCGCGGATCAGCGAGACGTCGTTGGTGATGAAGGAGACGTCGTCTTGCATTTCCATGCAAGGGTGGCGGGCTTCCGTGAGGATGGTGTTTCCTGTCCCTCGTGGGTGGATCTTCGGGCGGACATACGCTGAGGGTGCGTGGACGGAACAGTGGGCGAAACTGACAATCACGTCGAGGTGCGCGAGCACGCCGGCCAACCTCTCAATGACAGGACAATATGATGCGGCGACACTGACGACCTCATTGACAAGGCCGCTCTGTGTGCGGTTGTAGTTTTCCGAGAGCTGGTCGAATTCGCGTCGCATCTGGGTCATAGCTGTTGTTGTGAAGTAGACACCGTTCTTCTGTGTCGAGATCTCTTGATACTGCTTTTTGTTGCGGATCGCACTGGATTCGTTTCTCGTCAGACGCAGACACCAGCCGTGCACTCTGTGATTTTCGAGGAACAGCTTCTTCTCCGTATCCTGGTTCAAGTCTTCACCTGCGCGCTGATGCTCCTTTTCCAGATCGTATCTCAGCTTGTCGATCTTCTTGCGGATGATTCGTAGCCCATCGTCGAACTCCGACTTGATGATGAACTCGTGGTTGTCTAGCGCTTCCAGATCGACGGTCGTCTCAACCATCTCTTGCAGTTTTTGTAGGCTATCCGAAAATGATCGGAGTTTGTCCGTGTATTCGGAGTCGAGCACATCTTTATACTGCTCGTCCATGACTCCCTCAAATGTGCCGATGAAGTCGGGTACGCGAATGGCGACCTGGTATGCACGTACGACATCCTCAAGATTCGCCTTCTTGCGTTGAAATTTCTTTGCCAGCCGGTATAGATCGGGAATGGAACGCATGTGCTCCTCTTGCAACGTTTGCCTTAACTCTGTGTCGTTGACGAAAGCTTCAACAAGCATTTGACGTTTCTCGATCTCCTCCAAATTCATCAATGGTTGCTTTAACCATTGAGCGAGTAGCCGGCTGCCCACAGGCGTTTTGCATTTGTTCAGCAGTCCATAAAGGTTCATCGTCTTCGAGCCATCTTTTGGTCCTGGCATCAGGTTGAGAGCTTTCAAAGCGGAGGAGTCAAGCTTCATGTACTGGCTGAGATCATGCTGGTAGAGCTGGAACTCGCCGAAGTTGGTAGGATCCGACATAACACCCAAGTATTTGATGAGCGCCGCCGCAGAGTTCATGGCCAACTTCATGTCCGTCTGCGGTAGAGTGGCGGCAGTTCCTTCGCTCCTCAGGAGTCGGGTCAGATCCTGTTCGATGTCGCGGCTGCCAAAGTCACCGACTGGACGTTCTGACACGGCGCATCCACAGTTATCTGCGATGGCGCGCAGCTTCTGCAGTTCAGGATCTTTCTTTGTGCCATCCGATTGTAGTAGACACTCCTTGACGCCAAGCTGGATGAGTAGCGACTCGAAGTTTGAGTAGATGTCGTTGTCCACAAATTCGCTGACGCCGAGTTCACGAACACTCGCATCTGCGAAGCACACGCCAACATTTCGAGCTTCGGATGCCTTTGCAGTGACTTTGACTGCAAGGATGATGGGTGCAGACTCGACATGGCCGCCCAAGTCGTCTTCAATGTCCTGCAAATTACCCGGGGATGCCTGTTTCGCCACTTTCCACTGGTTGCGACCGGAGGACTGTAGAATCTCGACACGCTTGCCCAGTCTGAAAATTGCCTCCCTCAGGAAACTGCGGAAAGCTGTGATGGTCATTGTAACCGAGGGAAGCCCAGGATTCTTCCCAAGTGTCTTTAACACGGATGTGGTCTTGTATTGTGTTCGAGCGATGAGAATCGCATCATCGCCGTGTGCCGATAGCCAGTCTCCACGGTCGAAAACTCGGACTGTGTCAATGGCTTTGGCTGCCTCTAGCTGGTTGAATGTCTTGATGAAGCCTGCTTCGTCGTCCACCTTCAGCTCCGGACGAGACGCCATTTTGGCGTTCTTGTGGCGTGGTGTGCTGGTTTAGCTGTTATTTTCTTCAGAAAAGGGATTGGACAGTTATAATGTGGTCCTGTTTGGATGCAATGTTTTGTGTGTTGATTTCATTGTAAACGCGATTGAAGTCCCGAAGCTTGAAGTCGCGTTTGGACGCGTTTGCGCGTTGAGTGGATTTCTGCACGATTGCCTCAGGACGAAAGGACGCGAGGTAAAGATGTAAGCCGAGGCAATTGAATGCTTCTCCAATCGATAACATCATAGAAGACCGGCTTCAAGCACAGAAGCATAGCAGGTACCTATATCTACGTACTTTGAGCAGGAGAGTGAGACTTTTTCAACGTTTTGCTTTCCTCTAAAGTATTCGCAATTGTTCCTCAGCTAGATTAACCATCACATCATGCCTCTAGCAACCGTTCACCTCGTCGCACTCTCTCCCAATTCCAACATTCCAACCTTCCTTCGAGCCCTCAAATCCATATCTTTCAAGCCACTGGTCATCTCACATGCCCTCAGATGGATCGTCAAACCCGAGAACTTGTCAACTGAGCGCCTACTTGGCACAGAATGGGACCTCTTAATCATCACTCCTACGACCACGCCATTCCCAGAGACCTACCTGACCAAGGACTGGGTATCAGCTCATTGGAGCGTCACTGCCGGCATTCCCAGCAGCATCGTCAATGGGTTCGAAGACAGGAACAGAGCACTGCTCACCGCTGACCCCAAAGACGCACCTCCGACCACTTCTTCCACGGCAGGGCCCAAGATCGCCATTTCGCCACAAGGCCTCGAAGCTACCCCCGAACTCTTAAAATGGCAGAACCCAGCCGGCGTCTCTACTCCAGTCAGCATGCTGAACCTGCTCGCTTTCAACCCCGGTGCAGAAGCTCATGAAAGTTACAAGCGTTACGGCAAAGCTTTTGCAGAGTCGATCGGGTCCCGGCGTGGTGGACTGGCCAAAGTGGTTGGCAAGGTGGTTCCCAAGCAAGGTACCGAAGGCGAAGATGTCGCAGGCTGGGATGAGGTCGCGCTGGCTCATTACCCAAGTTTTGCTCTGTTCATGGACATGCTTGCTAGCGAGGATTACCAGGCCGTCAACCATCGCGATAGGTTGCCGGCGTTGAAGGATACTTGTATTCTATGCACGAGCGAGGTGGATCCGGTGTTGTACGCTGACAAGGCGCGACTGTGAGAGCTGATAGTGAGATCACGGCCATTGGGGCCAGGATAGGCTCAGTCGTCAGCCATCAGACGCCGAATCTCGAGGTGTATGTTTAGGAATGGCCAATTTTCTGTTCCGATCAGCAGCCTCTCATCGTCACTCGAACGTGGGTTTGGCAGTGTCCCTTCTTTCCAGGAACTTCCCAAATCGACACTGCAGCTTCTTGTGGTCTATCAGATAGGAACTTGGAGCAGATGAATGCAGGAAATGTCGTGCAATACCTAAGACGTCCTCAATCAAACCTCTACCAAGCTGTCTGCCGATTTAGATGAAGACCAAATCTGCCAAACCTCATGATCTGTTTACCTTAGATAGCGGCAAGCCATTCTCATATTCAGCTGAACAATTGCTCCGTCTGCTTTCAATACGTCAAATCGCCGCGTCTGGACAATGGTCCTCACATACTGACCCACATTCATATGAAAGCATAGGTGCGTTGAGCGTCTTTGCTTTGCGGAGGTGGAGACATAGAGCGTGGAGAGGACAGCAAGAATAGAAAAGTAGGACACACTATCATAGCGCTAGATGAGCGAATGCAAGTCGTCTCCATGCGCCGACATGATTCGAGAGAAGGCCAAGGGCGTCCAAGAGCAACATATCCTGTTTGTCATCGCAGACCGCCGAAAATCTGCATATCGGCTCACGTTGTCGTGACGAAAACAAGGCAAGTCAGAACAACATCTTGGACGGTTGTCAAGACTCAAGACGAGTGTTGTTGCCGAGACGTTGCAGTGAACGTCACATGAGATGTAATAATAACTCTCACGAACGGAAGCCTGTTCCGCTCCACGGAATGGCCACATCGATCTCGTGGTGGAATAACAATCACGATTCTTGAGCGGCCAAGCGCCCATTCGGAAAATCACCTGAGGCCAAGCACTCATCCCAATCTTGGATCACAAATGTCCCGTGGTCTCGGCATGTACGGCTGCGCTTGCCGTGAGCAGGATGTCTCTATTGGGGGGATTAGTGACGCGGCCGTTGAGCCGATAGCTGATTGGACGGTTGGTATATTCGCTCAACCGGTGGGCTTCTCACTATTTCCAAGCAACTGGGCTCGCTGGGAAAGAATGAAGATGACAAGTCACAGAGACAGTCAGTGGAACTCCAGATCAACGTGTCTAGACTCCGTGTCGCTTTGCATTTCTTATCCAGCCCCGGGTCAGACCCAGTCATCGATCTACTGCGGTCAGTGCAATGCATGCAAAGTGCGGGTGTTCCTGGGCCGCCGATGCAAGGAACCAGAAGCCAAACGGCGGCTAGGCACAACTGCGTGGCAAAGATTGACAGCCCATGGTTTCAATCTCGGCTGCTGGCAGGCGCACAAAGGCGTCGTCACCTAGAGCCAGGGGCGGGCTGTGATGGAAAAATACGTGCGTCTATAGGACGGAATTATTAGCCAAATGGGGATGTGATGGCGGCGCGGCGAACACGAGCGCGGTGTTGGGGAGTGGCGTTTGTTGCGTCTGGGCAAATATTGGGTTTTCTTGATGGGATGGGAGTCGCGTGGTGAGCGAGCCTTGGAGTGGTCCAACGGTTGGCGTTGGCGTGTGGAGGCGGTCGGCGGCGCCTTCCGGTCGTGGAGGCACTCGGTGTTTTCGAAAAGGAAATGAAGGTGGCATCGACCTTCGTCCAACGGCCTTCTGTGTTTCGATATTCATGGACGCTTCTGAAAGAAAGGTTCTGTCACTCCACCTGTGCTTGCCGTCAGCTGTTGATGGACGACAGGATGCAACGGGCTGACCAACCCCTTTCGTGTCAGCAACACATGCAATATGCAAAGCGACATTGGCCAAAGCGGCAAAGACGACTAGGGTGTATGCAGACCTCACTACCCAGTCTCGCCAACCCATCGCACGGGCCTCGATAATTGTCTATTTTGTTTCACTAACACTGCAGGCGTGAGATGATTGGTGAGCCGTGCCTGTCTGCAACGCCCTCTCATCCAACGGCGCCTGCTATCTAAAAGGCCCAGTCCATCCACGCCTGTCAACGAGTTTCCCTTTCTTCCCTCATCATCCACAAACACACACTCGCTTTCATAGATACTATACGAACGCCGCACCAATACAACCACCTTCATACTCAACCTCACCGACCAACAAACAAACCAACTCTCTCAACATGCGTTTCACTGCCGCTCTCACCGTTGCCGCCATGGCTGCTGGCGCTGCCGCCCACGGCGAGCACCCTCCCACCAACGGAACTGCGCCTGCATACGTGACCGAGGTTGTCACCGCCTTCACCACTTACTGCCCGGAGCCCACTGAGATCACTCACGCCGGCGAGACCTACACCGTTTCTGAGGCCACCACTCTGACCATCACCAACTGCCCTGACGGTACGTGCAGCCTCCCCTTTGATCCATCACGATCCTTTTACTGACATTCAATCAGGCTGCACCGTTACCAAGCCCGCCACTTCATCTGTGGTTGAAGTTTGCCACGACTGCACTACCCCCGTCGCCGAACCTCACGTCGAGAGCGAGACCGCGGTCGTCCCTATGCCTGAGGAAACTCCCGTCCAACCTGAGACCATCATCGACCCTATCCAAGAGACTCCCTCCATTCCGGCCGCACCTTACCCATCTGCCAACGGCACCATCCCTGTCGTCGAGCCCATGCCCTCTGGCACCGGCGCTCCTACCGAGTCCGCCACCGACTCTGCTCCCGTCTTCGAGGGTGCGGCCTCGGCAATCACTGCCACTGGCGCTGGTATCCTCGCCATCTTCGGTCTCGTCGCCGCCCTCTAAGCGCCCGAAGAAGCATGAACCTTCTTCACGACCGACTCAAAACGACCCAAAACGACAGTTCTATTTGTCAATTCTCTTGTCTCTTAAGCTCGACTTTCTTCTACTTTCTCATCATGTCTGACGGACGAGGCAAGCATGTTCTCACACATCAGCCGGTTGTTCTTTTCGTTTCATTTTCGACTCGAGCGAAACATTTGCAGTTCCCAAAGTAATGACCGGCGCGGAGATTTGGGAAACCGCGATTACAAACAACGACCATAACAAAATCTGCTGCGTCTTGTGTTTTAGATAGCTCGGCTTTGCATCCCTCTGCTCGATTTTGGGGACTACCCTGTACCCACGCAGTTGGCTTGATAAAGTAAGGCTCGCATAGGATACAGTACTATGTACAACAAACAAACACCTTTCTCTTCGGTGGCTCGCCGCTGCGAAGCTGAGCCATCGATCACACATCCATCAGCGTCTGTCTTTGCCGTCTCACTACTGAAAGTTCTTCAGCGCTGAATCAATTGACAGGCAAAGCAAGGTAACGACGTCCTGCCAACGCATGCGTGCAGAACCTGTATGCTGGCTGACTAGTGAACTCCGGATCGACGTGCTGCGAACCCACCCGACAGCAGGGCGGCTTACACGCAAGGGATTCATGTCGTGCCACCCCTCTCGGATGACTTTACGGCAAGGGCGGTTGCCTAACACAATGCATGCACCATTCAAAGACTTGGGTGATCATCCTCCCTTGCTTACGTACCTTGGTTCCGAGCGGCGTGATAGACTGACCTCCTGCGGGTCTCTCCATTGACCTCCTGCATAGAGATTTTTGGTACAAGTCCATCTCTAACACTCAATTGTCATCCTATGGGTAAATTAAAAAGCACGACACATTGAGCCAAGGGGGCGCCCGCCGCTTAGGCAACAATGGAGCGCCGGCACAAAATGTATCGCAGGTCTTTTGTCGACGTAAAGATTCGAGGAGGTCAATGGAGAGACCCGCAGGAGGTCATTTTATCACGCCGCTGGTTCCGATCACTCTTGGAGATCTTCCGCATGGATAGACGACCTCATCATTCACTTGATCAGACGGCGAGGTAGGCATGTGTTCCTATTGTGATGCTGCTCCACGCCGCTCTACCACTTACTAACAACGTTTTCTCGTCTGTTCAGCCGTCTGCACATTCAAAATCCCTGACAACGAGAACGCACTCCAGAAAGACTTGAGTGCTACGAGGTACCGTCGACATCTGCGGCTCGCAGCTCATCGTACATTCAATTATCTGGACTCAAAAAATCCTACGCTAGAGCCGCATCGCCTTCCCTGTCGGCACAACGCAGTCAAGTTCGAAACCAAGACGCTTGCATGACCATCCGATTGAATACCGCTTGGGTCTCGCCGGGCGGAGCAACAGCAGGAGCTCGAGCGTACAGCGCTCGGCCTCTGGGATAGCGCGATCGCGCAGCTCCCGGCTGGCACGTTCGCAGTCGTTGGCGAGGCTGGCTCTTCTGCGGTTTGATGCGACTTTGTTTACGCCAGACAGAGCGAGTGCTGGAGCTCTCAAGTTCCTCATGTGAAATCCATGGTTGTAGACTGTACCTCATCTCGGATCACATGGCACTGAAGATTGTTTACCGTCGGTGGGAAGAGGTTGGTACCGAGCAAGATGTCGATATTCTCAGCACTAGCATAATCGTAGGTACCTAGTTACAACGACGTAGATGTGATCGGCTTGCTCGATGCAAGTCATCGTGTGGTAATGTGCTCGTAGGTTTCAACATAGATGTTCAAAGTCTTACTTATATCCCATTGACAGAACGACGATTCCGATAAACGGACGAGAGTCGCGGATGCCATTGTGAGCGAGGACTTGATCCAGTGAGATTTCAGGATTCGAAATCCACGTTTGGTTAGTACCTCACAGGTACAAAAAAAGGTTTTCAAAAGGCGCGAATCGCTGACATCACTTACATCATACACCTCTGCTTCGCTGCGGAAGGGTAAGTCTCAACTGCCACAGGATCTAGGAAAAAGGAGTTAACGATGTAGTTTGGAGCGAACGTGACAAGACCAATGAGATAAGGTGATGCAAAAATGAGAAGCAGTTGACAGCGATTTGGGTAAAGTAGTTCATGTCTTTCGTGTGAATGGGTATGCCATGTCTATATATCGTCCTGCTGACTCAGAAGAGAGAGCAGCCGTCTCTTGTGGTGCGAAACGAATGTCGCGTGCCACTAGGGCAGAATCACAACAAGGAGTGAGAAGAAAAGAAAATCCGGTCATGGCAGAGCATCGAGCAATGCAACTCATGTACAAGAATGCCCTCTTGAGAGCCTCTGATGCACTTTATTCAATAGAACCCAAGATCGTTAAAGTCTTACAGCCGTGGGTCTGTTGGTCCCTTCCAGAGAGTCGTAATGGAAATGGTTTGTCGTGCCGACTCTAGGAGGCATAAGTTTTGCCGATTGCGGATTGTTCGCTGCCGGACACCAAGCTACCCTCGCTAGCCATGAAGTACGCGTAGCCACCAACGGAGTCGTTGCTGTCCATCCAGGGCATGACGGTTTCCAAGAAGTCAGAGATGTCCGAGTTGGAACCAGTTGCCGCGAATTCGCTGACAAAGATTTCCTTGCCGGGGGCCAAATCGGCTGCGTCGTTGATGTGCTTCTTGAAGTACTCGACGTTGGAAGCGCTGTCGTACCAGTGGACGTTCAGGCAGTCGATGGTGCAGTCCTGGCAAGACTCAAGGAAGCTCTTCAACCAGTTGAGACCCATGCTGCCGCCACCATTGGTCACGCTGGGAGCGCAGAGCTTAGCCTTACCAGCGAACGGCTCCATGTACTTCTGGTAGTCCGAAGCTGCCTGTTCTGGAGACAGGTTCGCCTGGGCTGAATGATCCGGCTCGTTGAAGGAGAACAAGTGGGAAGAACCGGAATCGATCGCCTTCTTGGCGTTGTCGGACCAGGAGTCGGTGAACTCGGACTTGGGACCCCAAAGAGTGGGGACGAACGAGACAGAGTCCGAAAGACCGGTGCCTGCCGATGAGCCCCAGTTGTAAGCCCAAGAAACCTTGGAGCTCGAGGAGAGGCAGTCAGTAAGCTTGACATCATTGTAAGCAATGCCCCTTTTTCCGCTCTTGCCACTGCTGCCACCGTAAGAACTGGCGCTGGACGACGATGGGGCGGCGCTGGAGGACTTGGAAGAGGGACCGTAGCCAACGTTGACTTCGACGTTCTTGTTGGCGGCAGAGTAAGTCATGGAGGGAGCAGCAGAAGAGCTCTCGACGGCCGAGGCGGAGCTGGAGGGAGCAGGCGAAGAGTAAGCAGCAGGAGCAGACTCGGACGCTTGAGTCACTGCCTCAGCCTTGGAGCTGTAGGAAGTAGGGGCAGCAGAGTAGGCGGGGGCAGACGACTCGCTCGAAGACAGGACGGGCGAGGCCTCAGAAGAGCTAGAGGACTCGATAGGTGCGACGTCGGAAGAGGCACTCGCGGTGACAGTGACCGTCTTCTTGACAGTCGATGTGACAGTGACATCAGAAGTGCAGGTAGTTGAAGCATCAGCGTACGTAGTAGCAACTTCGGTGGTGACTTCGACGTCAGAGACAACGGTGGTCTCGCTGACGGGAGCAATAGAAGCACCAGTGGCAAGGCCAGTACCAGTCGGGTAGATGCCAGTGCCGTTGGCGCTTGGGTACGGGTAGGCAGCTGAAGGTTTGTTGTTGTGGTACTTGGCGTGGCCATGTCCGTGGAAGGGGATGGCGAAAGCGGCGGTGGCAAATGCCAGAACGCTCATGGTGTTGACCGGGGCCATAGTAGTGGTAGTTTGTGAAGACCTGCTTGTTGTTGATTTGATATGGATCTCTTGTGTCGAAAAAGCTGCTGCTAGAGCGCTGAAATGCTAAGCCAACCAGGGCGATTGCTTGGGAATGAATGTGGTAGTTCTCTTGGAGAACTAAGGGAATGCAATGAGCGAGTGCTCGAGTGAGTGGCAGCAAGTGTCCAGGGAATGACTGTCGTAGAGAGGGAAGAGAAAAACATTCACGGGCGAACAGGGCACTTTTATCGTCGTGCTTGCAGCCGCGTGTGCGGTCTCACACACGGCGATTTTCCCGTAACTCACATGTGCTGGTCTCCACCTTGGGCAACTGGTACCTGGCCCATCGGAGTCTGGCCATGAGGATTTTTGTGAGCGGCTGCGCTGGGTCGAAAGCCATGTGGGCGACTTACCGTCACATCCTAGCGTCCACCGTTCAACGCGTAAGCATCCTGCCCTACCACACGCCTGGTTATACGGGGAGCACGGCTGGGGATGTGCACGGTACAGGAGAAACGCAGCAGGCCGCAGTTGGGCCACAAAAGACAGGCAAAAGACGCCGAACGGTCGATTGGCTCTCCTAGAAACACGCTGTATCAGCGGAGGCACTTCAACAGGGGCGCCAGTATTTCGGCAAACGAGACGGAAAGGTTCAAGGTTGAGGTCACTGTCAGCGCCTCCGGAGTCCAGATGTTGCTGACAGAGAGGTGTGCAGATGGAAAAACAGAAGGTTCCATGTCTCTACCATGTATCTGATCAGCCATTCGCCGAGTCTCCTGAAATTAACGGCCCACAGAGTCGACGGCTTCGACGGGAGAACCGAAGATCGGTGCTAGTCTGTCGCACCAGTCGGCGGAAGACGCGTTCCTGCATACGATCTTCCTTTTCCGAAAGCCACGATTCTTGTCCGTGTGTGGAAGTGCGTTCAACGAATTTTCACTGCTGTGCGAATGCCGCCGTAGCAATCGGCTGTTGTCGAGATTCTGGAAGACGCCGTTGCAAGGCCATCATCACTCCGCCGTTCATGTCGTTTTCCCGGTGGCTTTAGAGTTGGGAAAGGTCATGTTAAGCTTCATCTTGGTGCGTTTCGCATCCGCCCTTGCTCGTGGGCAGCCGAGGTGTGAACTCTGGTTCCCACGTTTCAGCTTTCTAGCACTGCAGCTTCCAACCACGGCGCGTAGTTTGTACAGTATGTATACATGTAAGTAGCTGCAGGCAACGTCACCAAAGGGATACGAGTCCACAAGGAGGGAAGTTCGATAGGCGACAAGCTGGGTTCATGACCACCGACGTGTCCTTGGGTTCGCTTTGACTTGCACGGTGCAAGGGCGCTATCGAAAGATCGACCGCCCGTGAGCGTCGACGTCAGCAGTAGTCACACCCTGCTGAGCGCATATGTGCAAGTGTTCCAGGCGTGTGTACTATTAGGTATGTGTGTAGCGACGTGTTCTGCAGCCCTGAGCGTCAAGATGCACCTGCGCGAACGGCGATGACAGTTTGATGATGAGACAGGTGCGGACTTAGGTAGGCTGTGCAATTGCACTACGGGCAATTTGCAACCTGTCGACCACGATTTCCTTCAATGATGACATACGAGGTTGTAATGGCAACCTTACACTTACTCACGTCTAGGTCTTCGGACCAGCTTAGACTGCCTGCCTCCTATGTCTCGTGAAGCACGAGCTGGTCGAACCTTTGCATGTCAAATGTCGTAAATGTCGAAGCCGGTTTGACGTTGTTTGGTAAAGCCCACGCAGCCCTCGGCGGTGAACTTGTCCTGCTTAACGCAGTATAATAGCCTTCTGCTTATTGCTAGGTAAGCACATGCACATAAGTAGTCGTTCTGGGCTCTCAAGAGTAAGGAGGCATCAATAGAGTACATCCTACGTGAGTGTTTGTCAACTGGAGGTCTGTTTACAAGCTACCCCAACCCTAACCCTTCAGCGTACATAGATAGGTAGTAGTCAAAGAAAACGGGACAACACCACCTTATATTTCCGGGCGAATAGAATTACTACATCTCAATTTTTCATGTCATTGCATACCTAACCTTCAGATGCAGTGGTCACCGCTGACTGTTACGTCCAGTTCTTACGCTATCCAACATGTTGCCCGAAAAATATCTTCGTCTATGACCTCCGTGTGCCAATTGAACGCGTGACAGCGTAAGAAGGCTACAAACAACATACCGAGCAATCTCTCTCAGTCCGTAGCATTATCGAGGTGTGCGGCATACTTTGCGAGGTTGTTGCATAGAAGGAACTAACAATGACCACCGTCAGTCTGTAAAATGTACTCGTCGCTGATAGATTGATCCCCTTGATCCTTCTGCCAGCGACCTCAAGGCAGGAGCCGCGAGGTTGCACGTCAGGGTCCAGGCTTGGTTGCGGTTGCTTCCAAGTCGATCTCCTGGAGCTTCCAACAACACTCGAACAACGTTTCCACGCGCGTGGCGCATCTGCACACTTCCACCAAAGCATCCTCGGTCTAGGTGCATTCCGAGCATCTCCACGCAAGGCAAAGCTACGTTCCATACCAGAAGAGGTTGCGCGACTGCGGGTTCCAGACGATTCAACCCAGATGCGACTTCAAGAGCTGCCGGCCTCGCTGGCCTTGGTCTTACTTAGCTCCAGAGTCGCACATGCATTCTATTTGCCAGGAATCACGCCTACGAATTACAAGAATGGCGACAGGGTTGATTTGCACGCAAACAAACTCACCCCGTCGCAATCCGAGCGCGACACTCAAACTCGCTCCGTCTTCTCCTTCGACTACTACTATCCCGCATTCCATTTCTGCCCCCCGGATAATGGTGCCGAATACGTTTCCGAGTCGCTAGGCAGTATCCTTTTCGGCGACCGGATCATGACAACGCCATACGAGCTGCACCTAGGAAAGAATGAGACGTGTAAAGCAGTCTGTGACGAGCAAGTCCTGGAGCCGAGGGACGCCAAGTTTGTGAACAAGAGGATATGGCAAAATTACAACCTGAACTGGCTGATTGATGGCCTGCCGGCGGGACAGCCCTATTTGGATCCTGCCACAAATACAGAGTACTACCAGCCTGGATTTGCACTGGGAGAAGTCAAGGACGAGGTGCCGCAATTGAACAACCACTACGACCTCTACATCGACTACCACCAGTCGAGCGCCGACCAATACCGTGTGGTGGGCATTTTGGTGGAACCATCGTCATCCGCCGGCTCAAGGCGAACTGGCTCAGGAGACGACCTCAGCGCTGATGGCTGTGACTCCGGAAAGCCAGTGATTCTGTCAGAGAAGGACGACAACAAAGTCACATACACTTACAGCGTATACTGGCGGCCATCAACGACCTCGTTCGCGACCAGGTGGGACAAATATCTGCACGTCTACGATTCCAAGATCCACTGGTTCTCCCTCATCAACAGTGCCGTGATTGTCATGTTCTTGATCGGCATGGTTGGTACCGTGCTTGGTCGCACCCTACGGAAAGACATTGCGCGCTACAACCGCCTCGATCAGCTTGGACTTGACGATCTCAACGGCACTAGCGTTGAAGATGGAATCCAAGAAGACAGCGGCTGGAAGCTCGTGCACGGCGACGTGTTCCGCTCGCCCAAGAACCCACTCCTCCTTGCCGTCCTTGTTGGTAACGGTTCCCAGCTTTTCATGATGGCTGGGTTTACCATCGCTTTTGCCGTGGTCGGATTCCTTTCACCTTCTAATCGTGGTAGTCTCACGACAGTCATGATCTTGCTATACACAGTCTTCGGCTTCGTAGGCGGCTACTCCAGCGCCCGTGTGTACAAGTCTTTCCGTGGCGAAAAGTGGAAGCAGCTCTTCGTCTACACACCGAGCGCCATGCCTGCTCTTGTCTTTGGCACTTTCTTCCTGCTGAACCTCCTCGTCTGGGCCCGTCAGTCCTCGGGCGCAGTGCCTTTCACCACGATGCTCGTTATTGTCGGCATTTGGTTCGTCATCTCCGTCCCACTGTCGATTCTCGGTTCCTGGCTTGGCTTCCGCCAGCCTCAAGCCGACCCACCTGTCCGCACAAATCAGATCCCCCGTCAGATTCCGCAGTCCTCTGGCTACCTGCGTCCCCTGCCCAGCATGCTGCTCGTTGGTGTGTTGCCTTTTGGTGCCATTTTCGTCGAGCTCTACTTCATTATGTCGTCACTTTGGAGTAGTCGGATCTACTATATGTTCGGCTTCTTGTTCCTGTGTTACGGTCTCATGATCGTCACATCTGCGGCTTGTGCGATCTTGATGATATATTTTGTGCTCTGCGCGGAGAACTACCACTGGCAATGGCGTGCCTTTGGGGCGAGCGGTGCGAGCGCTGGCTATGTGTTCGCATACAGCTTGCTTTACTGGGCTAGAATGTTGAGCTTCAGTTCGTGGACTGGAGGCATCCTCTACCTGGGCTACTCGGCACTACTGAGCTTCATGTGGTTCGTACTGAGTGGTAAGTTCACGATTCAGCTGACGTCCAATTTTCTGTGCACAAAGCTAACGATTGATTAGGAACCATTGGCTTCGTGGCTTGCTGGATATTCGTGCACCGCATTTACGGCTCGCTCAAGGTTGACTAAAAGCGTGTTTGTGTTATTGACTGGCAGGGATGTAGAACTATGGTACTTTGTATATTTCCAATTGTCTCTCGAGGGTTGGATCATACTATTGCATACATTAGCATCTGGAACGGGGAAGCAAGAGAAAGAGACATGATTTCAATGAATCACGCCTTGCATTGCGCCATCAAATGTCTCATCAAATCATCCATGCAGACCATGATGTTGCGCGACCTCGGAGCGCCCACTTCTTTTGAAGCTCGGGCGCGACGAGTGCATGACGTAGAGTGGGGTTTTGCTTTAAACGACGACATCAATCATTGTCCCAACCTCCAATTGCCATTCCTCTCTCATCTTCTCTCTTCTCACACCCAATCCACATCCCTCTTCAACAGTCTACACCATAACCACTGGTATGTTGGCCTCATTCTCTCGATACGCCTCCACTGGCTGGTCAGTGGCCTTCTCATCCGCCACCACAAACACATTCATCGAAATATCAACATTGAAAGCACTTCGCTGACTCGTGTCCTCTACTTCAGCATCACCCGATCTTACTTCCCAACCCTCACAACAATCAACAAACAAACCTTCAGAATGTCTTCCTTCTCCAACGCAGACACCGGCAGCAAGGCCGCCGACCCTTACACCGCAAAGAACATCCAAGATCCCACCCTGAAGGAGAAGGTCGAGGACCTCCAGAGCTTCGTCGACAAGAGCAAGTTCTGCATGATGACTACCATGACTCAGGACGGTCTTCTGGCCAGCAGATGCATGGCCCTAGCCGCAAGGGTGAGTCGCCTGACATTCTGAGAAAAGACATGAACACCCACTGACGCAATGCACGTAGGAGGACAACGGCATTGACTTCATCTTCCACACCAACACCGAGTCCGGCAAGACCGACGACCTCAAGGAGCACTCCGAGATCAACCTTGCTTTCCTCAACAACACCGGCGAGTGGGCCAGCATCTCCGGCACCGCTTCCATCGAGACCGACCGTTCCCGCGTGGAGAAGTTCTACTCTCCCGCTCTCAAGGCCTGGCTCGGTGACCTCGGTGACGGCAAGCACGATGGTGGCCCTCAAGACCCTCGCATTGGCCTCATCAAGGTCACCAGCAAGACTGCACAGTACGCCATCAGCAGGCGCACAGCTGTTGGCGGCGCTATCGAATTCGCCAAGGGCGTTGTCACTGGTGAGACAGCCCAGGTGAACAAGCTTAGGCACATCGAGGCAAACGAGGTTCAGCAGTGTAGGTCTAGAAATCTTGTCGTTTATGGAACGAGATGCTGACAATTCAACAGGGCGCAACAACAGCTCCGCATAAGCGGCAGACTTACGATGAATGAAAAAGCATTGAGGAGGGTCTGCTCTGCCGTCCAAGTAGCTTATACTAAATAATGCAAGTTATTAATTTCACGTGTTTGACATATTACATTCGTGATTCATTGCCAACGTGATCTCCTACAATGCCCCCTAATCTCGATCTCTGTCAATCTACGAAATCGTGCAAATAAGCTTACCCTTTGTCTCATTCCTCGCCATCTGCGCATGCGCATCCTGAATTTTCTCCCAAGGGAACACCTTCTCAACAAAGACCTTGAAGGATCCATCCTTGAACTTCGGCAGCGCATGCTCAACCAACTGGTCCCTCAGCTTGCCCTGATACTCCTCATCGCGACTACGCAGCCCACTGCCCTCGAACCTCGCTCTCTTGCGGAAGAAAAGTGTCATGTCCGGCTGCTCAAACTCCGGCTTCAGCTTTGGCCCCGAAAGCGTCGCCAAGTTGACAATGATTCCATCCTTGGCGATAGCCCTCAAGTTCGCAGCAAAAGCCTCCGGACCGATGAAATCGACAATGATGTCCACGCCCTTGCCGTCGGTCGCTTTGAGCACGTCGTCTGCCCAGTCGGTCTTGGTCGAGTTGAACGCTGCGGTTGCGCCAAGCGTAGAGGTGCAGAAGGAGGTCTTTTCGTCGCTGCGAGCGGTGGCGTAGACAGCTGACGCTTTGTCACCCCGGCTCAATTGGATGCCTGAGATGGAAACGCTGCTGGCGCCGGCGTGCCAGAGGATGGACTTTCCAGGCTTGAAGTGACCGATCAGGTACATGGCTTGGGTAGCGGTGATCCAGGTCTGGGCGGGACGGGTTAGCTTTTTGTCTGCATGAGGGATAGTATGTCTGCGAAATGGGACCTGGCAAAAAAAATAAAAAAAATAGGATAAGAGCACACTCACCTCCGGAATACCAGCCGCCTCCTCCCAGCTCAACTCCTGCGGCTTCTTCACGAGCATATGCGTCGAAACGGCAATGTACTCCGCGTACGCTCCACCGTAAGCAAGACCGAAGACCTCGTCTCCCTTCTTGAAGTCCCGCTCGCCGCCGGCGCCCAGCTCCTCAATGGTTCCAGAGAACTCCACGCCCATCGTCTCTGGGGCTTGCGGCGGGAGAGGATACAGACCTTCACGCTGCAGGAGATCCATGCGGTTTAGGCCAAAGGCTTTTACCTTCACGAGGGCTTGCGTGGAGCTGATTTTGGGTACAGGAGTGGAAGAGTTGATGAACATGTTCTCGATCGGGCCTTTGCCATTTTTGATGTCTGTGAGGGATAGCATTAGTTGGCGGTCTTATTTGTTTCCTGAGTTATTTAGCTCAGCGGCAGGTTTGGCCAAACTCACCAATTGCACGCATGGTCGCCATGCTGGGCTGGTTCTTGAAGGAATGGTTGTTAGACTTGCTTGGTCGAGGCAGTTTGGGAGCTGAGAGCAAGAGAAGAGTCTCGGATGTGAGGTTTGAACAGAGTCGAAGTGTTATCAGGAGGTGCTGTTAATTTTTTTGACGACCACGAAGCTGTGATGCTATTCTAATGGTCTAGTCCATCGTCCCTCCCACCTCGGTACGGGGTGGGGCAATGATGCCGCTTTTTGCGGTCATGGTGGGGGGCGAGGATCTGATGCTTACAAACAATCCTTGATCGCTGAATCACGCTGGATAAGGTGGTACAATACCATGCATGTATTCTGCTGGCTAACGTATTACTGTATTACAACATGCATGCATTTGTCAAAGGTGAGAATCTGGCTTGCAGGTCGGCATAAACAAAGATACCGGACTCTGAAGGAGTCTGTCCTCAAGGACGATCGGACATAGGAAAATCGATGAAAAGAAGTCATCGAAATCTAACATCACTACCCATATTGAATAAACCATTCCTGATCCTTAAGCGTGTGGCCTCTCCTCGACTGAACCGTCTCCATCTTGCACCCTTCCTCGGTCTGGACACCATCAAACCGGTCCGCAATCCATCCCGTCCACTGATCATGTGAAGCATACATGATCGGCGAGTGCGTCACGCCCTCGTACACAGAGTACTGCAGCTTACTCTCCGGCAACATCGAGCACGTCCTGTTGACAGCAGCCGACGTTACTGATTCGAAAGCATTTCCGTCCTCATCACCCTGCACTACCAGCATCGGACCTACGAAAGGACGTCCTCCATTCGAAGAAATGCTTGCCCACCACTTGGCAGATTCGGTTTCGTTCCAGCCAGGCTTGAGAAACTCAATGCCTTCAGCAGGACTGAAGAGCTGCCCACCGACTCCTCCGCAGGACTGAGTCTCAATGGCGAGTTTGATCCTGGCAATGCCGGCATCAGTCATCCATTCCGAAAGTGTAAAATTCTCCCGAACACTTTCCAAGCCCTGCGCAATTCCGGCGACTCGTGCGTTGACCTGACCGGCGTTCTGTTGAGCGATGTTTGATAGAACGTTGGTAAAGGGAGATGCTGCCACAGCCCCGAGATAGCCTTCCACAGGCCTCTCCGCCTGTCTCTGCGCAGCTGCCCACGTCGTTCCGCCACCCTGGCTCTGCCCCATCAATACGAACTGCTTGCTCAGTTGACTC
>Ga0265797_10000636_pt1 | contig 63395 bp, 43 predicted proteins | sample P2T30metagenome_FD_192433 | JGI IMG/M metagenome (GOLD analysis project Ga0265797, IMG submission 192433) | Plant litter microbial communities from East Loma Ridge, Irvine, California - P2 T30 | ecosystem: Environmental > Terrestrial > Plant litter > Unclassified | place: USA: California... | reverse complement strand
GCTGCTTGCGCGGATCTCTTGCCCGAGGGCGATGCTGTCAAGAGGCTTAATGACGGCAAGCCGATCTCCCAGGAAGGTGTCTCGTACACGATCTTGACTTCGACGAACGACCAGCTGGTGGTGCCTACCGAGACGTCTTTTGTTCGCGAAGAGGGTGTGAGAAATCTTTACGTGCAGGACTTCTGCCCGCTGGACCCCGTGGGGCATATTGGGGAGGCTTATGATCCTAACGTTATGGAATTGGTGAGGAATGCTCTCCAGGATAGTGAGGCGGGGCCGGAGGTGTGTGTCTTGGGCTTCCCGGGTAAGTAGGGCTTGGAGCGCGTTTGGATGAGATTAGGGATTGATTTGAGTATTGCCTCTCTGTGGCAAGATGGCGGAATGGCGGGACTACATGTATTTGTACAAGCTCCAGAGTAAGCTTTTGTGGAGGGGATTCTGGACTTTCAGTACTCAGACGTCCGATAATGATAATACACAGACATGGCAAGATCTTTTCATTCGTCGAATTTGAGTTTCTCGTCCGTGCCAGGAAGCGAAGCGATGATGTCCGACAGCAAGCGCACCGAATAGCGAGACTCGACGCGGACGCAAAGATCACGGCCTCGAGCCCTCGTTGCATCGCCGTCTTGAAAGTTGGTGAACAAGGCCACCCGGATGGCGAAAGTCCAAGGAAGCACTCCCGATGACGATTGTCGATATGAGTACTCCTCGCAGATGTCGAGGATGCTTTCCGTGAGATACTCGATCGACCAGGGTAGCGGGACGGTGTAGATTGGTTCAAGACGGGTGAGGAGCAGCCAGGTTGCAAGGTAGAGCACGACGGCCTGTGCAATGGATGCATTCGATAGAGTTCCGTCGCTGAGCTCTTGCACAACGTTTTCGAGGTTGACAGGTTTGCCTGGTGATAGTGCGCAGTGTTGTGATAGTCTCTGATGTCGACAGATGTTCAATGCATCGACGACTCGCGATACGCCGGCATGCAGACGCTTTGGCGAGGCGCCTTCCACACGGATGCGGTCGGTTTCGCCGAGTAGACCAGGGATGAATACTAAGATGTCGAGTGTGTGGTCTTGTAGGTCTTTGAAACCGCCATCTGACCAGGGTACGTGTAGCCACTCGGCACCTTCCAGGAAAGACCGTCGGCGGAGAAATAAATTCAGAGGTACCTGATGTTGCGTCAGTATCTTGAAGCAGCCCAGGAAATAAATGGAACGTGTTGCACGCTGCTTACATTGAACAACCGGATCAGTCGATAAGTCCTCAGCTCCAGAACGCTTTTGAACGCATGAGGTCCCAGGTCCTGAACGATCGTGCTCAAGCCCCAGATATGCATCATCCATGCCTTGGGGTTATTCCAAACCAGAAGCTCCTGGTAAGAAAGCAGGAACACCAGATGGATCATGTTGAGGCAACGCGTGGCATTAGAACTCGACAGTCGTTGTCTTATAGCTGGCAGTATCTCAGCACATCTATGCCGCCTGACTGAGGCTGTAGTCGTGCTGTCAAGGCCACAAATGAGAGCTTTGAAGGCGTTGTGGACGAGCTCGTCGTCGCGGACTGTCGATACCAAGCTCAGCCAGTCCGAACTCTGAGTACCAGCTATGGCATGGAACCGCACAAGAACATGGTCCATCTGTCGGCCGAAGAGTTCGTCTTGTAGCATGGATGGGGAGCGCGTGAGTGGTGGCGTGACCATGGGACTGTCGTGCTTTGTGTCGACATCTTCCTCCTCGAGCTGGACATTATCTAATCAGCGACTTCTTATCAAGGGCTAGAGGTAAAAGAAACACTCACCTTAACTTGTACTTTGGGAGCCAAGCGCCCTCCTTTGACTCGTATTGAAGGGCACTGCTTATTACGACGGCGTGATTGATGGCCCCAGGCAGCGGCGTTGGCTCGGATGAGGTTCTTGGACCCCTCGTTTGACAATTGAGGTTCGTTGACGAGCCAGATGAATGAGTTACTGCAAGCCATTCCAGTGGTCGACATGATTTGGGTGGCGTGTCTTCAGCTGTCAGGTACTGTAGGGTGTTGTCGTTCAGCAAGAGGTCAAGAAGGTTCAAGACACCGCGAGTGATGTTCACGCATGGTAGACTCAGCTGCCATGGCCTGTGGCCCTAGAATGTACCCTGCTCATACCAGGACGACTTGGGGCGTTATTGAAGGTGCTGAGTCAAGACATGGCAATGGGAGGGAAGGGAAGGGAGGGGACGATGCGGTGTCCGTGTGGAAGTGGGCCCTGTGGTTTCATTTCGAGATCGACCTGCATTAGTTTAGTTGACGCATCACATCTCCCGCTGCCCCGAGCTCCGGACCTCCAGCAACCCGAAGTTGTGGTCGTACTCGGAGTCTATTGCGGCAAGATCAGTAGCAGATTATTGGCTTCGGTGTCGCTAATTCTTTTGCGTTGTCGGGTTACTCCGTGGATGGATCACCGCCGTAGGTGAGTCGCTTCCAACACCCGAAGATCATGCACCGCACGAGAATCACAGCACTTCAACTGAGTTATTATTAATCTGGAAGAGCTGCAAGTCTTAGGAGGGTTAGCTCCTGTTCGTTGACTTCATTGGCTCACAGGCCCTGTGAGCAGGATCGTTGGAAATGATCTTCGTCTTTGAATGACACGTAGTTCCCAAGTCGGACTCAGGGTACTGGCTAATGTATATATGTAGCCGAGATCTTATTATAGGCTGTGCAGACGCGTAACAGTAGTGGTAGGGTCGTTAACAGGGCATCTTGACATCTCATACAGGTACTGCACGAACAGTGCAAACACTCTCTAATCAATCCTAAACTCCAAGCAGCCTTTCTTCGCAACTCCCTTCCCATACTTGTCTCCCCTTGCGCATGCATCCCAAAACACACCCAAGCAGACCTCCTCACTACCAACATCCATCATACAGTTCTTCTTGGCAGCCAAACGTGCCGTGGTGGTGACGCCACTCGGATCGAAGCCACCGGCCGTATAACCGTTAATTGCAGTGTCGGCAACCGATGAAGGGTTGTCGCTGTCGCTGTCGTTGTTTCCGACTTGAGCGCAGAAACCTTTGATGGCCGCGGCTGCGCCAGAACCTGTCGTGAGAGACTTGGTGTAACACAAGTCTTCTGCAGCCGAAGAGGCGGCTTCGGACGAGGCTGGGTCGTCGTCGAGGGATGCAAAGTCAAGAGATGCGCCACAGGCGAAGGGGAGGACGGCGGCGACCGCCATCGTCAAGATGATTGGAATGTGCATGGTCTCTTATGTGGTCTATTGGATGGTCTGTTGCAGAGTTTCCAGAGAAGTTTTTGGGTTTCTGATATCTGGCGGCTGTAGTGTATTGACTGGTGATTGTCCTGGCGTGGAACGGTAAGTACTGTAGATCGAGGAATGCAAAGCGCAGGCTGAGATTAGTCAAAAAAGGACACATATTGCCGTATGCAAGACAAAGAGATGTTCATGATTGCAATTGCACGTGTCAATGGCGGTGTAACAAGTGGTGGAAGTTCTCTTTGTTGCTGTGGCGGGCCCGATCCGTGTGGTGCTATTTGTAACGAATGACGGTGCTGAAAGAGGTTATCGTGACTGTCAATAGCTAAGGTACGAGTGTAGCATACATTCCAGTCACACCCTCGGTCCGTGTGTCCAGGAAGGATTTCCGAATAGTATGCATTGGGTGAATGCTGGATTGAATGATGTGCCTGTGAAGAAGATACCTGACTTGACCGATAAACACAATTCATTTCCAAAGAGCTGAGAATGTCAATTCGAATCAACGTGTCAAGGTACCCTTCTCAGTGGCTGATGATGGTCGATTCTTCGATATGCCAGTATTCAATTCCGCATCTTGGGGAGGAAACTGACTGCTGCAAGCCTACCTTTTCACGTTCTCGCACATGCAGTATCAATGAACCCATGGTTCGATAGCTTTGCGATGGGATGCTACATGTTTGGTGGTTAGGTAGAAGAAGAATAGAAGTAGGAAGAGAAGGAAGCTCTCGGCCAAACACGACCCCCGATCTCCGCAAATCGTTCAACCTCACTCCGCGCAAGCATAACAATTATTTGTCCTCCGCCGGTGCAGCAACCCAACACACCCAGCAGCCATGTCACGCCCTCTCGCCCTTCCCATACGCCTCGTCAACTCCTCAACACAATGTCTCCGTCAACAGCGCGCGGGCTACGTCCCTCTCCGTAACACCACCGTCTCTTCGACCACCACGAGCCGCCAATGGACACCACCCGCCAAACGCTCCTTTGCAAGCACTACCCCCAACCGCAGCATGATGCGCGGCCAAATGAAGCAACCCGCGCAGCCCTCCATCAGCCGCGCGCAAAAAGAGCAGCAAGAAGCCATGATCCGCTCCGGCCAAGTGCCCGACGACGTCGGCCTGCTGCAAGACACCTTCATCCTGCCGCGCGCGGCCGGCGACCGCTGGAGCTGGCGGCTGCGCAAGCGGTGGGCCTGGGTGCGCATGCTCGACACCTACGGCATGATCGCGTTCAAATGGCTGGTCAAGCCGCGGCCGAAATTCGAGCTCTCTCAAATCGCGTCCAAGGCGTCCGAGATGCACAGGGAGATGTACGGCGCTTTTGCGGAGGGGAACTTGGCGAGCGTGCAGTCGAAGGTCTGCACGGGGTTGTATGGGTCGCTGAGGGGGAGGGTGCAGCAGCGCGCGCCGAATACTTATTTGCGCTGGTCGGTGAAGAAGCAGCTTTCGTCGCCTAAGCTGTGCAGTTTCAAGGCTGCGGTGCTGCCGGGTCCGAAGGGTGAGAGCTCTGAAGAGAGGAATGCACAGATTCAGGCGGTGGTGAAGCTGCACACGTTGCAGAGCTTGCAGCACGTCAAGAAGGTGTCCAAGCGGGTTAACCAGAAGATGGTGACTTCAGAAGAGCTCATCGGTGCAGAGGAGGAGAAGGAGAGCGTCGAGTACGTTGTGCTACAGAAGACTTTGAGGAGGGGCAAGATGAACAATTGGCAGCTTTGGGGCTTCACCAACGAAACGACCTTGAACCAGCTCCTGAAAGAGGACGCGAAGAAGAAGTAGGGGTGTATTCAAAAGACAGCACTGAGCGTCAGTCTCCGCTCGTGTACAAATAGTGTACCAGATATAGATGAGGGAAACGGGGAGGCATCGAGAAGGGCATCGTTCTCTTGCATGTACATTTTCACATTTCAACATCATGGCTTTGGCAAGACGTTTTGTATGTCATTTCCCTTCACACGCGCAAACGTGGTGGCTACGGAAGAGAGAGAGGAATATCACCAAAGACGGTCCGTATCCTTTCCCAACCACTGAACATTCCATCATAAGCATGCTTGCTGTTGTACGCCAAAGTTCGTAGCCGGAAATGCGTCTTGCGCCTGTCGACGTTACTCTAGGAAGAATAGCCAACGAGCGCAGCCAGGTGAGCGCTCAAATCCCGAAGTCTCGTGCTGTTTGCAAGTCGCCAAATCAATCGGCCTGATGTGCGTCTTGAGATAGGTTGCCAGCGGAGAGAAGACTCGGTCCGAGTCGCTCGTGGCGACGGTTTCGTTTAGAAACCGTGCACCTTCACGGTCGGGGCCTCGAGACCCAGACCTTCCTTCTTGTCCGTGAGGAACTCCTGAACATCCTTGCGCTGATCGCCTTGGAGCTGGATGACCTCACCCATCTCGGTGTCGCTCACGATGGTGCCATTGCAAGCAAACTTCTTCTTGATCACCTTGAGAATCTTCTTCTGGTCGAACTTCTTGGGGAGACCCTGGACAGTCGTCAAGGTCTTGCGACCGTTGCGCTCTGGGTGCGAGTGTTAGCAGGTCGGTACGGTGGGCTGTAGGTGTATTGAGGAAGGGACGTACGCTGGATACGGATGTGGATGTAGTTCTGAGACTGCTTCTCGGTACCGCCGTCTTCATCCGCTTCGGCGAACGGGTCTGTAACATTTTGTCAGCTTGCGATCCTTGTGCCGTTGCCCCTCTCTTGCAGATAGCGCCCGCGTGAGGTGCCCGGTAGCAACAAAGCTTGAGGACGCCCAGAACACTACTACATGTCCTCGAGACAAGGCGCATGTGGCGGAGGTGTATCGCAGGCAGATTCCAGTGGTCGGGCGGCGGAGTAACGTACCGAAGGACTTGAGGTTTTCGATTGGGCCGGACATAAAAGATGCGCTTCCTGGGTTCTCCTGAAGGGTCTGGTCTTGAGTCGCTTTGTGGGTTATTCCCTTGGGTTCGGATCCGAAGAATGGGTTGTGGGTTTCGTGAGTGGAGAGTTTACTTGGGGTGGTGGTTGTTGTGTCAGAGAGGGCAAGTCAGGCTGAATGAATGAAGTGGGGTGAGTTGTGAGGCAGGCGCGGAACGACGGGTAGCGGGTAGCTCCATAGCGCTTGGCATCAAGCAATACGTCAATTGTGCTTCATTCACTTGCATCCAAGGACGGGATCTTACATGTACGGCGTAACTTCATGATGCTGCTATTCAACATTCCCATACTAACTTCGAAGACTCATAGCAAAGACCACCGAGATCACGTGTCAAAGCTCGAGAAAATACATCAAACGAGAACGCTTAGTGGGCAACATTATTGATATGTGGGGACATTCAGTGCGCCCAGTTCAATTCATTACACATACTATCAAGGCTGCAATCGTTCGTCTTCTCGCCGCCGCCATACTGGTTACCGGCGTCAACTTCGTACGTCTCACGACAGGCAACGTCCTCCGAGACCTCAGACTATGCAAGACAGCAGAGCACTCGAGATCATCAACTCCTCAAGGATCCGCGTTCGCAAGGTCGTGCTTGTATCTCTCTTTCGCCCTCTGTGCGCTCTCACGGTAGTCCACATGCGGCGCCGGGTAATCCAGCTTCTCGAACTCGGCCTTGCTCAAACGCTCGTGAGGCGAAAAAACGGCCTTTCCCTTGACGTCCTTCAACTCAGGCACCCACTTCCGGATGAAGTCGCCATCTGGATCACACTTCTCCGCCTGGGCCACAGGATTAAAAATGGTGTAGCTTGGCTCCCAGCCTTGCGTATTGTTCGACATGTCCCAATCGATGAGGTGCTCGGCGAAATAGCGCTCGCCGCGACGGTAGTCGAGCAGCAGGTTTCCGCTGAGGTATGACGATGTGTTCATCCGCAGGCGGTTGTGCATGTACGCCTCGGAGTTGAGTTGCCTCATGCCAGCATCCACAAAAGGCACGCCTGTGGTACCCTTGCACCATTTCTCCCAGCCTTCTTCGTCGTCTTCCCATTCCACGTTGTCGAATTTGAGGTTTTGGGGCAGGTTCATGGTCGTGTGAGGCGTGATGACTGTGACCTGGCGGTAGAATTCGCGGAAGACGATCTCGCGAACCCAAGCAGCTACACCTGCATCTCCTTGGTCGAAGTGTTCGTTGTTGTTCCATTTCTTCGTGATGGCAAGAGCCTCGCGCACGCTGATAATTCCAGACGAGAAATATGGGCTTAGTCTGCTCGACGGATCCAGCGCAGGCATTGAACGATCTTGGGCGTAGGTTCCAATCTTCCTGTCGAGGAATTCGTGGACCCGCTTGATGCCTGCATCATGTCCGGCCGGCCAGAGCTTGCGAATGCGTTCCTGGTCTTCCTTGCCCTCGAACTGTTTGCTTTCAGGCAGGCTAGGGATCTCAGAGTCGAAAAGATCTTTGAACTGCTTCAAGGCATCCTTGTCATTCCCCTTTGGTGCCGGTACAAGGTCAAGCAAACTCGGATCATCCTTGGTCTCCGCAAGCCACGCTTTGTGATACGGTGTGAAGACTTTCATCGGTCCGCCACTTCCAGTCACAACGGTCCCTGGTTTGACAACAGTCTGGTCATGCAGAGCATCGAATGATAGGCCCTCCTGGTCTTGCACATGCTTGGCCACCTTGATATCGCGACGCAGCTCGTCCACTTCATACTCGATATTCGCATAAACATGCGAAACGTCATGATCCTTGACAAATTGCATAACCCTGTCCGTCTTCTGCCCCCGCTCCTCCGCCGTGACGATCGCAAGCGGGATATTCTTCTCCTGCAGTGAACTCTTCAATTTCCGCAGACTCTCAAGTATAAAGTCGGAACGCGGCGCGCTGGTGCCGTGCCACTCCATGTCTTTAGGTGAGAACAGGTACATGGTGATCAAGCTGCCAGACCCTTCCTTTGCTTTCTCCGCCGCAGCATGCAAGCCGCGGTTGTCGTCTTCCCGGATGTCTTTGGAGCGGAACCAGTGCAGGACGTTGCGCGTGGTTTTTTGGTCTTTGCGGGTCTTTTCGAGGAGTTCCTCCAGCTGTTGCATTGGGGTGTCTGCGTCGATTTCTTTGGCGCGTTGCGTGGTGGGGTGCTTGAGCATGTCATCTTTTCCCTGGTGGACGGATTTTCCGTTGGAGTCTTTGACGCGTTTGGGGGAGGGTTGTTGTTTTGCATTTTCCGTGCTTTGGGAGCGTTCGTGTTTCATCGCTGCGGTGGATGTTGAGAAGGCTTGGAAGATGAGAGGTCGTGATGTTGCTTTGAAAGAAGTAGTCGAGTAGACAGATAGCAAGCTACGCATTGGGGGATGTGAAGGGATGTTGAAAGCAGGCTACCCGTGTCTTTACCAAACACGTTGACTCTAGTACCTACCTACCTCATGGCCTAGCCAGCCCACCTTCCATTCTGCACGGTCGCGAGAGAGTATATGTACTGCGTCATGGGTACCTGATAACCGCTATCGACGGAGGGCGGCCGTGAATCTTGTTTGGCGACGATCGCGCTAAGATCTGAATCGGTTTTTGCCTTTCGGAGGATTCTCCCAGCCACAAGCCATTCACGTCATTCTTGAGGGGAGCAGTTCACGCGTACAACGGTCACTTGCAATCGACACGGCCCTAGTAGCAACACGCATTCGACATCGTTATCTAGCTAAACGTGTTGTGAGCCTGCGCTAATGCGCTTTCCATCTGCGATTCCACAATCGTTGTAGTCATTGATCTTTCGTTGATTACAGCCACGAACCCTACTCGAGTTAAGCTTTTGCCCTTTGGTCTCCTGTGATCAATCTCGTTCGTTCATTCTGGTTCGCGACATCGTCAACTCCTGGCTCGCGGTCCTCGATCGCAACCAGCCATCATTCATCAAACTACTATGGGGTGGACACAAGCTGACCACATCTCCATAGCTAGACTGGCGTCACTGGCTGACCTCTGTGCAGCAGAGTTTCCCCCTGCCGATGGCCCCCGCGAATTCGACCAAGTCCGCACAAATTTCGAAAATCTCTTCGCCCGCAAACTCGAATCTTCTCATCAACAACGATCATATCGCTCTGCGGCCATTCCCATAGCTATTGCGGATGCTTGTCACAGTTGCCCATGCTATACAATCAACGCTGGCGTCGTTGCTTCCATCGATTACCACCAATCGATCATCACAAGGTCTTGTGGTCTAGTGGTTACGATTCTCGCTTAGGGTTGACGACAGTCATCAATTGCGAGAGGTCCCCGGTTCGAGTCCGGGCAAGACCCTGTTCTTTTGCTTTTGTTGGGTGTCGTGATGGTGCAGGGGCTGAGAGTATCGTTTTGAGGCTCCGGAGCGGTTTTGGACTTTTGGGCTGTTACTTGGCGAATTTGCGACGAATTGGAACCAAATTTGAACCAAGGCTGTGAGAGGCTAGTAGGAAGAGCCTCTGTGAGTTTGGATTGATTCTATAAAGAGTTGGTTGAATGGGTTGACTCTGAAGGTGTTGGTGGGTTTTTGCCGATTTGACGAATTTCACAGCGAGCACTTTGCTTAGGCTGGCTTTTCGCTTTATTCACAAGGTACAGCATCGATCTTGCGGAGTTGCCCGGGGTTGTATCACTTTTACACGGCTTCGAATGGATACCGAGGTGACGGTATGTGATCTTCGTCAAGACGGGATCGGTCGGTTGGGAATCTAGGAGGGGATCTTGCCCTTCACATAGACGCAGACCGGCGGTGATGAAAAACGCGTTTAGTGACGTGGCAGGACAGAAGATGTAAGGCAACGATCGACCGACTCAGTCCAATACAACAGTCGATTGTTATCTCCTGAACCGATCCTCAGGAAAGGCTATATACTTGGGTGCCTTAGCAACGCCCCGAATGAAGATTCGGGATATAATTGATCTTCAACCACAACCCGTAAACGAAACATGCAATGGTCGAGAGTAACCATCCATTGAACAGTTATGGTCATCTGTCCGGTAGATTCTATAAAATCTTGGAACTCAGACCACTTTTGATGCAACAACACAAGTACGTGTTGTAGTGATGTCCCTCCGCTTTCTTGTTCCGGACATCGATTATACCATTTTCAAACCAGAATACGCAACAACGTACGCAGCGATCATTCCAACACCTGCAGATGACCTAAGACTCGGTTATCAAGCGACCACTACAGTCACCAGACACAAGATTGTTCCAGTGTTGTGTCTGGACCGGTTTGAGAGCAGCCCAGCCAACACTAACCCTAACCCTTCAAAACATGTTGTCGCGCTTTTTTTTTGTCTTGTCCTCCACCCTTCTTCCATCCAAGAACTTACAATATTCGACAACACAGAAGGTGAACAGTCTAATGCGCTCATGCAGTACGTGCAATCAATCAAGCATCGCAAACATTGGTCAAATGAGGCACTCTCCCAGCATAAACCTGGGTAACAGATCACGTCGACAAAGCAGGACTATAATGGCGACTAGATATGATCATACGCACTCGACAGGACTGCAACACTTCTCAAGAAAAATCGTACACTTTTGGTCATACAGGGTAGCAAAAATTACACATTAAGTAGACTTCTTGACGTCCTTCTCGGCCTTGTCCTTGAGCTTCTGGGCCTCCTCCATCTTCGACGACAGGACCTTCTTGATCTCATCAACAGCGCTCATGACGAGACCCTCGGCCTCCTTGCCGTGCTTCTGGCCAATCTCCTGCAGTTGCTGGAGGGTGCCGCCAATGTCGGAGCCGCCGGGGATCATGTTGAGAAGCTGCTCAATGCCACTGCTGCTGCTGCCGCTAGCGCTCTGGGATGCCTTGCTGACCTGCTCCTTGACGAACTTGGTGAGGTCGTCGGAGTTGCCCGACTTGCCAGCCTCCTGCAGCTTCTGCCACAGCTGGCTGAGGTCACCCTTGAGAAGCTTCTCCTTGTTGCTCTCGACGAGCTCCTTGAGCTGCGGGCTCTTGTCGAGGATGGGCTTGGCCTGCTCGATGCCCTTCTGCCAAGCCTGGTCGCCGTACTTCTGGATCTGCTGGCTCTTGTCCTGCACAAGCTTCTGGATCTTGCTGAACGAGTCCATGCTGAAGCCGGACTTGAGGATGTTTTGGATCTCGTTCCAGGTCTCGTCGACCTGCTTCTTGGCCTCGGGGCCGTACTGCTCGCCCATCTGCTTGAGCTGGCTGTACTGGCCACCGATCTTCTCCTTCAATTGAGGGTGGTTCTCGATGATGTCCTCGAAAGCGTCACCAGCGAGCTGGCCAATGCGGACGAAGGTGGCGGAGATGACCTCCCATGCCTGGGAAGCGGACTCGGCGGTGAAGCCGGACTTTGTGACGTTCTTCAGCTCGTAGTAGGTCTCTTGAACAATCTCGTCGACCTCGCCCTCGTGCCTGGCGCGAATCTTCTCGAGGTCATCAAAGGCACGGTCAACGTATGTGGAGGCGCCAGGGATGTATCTGGTGTAGCTGGTGACGGTCTCCTTGAGCCATTGGACGGCTTGGCCAGGCTCGGGAGCGTATTGTGTGGTCTTTGCGAACGCATCGTTGGCGGTGGACTTTGCGGAGTGGATGCTGTTGACGACACCGCGGGCGCCAGAGAAGTGGTAGAAACCGAATCCGATGAGGAGAGCGGCGGAGCCACCGGCGAGACCACCGAAGAGAGCACCGTTGCTGCCACCCTGCTTTGCGGCCTCGGTGGACTGGAAGCGGACGTGCTGGCGTTGGTTGAAGCGGACGGGCTGACGGAGCTTGAGAGCTCTGGTCGACCTGAAGGCCGTTCTGGGGGCGGCGGGAAGCATGATTGTGATGGTTGTTGTGGTGGTGTGTAGTGTTTTGGGAGGAGGAGTGTGTAGAGTGCAAGTGAGGAAGAGGAAGAGAGGATATTAAAAGGTTGGAAGATTTACGTTTGGTGGTGGGAGAGTCAATGAGAAGGTGGCAGGCGCGTTCCTGGCAGAGCTCAAAACGGGCAGCCGCGGTGCAAGTGTTTGGTAAGAATGACGCAGCCGTGTGAAACGTCATCATGTGATGTGACATGTGACGGTTAAACGGTCCAATTTGTGAGGTGGCGGCTCCACGACGACCATCAACTTCTGCCAAATTCGTCGAGGTCAGTGATGGAAGTTGACGCTGGGATGATGGGCATCATGACGATGCTGCTCGCTCACCATGGCGAATTTGTGATTGAAATGGGCCCCGGCTCCGAGTGGATCGGATCGCTTTAACCTGGAACGACATGGCCCGGTCTGGCCGACCCCGGATTGGCATGAACACCAACTAAGTTATCCGTCGCACTGGGCAGTCGTTCTGTCCATGTCCATGACTTGTTCTTGTTCACCTACAAGAAACTGTCTGTTCGTGTGTATGGGCAAGACATGAGCAGTTGATCTTACCATCTATGATCTGGAACAAACTTCAACAGATGACTGGGAACATAATGTTAGCCCTACAACGCTTGCAACAGGCATCATGGACGTAACTATTGTGTACGAGATGTGACGTCTCAGCAGGTCTAACTAATCGTGTTCAATATATGAACACCCCGAGATACCATTTTTGGTATGATGAGTGAAGTCGAAGAACATGTATCCTCGGCAAAGACACGGTGAAACAAAAGTGCGGAGGCGTGGGGGAAGGAAGATGATCTTCCGACGTCGACCACATCTCGCGTTCCTTTAGGTCAGCATCTTTATTCCCGAGCATCGATATCGAACAGCGTCTCAGTCAAAACGAGTATCAGATACTGGCTGTGGTTATTACAGAAGGTTGAAGCCGCCATCACAGCATTGGAAATATGTCGGACTCCAAGGTCTCGGTCTCTGAGATCGACAAGCACGCCACCGCAGACGACTGCTGGATTGTCGTCAATGGCAAGGTGTACGATCTCACAACATTCGCGCCCGAACATCCAGGTGGACCTGATAGTGGGTTATCCACCACCGCCACCAAATGATGAGATATTCCACTGACCATTAACCGAAAAGTGATCTACAAGTACGCCGGCAAAGACGGCAGCAAAACTTACAACGATTTCCACGCCGCCAACCTGATCGAGAAAACTCTCTCGCCCTCCGACAAAAAGGGCGCCTTCGATACTAGCACCGTCACAGAAACTTGGCTACAAGCCCAGAAAGAAGAGCTCAACTCCGAGCCAGACCCCAACGAAAAGCCGCCCCTATCCTCCATCATCAACCTTGACGACTTTGAGAAAGCTTTCGCCAAGTCAGGCAGCCAGAAAGCGAATGCTTACATCTCCGGCGCTTCCAACGACTTGCTCACTCTGAATGCGAACAAGACCTTCTGGCAGCGTCTCTGGTTCAGACCGCGCGTGATGCGGAACGTCAGTGCTGTCAACACGAAAATGCGCATGCTCGGTATCGACGTAGCCATGCCGGTCTGGATCTGTCCGATGGGAATCGCCAAGACTGCCGGTCAGGAAGGCGAAGGTGCTCTTGCGCGGGGTGCGAAGAGCGCTGGTATCGTGCATTGCGTGTCTACGACTGCGTCGATGGGTGTGGAAGAGATTGTGGCGAGCGGGGAAGGCAACCCGTTTTTCTTCCAGCTGTATGTCGACAAGCAACGACACAAGACGGAGGCGGTGTTGAAGCAGCTAGAGGGACTCCCGCAGGTGAAAGCGCTGTTTGTGACGGCGGACTTGGCTGTTGTGTCGAAGAGGGAGGCGGACGAAAGGATCAAGACGCAGGTATCGGTCAGCGTGTATTCGAATGGGAAGAGTTCTGCTATCGACAAGAAAGGTGGAGGGTTGGCGAGGAGTACGGGTTCGTTTATTGATTGGTCGTTGTCTTGGGACGATCTGCCGTGGTTGAGGAAGCACACGAAGCTGCCCATTCTTGTCAAGGGTATTCAGTCGGCTGCGGATGCAAAGACGGCACTTGATCTGGGGTGTGACGGTATTGTTGTGTCGAACCATGGCGGCCGAGCATTGGACGGTGCGCCTGCGACAATCCTCACACTCTTGGAAATCCGAAGGGACTGCCCGGAAGTCTTCGACAAGATGGAGGTGCTCGTGGATGGCGGCGTAAGGCGAGGCTCAGACGTGCTGAAAGCGGTCCTACTTGGTGCAAAGGGCGTTGGTGTTGGGAGGCCGTTCCAGTGCTCTGTCATGTACGACACTGAGGGCGTGGAATATTGTGCGGACAGTGAGTGATATTTATTGCCGGTCTACGGATATGTGCTAACGATGGTGTAGTATTGAAGGACGAACTGGAGACGGCCATGAGGCTGTGTGGTATTACAGACCTCAATCAGGTCCGCGGCGATATGTCGTGGCTGAACACAGCTGAGCTGGAAAAATACCTGCCGCCAACATCGGCCGTCAAGGGCGGTTTGCTAAGCGGTCTGTTCAAGTCTAGATTGTAGACGACAATAGCCACAAGCATGATGCAACAAGTACTCGGCAGATGCGATGCTGCAAACGTATACAGAAATTTCAACTCGATCCTGTGAATTTCTGTTAGAAAATCGTCCACATAGAATGCCGTTCGAGCAGAGTTGTGTTGAGGCTTCGAAATCAGGAAAATTGAATTGAGTAATCAATACTGCGATTGCAGCTCATACTCTTCCTATCATATATTTTTGAATAATTTCTCATCCGTGAAGCTTTGGGAGGGAAAGTGTCGGTGGGTTGTTTTGGGAATGATCGATGCTTACCTATAAGGTCGTTACAGAGTGCCTATTGTCAATCCAATCTTTGGTATTGACGATGCACCATTGTCAGTTGGTTGTGGAATACAAGGTTGGAGAAGAGCATCAAGAATCGAAGTAAAATTCCAATGCGTTTTATACTTTCCCGACCAAGACCCCACTTCGTATGGCCGCGTTCCGAGCCTTCGACCGACCTCACATCTCTCCAATGCCTCCACCTTTCGAGCCACCATCGTCGACTAGCCACTCCTCGCGCACGAGTTCGCTGCATTCCGACCAGCTGTATCCTCGCGTCTCATCCTCGCGCCACCTCAGACCCGAAGATGCCTTTCCCAACACCTCGCCGCCCTACCGCTCGCACAGCCCACTAGGCCGCAGTGACACCGTAACAGCCGCGACCGCGCATCTCGTCACCAACGGAAACACCGGCAATGCCACTCGCAAGCACCGTGAAAAGCGTCGTGGACGTAGTAGTAGTCGGAGGCGACATAGGCCGTGGAAGAAGCTGTTATGGGTGAAGCAGAGCTATCCGGACAATTATACCGACGAAGAGACCTTTCTGGACCACTTGCAGCGCAACCCTCGTCTCCAGCCGTATGAGTTCTGGACGTTGGTGTCGGACAGTACGATTATTGTGCAGCATGTCTGCTCTGTCATCATCTTTGTGAGCTGCTTCGCGGGCATCTTCCAGGAGCGGGTCAGTCCGAATGCTGTCGCGGGTTGGGCGACGTTTGGGACGGTAGCTGGGTGGGTGCTGAGAGACTACTGGCATACGAGAGAGGAAGAGGAAGATTTTGGAGACTTTGGCAGAGGTGAAGGGTTTGGGGAGCTTACGGAAGAGGATCTTGATGCCGGCACACCAGCTTCCCTGGACGCCGGGTTTGCGCCCAAAGAGCCTGTGGTCTCGGCAAATGGCATCCACTCGCGGATGCACTCGAGGACTCCAAGTCTTACATCTGTCGTCCCGCCATCGCAAGCGCAGTCTCCCCCGAATGCAGATGTGCCGTCAAGCCCTCCGCCTTTTCCGACAGAAATTCGACCTTCTTCACTTTCACCAAAGATGATTGAGCGTCTTGCAACGGCGAAGTCTGCCATTCTCATCTACTTCTCTCTTCTCGGACTGTCGCCTATCCTTAAATCTCTTACCGAGTCCACCAGCATAGACAGCATCTGGGCGTTGAGTAGCTGGCTGATGTGCATCAATGTGTTCACATTTGACTACGGTGCCGGGCCAGAGGCGAAGTGAGTTGAAAGATTGTTCAATGCACTGTACTAGCGGATCACTGACAGAACTTTATAGATTCCCCGCCTCACTCTCAACAAACGCAGCCCTCATGGCCAGCACAGTCCTCGCCTCTCGCCTGCCATCCACAAACCATGTCTTCAGCCTAACCCTCTTCAGCATCGAGGTCTTCGGCCTCTTCCCCGTTTTCCGTCGACACCTGAAACACCACTCCTGGCCTCTCCATCTGACCCTAACGATCTTCCTGATCGTTCTAGCATCTGGTGGGCTTGGGATGGTTATCATTCCAGGTGGCGGGCTGGGTCACGCAATTTTGGGAGTTATCCTAGGTGGTCTTACCACGCTGCTAGGTATGGGCGCGACAAGCTGGTGGTTGATCGGCTTGCAAAGGTACAAGAATGAGATCCATGGACCGTGGGATCCGGCGAGGCCGATAATTAGACGGGGTTGGGATTGAACTACTTATACGATACAGCTAGGCAATCGCACGAATTCTCATCACATCTGTCCTGCCTCAGGCATCGCACGGCTGGTCGAACGCATCTGCAATCTTCTGGAAGTGGGAGATTATGGTCTCTGTCTGCGACGGGAAGACCGACTGCTCAGGGCAGTATTGTTCAAAGTGGAACTCGAGGCTCTGAAGCCCAGGACGTTAGCTCGGCTCGACAAGCACACATTCAAAGCGCAAACTTACGCCGAGCGACGTTTCAAGCTGCAGCGCAGTTTCGACAGTGCTCTCTTTGATCTCGCTCGTGAAGCGAATGTCACACGCAAGACCGATCACCTTGGGTGCCATGGTGCTCACGGTATCAGAAAGCTGCGGCACGAACAGTTACTGATCACCGCTCGGGCTGGTATTATTCTCCTCGTAGAACTCACCTTGTTGTACTCTATGGCAGCTGTGTCGCAGTCGGGCGTGATCTTCATCGTTGGAGGGACAACATGTCAACAAGAGTAAAGTTGACGCGCAAAAGTCTGCGACCGTACTCACTCTTTGGTCAATCTTTGCGTCCGCAGCTGCTCTGTCGAGGTACGAACTCCCTTCTTTGAAGGCTTTGTGAATCCCCGCCTGTCAATCCAAGGAGGAGTCAGACCGTACGCTTTTGTATCGGACAACAACGAGAGATCCGGTAATTACTGACCGGGTTCAATGTCGAGTTTGGTTTCTTTGTTAGAGCGTTGGCAGCTGATTTGGCGAGCAAAAAGTAGTCTCCTGATTGCAAAAGGGAGCTTTGAGTTGAAGCGGTGGCTATGGAGATGAGCGCCAATGCGGCGGCTGCGGACGAGAAATGCATGACCACGGTGTTTTCACCGCAGTGAAATGGCTGAAGCGATTGGAAGTTGTGGCGAGGGAGTGAAAATGATGAGTTCGGCGGAACAGTTATAGTAGTCCTTATTCCATCTCCCGGCTTGCAACACGTTGGCTGATATAACACGGCCGGCATATAGGGCGGTGAGGGTGCAATGGCATTGGCTATTTGCGAAGCCTTCTTGTGGTATCGATCATCAACGAGAGAACCGGCGAGAGATCGTTCAAGTGAACGTCGTTGAAGTATCATCTAGGTCATACGAGATTACGCAATCGATAACAGACTGGTCATCGTTGGCGTCAACAGCTCCAGAAAGGTGGCGTGGTGGTAGTATTAGTTCTACTATTGTAGATAGTCGGCATGTTTTAGACTGCGTGGCCCCATGCCCGATTACTATCGCTGATTTCACGCAGAAAAGGGATGTCAGCTGACGATCCCAGATGTTCTTGCAACCTCGATCCCAATTCGGGGTTGCAGGAGTTTTTCCTTGGACTCTAGAGTTCAAGACCCAATCAAGAGCCACGGAATGGAGCTTCAGGTCCCAACGACACAAGATCGCGAAATCCTGTCGCGTGCAAGCGGACTTCCGATTTTTGCTGACCTACATTCGCATTTCTGCACCATTTCGCCATGATTAGGCTCCAGCCTATCGATTGTTCATCTCTACGTACAACTATAAAGCCGAGCACAATGCTTTGCATCCCTTTTCTACTTCCTCTCAGAGGAAGAATCCCTTCAATTATGTATCTTCCCGTCGACCTTCGACACGATGGATGTGACGCCCACACCTGAGCGAGTGGCTTCATCTACCGACACCGCCTCACGCCTCGGCTCGCCTGAACCGACGCTCAAGCGGCCGGCTCCCTTTGCCGACGATCAGGAGATTGCAGATGTATTGATCGAGAAGAAGCGCAAGTTGTGAGCATTCTAAGAACCTGCATCCTGACCACGTGTATGTATACTGACATCAGTATTTCAGCCCCGCCAAATATCGTGGCATAGTCACGGTCCTCGTTGGTCCGGAAGAAGATGAATTTGAAGTCCACTACACGCGACTCGATCAGCACTCGGCGTGGTTCCGCAACATTCGGATTGGGAAGCCAAGCGACGAGGCGCCTATGATTGTAAAGTTGCCTGAGATCAGCAAGCCTTACTTTGAGCTGTACCTGCATTGGATCTACACCTCCAAGCTGGACGATGATGCGCTTGACTATGTGGACGGGGCTCCGGGCTTCGTACATACTTACGCCAGGTTCCAGCAGGCGATTCACGAGGTTGCACGACAATATCTTTGGGACCTCATACCGAGTGTATCCTGCACCTTGGCCGATCATCTCATAAAGCTCTGGATCTACGCAGGCCTTCTGGGTGATGCTGCTTGCCAAAACATCATATCAGATGAGTTGGTACACTGGTATCTCAACAACCAAGACATCCCCACTGCCATGTCTCCGTCCACCATTGCTTTTGTGGATGAGCATACTACGTCAGAGCGCCCACTCCGCCAATTCTGCATTGATTGGATCGATAGCGAGTCGGTGGTAGCAAGCACAGAGCACAAGGAGGGATGCCTTGGAGAGACAGCACCGAAATGGTTATTGCTTGGGGTGCTATCATACAAAATGCGCAGAGAGTCAGGTGACTGGGAAGGGGAGGGGGACCCAAGGAATGCTTCCAAAGAAGGGAGGTACTGGGTCCCTTGAGCGAGCGAGTGGTGGGTTTAGCCTGACCACGATAAATCTGAGGACGAAGAACACCACAACGCTAGTAGCGTATCACTCACTAACTCGATGTGGTCTTTATTGTTCCTCCCGAGAGAGGAGAGTCTGTGCTGCGGAAGCATGGCATCGTTTCATCTCATTTTATATCTCTAGGAAGCTTTCGACCATCAGGCTTTAGAGTTGCCGTCTTCAGGTTAACATATGGAAACTCAGAGTTCGAGACGAGCACAAGGTATGTAGAGGCGACACGCCCGTGACAGTCTGATCTCACCATCCCGACATCGAGATCAAGATGACATGTATGCAGATTTCCGCTACCAGGCAGCCGCAAGGGCCAAGGATCCATACCCGCCATAGCAGTCGTAGCCTTTTCTCTCCGGAATGCATCGCTATCAAATGCAAATATTGTGAGATGAATCACTAGTGATCGAACACGTCGCTGACATGGCGATCACCTTGTGTTGTCGGAGAGTGGCGCCTCCAATTCTTCACCCGCCAAAAGTGACAGGTCACATCGGCTAGCTATCCATCGGTTTCAGCCTGCATTAGCCTTGTTACACTGGGAGCAACATGGATAGTTGCGGCGCAACGAGAGTGATGCAAACGCCAGGCCTCATCTTTCGATTCGAATAGTTCCTTCCACCGCAATCGCGAAGGAAGCCTTCACTCGTCTTCACATCTCATCAACATCGTTGTTCGACATGGCGCCAAAACGCAAGCGATCGGTTGTCAAACAAGAGCAACCTGTTTCTCCTCCTACTGCCAGCAATGTTGAAGCTACACGGCCGTCGAAAGTCAACAAAAGTCGCGAGAAGTAAGTGCTTTGACCGCTGAGTCGGCAAGAATGCATACTGACACCAGTGCCTCAGTTCAAACAACAAAGAATGGACTAAGATGGTGACCATTCTTGTCGGCAAGGACAAGACTCCCTTCACCCTCCACCAGACGCCGCTTATCCGCAAGTCACCCATCTTTTGGGCAGACTTGGCTTCCGAACCCGAGGGAGACGATGACGAGGAGCCTGTGTGCTTGCTTGATATCGAGGCACGGTACTTCAAGGTGTACGCGCATTGGGTATGCAGCTCTCAGCTCGATATTGCGCTGCTCGGATACGACAGAGCGACACTCCAGCGACCTCAGGCTGGACGAGATGCACAGGAAGCTAGCCTTCACAGAAAGCTCAACCTGGTGGACGATCTCTTGCGGCTCTGGAACCACGTGACCTTCCTCATGGACGCCCCATCCCAGAACATCGTTTCGGACGAGCTGGTGAGGTGGATGCTGGACAGGCGTTCTCTCTCCTGCATGTCTCTTGAAACCCTTAACTTTGTGGATAAAAATATTGATTCCGGGAGTCCACTGCACCAGTTGTGTATCGATTGGGTTGATATCGAGTTCACGAGCGAGACCCACATGAACTCACTGGCTGAGAAGGCGCCAAAGTGGTTGGTATCTGGAATGTTAGTCTCTAAGATGTGCAGAGAGCATGGTGGATGGAAAGAAGACCCGAGAAGGACATTGATAAAAGGGAGGTACCACATCCGTCATTACACTGAGGCATGAGTTCGGCTTGCGCAGTGTGGCCGGTGCCTGCCTTTATGAGGCTACCTATCTATATAGAGCAGTGGCTGCGAGCTTTCGGAGCTTCCTAATGACACACACTTATCCCGAGCACAGCAGACTGAACAAGAAAGAGCTATAATATCCTCGACGACGGAACTTCTCGTTCAACCTCGCACTGGGCGTTTGAAAGCACTCTTGACGATGTTTGCTTCACGAAGCATGCCTAGCCAGACTGCCCACTCCGCCAACTCTGCATCGATTTGACCGGCCACATTCCCAATAGCTGTCAGTGGACAGAAATTGGAGAGAACCGGAGAACTGGACGATGTGGTTGTTACATAGACACTCGCTCTTGAAGGTCCGGAAGATGACCCGAGAAAAGCGTCAGCGAAACATGTCCGGCAGATACTTGCTTGTAAGATATGTTTCTCCTCTTTTTTCATGGGAAAAGGTTAACGTAGTACCAAGATACCATTTTTCAAAGTCTTGTTCTACACCGTGTCGTTTTGAGTAGTCGTAATAGATACGTAGAGAAGGCACCAGAATAAGATGAGTGGGGTGGTGTCGACAAAAAACAGGTAGGCCTGCGTTGCGTCGTAGTTCATTGGAGGACTTGACGATGTCGCTTTGCTCTCGAATAATAAATCGGTCATCTGCGAAAGTGCTGACCGCCATACTCATAGTTTAACCTTTCAAGTGAAGTCAAGGTCAACCTTCGATAGGTCATGAACGTCCAATTGATGTTTCGCACGAAAGTGTGACCAGTCATGTGCCCTGGGCTCTTGAGCTACGTTGTGGCCGGTGCCTTCCACCTGCCCTCTATGAGGAGAACTGTTCCTTCGTGCTTACGGAGCTTCCCAACGACACACAATTATCACCTCACAACGTATAGTCGATACATTATCCTCATCTTACGCCAGCGCCACTGTGCCATGAGCCTTTGACCTGTATTCGACCCGCCGGAAACATCGTTAGACCACAAGACTCATCACCTCGCGTCGTTCCTTTTCTACACCCTTGGAAGCGAGCGTCCGCCAACTTTACCCATTCATGATTTCAGCGATTCTCAACTTGCTCAGGACGGAACCCCCTCTCGGGATGCAATCCATACCCACAGGATCACCTGTGTCTGAGATTATCGACGAGAGAACGAGCACAGCTTCTACTTCGACCAGCAACAGACTCAGCGAGCGCGTTGTGCGGACCAAAGGCCCGCCTGCCATCAGTCCAACGTATACTGATGACACCATACGCTCTAGAACCGAGGCCGACTCTGATGGCAGTACGCGGCGTGACTCTGAGGCCAAGCCCGAGGACGACTCAGAAGACGACTCCGAGGATGAGTCCGAGGCCACCGCATGGGCTCAAACAGTCAAATGGACGCGGACAGTGACTGTCCAAGCCGGCAGACACAAAGCTCCGTTCAAGGTCCACAAAGCGCCACTCGTCGACAAATCGACCTTCTTCCGCAAAGCTCTGATACCCGGCAGGTGGAACGAAGGTTACAACGCGCTTGTGTGCTTGGTCACAATCAGCGCGCAATACTTCATGATGTATGCGCACTGGGTTTACACTTCTCAGCTGGACTTTGCGGCGCTCGGGTACCGCCAAAACGGGGACGACTTTGTGAGGTTCTCGGCGGTCCTGGCGAACGGCAGTGAGATCGAGATGTGCAGCAACAGGGACCGGCATTTGGAAAAGACGGGCGACTGGGCCCATCGTTTGATACGCCTATGGATACACGCGGATTTCCTGGGCGACGTCCATTTACAAAACACGATATCGGAGGAGTTGGAGCATTGGTGGTTCGACAAGCATTTGGTCGTTACGATACATGAGCGCAGCTTCGCTTTTGTAGGCAAGCAAACTTCTCCAAATTCTCCACTACGTCAGCTCTGCATCGATTGGGCCGACCTCAGTTATGTGTTTCGGAGCCTGGAGAGACGTCAGATCGAAGTTGAGAGATTGCCGAGATGGCTGTCGAGTGCGTTGCTGCTCATGAAACTCCGCAGGGAAAGGGGGACACTGAAAGATGATCCGAGGAAGATGGATCTGGCGAGGCGGGGGAAATACCACGTGCGTTGCAATGATTGTCGATGAAATGGCAAAATTGAATCGGCAGTTGAATGGGTTGTTCAATTGGAAGTTGCTTCGGTCGTTGAGTTGGCTGATTAGCCTGTTCATGTTCTCTGCATGTGAAGTGGCTGTGGCAAGATTGAGAAGAAAAGTTACTTACAGCCCTAATTGGAGAGTCAGTGTTTAGTAGGCTGACACATTCTTTTAAATCGACCGCTTGCATCTGATGACCTCTTGAGCGTTTCCACCCAGTCGAAAACGCGATCGTTCCTGGTCAAGCTATAAATACAGTAGTTGTATCGCTCGATCGCCTGACATGGAGGTCCCCGACCGGTCCTGTAGGTCGATACGTACATAAATCCGACCAATCTGGTCTGTCATAGGTATGGACCTTCGTTCGTCGTCAGCATCACTGAAGTGGTGGTCACAGGGTACATCAAGCATTAGACTCGAGTCTAATGATCCAATACTCCAACGCGTAGCACTGTAGCGACGCTTATGCAGAGTTTTGGTCGCGTATAAATATGATAGGATGAGACATACTTGGAGTGCTTCCTTTCGCTGCACTCTCCGATCGCAGGAAGCACTTGATCTCGTCTCTCCACTGCCTGTGCCCCCACGAACAAGCCAAGTGTTCACCAATCTCACTCGCTTCATCAGTCTTGCTGCCTCGTAATGTCACCACGCCATCTTTCAGACGGCGAGCCGGAACACGCCTCCCTCAATGCGGACGGTGCCAAGACTGAAGAATCGCCAGATGCCAAGGAGCAGACTCGCATGTCGTAAGTGCCGTGACTGTTGGGCTTGCCTAGTTGCAAACACGAACTGACATCAATATGCGTTCTAGCTCAAACGTCGAGATTTCTTCAGGAGTGACCAACTCCTTTGGCGAGGACAAAGATCGACTTCAGTTCGAACATGAGCTGTTCATGCAAGAAGTCGTTTCGATTCGGAGACGTTTAAGGGAACAACTGGAAGCCATATCGGCGAAACGAAAGTTGGAGAAAGCTGCGGCAAGGAAAGCAAAGAAAGCTACCGCGTCAGTCAGCAACGAAGATGACGTCCGAGGCTCAGATCCGAAAGACGCGAAGGGCGGAGAGGTTGAGGGCGAGAAGGATAAGGGCGAAGAGAGCGAACAAGTCAGCCGCGTCGGTTAGTAATGAAGATAACGTCCGTGGCTCAGATCTCGAGAGTTAGTATACAGTAATCTTACATCTCTATTCACATCAATCGCTTGTATCTCATGACCTGTCGATCTTTCCCCTCCAGTCGGAGATGTGGTCGTTGATGACCTTCGCGGCAGCCTCAACGGTGAAGTTGCGTCCGATGGCCTCGACAAAGTCGCCCTCAGGATCTATATCATCATGTCAGCAGGCAGCCCCCCAAAGCCAGATTCCGAAAAGTATTCCACAAACTCACCCATCAAGTAGAAGTAGATACTGTGATCCACCAGATAATCCTGCCCGGGCTTCACATCCGCAGGCGTCGAAAAGTACACCCTATACGCCTTGCACACATCCTTCACCTCCTGCCACGTCCCCGTCATACCCAGAATATCATCATGGAACTCCGCCAAATACCTCTTCATAACTTCGGGAGTATCCCGCGCAGGGTCACACGAGATAAAGACATTCCGCAAGACGCCCTCGCCGTGCTTCTCCTTGACCGCGTCGATCATGCCGGCCATCTTGTCCAGCTCCTCCGGGCAGATGTCCGGGCAGTGCGTGAAGCCAAAGTACACCAGCGAGTACTTGCCCTTGAGGTCCGCGTCGGTGAAGTCCTTGCCGTTGTGGTCGGTCAGGTGGAAGGCGCCGCCGACGAGCGGTTTGCCGATGCCCTTGTTTGCTTCGGCGACGCGGGCGCGCGCCATGCGGGCTTTTTCGTAGCGGAAATAGAAGGTGAGGCCGGCGCCGGCGGCGAGGAAGAGGAGGCCGGATTGCCATGAGAAGGGCTGGTGAGAGGATGGTATGTTAGTGGATTGGACTATTGCGTGCGCGGAGGGGATTTGGAGGGGCGTACGCCTGATCTAGCTCGTGACTTTGCTTCTTGCACGGTCTTGTAGCCTCTTCTGCTCAGTGCGGCCCATGGCGATGCGTTTTGGGATGGTGCTGCTGGGGTGTTGGTGGTGTTGGTCCGGGATCTGATCTCGCGCTTGGGGGTTTGCGACAGAGAGGCGAATGTCCGTCTGGACTGGAGGGTTGCGCATTGTTTGCAGACATTGGTCTCTGCTAAACGCAGACTTCTTGCGAAAGAGGCTGCCATTGTGTGGGTGTGATTAGGTGTTGCAGGAGTATAAACGTGGGAGATGGTCTGGATGGCGTCGGATGCTCGACTTTCGACTGGAAGTTCCAAATGCTGACGTTATCGACGCCACAAAACATTAACTTGTCAATATTTACAGATGGAATCAATCAAATCTACAGTCACACATTACAAGACATTTTGATGAATTGCATGAATTGAGGTCAGGCAAGAGTATGTATTATTGTCATGGATATATGAAATACGAAAATGACATTACGAAAATCGTGACCACGACCGTGATCGCTATCACCACCGAACCAACCCCAGGACGCCATGCACACGTATGTACAAATAGTCGTCTCTCGTGATCAAAGACAAACGCCCGCGCCACCTCACGTAAGCCCACACTCAACCAGCCGCAAACTGACTCTTCTCACGCAGCTTCTTGCCGTACCACCACAGCAAGATCGGCGCCGGGAACCCGATCGCCAACCCAACAAACCCGAGAACACTGTTTCCCCAGCCGTACCCAAGAGCGTTGTACATTGCAGGGGCGAACAGAGGGAAAGCGAAGCCGCCCAAACTGCGGAGCACTGTGGTGGCCGCGATGGCTGATGCGGCGTATCGCGTGTAGGCATCGACAATGTACGTCTGACAGCACTGGAAGACCATCTGGTTGCCTGCGGCGAAGATGGCGGTGCCGATATTGGGCACTATCCAGTGTAAGCCGGCTTGTGCGCTCCAGCCGTAGATAAAGAGCCCGATGGGTACGAGCATGGAGCCTGGTACCATAAGCGGTACGCGGAATTCGCTGCGGCCGACGCCGTCGTTCTTAGCCTTGAGACGTTTGTAGATGCGATCTGCTGAGATGGCCGCGATCTGTGTGCCGATGAAGAAACCGATGCCGAGTGAGATGTAGTTGAGACCGCCAATGCTTGTGCTTTGGAAGTAGGGTGCGCCCATCCATAGTCTTGGGAAGGAAGCCAGGACAAGGTACATGACGCCGTAGACGTAGCCGATGTACAAGGCGAGGATCTGCACGATGGGTTGCGTGAGGAGGAGGCGGAATGGTCGCTCGAATGCGGCACTGAGATGCTTGCTGAGCTTGCGGTTGGGTGTGTCGAACTCTGTGTGAAGGTCCGCGTTGCCGGTCTGCTTGATCAACTTGACCTTTTTGCGGCGGAGGATCTCGGCAGCATAAGTCTCATGGAGGAGAAAGAAGCCCATGATTTGGATGACGATGGCGGCAATGCAGGTGGCGTAGAAAACCCAGCGCCAATTGCTGTATTGCGCGATGAAGCCACCAGCGATGGGTCCGATGGCAGGACCGAGCAGAGGCATGAGTGAGTACAATGCCATTGCGCGACCACGCTCTTGCGGCATCCATAGATCTCCCAGGACACCACCACCAATGCCCAAAGGCGCACTGCCACCCAGACCAGACAAGAAGCGGAAGGCAATGAGTTGCCCGCTGTTGGTGGAGAAACCGCAGGCCAGGTTGAAAACAAAGTAGAACATGTTGCTGACCTGCAGGACGATACGTCTACCAAATAGTTCGGACATGGGTCCAATGAACAGCGGGCCAACAGCGAAGCCCAAGATGAAGACGGACATTGCAAGTGGTACCTCTCCAGAGTCCGGACTCAAGTTGAAGTCTCTGGCAATGTTTGCAAGGGCAGGCGCAATCATCGAACTGGATACAGGCGAGATGAAAGTGAAGAGCGAGACAGTGATTGTAGCCGCCCACTTCTTCTGCCTACTCCAGTTCTTGGGGTTCAGCGGATCTTGTGGGCCATCCCAGGTCACTAGGTTGACATCTTTCTCGGAACGTCTCGACTTTGTCGACGGTTTGCGGTCCATCATAGATTTCGCATTGGACTTGCTTCGTAGGATGGAAATCTGACCGAAAGTGCCATTGTCGGAATCATCTTCAGGCAGAGGCCACTCGTGTTCGTCCCAAGAGTCTGGGCTAGGTGCATCATGGCCGTAGTCGTGCACGGCACCGGCGTAGAAGTCCAAGTCGGAAACCAAGTATGCGAGGTCAACGATACTCTCGCGGGCAGTGTTCTGTGATCGTTTGGAGTTGCCGCGTGATAAGCCATCTTCCCTCGCCTCGGTATCTCCGTGCGCCTGGGTGAACCAGGCAGGCGGCTTCCTCGTCGAAGCATTGCGAATCGGGGCAAATCTGGGTTGGTCGGGCTCGACTTCTCTCGAGATCCAAGGGAACTCCTCTGTCGACAAGGGCCTCAGCCTCGCTCTCTCCATGTCGGAAACAGGTCTGCTACCCATCATGGAGTAGCTGTCGGTGGTGGACAAAGTGTTGGTAGATCGAACGCCAGGCCATTGAGCGTAGGGGCGACGCCCATATGGGTCGTCGGCAGGCGAGTCCATTTGATGAAACCCACTTTCTCAACAAGGCTAGGGTAGGTTATGTACGCAAGGGGGGCGAGTTCCGTAGTGCAGACACTCGGCCTGGGGCGATCACAAACAGGCTGCGGGAGAGACGAACGATAACAAACAATGCACGCCCGCGATCGAGTGGGCGCCCAGCTCTTTTGAGCACGGGAAACCATGCGGTGTCGGGTCTCACGAGCAGGCTCTCGCATGGCTCGACGGGACATTGCAGCAGTGCACCGGCGAATACGACGGATCCCACGGGCTCCCACGAGAGCAAGGCGTGGTTCGGGTCTTACAGCAGGACAGCAGCTGCGGCTTGGTGTGTCGCATTGTCAGAAAGCATAACGGGGCTGATCACCGCAGGCGTAACACATCTGACGGTAGGACTTAGAGCAGAGCTGCTGCTCAGCTGCTAACTGCAGGGAAGGGCAGATCTGCCTTTCCAGAAACGAACGCACCAGTTCTTTAACGGGCAAGGCGCTGTCGGACAGCCCTGCATATGCGTGCTGCTATTTGCAGATGTCAGCTGAGGCGCAGGTGAAGGTCGAGTTGTGAGTGGTCGCACAAAAGTCCATCGAAGTTTGGCTTTGCTCGGCGTCATCGGGATCTACGGTTGCGTTGGGGAGCCGAAACGATCAAATATTGATCCACAGCTGAACGAACGACAGTTATGACTCTCTCTATGTCTTACTGTGCCTTCCAAGACACGTCACATCGTTCACGATACATCCCCGAGCCTTACATGTACCGCTGACGTATCGCACGCGAGAGCGAACGTTGAACCGCAGAGTTGACTTCGAGTGCCGAAGAACTGTTCATCGTCGACAGATGTCGGAGTATTCTACAGAATTCTCCGGAGGTAGGTCTGCTGGAGGCTTCAAAAACATGGCACGTGATATCATTGTCGTCAAAGACATAAGCCGTTATTAACATTGGCGTCCTCAATCCTTCGTCGTCAAGCTCATCTCTTCGACAGCTGCTTCAGCCGTCTCCCTCATCTCTCTGATTTCTTCATCACCGGCTTGTCCAGCCTTTAGCTTGTCCTTCCAAACCTCCAATTTCTTTCCATCATCAGCTGTGTTGCCTGGGAGACTCTGGTAGAATTTGATCATTCGCGTTGTGTCTTTACCAGAGCTGACAAACAAAACATCCTGCTCCGAGTGTCGATACACGGCAGCGCAGAGCAGGATCCACAACGTGTTTTGAAGTACGTCAGATCCTCGCATCGCCGGACGTTTACGATTCATGCTCTCAACTTTCTGACGTGTCGCTTGCACTTTGGCTTCCCGGAGTTGCGCGGGAGATGGCGCATCGATCTTCTGCTTGCGACATAGCTTTGCCGAGGAAGAGCTAATATCTGACAGGCTTTGAGCTGACGAGATCGCAAGAGAGAACTTTTCCATGTCTTTGGTGCGAGACTTCTCGCGCTGAAGAAGGTTGGTGCTCCGGAGGTGCTGGATCGCCGCTGGAAGAATGTCTGTTTTGAGTATCTCCGTGGTGTATGTGTCAAGGCGCGATTTGAGAGCCTCATCTGCTACTACTTCCAGCGATGCTGCATACAAAGTGACGGGAGCGACAACCTTCAACTGTGTTGCTTCAATGAAGTCAAATCGGTCGGTCGCGGAGAGAGTAGAAAAGGTGGTGTGAACAGCAGAGGTGATTGTGATCCGGTGATGGCTGTTGAGAATGTGTGTAGCAAGTGGCTTCGTTGCTGATAAATTTGACAAGATCTGAGTGTCCGACGGAGGCTCCTCCGTGTGCTTGTTCCAGAGAAGCGTGGTCTGCTTTACGGCAGCGTCGGTCAAGTCCTTGAGTGCCTCATCAAACGAGCCGTGCGTGACAACGACCAGTGATTCATCGTCAAGATCAAGGACACGCAGCTTGCTGGCGAGATCTGTCCGACTGATGCGAGCACTTACACCGGACTTGATGCTCTGATCGTTGGAGTCGGACAAATAAGTGAAGCCTTCACTCTCGGCATCCTCAATAGCCTGGTCAATCTTCTTCTTTCGAGCCTCTTCCAACTTTTGTTGATTTGTCGAATGGTATTCGCTAGGTGTGAAAATGACCTTGCCATGGATGAAGTCAATATCACCGTCGAGTTCCCGAGAGCGCGCCACGCTTCTTGCAGTCCAGTCCAACAGATCTACAGGAATATGCGACAAGCGTGCTGAAAGATCGCACTTTTCTGGTCGCGCATCTCGGATTGCCTCTTCCACTGCGGCTTGAGTTGAGCCAAGGTTGCTTTGTCGGAACATATAGCGTTTGCCCGGCCGAGGCGAATGACACTGAATCTCTTCGGTCCCATATGTCTCCGCCTCTCGTTCCAGTGCGGACTGCAGCGAGTCCTTGTGAATATCATGTTTGGCGCTCCAGTTTAATGTATCGACGAATCCCTGGTCTGTCGCCTCGACTAGAGAATCGAGAATGCGCCGTAGCTCGATGTTCGGGATCAGCGTACGTCCATCCCGACTATACGTCAAAGGGCCATGATATGGCGCAAGCAGCCAGTCCGAGTCGCGAATTCCCAATATCGACGCAAGGTTACTGATCGGAATGCGGTCTTTACTCGCTTCGAGCAAGCTCTCAAAACGGGCAAGCACTTTCTGTGAATTGTACAACTTCTCACCCGACGTGCTTCGGACGAGAGATGCCTGCCCTTTGGTAGGCTCTGGTGGTGGGAACGCGGCGACTATCGAGGCTATGTCTGGTGATGCAAAGATGGGCGCCATCTCGATGTGGCAGACAGCGACGAAATTGCTTGGCCGGCAGTATGTGGTGGTGGGATTTTGGCAAGATGTATCTGACCGTTCGGCTCGAAATGTTTCATCGGAGTATCTGAAGATTGTTCTGCTGTGTTTGGAAGACTGGTAGAGAATGTTGCAGAGAGTAGACCGTTTCGTCGTCGTCGCCGTTTGCCTGCCCGCCACCGCCGCCGCCGTCTGAAGCCCGCTGCTCCCCATACCAGCGCTTCTTGGCGCATGTTGCAACTTTCAACCTCATCTCTATCGACGACCAACCATCTATTCTCTATACCGTCGCCATGGCCCAATTCAGACCCAAAAAGCTCGATCTGGGCTGTTTCGTCCACATCATGAACATGCGCGACCACACCAAGCGCAAGGTCTTCGAGCAGCACGAGCCCGAGAGGTACGCCTCCTTCGTTCTTCAGATGGCGCATTGTCTATAGCCAAGCGCATTATTATCTACAGTACAAGTACTGACAATCAGACAGACAAGCCCTTCGCTATGTTATCCGCAACACCTCTCTTCCCCAGCGTACGCGCGCGCAGGCCCAACTCCAGCTCAGCCAGATGCACTGCTACACCCGTCCGACACAAATCAAGAACCGCTGTATCATGGGCGCAAAGGGAAGAGGTGTACTGAGAGACTTCCGCATGGCAAGAGTGAGTTGCTGTATGGTCTTGAGAGTCCGTGATGTGCGTACTGATCGTTGTTAACAGTTCCAATTTCGCTTGAATGCTCTTGCTGGTAACATTCCCGGTGTGAAGAAGGCTAGCTGGTGAGGAACGGATGCCGAGATCTGCGAGTGTAGGATATTGTACAAAAGCATGGACCGAAGGGCATGGGTTGGCATTCTGGGCAAAGGAAGGATGGCGGCCGGTCACAGCCATATGGTCATACCACTCCACTACGCGAGAATGATGCTTGTAAGAAGCACACCTTCGCGCCCATCATATGTAAGACCACCACAGGGGCACCGAGCATGATGCTACTGATTGCCTCGCAGACGGGATTTGCTCGCTCTGGCATCATGAGTGGCGCCTGTCCTTCACGAGGAGTATCATTTCTATTGTTGTACCATACCTCTTGTTCTATCAGATCTTCACATGTCTCAATAAACACTCACATCATGTGCGTCGGGAGATGCCGGCCGCTACCACGTGGTGTTTACGTCGAGCCTGTCGCTCTTTCCTTACTTGCAGTCGTTGCGCGGCTGCCTGAGGAGGTAAACAAGGCGCAAGTTAAGCTTGCAAGCTCCCTCACTTCCTTGTCTCCCTCACCACCAACACACGAACTGCCAGTGTTCGGAGTTGTTTGGTCGCCGCCGTGCAAACTGCCATTCCCTACGCAACACATCATCACACACACAATCATTATTCGCCTTTGGCGCGCAATACTAACGCAAACATGGCATTTAGGCGCACCGACACCGGCCTCCCCGAGGACGTCGGCTTCCCAGTCAACCTCGCTGAGCTTGGCTTGAGGCGCGATCTGCGCGGTCGCTATGTGCAAATCGACGACGAGGACGAATTCGACTACTACGATCACTACACCATCAAATCCCTGAACGACAAGCGCCACGAAGCCGTACACGAGGCCATTCGCAACGATGTATACGACATTCTCGATAAGATGAACATCAAGCTGATTTACGCGCACGACAAGGGCGTCTCGGCCACCAGCGAGATCACGGAGGAGAAGCCGAAAATCAAGATGTTGCATGGAGGTTACGGCGCCACCGCAAAGGAGGTGTACGTGATCGTTGGTGATTCCAGGCGCGAGCTTGGCATCTTCTCACGCATGGTCACTGATACTGAGGGCGGATCACGCGAGGGAACTGTTCTTGGAGTCGTCAAGGCACTCCAAACCCACGGCGAGTGGGATGGCATCCCTGCTCTGCTCGTGCTCAACCCGGGAGAGCTTCTCTATTCACACGAGAGCAAGTCTTGCATGACGCAGGATACCTGGAACACCAGAAAGCGCCCGCATGCGTTCGCCGAGGCGCACGCTGTCAAGGAGCAGAACAAGATCCCGAAACACACCACCCCGCAGGAACATGTCAACACAGTTCTGGACGACATTCTCCCGCAGCTCAACGGGAAATACCACAAGCGCATCCACATCATTGCCATCGGCGACGGCGGCGAGAGCGTCCTGAAGTACCTCGACAAGAAGTTCACCGACGACCCTGATGCCAAGATCGCCGGACTCACGCTCGGCTCGCTCGCGCTGGTCAATTCTAGCCATGACGACGAAGATATCCAAAGCGATCAGCTGAAGAGGTTCATGGCCAAGCACGGTCGCGCCTGGGTGTCGTCCGCTGAGCCCAAGAACAAGGTTCTTGGCAAGGTCGCGCCAGAGTTTAAGCGCTACATGGAAAGCCAAGACGGCGACCACGGGTCTTCTGACGGCGACTCTTCAGCCATGTCTGGGACCTTTGCGAAGAGGCCGGTCCGCGCCGTCGGCAGAGCTCGCGCCGTGTCATCCCTCAGCGAAGGATTGAAGGAGCAAAAGCGCACCGGAGGCCCACACAACGACATCAAGCGCATCCACCAAGATGTCTTCTACAGCAGCACGGTTTCTGAGAGTGACTCGGATACCAGTTCGAAACTTGGTATCAAGCTGCCTTCTCTCATCAGCGACAGCTACCCCTCCATGTCAGTCCCTGGTTTGACCATGAAGGACTACAGGAAGGCCTGCGACGGCGGCCCGGAGCAGAAGAGGGGCGTCTCTGCCACAATGAACGACACTACTCTCGCGAACCCGGACCAGTACCGCATGTCTAAGCCTTCGGCGCCAATCCCGATCCCGAACCCCACCAAATCCGAAGCATACATCAACGCCCGCGCCAGGGAAGTCCGCAAGTTCAACGAAGCCAAGAAGGCTCTAGACGAGCAGAAAGCCGCCGAGGACAAGCAGGCCACGGAGGAGAAAGCCGCGCGCAAGGCCAAGAACGCCGCCGAAGTCAAGGCCGCTCTCGCCGCGCAGCAGAAAGTCGCCCGCGAGCGCAAGAGAACCATCGAAGACGAGCTGATCGTGGCAGAGCGCGAGATGAACGACATGGCCATCGCTACCGGCCAGCGACCCGTCTTTTCCAACTTGTCGAACGACGACATTGTCACCCAGTGGGCCCATGTCCCGAACTACGTTGATCAGGTCGCTGCGAATGTCACTCCGACTCAGGCCTACAACTACTACGGCAGGCCGCGCATTTGCACCACCCTCAGCACTGGACTTGAGGAGGTCACCGAGCAGCTCTTCCCCGCTGTTCGTCAGGATGTTTTGGACTTCATTTTTGCCGAGAAGGAGCGCAAGGATGTTAGGCTGAGGATGAAGGCGAGGCGTTTGAGCGAGTTGAGGGAGTCAGTTTCTTCGTTGATGGAGTCGATCGCGGAGTCTTGAGGTGGTGTATTTTTATGAGCGGATTACGATGGAAATGATGATGGATTGGCTTGATGACGGACAGACAGGACGATAAAATGCTGCGAGATGGATTGGAAATGCAGCAGCAAATCACAGAATAGCCCAGAAAAGCCACTAGAATATGAGAAAAGCCGTTGACAAAATCGTTCAAATTCGCACGTGTCTTTTGTGAAGTTAGTGTATCTCAATGGTGAATGAGCTTGCATTGGGGAAGGTGCTGTCAGGTAGGTGCATAATGCCTTCACGATGCCAAGGAGAGCATCGGTCTGGGTTGATGCTCTCTCACGGGTAGACCTCTCAAGATGGCAGGCGGGGCGTGATGGTATTACCACTGAGGACCCAGGGGACCACGGAGAGAACCGACTCGATTTCATGCTCTCTCAATAGCAAACCCCTTGATATAGTAGGCGGGGCGTGATGGTATTACCATTGAGGATCTAGATGACCACGGAGAGAACCGACTTGAGTTGATGCTCTCTCAATGGCAAGCTCCTTAAGATAGCAGGCGGAGCGTGAGGATATTACCACTGAGGATTTCGATGACCACTGAGAAAAGCGAGTTAGCTTGATGCTCTCTCACTGGTAAGCTTTTCAAGATAGTAGGTGAAGCGTGACGGTATTACCACTGAGACCCTCCAAAACCACGGAGAGAAGTGAATTAGCTTTATGCTCTCTCAATGGCAAGCCTCTTGACATTGTAGGCGGAGCGTGAGGATATTACCACTAAAGATCTAGATGGCCGTTGAGAGAAGCGAAGTAGCTTCATGCTCTCTCAATGGCGAGGGTCCCCCATCTTTTGGAGAGATGTGATGGTATTACCACCAAAGTCTGAAGAACCATGGAGAGAGAGGAATTTGGTCGATGCTCTTTCCCTGGTCAACACTTCTAAATAGCAGGCGAAGCGTGATGGTATTACTATGGCGTTGTTAAAGGACCATTGAGAAATCACATCTTTGTTCATGCTATCTCACTGGTGAATACTTCAAAATACTAGGCGGAGCGTGATGGAATGGCCACTTAAGAGCATCGACGACCACGAAGCCTATGCATCAGTATTAATTCTGTCTCAATGGTGACTATGCTGGATTATTAGGAGGAGCGCGCATATATCACAATGAAGGTATTAAAGACCCGCAGAGAGACGGGGGTAGGGTTGACGTCTTCTCGAAGGTGCTCACCTTAATGCCGTAGTAGGAGCGTGATGGTATTACTACGAAGTAGTTCGGTGAGTTTGGAGATCAACGATCTGTAATGATGCTCTCTCAATGGTGCACACTTTGTGTTGTTAGTAAGAGCATAATGGTACAACTATGAAGATTGTCAAGCGACCAACGAGCGTCGATGTTAGTTTTCTCTCAGTGGGGGTCGCCGCGATCTCCGCCGCACCGAAGGAGTGCCAGGACTTGTGGCGCGTCGAGGAGTGGAGGCGGCGCCATAGCGGCGCTGCTCAATCTGCTCGGTTGGCGACTCGGAGCCATCATTGAGATCGGGGCGCGAACGCCTGATGCGCTGGGAGACCGGGTCGAGGACGCGGACACGGCTGGAAGTGAAGTCCGGCTGGAGGACTTGAGACGAGGTACGCTTCCTGGGCATGTTTTGCAGAGCGGCGCTGCCAATGCGGCGCGATTCAGTGTTTTCCGGATGTACGCCAGCCTGTCGCATCATCAATGCGTTCTGGATCTTCATATGATCAGCCACAGTCGCAGGCGGTTGGGTGTTCTTATGGAGCCCAACTCCCTGGAGGCACGCATAGTCCTCCATGCTCTTCAGCTGACGGCTCAAAGTGCGAGCACACAAGGCGAAAGCGACTTCTTCGGCCAGCTCGTTGGCTCGTTGGCAACGCGAGCACGTTCGGAGAGTGACATGTTGTCAAGGTCGATGATACGTTGGGAGAGGGCCGAACGAGGCGCGACAGGCGGCGGATTGAGCGATCGCTCGAAGTGGCTACCTTAGGGATCACCACAAGTGTACCGAATGACGCCAGAAAGAAGGGGTATCAACACTCTTTTTTCAATGCTTTACGCGATGAGCTGTTGCGAGATCAGTCATGGCATGAGCACAAGTATGGGCAATGACTGTGGAGCGTGAAGAATAGACTAGCGGCAGTCTGGTCTCGATGGCGAACACCTCGGGCTGTCGCGAGAAGCGCAGAGATAGTACCAGCTAAAACGGAGTGCAAAGAAGATCCTGGTGTAATTTGCTATCGAGGGCGGAAGATCAGAAACGTTGCGAGAAGCGTGAACGTATCAGCGTGATGGTATTCAACGGCGCGAAAGTTGATCAAGGGAACAAACATCTACCATGTCTATCAATTTGTCAACATGTTTTCGCTGCTATATACATTCAGTTCTCCTCGACATCTCGAATATTTACATGACATGAGAGTTTACAGTACTCACAATCAAGCGGTCGCATTCGGATCCCTAGGCTCCACCGCATACTCGCCCCTCACTTCCCTCTGCGTCAACACACTCTTTCCAATCACCATCTGCATGGTCGAGTAGTTGACCACGCACTTGATGCCGATTTCCTCGCCGCGCTTCACAATGTACCCGTTGATATACTCCACCTCCGTCTGCCTTCCCGCTCGTACATCTGCCAGCATCGAGCTGATATTGTCGCGCGTCGTGTTCGCTACGCTGACTACCAGCGTCTCGAGGCGCTGCGAGCTGAAGCGCTTGGCAATGTTGGGGATGTTCTGGAGCTCGGGCAAAGAGCGGATGACGAGCGATGTCTCGGCGAGCAGAAGGCGCATGTTGCGTGTGATGGCGAAGTTGTACAGGATGCTGCCGTTCCGGGCGTCCAGAAGGACTGTCAGCGGGTTGAGGACCGAGTTCACGGCGAGCTTCTCTAACTGCAGCTGAAGCAACTCTGTAGGTGTGAAGCCAACGGCGCAAAGGACTGGCGTCCGCGTGAGGGTTCGAAGGAGGTAGCGTGAAGTATCAGCCCAGAGTTCGCTCTGCGTGTCGTGGATGTCCTCGGCACCTCGGGTGAAGTCCGTCGACGCCGTTTTCGCCTTTTTGGACGGTAGAAGAGACAAAGCTATTGTACCATGACCAGCGTGGACGGCATAAAACGGGTCTCGCGCAGCAACGGCGGGCGGTACGTTGACTCCGTGTGTGATGATGCCTTGCATGTAGTTTGGCCGGTCTTCTGCGTCCGGAAAGAGCTTCTCGTTCACTTCTTCGATGATTCCCATGCCGTTTTGCAAGAAGCAGATGGTGCTGCTCGGTGCCAGGCGGTGTCTGATATTTGCCAGTGCGTTGACGGTATAAGCGGCCTTTGTCGTTACGATGAGGTTGTGAATTGTATCATGCTCTTCGGACGCCACGCCATCCTCGGTTTCCACCATCCCTGTAAAAGCGTCCCTGGTAAGATCCTGCGTCTTGACTTGCGCAGCCTCGTGAGGCCTCAAGCCATCCTCTTGTTCGTATAAATCAGGCTCGTCGTCCTTCAATTCTACACCATGCTGCCGACGAACGAGCGGCAGAAGCTCTGCTTCAAAACCCTTCCTCTTGACCTCGATACCATCATCCTGAATTGTAATTTCTTTTGCGCTGTTCTCCCACGCTGAAAGCAACGACTTCTTGTGCAGAAGTAGTGTGACTGGAGGCGGATTGGCGATTCCTCGAATCGAGTGTGCCACCAGCTTGCCAATGCTGCCCGTCCCGAGAATGTGTATGCGCCGTGGCACCGACGTATGTGTTGCGTATTGGCGATCCATGGCGCTCAATGTGTAGTCCTGCGGTTGGTCCTGCGATTGGCCTTCCGGTGTGAACTGTGTGATGTCTTCGATGTCGTCCTGCCCATGTGGTGATGCAGTGGTGTCTCCGGGAGCGCCCTTGGATTCCATATTGCCGTCTTCGCCTCTCCACCACGAAACGGACCTCTTGCTCTGGTGGTTGAAGAGGTGCAAGGCCACCCGGCCCGCTTGGAGGCTATCGGCCAAGCATGCTCGGTTGGGCCGCGGTATTGTTCGCGGGAGGTGGATGAGGGCTGTGAAATGCAGATTGGCCGCGGTGCTATGAACCTAGCATAGCAAGGCCGGGAGGGTATGTTGGGGTGGATGTTAGTGAAGTGGAATCTGGAATCGCGAGAATAGGAAATATGTATGGAATTGCTGGCGTCACGAAGTCTTGTCGTCAGCGGGAGAAGTTGAAGGTCATGGTCGACGCGATGGCTGCGGAGGTGTCAAGCTTCCGCAATCGACTTCGATACATGTCCATGACTACACCACCACAACCGAACAAACAAACGCCATGGCTACGACATTGTCGGCGACAAGGTCAAGCCCTGCCTTGATCAAACTACTTCGTCTCCCCGCTCCTCTTCGCCAGCGTACCTTTTCCGTCCTCAACCGCCCCAAACCCAACTATCCCGGCCATGTCCCTCTGAACTTCATTGAGCGCGGCGCATTGGCAGTAGGCTCAGCTTTCGGCTCGCTGATCGACCCGTATCGTCACGATCTCATTGCTTCCCTCGGCGAAGCGACCGCTAAACCATACTTTGTCACGCGACTGCGACATGCCATGCTCTCGAACCCCACCGGAAGGAGGATCTTACGAGACAAGCCAAAGATCACATCCAAGAGCCTGTCGCTGGAGATGCTGAGAAAGCTACCAGAGAACTCCGTGGGCAGAGCATACGCTGCGTGGTTGGACAGCGAAGGCGTCACTCCGGACACACGCGACCCGGTGCGATACATTGACGATCCTGAAGAGGCATATGTCATGCAGCGATATCGGGAGATTCACGATTTCATTCACGCCATCACTGGTCTACCGATCATTATCGAGGGAGAGCTTGCAGTCAAGGCTTTTGAATTCGCCAACACTGTCCTGCCTATGACGGGACTCAGTTTGGCTGCGATTGTCAGACTGAAGCCTGTGGAGCGCAAGCGCTTCTTTGAAGTATACGGGCCGTGGGCCATGGCCAATGGGCTGAAAGCAGAAGAGATGCTGAATGTGTATTGGGAGGAAGAGCTTGAGACAGACGCAGATGAGCTGCGGGCAAGGCTTGGTATTGAAATGCCTCCCAACTTGCGAGAGATGAGGAAGAGATTGAGAGATCAGAAACGCGCTGAGAAGGCTGCAAGAGAAGGGAAATGATGATGGTCGAGTTCAAAAGCAATTGCTGGCAGCGCTCTGTTGGTAGAGCACCGCAAGGAAGTCACGCCAGACTCACGGGGTCATGTCGCCAGAGATCGATTTTACCACCACGGCCGAGTCTTGAATAATATTCGCAGGACATTTCTACGTTTTGCTTGCAAGCGCGCGTCGAAAACGCGTTGTAAGGCCTGGACTTCCGGCCTCGGTAAGGCAGGCCGTCTTCATTTTCCAGCTGCAGCCAATGACCGTCGTCAAATGGGATTTCAACAGCAAATGCGCCACCACACACGCAGAGGCACTTGTGAAGAATGTGCCGTCCGCGGCATGCATGCTTTTCGTTCCTGGGAGATCGACTGTGCGTTGTCAGCAAATCACGACTTCAACCTGCATCCCATCAGCCTTGCCTGGCGCCCAGTGGCTTGATTTAAATCTACACCATCACCAAGCCGAACTATACATGTGTATTAGTCTGCTTCGATATCCACTTCCCCCGTCCAATGCAACACTGGAGAGGAGATCTACCTCATGAATCGCTGCTGCTCGGATAACAATTCCTCCAATCATAGTCTGTTATAGGGTGGTGAGATCATTGTTCGATCTGGATTTCAGTGATGCCGAGCATTCATCCTCTGTGCCAACACGCTTCGCTGGTCTCGTTCATTCAACGATTCAGTATCATGCTTTCACTCGAAGCGATAGAGGCGACCCCTCGACCATTTTGGCTCAATGCCGAGGGCATGTTCATGACAAGCTTCTGCGACCTGGTAGGTACAAATAGCAGATCAAGTACTCTCTGACAACGGATGCGATACCACACATTCCCTCCCTTCCCACAGTCTTTCTCTTGAACTTTGTTCGTTGCATTGTCGCTCTTTACCACCAGTCGTTCTCTTCAAGGCATCCTGTTGCCGTCCGGTCTTTTGAACATCATATTACTACTCATTTATATATATTTCCACAATGCGCGGTCTATCGCGAATCATCGCACTCGTTTCGGCCGCACTCTTGTGTGGCCAATCTCTGGCCGCCCCTATCATCACAGTTATGCCGGGTACAGCGGATGACATTATCATTGTTGAATCCAATACTGTCAACGCTACCAATCCGGCTCCCATCAATGGAACGGCAAACACTCATTCCTTTATGGCAACAACGTCTACGGAAAGACTTCCTCTTGCATTGGTCAACAACTATCCCGGCGGCCAAGTCAATGCGTACGTCACGGGCTTGGACTCGGCAAACCGTCTTGTCATGCTAAGGCCAGACGGGACTTTCTACTATCCGTCTTCGAGGCCGGGCCAAGCTATTCCGCAGTTGATCAACGCCAACGTTGGTATCCCGTTGGGAGCGAAGGGGAGCACCACTCATATCACGATCCCTGGCTTTATCTCATCTGCTCGTATTTGGTTCGCAGAGGGCAACCTGCGATTCTACACAGTCTGGTCGGTCGGCACCAATGGGCCATCGCTGGTCGAGCCCTCCGCCATCAATCCCGCAGACCCAAGCTCAGCAGTCAACTGGGGCTTCGTCGAGCTCACCAACAACGCCGCCGGTGGCCTCTACGCCAACATCTCCTACGTCGACTTCGTCGGCCTCGTCCTCGGCATGTCAATGCAAGCCGGCGACGGCAGCACCCAAACCGCCAAAGGCCTGCACCCCAACGCCGTCCCGGCAATCTGCGCCTCCCTCGTCGCTCAGACAGCTCGCGACGGAATGCCCTGGAGCGACCTCTGCCAGGCCACCCGCTCGGGTAAACCCCTCCGCGTCATCGCCCCCATCGACTATATCTCCTTGCACCCCACCGCTTTCCAATCCTACTTCACCAAGCATGTCGACGCCGTCTGGAACCATTACTCGACCAACACTCTTACGATCAACACCCAATCCCAAGCCGGCAGAGTCGCCTGCCGAGTCTCCAATAATGTCCTGACCTGCGCAGGCGACAACCGCGCCTATCCCAAACCCTCCGCCGCAGACATCTTTGGCTGCAACAGTGGACCCTTTGCAATCGCTGGCTCGGACAATGCAGTTCACCGCGCCGTCGTGCCGCGTTTGTGCGCTGCTTTCAATCGCGGGACACTGATGGTCGATGGAGGGGATTTGCAGCCGGGAGTCCACGCGGACAGGTATTACCAGTCTGCTGCTCCTGTCAATTGGTTCAGCGCTTTCGTTCACAAGGAAGAGGTCGATGGGAAGGGTTACGCGTTTTCTTATGACGATGTCAACCCGGATGGGGGCGTGGATCAGAGTGGTGTTGTGGCGAACAGGAGCCCGAGGTTGTTGACTGTCGTAGTCGGCGGTCCTTGATGGATGCTCGTCGTCGTCATCTTGAAATGATGTTGTAAAATGGCATGTACATATAAACACACAAAGTTTCGCATTCCGGTAACATACTACTGCGAGAAACTCAATACATATCATATTTCACAAAATGGACACCCCAGGCATGAGTTCATTCCGCCACTTCTCCGCCGAGTTCTCGTTCGCCCAGTCTAGCAACGCGTCGTAGTCGACACACTCGTGGACTGAGCCCCAGCCCGGCCCGGCTTCTGTTTTGCCCTCAAGAGTCGTGTCACCGGCGCACATCAGGGCTTGCCGGATGTAGTCGAAGCAGTGCGCTGAGTGGTGGGCGACTTCCTGGGTTAGGTTCGTGCCGCTGTAGCCTTGCTGGAAATGGCGGACTAGGTAGGACTGGGGTGGGTTAGTGCTGTTGTGTGGGAGAGGGATTTGAAGGAGGGACGTACGAGGCAGTGTAGCTGGTGGAATGCTGAGAGCATGTATCCCGGACCGTCGTGAGTGTGGTTTAGGGAGACTGTGTAAGGTTCGCTGAGGTCGTAGGACTCGGGGTTGGGGAAATGGACGTAGCCTCGTGCGTCTGTTCGTCATGATGTTAGAGTGAATATAGACGGAGTGGAACCGGTGTCATCAACGCACCTGAGCTAAGTGGTATCCACTGATGAAGAGTTTGCAGTGTCTCCTCTTCCGAGTCGAACATGCCTTCGTTCAAGTACCGCTCATCGCCCTTGAACGTGTATAGCTTTCTCGGCACTGCATAGTATGTTAGCGAAAGCCCTGAGTGATGTACTTAGGGTTGATCTTCCTTACGCTGGGGTATAGGTGTTCTACGAAGGCTGCTACTATCTGTGATCTCTGGTGGCGACAGGCTGGTCGACAGCACGAAAATGCACATGATCATCACCACTTCGACGAGTAGGCGGAAATACGGCCATATCCGTCGCAAGATCGACTTGTGTTCGACGGATCTTTGGTGTTGTTGTTCTTGCTGCAAGAAAGCCTGACTCTCTTCCTTTGACGAATCCATGCTCGCTGAAATGTCCAATCGACCTGCAGTGGTATGCCTTCGATAGTTCGGATCAGTCTTCAAGGAGGAAAACAAGGAGTTGGTGCAGATTCGTCACTCTTGGGCTCCCGTGCTCTGTCTTGGACAGCGATTCCAGACTCCCTCACAGACTCCCGTGCCAGGTGACGAAGAAGCGGGGGCCGCCATTGTCGCATGGGTCATCCGGCGTAGCGATTATATTGCTTGGTGTTCTTAGTAGTAACTCGAGGCGTTCGGGACAAGGATCTTAGCCTATATACGGAGCAGTCTCGATAGGGTTTGGCGTGCTCTCCTAAATCTGAAACACGCCACTGTTTGCTGTACAGTAAATCCGGAGACTTTCGCTTGCCACGTTTATCACGTCCGCATGTCGACTTGACGTCTTGCCTTACATCCTTGACAATATAATGCCTACGGCTTGGCGAGATGCTTCGTGATGCTTGGTTGTATCTTTGCCCGACGTCGTTTGATGAAATTGATGGCCTTGATGGAAAACCACTCGGACATTTCACCTCCAAGCAAGTACGGGATCTAGGCCTATCGCTCCAACGCTAAAGGGCCCGCATTCTTTGGTTCCTTCTCCTGGGGATGCTGCACTAGTCTGATATCACGATTCACGTCAATCTTCCAGGATGAATCCATCTCCCATGGCTTTCTCGGTCGTTATTTGTGTACGTCCACGTACGCTCATCAATCTGGCTAAAACCGAGGATACCGCCACCCGCAAGCTCGACCATACCCGTTGTCGAAATAGACCACGGTGATACGCCGTTCGGGTTTCAAGACCATAACCGATGTGCCACGGCTGATGGATACAATGATCGACAGTACCCCAGGCTTCTTCGATAGCTTGATGGCATCAAGCTAGAGCAAAGTGGACCAATTTAGCCAGCAGCCGATGAGCTTGTTTGTGACAAGCTTAGGCAAGCGAGTGGGTTTAGCCTGGGCGTACAAGGCGTCGTCGACGGCGAGGCATGGCCCGGAGACATGTATAAAGATCTGGAAGACTGTCGAACTTGCTCCCAAGAAAAAATCATCCACTCCTCAGCTCAACAATCGACTTCCACTACTCTTCTTCTACTTCTCCTCAAGACATTCATTCTTCAAAACCAACTCAGCAAACATGAAGTTCTCTGCTGCTCTCGTCGCTCTGGTTAGCGGCCTTGGTGCTGTCGCCGCTCCCATCGAGGATGCTGCCCAGCCTCTTTCCATCGAGAAGCGCAACCCTGGTGGAATCGACTACAACCAGAACTACAACGGTGGTGCTGCTGGTTACCAATCTAACCTCAGCACTGGCAAGTACTCCCTGAAGTGGAACAGCGGCACCGACGTCGTTGCTGGTCTCGGCTGGAAGACTGGCTCAGCCAGAGCCATCACCTACTCCGGCCAGTACTCTCCCGGCACCAGCGGCTCTTACCTCGCTGTCTACGGCTGGATCAACAACCCCCAGGCCGAGTACTACATTGTCGAGGTAATTAATACTCAGCCAAGCATCCACCTAATCAAGGGCGGAAGTCTCGAGATCATCTTTTATACTAACCCATCCACAGTCCTACGGCGGCTTCAACCCCTGCTCCTCCGGCGTGACCCAGCTCGGCACGATCAACGTCGACGGCTCCAACTACGTGCAGTGCACCGACACCCGCACCAACCAGCCCTCCATCACCGGCACCAGCACCTTCACCCAGTACTGGTCCGTCAGGCAGAACAAGCGCACTTCTGGCACCGTCAACACCGGCGCTCACTTCAACGCCTGGGCCAAGCACGGCTTCGCCAACAAGAACTTCAACTTCCAGGTCATGGCTGTTGAGGCCTTCTCTGGTGCTGGATCTGCTTCCATCACCGTCTCCTAGATGGATTCGGTCGTTGCGCTGGCGCAGCGGGTGCTTCTTTGGAAGATCGATGGACTGGAGGTTTGAGAAGCGGATTGTGGTTCTAGGAGAGAGACGGACACTCTTTTGGTAGCGTTTCGTAGATCAGTTGAGCATGAAGATTGAAGATTGAAAATCGAAGTCGGAAGTTTTGTTTCGTTTCGGTCGTACTATGTTACGTTTGTTTGAAGCGGGAGAACCGGCTCACTGTCACTCTCTGCCGAACAAAGATTCAACAGCCAAGCGGCTACAACATCATGTCTTGATGGATAGTAGTCCATCGAACCCTATTGGGGTCGAGGGGTCCATCTTTCAAAAGATCGGCAATTTCCATGTGCCCAGAGCTAAGTGCGAGACTATGCGCTGTATCGCCGTCTCGAGAAACTAAGTTGGGATCACAACCCTCCGTTCCAAGCAAAACTTTGACTACATGTTTTGAGCCACGGGCAGACGCGATCATCAAGGCTGACTTGCCGCTGTAGTCTTGCTTGTTGATGTCTATGTCTGGAAATTCTAGCAGTAGGATGATGAGTCGATCGTATTCGGTCGCGTCTTTCCTTGCTTGCAATTGCTCCCGCTGCATAGAATTAGATTATTAGAACGTTCAGGTAATGCAGCATTTGGTTCCATCCGACTCACTGTCTTGAGACGTAAAAATTGAGGACCTGCTCGGCATCGATGCACAGCTAGCGTGAGCGGTGTGCGACCTTCATTGTCATGGTAATTTGGATTGCATCCTTTGTTTTCGAGTAGCATGTGAGTCAAGCTCCAATTACAATTCTCAATTGCTCGGAGTAATCGTGTGCAGCCGTTGGAATCCACGGCATTGCGGTCAAAGGTGTTTGTCGAAAGAATTGTGGACATGGTTTTCACACCATTATCTGAACCAGCGCTGTCATGAGGGTATACAGCAGCATGCTCGAATGCCGTCCAGCCATCAGGGTCGGAATAATTCACGTCGCAAAAAGGTAGAACCGCTGTTACGAAGCCGTGTTCAGCGTGGCGTGCAGCCCACATGAGGGGAGTCCAGCCATTCTCGTCTTGGACATCCATGTCGCAATCTGAGCGCTGCAGAAAGTACGGTAGACAAGCTGTATTCCCTCGACTTGCAAGGTAGGCAAGCAGAGGCAACCGTACCACGTTCGAATGGCTCATACCGAGTATCTGCTCCCGTGCAAACTCGTAGTGGTTTAGAGAATCTAGGCGTTCGTGGTGTTGGCGCGAAATCTTGTCGGCATCTATCCCAAGGAAGGCATCGTGTTCGCCGGAGCGCCATTTTGGTGCAAGTGCAGATCTGAGAAACCTACTCTCGTTCACGTTATTGTCGAATCCAGCTTCATCCAGCTTCAATAGTATGTGAACATGGTCGTGATGTACTGCATATGCACGCAGTAAGTCTGCTACTTCGTCGTTCCGCGATGCGAGAAATCCCCCAGGCGCGAGAAGTATTTTGAAGAATTGCTCCGCAACACCACTCCTGCTGTTCACCAGACCTCCAAAGCATTCTTTCAGTGGGAGAAAATCTTCACTGATCCAACCAGATATGTTCTGCTGGAGTACACCCTCGACAGCTTTGTACCTGCTGTCGAATGAAGAATAAATTTGAGACAGGTATGGGTCTAGGCTGAGAGTTCCCACCACACAAGTTTCAAAGAAATCCCGTGCAACTGCTGTAGCTTCCCAGGTCAGCCGGCGCTCGTAGAAACTCGAATAATCGCTTGCGAAGTAGTCAGCTCTCCACGTGTGCAAGAGAAGTCGTTGTACGGCTACATGTCCGTAAAATGCGGTCCACCAGAGGTTGAGGGGCGACTTTGGAGGTCCAAGCTTACAGGCGCGGATGTCGGCTTCACTAGGTACCTCGTAGCTGCCACGTTGACCTCGTAGAGTGAAGACAGTGCCGCGTGGAACAGCAAAAGCGTTCTCGACCTCATCGCATCGTTCAAGCGCCTCTGGAAGGCTTTCCGGGGGATAAAGCTTGTAGGACTCGTGCAAAACCTTGTTGATCAGGGTTGGGATTGGCATAGCGTAATCCGTCTTGACATTTTCGTGTCCCTCTGTACACGCGCCAAGTAATGCAAAGGCTTTGTCCCTAGTGTTGGCGCAACGCAAGTGCTGGGTAATTTGGATCAGGCTCCAAAGATGAGTGTGAACTGACTCTGAGTTCAGCTTCACCATTTTCATGGCTGGACTGTCGACCGAGTCTTGGACCAAGCCGGGAAGGCGTGGTAGCTTCGCCGACAGATCCGTCTCTGCCAGTGAGAGAAATATCCTGAATTGATTCCATGCGATCGTTTTCGTGCCACACATGAGCTGTATATTTCGGGCGAGCTTCAGCTCTTGATAAACCCAGAGACGCTTCCAGTAGGGCCGCTGGCAGAGTTCCCTGATACCAGGACCGCCGTGACTTGCCCAAATTTTTCTGCGTTGGCTTGGGCTCCTCCAGGTGTTGTTGTTTCGCGCAAGCGCGATCAAAGCCGCGTCACTTCCAAGATAAGCCGGGCCTAGCCAGACGTTGACCAGATCCGCTGTTCCGAATATGGCCGGCATCAGATTGACTTGACGCCCGCGTTCAGAGATGTCAGCCTGGTTGATGGAAATCATGTCGATCCAGAGCCAGCTCGACAGGCTACCGCCCACCGTTCTTGCGCTGTTTAGGAAACGCCATAAATTCTTCGGAACCAGAAGTGAATGATCATTCACAAAGATCGGATGGCTCCCGTACTGCGAACCCCATGTGTATGAAATGGCGGTATAAAATGGCTTGTCGTCTAGGGAAAATTCTTCAAGATGACAACGTATGGTTTGGTCCGCTTGCATTGGAAGAATCTTGAGCAGGCGGACGTAATTTTCGCGCAGGTCAATGTAAGCAGGGTGGATGGGCGTGTGCGAGCTGGAGCACAAGAGGTCACTTTCGGTCTCTATGAGGCTCAATTCCCCGCTGGGTATAGCTTCATCGTGGCATGACGCCTGATCGCTGGACTCCTGGTCGCTGGACTCTTGATCGCTGTACTCTCGATCGCTGTACTCTTGATCGCTGTATTCCTGATCGCTGCTTTTCCCACCGCTGTTTTGGTCCTGCGAAGCATTATCCCACAGCTCAGGATCCGATTGCACATCAAGAGAACGAGACTCGCTTGTCTCAGCCTGTTCAGCCTCTTCGAAGAATGGCGGCAACGTTGAATCCTCCATCTCAACTTCCATAAACGGCCGCTTTGCTAGCACGCAGTGTACAGACTCCAGAGGGTGGAAAAACGCAGTACATGGAGTCGAAATCTGCGCGTGGATGTAAATACGAAAGAGGAGCCTCAAGGAAACCGAAACATGACCGAAACCAGTCATGGGTGAAATCAGCCGCCGTGGTCTTCATCGCGCACTAGCGTCCTGCATGTTCGCCTCGCCGTGCTTACTCAACTGCACACAGCCTCATGATCCTCTGCTGCCTCAACGCACCCTCATGTTGCTGCAGCCGACGCATCTAAGTGCGAACTGCTCACCTGATGTGTTCAGCACAAACGATCAATCAAGGGAAGGCTGAGGTCCTTCGGCTCACTTGTTGACTGCACCGAGGGCTTGATTGACGCCCCATCTGGTGTGGTGATGTCGATAATCTCAGCTTATCGCTTCGTCTCGTAGAAACGCAAAGGCCTATCAAAAGCCATAATTAGGCTGATTTTGAGGAAATAGTCATTGTTATAGGAAATGACGGTACTTCTGCAGAAGCGGCGAATGTCCGAATCGGGCTAGATAGGGGCTGCTGATGTGGGGCCATACAGTCATCACGTGACCAAGAGCAAATCGGTCAAGAAGTACTCTCTGTACAGTCCTCAAACGATCTTCCTCGATTGAACGACAAGAAGTTGGCCTTTATTGATCGACGTGGTTTGAATGTGCGAAATCTTCGTGCATGTCCCGAACCCGATGATCTCACCACGCACAAGAAGGCTTGTCCAGTGAGAGACCAGGATTGACATTCTGCGATCCAATGATATCCCACGCATGATGAGCATGATCTCGATCTAAGAAAGTAGACGATATCACCATAAGCGAATGCGCGGTTCAGTGACATTACTGAACCTGGCAATCTGCAATTTATCAGCATTTCACTGGTGACAAGGATGTTCTCGATGTACCAAAGCTGTTGGTACCATCACATGCCTACGGTCGATCCAGTGAGATAATACATTCACATTGCAAATTCTGCAGGACATTGGTGTCTTGGTTAACTAACCGATTGATCGTTGACATCTGCAGGTGTCCAGACCCACCACGGGACGGATCTACACAGTCGGCCATCCATTCTTCCAAGCAATCTTGTTCCAACCAAACTGCTTCTGCCCATCGGCATACCCAACATCCGTGTTAACATAATGGTAATACAGCACCCAGCCTTCGACAGGATCGTTGTAAACACCCTGTCCACCTGGACCGTAGACGTTGCCGTGCGACTCGAGCACAATGGTACCGCCGCCCTGCGCGCAAGACTTTCCTGAGGCGTCGGCCTGCAAAGATTCGTTAGCAAGGAACTCAGAGCATGCGTCATTCCCGAGATGTTGAAGAGACTTACAAACCCGCCCGTCACAGTCGCAGATCTGCACACCTTGATCTTATACTCTGCACCCGCAGCCGGGCGCGAAGCATCATAGCCGCAACACTTTCCAACCGAGTAAAACAGGTAGTAATAACTCCCATACTTGACCATATACGGCGCCTCCTCAGGATGCTCGCCCGCAGGTTCGAACGCAAGCGGACGCTGTGAACCAGACGATTTCGTCGGCGGGTTGGCCATGTTCACCTGGTATAAATTGCTGTAAAACGATCCAAAGCTGAACAAGTACGAACTCCCATCCTTGAGAAGATTCCCATCGATAGCATTGTAATTATCCCCCGTCCTCGACTCAACGCCCGTGGTTCCCAGATCTCTGAAAGAGCCGCAGTCCATAGTCGAGGAAGTCGCGAGGCCGATGGCGCTGTTCTGCTGGCCAAAAGTGCTGACGGTGTAGTAGACATAGTAGTCGCTGCCGACTTGGGAGACGTCCGGGGCCCAGAGGTCCTGGTTCCCGGCGAGTTGGATGCTGGAGCCCGAAGGCAGCATCGCGCATTTGTAGGTCCAGGGGCCGGAGATGGAGGGTGCTGTGTGGATTGCGATTTTGTTGCCTGTTGAGAAGCGGAAGTAGGTGCCGTCGGATTGGCGGCGGATGATGGAGGGGTCGTGGGCGTTGGTGCAGACGCCTGAGCAGGCACCTGGATTGGCGTAGGCGAATACGGTCGGTGCCCATGCCAGAGCTGCCAGTGAGGCGGAGAGGGCGTTGGTAAGAATCATGATGGCGAGGATTGGAAGAAGTGTTTGAAGAGCTGAAGGACGACTTGCCTGTGTAAAGACCTTTATATACAGAGCCGACGTATATGCCCTACATTCGGCATCCATTGTGTCTACTCAAGGTTTCAACTTCAGGGAAATATATGCCCTACCCGGAGGGCTGTCATCCGGAAGGATTGAAGTCGGATAATTCGGTGTTTCATCAAAGCCCGTGCGAATCTACCGCCAATGGCGAAGGATGCTGTTTTACCTGAGTTAGGCTACTACGCGTACGATTTCACCGCTAAGCATCAGCAAGCTTTTTAGTATAGGCGTGTAAGTGATCGTTGAAACTCTGCAAGTACAGAAGTGGGCTGCGGAGGTCTGTATATCAACGGTCCCAAAGTCTACTTCTAGGTGGTACTGCGCTAATAGTAATTCAGCTACGACCAATTAGGAAGCTCTTGAGTCCATTTGGCCGTCTATAGCAATGATGAGGTTGATCGCTGACCGTTTTCAGTTCGTCTGTCGTCGTTATTTGGGGCCAGATCACCTTGTTCAGATGTACACTCCGTTCGTTCCACAGTCCGTTATGACCTTTCGTTCTACACCAGAATAAGCTTTCTTAGCCCGGCGTTAAAGCAATGATCAGCAATGATCCTTTCTTCGGGGATAGTACTTCCTTCCATCAGCGACCGGTCGGTTCATCCAGCTACCTCCACATGCCGGATCACTCGCAGTATTATCCGCTTCGCAGTTCGAACCGCTTTGCAGGCCACCGACGCCCCCGTCCACATTATCCACGAAAACTCAATCCAGATCGCTGTCGCTACGGCCCTGTTTCGGGCTGTGGAAGCGTGCATCCAAGGCGTTTTCGTCATATTGAGGACGCGTATCCCTCCCCTCCGATGCACCGAGGTTCAAGCCAAAGAAAGATTTGGTCACATTGACACCGCTCATAGGACTTCTTGGAGAAGCTTCGCTCTCCTCTTGAAGCGGCGACGTAGATGAGTTGGACCCGTTTTCCGCGCTGAAGCCCACCTTGTCTTCGCGCTTAGCTTGCTGTGGCGGTGCAACACCCGGCACGCACTCCTTGACGCCCAGCTGGACGTAGTGGATCGGGCCAGGGAGTCTGCAGTACGTTTTGCCACCTCGGTATTTGCAGTCTGGTTTCTGGCAGATGTGCCCGTTCAGACAGTTGAGATTCCGGCACGCGCTTGTACGCGTGCAAGGTGTGCTCGCGGCGATCGAGCGGAGGTAATTGCGTAGAATATCGTCGATTGGCGAGTGATCGAATCCGCACGTGGACGGGTCGTGGTCGTCGCCAGCTAGGTAGAATTTGTTGCAAAGCTTTTGTTTCGCAACGCGTTGGGCGAATCTGGCGCGGTCCTCGGCCTGCACCGGTGGCATGTATACGTCCAAGCGCTCGCCTTTGGCGTTGACTGCAACGTAGCCTTCCGGTATGCTTTTCGCACTGGGAAGGACGGATGCGAAATCCACATCAGCTGATGAAGTCTGCGGCTGGGACGTTGGTGCACTGCTTCGCATGAACTCATTGTCGCTCGTAGAGGCGAACTTATTCTCTGTGTCGTTGGCACGCCAATTGGCGGCTTTTATCGGAGAGCTGTGGTCTTGAGGTATATAGCCTCCATTCGTATACGTCGATTTGACGTGCGAGTTGGTGCAGTGGTCGCCGTACTTGCAAGCACCCTTCTGGTAAAAGAAGCAGGGCTTGGCACTGGCGGGCTCTGGTGTGCTAGTGATGGCAGAAGTTTTGGATGGCGTAGGTGGTGCCTTGTAAGCCTGGGTTGGTGCGCTCGCAAAGTCTACAGGCGTGGTCCGGAAGATGCCTGGAAAGTCCTCGAGTCGCATTCCAAGTTTGGTGAATTCGGGGTGAGTGGCGTAATTCTTGATTAGGGTGATCTTCTCGCGGTTATTTCTATGAGGAATGAGCTCGTTGATATAGCCAACATCGTGACAGCCGGCGAAGTAGATATGCCGACATTGCGTGTTGTCGACGAATTGCCGAAATAATGCTCGAATCTTCGAGTCTGCATTCTCCTTCAGCTCTCCAGCGTCCACGAAATCGAACAGCTCGTTGGATCGCGTAAAGTTTGCAGCGAATGCGGCGAGCGAACGCTTTTCCGCTCCGCAGAGCTTGATCTTGCTTAGAGTCTTTGACAGACCGACGAGGTTCGTGTAAACGCGGACCATGACACGGCAGTGCTCAAGCCTGCGGGCGCGCAGACTTGCCATGATCGACTCATTCAGTAGATGAGCGGCTCTCTGACCTCCCTCGGCCCCATTGCTCACGAGATCGTCGTCGAAGATGTATCCGTCGCCGTCAACCAGCACCAGAACGAAAGGGTTGCGTTCTTGGCCCCTCGCCAGTTGCTTGTACCGCTCCCTCGATTCTCTTTCCTCCTCGTAGTCACTCTTCAGGCGCTTGTAACTCTCGATAAGCGCGCCATATTTCTCCAGTACCTCTCCCAGCGTCTCTTGGTGCTTTGTGTTTGCCAGGCGTAAATTGTACAGTTGTGCGCTGGTTTCAGCCAGCTCGTTATCGCCCAACATGATGCTCATGAGTGGATTATTGATCAGTGCAGGATCGGATGGGTTAGGATCCTACACTGATTTCAAGTTTATTAAGAATGGTGGGCAGATTTCCAGAGGTTCGCAATCCGAGCCAGTAGCAAATGAGGACTTTTGTTGGGACAAAGAGACACGAAGCTGACAGCCCGCCGTCTCAAAGCGGCGTAGAAGCTAGATGTCAGGTCTCAGAGCTGAAAGCATTAGGCGCTGTAGCCTCAACTCGACAAAGAAGATAGCTTAGTTGAACATGGCAGGCGGGCAAACGAATGTCTCGGTCGTGTGTCTGACATTTAGTTAGGCTAGACATTTACCACGAGTCACAGAATATATTCGGCTTCACTTGCATTTCAACGCTAAACCTTATCAGCCACGTGGGTCTATCGATTAGGCTCGTCTAGGTGTATCAAGGTGTAGATCAAAACGGAACAACATGGAACGAGGCGGAGACGACGATTGATACACCCACCAGTTTCCGAGTAAGCGCTTCACCTCCTACACAGCACTCAGTCTCCGCCCGCTGGTACTACCAGCCGTGCGAGTCCGACAACCACTCTCTTCTGCCTCAATACTTAAGCGAGAGCAACTAACTACCTCGAGAAGGCCCCATACATCCCTCACCCTCATCGCCTCATATCATATCCCACGGGGTATACCGTCTCGTTGAAGTCAATCTTCTGGCCTTGTCCCTCGTACACCCAGCGGGTGAAAGTAGCCGGCGTGGAGCCTTCGCCTCCGTTAGCAGTGACGAAAATGCCCACGGTGGTTCCTGAGTACTGTCAGCTTGCTCCAAACTTCCCTGATCATCAGGACTACTCACCAGTGAACTGCGCGCTTCCACCGCTAGTCACGGCCCCAGAAGCCGTACCAACAACCTTCAACTCGCCGTCCTCGCCAGCGGCGCCCATGGAGAACTCAAACTCGGTATCGACGACCGCCCGGATCTGCAGGCGGACAGTCTCTCCGACAAGCTCTTCCGGCACGTCGACGATCGTCTCCTTGCTCAATGTGTCGTTCGACCCGAAAGCCGTAGTCCTCAGACGCGCCTTCAGAGCTCCATCAAGTATCACCAGACCGAGATCAGTATGTTGCCATTGGTTGGCGAAAACCGTTACGCCTGCCTCCTCCCCCTCCGTCTCAGGCTCAAACTCCATGTCAACATAGTAAGTGAAGAACGTGTCCGTCTGCCGACGGCCAACATACGCCAAACGATCCGAAGGCTCGAACGTCTGATCTCCAGTGAGGTTGTAGAACGAAGGGTTGACAATCAGACTTCCCTCGGAAATCTCGTACATGTCCTTGGGCGGATGGCGGAAGTGCATGAAATGCAACGGCAGCTTCTCGCCCTCGAAACCATAATCATCGCCAGCCTCGACCCAAGGTCCGTCGCCGGGGACGTCGCGCGACTCTACAGGCAGGGGACCGCGCATGCGGCCGCGGACGGGCTCTGTTTGCGGCCAGCCGTTCTCCGGCCAGGTCACGGGGTACAAAACTGTCTCGCGGCCCATCGGGTAGGAGTCAGTGTGGCCCGGCGGACCTTGACGGATGGACAACGCGATCCCCCACCAGTTGCCCTCAAAGTCCTGGAAGAAGTCCGCGTGGCCGACGGACTGGAAGTACTGCGACGTGTTGGTGTTTGTCTGGATCGGGTTGTTCTCGTACGGCTCGTACGGGCCCAGCAGTTCTTTCGAGCGGGCGATCGTCACCATGTGCTCGAAACTAGTCCCGCCCTCGGCCAGGACGAGGTAGTAGTAGTCGTCTTTGCGGTACATGTGCGGACCCTCGGGCCAGACGGCGCCAGTGCCGTTCCACAGGTTGGTGTTGGGCCCGTACTCGCCGGTGGTGACATCAATAGGAAAGATATTATCGCCGACGATGTCAAAAACATGGCCGGTGACGTATGCCTGGCCGTCGACGTCCCAGAAGAGGTCCGGGTCGAAGAAGCCGAGGTCTTTGTTGATGAAGCGCACTGGCATGCCCCAGGACTCGGGCTCGAGCGGGTCTGTCGTGTTGAAGATCATGTGGAAGGGTTCGTCGATGCCGTCGCGCATCATGAAGGTGACGATCACGTAGAAGACGCCGTCGTGGTGGCGGAGAGTCGGGGCGAAGATCCCACGCTGCATCGTGTTTGTGCGGTTGTATTCGGGGACCTGCTCTTCGCTATAGATGACATTACTGACGTGGCGCCAGTTCTGCAGGTCGCGGCTGGCGTAGATGGGAAGACCCGGGAAGTTGTTGAAAGTGGATGAGATGCAGTAGAAGAAGCCATCGACTGGCACGCAGCTGGGGTCTGGTCGGTAGCCGGGGATCATGGGATTGGTGTATTCCTTGAGAGTGGTTTCGTTGTGCTGGCCATATTTGGGAGGGAGTGCTAGGACTGCGGATGCAGTCGCTAGCAGGGGGAGGATGGTGTTGCTCCAGAACATCGTGGATAGATACAACTGTCAGCTACTTCTCGGGGCGACAAAACTGTCAAACTCGATCCCTGCGGTCTTTATACTCATGGTGAACCTGCGTGTGCCCATCTTGGCCGTTCGACTTGGGACTTTAGGCAAAACAGTTTATTAGATTTCTCCATCTCGAACGCACGTAATAGCGTCAAGCGTCGATCAGGAACCACCCTGCATCAAACTCTCGAAGAAGCGGATCGTCAGCTTCCGTGGTACAGCAAGGCCGTTTCAGCGATTCGTTCTGCTGGACAAACCGGAACGATGGTGCTCTTCGAAGTTCATCTGAACGAATATGCCATCGTTGTTCGATCAAAGCCCTCGAGATTCGAATTGTCATCTCAAGCGACAACACCGAAGGTGCATCATCGCCGCATCGGACATTCAGCCGAGCGAGCGATCTACAAACCCGGACTCGGCGGGCGGGGTGTCGTCTGGGGGGAAGAAAACCTACCTCATAGCCGTGCATCTGAATTAGCCTGGTTGAAAGACAAAAGGAAGCAGACTATGAGGAATGGAGAAATACCAAGTATATGTTGTGATTGTTGTCAGACGTTAAGGAGGATGCGACGATGATGGTACTTTCGAATGTTATGCCTTTCATTATTATACAGCCTGTTGGACTTTTGTAATCGTCTTTCCCCTCATCAATTCGCTCCATTCGATGACCCCGCCGCTAAAATACATTATTCAACTGGTCTGTTCCGTATGTGTGACTGCCACGCAATGCATTTGTGCGAAACGCCAAAGCCATGAAATCAGATTGTTCAGGCATAAGACGCCGTGTGTCTCGCTTTCGTATGCTTGCATCATGCCCAGCCCCGGGGACCGTTTTCCTGGGCGTGCAGCTACTCAAAGCCTTCCCCCTTTAGCGCCATTCATGGTCATCTTTAAAAATCTTGTCGAGCGCGCCATGCGGTCATATTCAATGTTCGACTCTATGGATATAATTTGATCAGTCGAAGCTTCCTGGTGGCTTTGGCGTCGTCTCCATAGCTCGTACGCGTGCGAGAACGGAAGAGTTCTTGCGCTGCGTGGGCCGGGCAGGCGCTCGGAGTGTTGAGTCGATGTCGGCGGGAGCGTCAACGACGGCACTCTCCGCGGGAGTGCCCGACTCCTCAACAGTGGACACTTCTGCTGGCGCGGCGGCAGGCGTAGCTGCATTGTCAGTTTGCAGAACCGGTGTGGGCTCGGGGATGGCAACATCGGGTACACTGCTTTCCTCAGACTCGACAAGAGCGGGAGCGGCTTCGGGGACAACAGGTGATGCGTCTTCAGTCGAGACCAGAGTTTGTGTGATCTCTGGCTCAGTAGCAGCGATGGTTGGCTCGTCCACGGCGAGCGTCGGGTCTTCCAATACAGCTTCCGGCTGAGAAGTGGGGATCGAAGACTGATCCTCAGCAACAACGGAGTGGTCCAACACCGCCTCTGGTTGCGAGGTGGCGACGGTAGCATCTTCCACAGCGACAACTGGCTCTTCCAGGACAGCTTCTGGCTGTGAAGCGGTGGTGATCGGCTCGTCCGCAACGACCACTGGCTCTTGAATCTCGACTTTAGGCTCGACCACCTCAATGGCAGGCTCAGTGGCGGCGGCGTCAGGTTCATTCAAGGCCACGTCATGACTTTCCGTGACGGGGACAGGCTCAATCTCGCGAGGCTCCATCACCTCGGGCGTCTCAGTCACCTTGCTGGCACCAGCAGAAGCCTCAGCAAGATTACCGCCAATGCTCATAGACTGACGGTGGCTCTTGAACAGGCCCAGAAGCTTCTCATCAGGCTCTGGTCTCGAGCCAGCTTCTCGAGGCTGCAATTCGCCGTCTACCATTTGATCAAGGCTTTCTTTCTGCGCTGCCTGCATAGCCAGAGAAGCTCTTTTAGCAGGGCTCTCCTGCTCAGGAATGCTCTCGAGGCTTTGTCTCGCACTCTTCATGTGCGCAGTTGAGGGCGATCCTTGCTTGATCAGATTCGGGATAACGCCACCGCCCTGCCTCGCCCAGAACATGCGTTCCCTAAGTCTCACGGCTTCCTCCCAGGCACCCTTCTGCTCTTCCTCGCTCTCAGCCCGCCAGTGTCCATCGCGCACCATTCTCAGGAAACCGACGAAATCGCCGGCTGCTCGTGTTCTGCCTAGACAGTAGTCACATAGTGGGTATCGTTGTGCGCTTTCTTCTTCGGACGTCCTGAAACGATGTTTTCGTACGTAAGGCTCCGCTTTCCTGCTTTCGCCGCATAATGCGCACGAAAAGATGGGTCCGTAGAACTTGGTTTGGGGCATGAATGGCTCTACGACCATGGATCCTTGTAGGAGCGAAGATAGGACCGTTCGCCGTGAAAGGAAGCTGAGGCCTGGCGCAAGATCCAGTCGCAAGGTGGGTTCGATATCCTCGACTAAAGAGCGCTTGTAGAATTTGCTGTCCTTCAGTGGTGGTGCAGTGCTGGCGTAGCTTGTAGATTGAGGGCTAGAGTTGGTGGAGAAAGAGAAGGCGCCTGGCAAAGAAGGAGATGAAGTGGACGCGAGGTTCGTTTGGCTGCTCGAGCTCAGTCCGCCGGAGCTGTTGTTTCCGCTTGGACCGCGCGAGTGACCCATTGCTTTTCTCGCTGACTGTAGGAGGTCCTGGAAATCTAGATAGGCTGGAATGTCGCTCCGCAAGACAGGCGTAAGGAGTTGTGAGAAGTAAAGCGGGTGCTCAGGAGGAATATCCGCGATATGTGATGCGTTTGGTGAAAGTTGCATGGCGTCAAACATGGCGGCCGATGATCCAATAGGCGTCGAGGGAATGCTGTCTCTACCAGCTGTAGTGTCATTGTCGCCGCGCTCGGACATGCGTCCCATGGTCAGTTTGAGGTCCTGGAGCTGCTCCTGCTGCGAGGCGAGCAACAGTTCGGTGTCACTGATTTGTCCCTTTAGTTGTGAGTTGCGCTTCTCCACAGCCTCTGTGTCCTTCCGTGCCGCTGCCACCATTGTGTTGGCCTCCTCGAACAGCGCTGTTGTCAAGCTCTCGAGCTCAGCATCCGTCTGCTTTCTTGCCTTTTCTGCCTCCTCCCTGGCAGCGCGCTCCTTGGCCAGCTCGGCTCTCAGTTTGCCAATAGTCTGGTCCACAACGCTCTTCCTCACCAACAGCCCATTTGCGACCATGTCATCAAGTGACTTTTTCTCTGCTCTCAACCGCGCGTTCTCCCGATTTGCCGCTTCCAACTCATGCCTCGTGTGTTGTAGACTGTCGTCCAGATTCGTCTGATAGTTGATGGCGTTGATCAGTTTGGTGCTCAGTAAGGAGACCTCCTGGCTCAAGTCGGGTTGGTAGTCGGCAACATCGTCGCTGCTGTGAGGTGGTGGTCGAGGTGATGGCGTCCGGGTATCCATGGTGTGTTCGTCGCGCGGGGGTGCCATGTTGGAATGCGCCATGGCCACGGCGGCCATATTCTCCCTGAGGTTTGTTGTTGATGCCGAGGCCTGCTCCGCCTACCAGTCTGTTGTAGGAGAGAGAGGTTGGATGCCAGATCAGGCGACCATGATTGTACCAATGGCTAGTGTGGGTTGTTGGTGTAGCGGCGGTGGTGTTTCAGCGGGTGTAGCGGTGCAGGTGTGCTGTAGGTTTGGTACGGTGGTGGTGATGGGGAAGGGTTGGTGGTGATGCCTGAGGCGGGATGGTGTGGAGTTGGAGTGGACCAGGCGGGATCTTGTGATCTAACTGTTATGGGTAGGTGAGTTTGGGTGTAGATTAGATTTGGTGTGTAGTTAGATTAAACGGCGTTGGCGTAGAGAAGTTGGGAGTCTTGGGACGCGGGAGGCCGTTGCACTGCCCGAGCGCCACATGACAACCACATTTTGATGACCTCCAGAATACTTCCATCACGTGCAACACAGCCTACATACTGTCCTCGCCTTCACGCAATAAAATCTGCAACGATTTGGTTTACCCATAACGCCATGTTCCACACCCAAGACTCGGATTAGTACACAGACAGCGCGGACTTGAACGACACATCGATTCATCAATTGGAAATCGTGACTGCGGCAGAGACCGCACTCTGGGCCTGTAAGCGATGTTGTAAGGTTGGTATTTGAAGCTGATTCGGCTAGATAAGAGGAGGCAGATCTGCGCTCAAGTCCAGATCAGAAGCAATTAGAAAACGAGAACAATGTTGGTTGGTATACTCGACCTCCGAGATTCATCGACTATGGCTACGATTCAGAGATGCTATTATCGACAGTCTGATATGATTCCGGTCTGGTCTCCATGTAGCTCGATGTCATTCACACACATTGTCTCAGAAGCCTTCGTTTTTGTCTTCTTATCTCTATCCACTGCCTACATTGTCCATTCGCTACCTAGATAGGCAAGATTAGGTGGATTAGTACAAAACTAGTACATAACCATGTACCTGCTTCAAAAGAGTGAACGGAGACCCCTCTGTCGGTCGAGTACAACCCAGTGAGCCCGTCCACTTCGAGTGCAAGGCTGAACACATGCTACTTTGAAGAACCCAAAAGTGCTCTCTCGACCCGATTCCTTGACGGTCACGTCAATGATATATTCAGTCCAGCAAAGTAGGAAGAAAAAGAATTTTGAATACCCAGCGTTTTCCAAAGAATATACATTAGTAGTTCGAAACAGCATCGCTTCCACCGCCAGATCATATTCTCATCCTTCCAAACGAGCCAGATGAACAGACCGATCCATCCATCCATTCCTCCAAAAGAAACACAAGTCACATCCCCATCTCCCTTCATCCATGCATGAACCCCTTTTCCAGAAAGATACATACATACATATAAAGCGTACATACGTACAAAAACATTTCACGTCCATCTATTCCATCTATCCGATCTGAACAAGCAGATGCCCCCCAAGAAGAGGATGTGAACCTCTACCGGCGCTCGTGGGGATTGGTCGACTACTCCCCATGTTGCACCGTCTTAGCCTGAAGATCGACCTTCCACTTCCCACTCTCGACAACCCCGCCGTTGCTCAGATTCTCCTGTAGCGCCTTCTGCACGCTCTCGGTTTCATCCAGCGACGCCGAGGTCTGCAAAACGTAGAGGATAGCCGCGCGGGCGAAGTCTACGTCCACGTCCGCGGTTGAGGAAGAAGAAGAAGAAGAAGAAGAAGAAGAAGACGTTGTAGGCGACGCGGCCGGTGAGGAGGCAGTGGCCGACGATGAGGCCTCCGAAGGCGAGGGCGAGGAATCGTACACGATGCCATTGCTGGTAGCCTCAGCTCTCTGAACCGCAATCGTGCGTGAAGGCTCTTGCGCAACAGCAGCGCGCTTCTGGGTCTTGCCGTCGAAGCTAACGAGGGCGTTCTCTGCGGCGCAGCTCAGGTCGGCTTCATTGAAGAGACCGAGAAGGGTGGAGGCGTCCAGGTTGATGTTGTAGTCTGACGCGGCGATGGTGATTACGCGGGGAATGGCGCTGCCGACGGTGGCGTTGTCTTCCATGCCGGGAATCGTCATGGAGGTGCAGCCGGCCGTTGACTTGGAGGAGCAGGTCGGGCCTGTGAAGGAGTCGACGCAGAGACAACGGCAGGTCTCTTTGCCAGAAGCGTCGGAACTTGGGAAGGCTTGACCACCATTCTCGCACGTCATCTTGGTGGCGCATTTTGAAAGGGTAGAAGCCTGAGTTCCGGCCCTCTCGGCGTGCGTGGAGGAAGCTGATGTGGAATCTTTGTGCATGTTCGGGATTACAACGAGGACCATTGGGATGACCACCGCAGCAGCGACGAGGACCAGGAGCAGCAGAAGAAGCGTGATGAACAGCCAGAGGGGGATACCGCAGCACCGGCGCTGACGCTGGTGGCGAGTCTTGGAGTCGCTGCCGCATTCACTGGGCAGTGGGGCGGACTCCCTGCGGCTTGACCAGTTCTGAAGACTGGTACTCGTTGGTGTGGGGACGGCAGGAGGTGGGAAAGACGCGAGGATGTCGCTGAGACTGCCAGCGCTACGGTTGCGGTAGTATTTCTCAAGCTCCGAGTTGCTGATATTGCCATTACCAGGACCGAGCCATCCTTCCATTCCAAGTCTGCTGGCAGTCTTTCCACGATCAAGGTTGGATGCAAGTCGAGTTGCACGCTTGATCAAGTCCGAGAGGCTTGTCAGCGAGCCGCGGGCTTCTTCATCTCTTGCAGCATCGACATTCAGGCGGGGTGGTCGCCTTCTGTCACCGCGTTGATCAGAGAAGCCTGCATTTGGTGCCCGGAGGGTATCGCTGTCTTGTCTGGGGAGTCCCCTCTTTTCAGGATCGCTGAGCATCTCCTTCGAAAGTGCATCGTGTTGTTTTCCGTCTTTCCCGTTTTGGGCCAAGGGTGAGCTAACACTTCTAGGGGAAGGCTGAGCTTGTGCAGACGGCTTGGTGACACCTAGGTGCTCTTTGGAGTTGACAACGCGGATGCTCGGCCTAGGACTGTCCAGTGTTGCGCTCGGTCTCGGGCTCTTGATCGAGTCGGAAGACGAGTCAAAGAAGGTAGCGCTTGAGTGGTTTTGATCAGTATTGTGAGTAGGTATGGGTGGCGCGACATGTGATTCCTTTGAAGCACCCGGCACAGCATCTCTTTCGGGCTGCTTCTGTCGGAATTCCTCATCTTCTGCAACCTTCGAGGCAGTGCTAGACTTCCTCCCACGCCCGCCACTGTTGACATGAGTCAGCTTTGGTTTGCTTATCTTGCTCAAACTGGCCTGGCGGATTGGGGCGTCAGAAGGAGAATCGTCACGCTGCACAGGTGCGGCAGAGGGCTTGACAGGTGGGAAGTATCCGAACACTTCTCCAGATGGCTGCTGTGCGGCATCCCTGTCTCTTTGACTCGGTAGTGCGTTGCGGCCTTGCTCGGGCTCCTGCTTCTGCATTCTTTGCTTGAGAGGCTTTAAAATCTCACTCCTCCTGGGTGGCGAATGGTCCGCCTCCGAGTAGACGGAGCTGGGCGTGATGCTTATCCCACTTTCCCTTCCATCAAGGTAGAACTTTGGAATGCCAATTGGAATGGCGTTGCTACTGGCGAGAGAAGTTCGGCTTTGGCTAGCTGGGCCGGTCAAGCCTTCTCTTGTGTTCTTCCTGACCAGAGAATCGCGCTCGGCTTCCTCCACGATCGGGTGCACCGGAGACAGTTGCTGTGAGTAGTAGGATGAAGGGCCGCGACGGGCGGAAGGAGGCGGGCCAAGTGGTGGGCGAGGAGGCGTATTCTTGCTGTAGCTTGCCTGTTGGACAATTGGGTGGCCGTGTGACAAGTTAGATGGCGCCGGGTTGCTGTAGCCATTGCCAGTCCATTGTCCGTTGCCGTGATGGGACTGAGGTTGTTGGTATTGTTGTTGGTACTGCTGCTGCTGCTGCTGGCCCGCCGAAGCCGAGCGAGGCTGTCTTTGCTGTGTTGACTGTTGCTGGTAGAGATTGTTCGCCGATGCGGCACGGGCGGGCTGTCGTTGAGGCGAAAGGTTGTCGGGCACATAGTCCGGTCTTTGAGGCCTAGGAGGTGGTCCACTGCGGGCTCCAGCCGGGTGTGGTCTTTGGAATTGGCCGCTGGGTTGTTTGCGAAGTGCTGGGGCAGGCTGGGAGCTCAAAGGCCACTGATCTTGCTCTGGCTCCTCGTAGCCATGGCCGTAGTCGCTGCCGTCGTACATGTTGCGTGGTGGCTCTGCTGATCGCGCAGGCTGAGGTCTAGGGTTCGCTTGAGGGCGCGGAAAGCGCATGCGCGGGTCAGGATGGTACTGTTGTTGTTGCTGTTGCTGCGAAGGAAGTGGGCGAGAGGGCGCCTGGTGGCGACTCCGGCCTTGCTCCTGGTATGCGGGGATTTCATAGTCGTCGTACGAATATGCGTGGCCTCCTGGGCCTTTGGAAGGTGAAGAGTAGCTCATGAGGTATGCAGGTCGCCGTGGCGGATATCAGGATAGAATGCCGTGTGCGAGGTAAACGAGTGTATGGGTGAGGGGGGTACGACAGAAGGCAATCAATGCATCCGCGCCTGAGTGGTGTCGAGTCTGCGTGATATTGTGTAGGCCTGCTATTGTGGTCGCTTCCAGAGCGGTTGGTGCGATTGTGCGATTGTTCCGGCGGGATGCGATTGCAATTGTCCGGGATGGGACGGATGAGGGACAGGGCTGCGAGGTCCCGCTGCAGTTGGAAGGTGGTGTTTGATGCGCAATGGGGATACAAGATGCGGGCTCGCGCCAGGCGGAAGGTTGAAGGTAAGGTGAAGTGAATGTGAAGAAAGATGGTCGATCTGCTTGCAGTCCAGTCTCGGTACAATCCAGTGTATAGTCCAGCGTATGATACGTGAGTGATAGCTAGAGAGTATACAAGTATCGTCGTCGTCGTCGTCCTTCACTCAAAAAGCCCGCCAAGGGGATGTCGCTCACTGTAAAAGAATGGTGAGGTTGAAAGAAAGGGAAAGGTTAGTGTGTGAAAGCGGCAGGCGACGACGACATCTCTCTCTCTGGCTGTCCAACTCTCTCTCTCATCGTATCATAGGGTGCTGGTGTCTGCACTCGGCTGGGTGTTTGACGAGGACGAGCTTGACCCTCTCCCCGGCTGTGGATGAAACAATAGCGTGCATACCAAGCCCCGTTGAACAAGCTATGAACACCACACCACGCTGTGATATGCACCTCGCTCCATTCCTCCTGTCTCATGCTTCAATGCCCGCAGTCCATCAGTCAGAACACCCTGTCGTGTCTTCATATACCATTGATTGTTTTATTCCATCAAAAGGCCAAGTGACAACATCCCCATAACACCTCCCAACTCGCCCTGAAATAATACAAGTCGCCACAAAATACATTAGATGGCAATCAACACCATCCAAGCAGCCGAGATTAAAGGCACCGTCTCCCGTTGCCGCGGGGCGAGACTCTTCATCATCCTCGCAATCAAACACGACCATGTCCATCAAGCTCTTTCCCTTCAACCCTCATCCTGCCCATCAACCATTTCCTCAGAATCTTCTTCGCGCGCCGTTGTGAAGAAGTCTGTCAAACAAACGCGTGTGCCCCGTTTCACCATCACCTAACCGTCATGTCAGCTTTTCCAACTTTCCTCTCCCATGGCCGGCCCGTGTTTCGAGCGAGCATTCCGTGCACCTGGTAACAGCAGTAGCCAGATCCTTCGCAGAGCTAATCTGACCTCGTCCACGTCCACGATGTTCGCGTGAAGCAAAAAAAAGGGAAAGTGGCGCTGAGTCAATCGCCGTATCGCCACCTGCATGTTCGCGC